>JACCEC012867375.1_pt1 | contig 10116 bp, 8 predicted proteins | sample 7450121 | NCBI WGS metagenome assembly JACCEC01 (sample SAMN15323455, study PRJNA562643) | freshwater metagenome | isolation source: river surface water | place: USA:Blue River Watershed | collected 2017-08-18 | reverse complement strand
CGACAATGGCCTCCCAGGCAGGCACCCCACGCGCGCGATCCTGCTCGATCTGGTCGATCAGGATGACCGAGTTGCGCTGGATCATGCCCATGAGCGCGATCACACCCAAGAGCGCCACGAAGCCGAAGGGCCGGCCCAGCAACAGCAGCGCCCCAGCGACCCCGGCGATACCCATCGGACCGGTGATGAAGACCAGCAGCGCCCGGCTGAAGCTGTGCAACTGGAGCATCAGCAGTGTGAAGGTGATGAACAGCATCACCGGGATGCCAACCGCAATGGACGAAGACCCCTTGCTGCTTTCTTCCGCCGCGCCAGCCACCTGGATGCGGTAGCCCTGCGCCCAACCCGACTCCAGTTTGCGCAGCGCCGGCAGCACCTCCTGCGTGACGGTGGCGCCTTGAAGGCCCTCGACCACATCGCCTTGCACGGTGATGGCGTAGTCGCGCCCTTCGCGCCACATCACGCCGGGCTCCCAGGTGAAGGTCGGTTTGGCCACCTGAAGCAGGGGGACGCTACGTCCGGTGGCGGTGGGCACATAGGCATTGGCGACATCGGTGATGGCGTCGCGCTCGGCCAGGGGCTGGCGCAGCACAATGTCAATCAGCCGGTCACCCTCGCGATACTGGCCGACCGTGGCGCCGGAGAAGGCAATCCGCGTGCTCTGGGCGATGGATTGGCTGGACACACCCAGCGCCCGGGCCTTGGCCTGGTCGATCTCCAGGCGAACCACCTTGACCGACTCGTTCCAGTTGTCGTTGACGCCGCGTGCGTTGGGGCTGGCGCGCAGAACGGTCTTGACCTCGTCAGCCCGTTGGCGCAAGGTCTGCGGGTCTGGCCCCATGACGCGGAACATCACCGGGAAGGGAACCGGCGGCCCATTGGGCAGAAGCTTGACCCGGGCCCGCAGTTCGGGAAATTCAGTCGCCAGCACCTGGGGAAGCTTGAGCCGCAGCGCCTCGCGAGTCGGTAAATCAGCCGGCACCAGGATCAACTGCGCGACGTTGGTCTGCGGAAAAATCTGGTCCAGCGGCAGGTAAAAACGCGGCACACCCGAGCCCACCCAGGCACTCACGGTGCTGACCCCGGGCTCGGCCATCAACCGCTTTTCGACCTGGCGCGCCATTTCCTCGGTAGCCGTGAATGCGGTGCCCTCGGGGGACCACAGGTCCACCAAAATTTCGGGCCGGCTCGAGTCGGCAAAGAACTGCTGCTGCACCTTGCCCATGCCAAAGATGCCCAGCGCAAATGTCAACACAGTGGCCCCGATGGTGATCCAGCGGTGCGCAACGCACCAGTTCACCGCACGACGAAACCCTTGATAGAACGGGGTATCGAAATGTTCCCCGTGGGCAGCGCCTGCTGGCCTGTCCTTGAGGAGCCGGTGCCCCAGGAAGGGCACGAAATACACTGAAACGATCCAGCTCAGAACCAACGCGACCACCGTCACCGCAAAGATGGCGAAGGTGTATTCGCCCACCGTCGATCGGGCCATGCCGATGGGCAGGAAGCCGGTGGCAGTGATCAGGGTGCCGGTGAGCATGGGCATCGCCGTCACCTCGTAGGCGAAGGTGGCGGCTCGGAACCTGTCGTAGCCCTCCTCCATCTTGCGCACCATCATCTCGACGGCAATGATCGCGTCGTCGACCAGCAAGCCCAGGGCGATGATCAGCGAGCCCAGAGAGATCTTGTGCAGGCCGATCCCCCAGTAGTCCATGGCCAGAAAGGTCATGGCCAGCACCAGGGGAATGGTGATGCCCACCACCAGACCGGGCCGCATGTCCACATACCAGCGGCGCCACAGGGGCAGGCCCGCGGCACCCTCGCGCTTGTGCAGGCCCAGGGCGAGAAAGCTCACCCCCAGCACGATCACCACCGCCTCGATCAAGGTCATGACAAATTCGTTGACCGAACTGGCCACCGCCTTGGGCTGGTCCTGGACCTGCACCAGACGCACGCCGGCCGGCAGGGCCTGGCCGATGCCGGCAGTGGTCTCTTCGAGGGCACGACCCAGCCGGATGATGTCGCCGCCCTTGGCCATGGACACGCCCAGCGCGATCACGTCGCGACCCTGATGGCGCACCTTGACCTGCGGTGGATCCACATAGCCGCGACGGATGGTGGCGATGTCACCCAATCGAAGCTGGTTGCCAGAGGCACCCCGGATCGGCATGGCCGAGAGCTGATCGACCGCAGTGAACTGGCCGCCCACCCGCACCTGCACCATGTCGAGCGGCGTTGCGACCGCGCCGGCGGGCTCGACCGCGTTTTGCTGCCCCAGCTGGGCCAGCCTCTGCTGCGCAATCTCGATGTAGAGCTTTTCGTCCTGCACACCGAACTGTTCGACCTTGGCCACGTCGGGCACGCGCAGCAACTGCTGGCGCACCTGGTCGGCAATCGTCTTGAGTTCGGCCCAGGAAAAGCCCGGGTCTGCCTCGAGTGCGTAGATCACGCCATAGACATCACCGAAGTCGTCGTTGAAGAAGGGCCCCTGCACTCCCTGCGGCAGGGTCAGGCGCATGTCGCCCACCTTCTTGCGCACGGTGTACCAGACCTGGGGTACCTCGGCGGGACGCGAAGAGTCCTTGATCTGAAAAATGATCTGCGACTCGCCCGGTTTGGAGTAGCTGCGAATCACGTCGGCATAGGGCACCTCTTGCAGGGCGCGCTCGAGCTTGTCGGTGACTTGGTCAGCCACTTGCTGCGCGGTGGCACCGGGCCAGTAGGTGCGGATCACCATGGCACGGAAGGTGAAGGGCGGGTCCTCGTCCTGACCCAGCTGGAAGTAGGCAGCAACCCCCAGCACCATGAGCACCACCATCAGGAAGCGGGTCAGCGCCGGGTGCTCCAGGGCCCAACGGGAGAGGTTGAAGCCTCGCGCGGGCTCCTGCAGACCGGGTTCGGGAGCGCTCATTTCGGCGCCTTCCACAGGGTGACCTTTTGCCCCGGCTGCAGCACATGCACGCCGGCGGACACCACCTGCATGCCAGGCTGCAAACCGCTGGCAACCACCACCTCGTTCCCATCGGCACCCGCGATTTGCACCGGCTGCGACTTGACGCTCATGGTGGCCGCATCAAGAACCCACACCGCGGTGACACCCCCCTCCTGCCGCACGGCGCTGGTAGGCAGCCTGATGGCGGCAGCCGGCTCGCCCTGACCTCTGACCACAGCCTGCGGCGCCACCGACAGGGTGATGCCCAGGGGCAGCCGCGCGGCTGCGGGCAAGGTGGCCTTGACCAAGAAGGTGCGGGTCACCGGGTCGGCCATGGCACCCACCTCACGGACCTGGGCGGCCACGGCCTGCGCGCCGCCCCAGGGCTTGATCTGGACGGAGCTGCCGACGCGGATCGCGCCGACACGGTCTTCGGGCACCGAGAACACAGCATCGCGCGGACCCTCGAGGGCCAGGCGCAGCACCGGCGTGCCGGCGGCCAGCACCTGGCCCGGCTCGGCCTCCACCGCGGTCACGACGCCAGCGGCCGGTGCGAGCAAGCGGGTGTAGGCCGCCTGATTGCCCTGGGCGGTCAGCTGGGCCTGTGCCTGATCGAGCTGGGCCTGGGCCGCCTTGAGGGTCGTGTCCCGACGCTCGAGTTCGGCGCCGCTGATGAAGTTCTGCTGCTGCAGGGCCTGGTAGCGCTTGAACTCGGCTGCCGCCAGGTCCCGCTGGGTTCGGGCTGCTGCCACCTGGGCTTGCGCCGCCTCCTGGGCCAGCTGGTAGTCCTGGGGATCCAGCTCGGCCAACAGCTGGCCGGCCTTGACCACCTGGCCGGGCTCGGCCTGACGCCGCAGGACCTTGCCGGCGACCCGAAACCCGAGCCGGCTCTCCACACGCGCCCGAACCTCACCCGCAAATTCCACCCCGCTGGCCAGCGCAGCCTCGCCGACCGTGATCACTTTGACCGACCGCAGCGGCTCGGGCGCCGGCGCAGGCTTGGAGCAGGCCGTGAGGAGCAGGCTGACCAACAATGAGAGGGGCAATGCGCCTGAACGGGTGTGAAAGGTCTGTGGCATAGCGGTTCAATGGAGAAGCGGTGAAACAGCAAGTTTCGCAATTCGCAGCGCGCTGCGAAATTGGGAAGTCTGGTCGGTGCAAATGGTCAACCGAATCTTAATGACTGACCGGTTAGTTATCGGAATTGTAGGGATATTGGGCCGGGCGGCGACAATGCCAAAGTGAGCTTCTCCTCCCGCACCGAACCGGGCGCCGACGCCGCTGCGCCTCCGGTCGAACACTACGAAAACTTTCCGGTCGCGTCCTGGCTCTGCCCGCCAGCGCTGCGCCCGTCGGTGGCCGCGCTCTATCACTTCGCGCGGACCGCTGATGACCTGGCAGACGAGGGACCCGCAACCCCGGCGCAGCGACTGACAGACCTGGGGGACTACCGGGCGCAACTTCTGGCTTGCTTTGGGGGGGCTGGGGCCCAGCGCCACGCCGAGCCTGCCGCGCGCTGGGCCTGGATCTTCGGCCCGCTCAGCCAGGCCATTGCTCGCCACGCACTGCCACCGACCGACCTCCTGGACCTGCTCTCGGCCTTCGAGCAGGACGTGGTCCGCACCCGGGACGGTCAGGGCTATGCCGACAGAGCCGAGTTGCAGGACTATTGCCGGCGCTCGGCCAACCCGGTGGGCCGGCTGATGCTGCACTTGTTTGGCGTACGGGACGAAGCAGCGCTGCGCGAGAGCGACGCAGTCTGCACCGCATTGCAACTGATCAACTTCTGGCAAGACCTCTCGGTCGACCTGCCGCGGGCTCGGCGCTACATCCCAGAGAGCGATCTCCGCGCCTGCGGCCTGGCCCCTGAGCGGCTGCGGGTCACCTCACCGCAAGACCTTGCCGCTCTGGCCGCTCGGGGCGGCGCGGCGGACCTGGTGGCCAGCCTGTGCGCCTGGGCCCGGGAGGAGATGCGCCGCGGCGCGGGCATCGTCCACCGGGTGCCCGGCCGCGCGGGCTGGGAGTTGCGGGCCGTGGTCCAGGGAGGCCTGCGGACGCTCGAGCGGGTCGAGGCCTTGGGCGCGGCGGCCTTCGTGCGGCGGCCGTCGCTTGGGGCGGCCGACTGGCTGGTCATTGCCTGGCGCTGCCTGGCCATGCGAAGGCCGATGTGACAATCCACCCATGACTCCGCCCGCCTCCACTCCCCCGGTCGCGTCCTCTCCCGAGCGCTATGTGCAGGAGAAGGCGGCGGCCTCGGGCAGCAGCTTTTACTACGCCTTCCTTTTTCTGCCGCCGCGTCGGCGCGCTGCAATTACTGCCTTCTACGCCTTCTGCCGCGAGGTCGACGACGTGGTCGACGAGGTCACCGACCCGGGCGTCGCCGCCACCAAACTGGCTTGGTGGCAGCAGGAGGTGGGACGGGCTTTTGCCGGCTCGCCGCAGCACCCGGTGACGAGGGCGCTGCTGCCGCTGGCGGCCGAGTTCGGCATCGAGGCGCGGCACCTGCTGGCGGTGGTCGAGGGCTGCCAGATGGACCTGTCCCAAAGCCGCTACCTCGACTTCTCCGCCCTCGAGCGCTATTGCCACCTGGTAGCCGGTGTCGTCGGCGAGGTGGCTGCGCGCATCTTTGGCCAGGCGGACCCGGCCACCACTGCCTACGCGCACAAGATGGGCTTGGCCTTCCAGCTCACGAACATCATCCGCGACGTCGGCGAGGACGCGATGCGCGGGCGAATCTACCTGCCGATCAGCGAACTGCAGCGCTTCGACGTCAAGGCACACGAACTCTTGAAACGCCAGGACAGCGAGCGGTTTCGCGCGCTGATGGCGTTCCAGGCCGAACGCGCACATGCTCTGTACGACGAGGCCCTGGCCCTGTTGCCGGCGGTAGACCGCCGAAGCCAGAAGCCGGGCCTGATGATGGCCAGCATCTACCGCACCTTGCTGCGAGAAATCGAGCGGGACCAGTTCCAGGTGCTGCAGCAGCGGGTCGCGCTCACACCCCTGCGCAAACTGTGGCTCGCCTGGAAGATGCAAGCCCTCGGGCGTTTCTGAGCGCGATGGAGCAGCTTGCGCCAACGGCCAAGACGGTCCAGGGAGCCACGCGGGGAACCAGCGCCGGCGCGGCGCGGTCGGTGGCCATCATCGGCGGTGGCTGGGCCGGACTGGCAGCCGCGGTAGAAGCCACCGAGGCCGGCCATCAGGTCACCTTGTTCGAGGCGGCCCGCAGCCTGGGCGGCCGCGCCCGCAGCCTGCCACTGACGCTGCCCGACGGCACGACGACCGCCCTCGACAACGGCCAGCACATCCTGATTGGCGCATATCGACAGACGCTCGGGCTCATGAGCAAGTTGGGGGTTGATCCGCGCACCGTCTTGCGAGGCGAGCCGCTGGACCTCCGCGACCTCGACGGGCGGGGCCTACGCCTCCCGGCCTGGCCCTCGCCTCTGGACGCAGCCTGGGGCATTGCCCGGGCACAGGGCTGGTCCTGGGGTGACAAGCGCGCCCTCATCGCTGCCACCCTGGGCTGGCAGCGCGCTGGCTTTCGCTGCGCCAGCAGCGCCTCAGTGGCCGACCTGTGCAGGCGCATACCAGCCCCGGTCGTCCAGGACCTCATCGAGCCCCTGTGCATCTCGGCGCTGAACACCCCGCTGGAGCGGGCCAGCGGCCAGGTGTTCCTTCGGGTGCTGCGTGACTCACTCTTCGGCGAGGGCTGGGGCCCCTGGGGCGCGTCCTGGCTGCTGCTCCCCAAGGCTCCCCTCGGTGAGCTATTACCCGAGCCCGCCGGGCGCTGGCTGCGATCACGCGGCGCGGTACTGCGCCTCGGCCACCGGGTGGCCCTGCTGGCCGAAACCGCCAGCGGCTGGCAGGTCGATGGCGACGCCTTCGACGCAGTCATCCTGGCCTGCCCGAGTTGGGACGCGATCCGGCTGCTGCAGGACAACGCGGTGGCTGCGCCCGCCTGGCTGCTGCAGGCCCATGGGATCCGCCATGAGGCCATCGCCACGGTGTACGCCACGAGCCTGCGCCGCCTGCCGCGCCCGATGCTGGCACTGCGAAGTGGCCCGGACGAGCCGGCGCAGTTTGTCTTCGACCGCGGGCAACTCGGTGGGCCAGCCGGCCTGCTGGCCTTTGTGGCCAGCGCCAGCGAAGGTGAGCGGGAGTTGCTGGAGCGCCAAGTCCTGGCTCAGGCCGACGCGCTGGGCTGGGTCGAGGTGCAAGCCCTGCAAACCGTGGTCGAGCGCCGCGCTACCTTCGCCTGCACCCCGGGTCTGGACCGACCCGGCCCGCAAGTGGCCGAGCACCTGTGGGCCTGCGGCGACTGGGTCGCCGGTCCTTACCCCGCCACGCTGGAGGGCGCGGTGATGTCGGGCCGACATGCGGCCGCAGCGCTGGGACGGGTACGGGTTTAGCCGCCTTTGCCTCCGGTGCCCAGGTGGTCGATGATGACCGGAGGCCGGTTCGGAAACTGCGCAACCAATTCAAGGCGTCCGCCCATGCCCTCCACGTACTGACGGAGCGTGGACAAAAGCATATCGCTGCGTTTTTCCAAGCGGGAGATGGTGTCCTGGCGCACCCCCAGGGTGGCGGCCAGCTCCTCCTGGGTTTGCATGGCGGCCTGGCGCAGGTCTTTCAAGGTGGCGAGCTCCATGGCTCTGGCCCTCACCCGCTGCTGGCGCGCCTGGGGCAGGCCCGCAATGACCTCATCCAGCCTTTTTGCCATATCTCAACTCCTTGGTTTCCTGCTCTAGCGAGGAAAGGTGATCGTCGTACCGAACATCTGCCAGCAACAGCAATCGCTTGTAAAACCTCTTCTGATCGGCCCCGTCTTTATCGGCGCCCACCAGCAGCACCGCCCTGCGCCTTGGATCAAAGGCAAAGGCGACCCGCCATGCACCGCCATGCCAGGCGAAGCGCAGCTCCTTCATGTTGGCGTGCCGGGACCCCTTCAGTGTGTCCACCGTTGGCCGCCCGAGGCCCGGGCCGAACTCGGCCAGCAATTGCGCGTGCGCCAACAACTCGTCCTGCAACTCTTCCTTGAACCCCTGGATCTCGACCACGAAATCATCGTGGAGGAGAACCGTCCAAGGCATCAGCAAATTATGGCTTTAAATCCATAAATAATCAACGCTGGCTGAGGGCTCAGCTCAACCCAATGCCTCGCACAGCTCCTGCAGGCTCAGGCATTCGATCTCTGGTGCCCGGTCCTCGTGGGGCCAGAGCTTTTCCTCGCGATTGATCCAGGCCGCCTGCATGCCGGCGTCCTGGGCGCCGAGCACGTCGAGGGCGATGTCGTCGCCCACATGAAGCACCTCGGCGGGGGACACAGCCACGGAATCAGCGGCCATGTGGAAGATGCGCGCGTCCGGCTTGGCGACGCCGGCCTGGCGGGCGCTGAAGGCGGTACGAAACAGGTGCCCCAACCCGACGCGCTGGATATCGGCGTTGCCGTTGCTCACCGCCACCAAGGGGTAGCGAGCGGCGAGCCGCTCCAAAGCGGCCAAGGCGTCGGGGTAGAAGACCACATCCTGGCGGGCAGCGAAGAAGACATCGAAGGCCGCCTCGGCCAGGGCCGGGTCGTCGCCCGACTCGCGCAGCGCCTGGCGAATCGACTCGCGCCGCATCGCGCTCATGTCATGGTGCAGGTCAGTCCGCTCCCGCCCTACCCGCTCCCGAATCGCCCGCAAAGCCTCTGGGCTGGCATGGAGCCGGGCGGTAGCCGGCGCCTGGGTCAAAAGCCACTCGATAAGGCGCTCTTCGGCTCGGCGGATGGTGGGCCAGATGGGCCACAGGGTGTCGTCCAGGTCCAAAGAAATGGCCCGGATTCTTGGCAGGTTCAGCATGCAGGCGAGAATAGCCCATGGCCGCCATTCTTCCCTTCCGCACCGAGCCGGCGTATTCCCACGGAAAAGCCCCGGTCACAGGCATCCTCCTGTGCAACCTGGGCACCCCCGACGAGCCCACCCCGGCCGCAGTGCGCCGATACCTGCGCGAGTTCCTGAGCGACGCCCGCGTCGTTGAAATCCCGCGCGCGCTCTGGCTGCCGCTGCTCCATGGCGTGATCCTGCCGGTGCGCTCCTCGAAATCAGCCGCCAAGTACGCCTCCATCTGGACGCCTGAGGGCTCACCGCTCAAGGTGCACACCGTGCGGCAGGCCGCCTTGCTGGAGCAGGCGCTTGTGGCGGACGGTCATCAGGTGCGGGTTCTGCCAGCGATGCGCTATGGCAACCCCTCCATTGCCTCGCAGCTGGATGCGCTCAAGGCGGCCGGGGCGAACCGGGTGCTGGTGCTGAGCGCCTACCCGCAGTATTCGGGTACCACCACCGCCAGCGTGGTCGACGCGGTGAACGCCTGGACGACCCGCGCTCGGCAGCTTCCCGAGCTTCGATTCGTCAATCGCTACCACGACCACCCGGGCTACATCAACGCGCTGGCTGCGGGCGTGGAGTCTCACTGGCAGACCCATGGCCGCTCGGAGCATTTGGTCATGAGCTTCCACGGCGTGCCCGAGCGCACCCTCTCGTTAGGCGACCCCTACCACTGCGAATGCCACAAGACCGGCCGGCTGCTGGCCGAGCGCCTGGGTCTGGCCAAGGAGGCCTACACGGTGAGCTTTCAGAGTCGCTTCGGCAAGGCCAAGTGGCTCGAGCCCTACACCGAGCCGACGCTGCAGGCGCTGGCCGCGCGTGGCGTCAAACGGGTTGATGTGGCCTGCCCGGGCTTTACCAGCGACTGCCTGGAGACCCTGGAAGAAATCGCCATGGAGGGCCGTGACGCCTTCCTCGCCGCCGGTGGCGAGGGCTACCAAGCCATTCCCTGCCTCAATGAGCATCCGGCTTGGATTACCGCAATGACCATGATTGCCAAGCAGCACATGGCGGGATGGCCGACTGCGACGGCGGCTGGCGCGGACACGGAGGCTGCGTTGGCGGCCAGCCGGCAACGCGCCCTGGCTATGGGCGCGCGGGACTGAGTCAGTTGGGCTGAACGATCTGCGCTGCGGCGCTGTTCATGGCCGGAGCATGCGCAGCACCCGCGGCAACACCCGAGGCAGCACCAGCACAGAGACGATGACCGCGATGAGCGTCACCGACATCGGCCGCTGCAGGAAGACCATGCCACTGCCCTCGCCGATCGAGATCGCGTTGCGCAACTGGGCCTCGGCCAGGGGCCCGAGGATCATG
>JACCEC011486884.1_pt1 | contig 10116 bp, 8 predicted proteins | sample 7450121 | NCBI WGS metagenome assembly JACCEC01 (sample SAMN15323455, study PRJNA562643) | freshwater metagenome | isolation source: river surface water | place: USA:Blue River Watershed | collected 2017-08-18 | reverse complement strand
TTTACAATCAGGTTTACAAAGTTCTTCTCTTGGTTCAATGTTATCACCACAAGGTTTACAATCAGGTTTACAAAGTTCTCCTCTTGGTTCAATGTTATCACCACAAGGTTTACAATCAGGTTTACAAAGTTCTCCTTTTGGTTCAATGTTATCATCCCAAGGTGTACAATCGAATCCTCAATTAAGTGGATTTTTATCTGGATTATCAAAAAAATCACCTAAAGAACTTGAAAATTTATCAAGAAGTTTAGGTTCAGGTATGGATCCAAAACAATTATCGGGTTTAATGTCGATAGCTTCTCCATATTTATCTAAATTAACACAAGCACAAAATAATGGAATATCAAAAGGTTTAGAAGAATCAACTCGTCCTCCTATTCCATCCACTCCTCCACCTCCTCTTCCATCAGAAGGAGGTTCAAAAGAGAAGAGTGTAAAAGAACTGCGTAAAATTTGTAAGCGAAATAAAATTCAAATCACAAAGGATGGAAAATATTTAACAAAAAAAGAATTATTAAAAATCATGAAAAGAAAAAAACTATAAAATATTTTTTTATTTTTATTATTATTTTATTTTGGTTTAAAATAAAATGAAAAATTGTAAAAAAAAATAGTATATAAAAAAAATGAATCCGATTGAAAATAAAAATTCAACTCTTCCAACTCCAAATTATCAAAATCAATTATTAAGAAGACAACGAATGATGAGACAAAGAATGTTATTGAGAGGAGGTAGATTTCAAAAAGGTAAAAAAATACCAACTAAAACAGTAAATGATAGCTCTTCTCAAAAAGTAGAAGTTAAACCAAATGAAAATCCTCTTTTAAATAAACAACCAAGAGAAAATAATATTGACTTAAAAAAAAATAATCCACCACCTGTTTCAAATATAAAAAAAGAAAATAATCTACAATCTATATTAAATATAAATAAGGAGAAAGAAAATATTAAAATAAAAAAAAATGATAATAATACACCAGAACCTTTTATAAAAAAAGTCGATGTGATAAATGAAAATTTAAATTCAAACTTTCAACATATTGAATTAAAAGAGACACATTCCATAAATTCAATGCAAAAATATTTATTATTTAAAAAAAAAATATTATTTATTAGTTTTGTAAAAGATATTGAAAATTCATTTGAATATTTAAGAAATTTTGTTAAAAATACAAGATTATTTCAATTAGATAGTTATTTTTATTTTTATGAGAATGGTTCAAAAGATAAAACAAAAGAATTATTAAAAAAATGGATTAAGGATAATGAAAATATTGATTGTTTTTTTGATGATAATATAGAATCAAAATATGATAATTCAACAATGAGTATATTAAAAAATAAATTATATAAGAAATCAATAGAAAAATATGGAAAAGAATTTGAATATTTAGTTATTTTTGATACGATTTTTGAAGAAGATATATCGATAGAAGATTTTTTAAAAATGTTTGAATTAAAAGAATCGTGGGATATGATAACATCAAATGTATGTTATAAAAATACAAATATTTATGCATCTCCATTTACTTTGCGTTTATTAAAAGATGAAGATGATATTCGTTTTTGTTATAAAAAATTTGATGAAAAAAAACAAGAAGAAGATTGGATAGATAAAGTATATGAATTTAAAAGTTGGTATCGTGTAAAAAGAGCATATGGTGGTTTAATGATATTAAAGAAAGAAATATTTGAACATCATAAATTATGGGATGAAAATTTATCAAAATTTGAAAATGAAAATATGTCATTATGTCGAAAGGTAAATCATATTTTTGTATCACCTCATATTATTTATCATAAATCCTATTTGTTAAAATCTATTCCCAAAAAACATATTATGAAAGAATCTTTTCCATTAAAATTAGATTCAATATTTTATAAAAATCATATTTTTATACCTTTTAAGAAGATGGATATTTTTGAGACATTAAATCGATATATGTCATCTTTATGTAAAAATAAAAGAATATATCCCTATCTATCTATTGAAAACGAAAAAGAGAATGATTGGTTAATGTTTTTTGATATTATTAAGTTTGATAAGAATGATTTAGTTCATTTAGAAGTTGATGATCGTAAATTATTTATCAATAGTAGTGAAGATTGTGAAGATGAATTTTCCAAGATTTATAATTCTAAACAACTCTTCTTAAATCCAGACTTCTATTCTTGGAGAAAGTATGTAAATTATTATTTTACAAAATATATTTCTTTAAATCCATGGATACAACAAGGTATTCAAAAAGAAAAAGAAGAATTTAAAGATTATTTTGTTATTGGTATTCATTATCCAAGTATTCGTAAACATAATACATATACTAAGGAGTACTTTCATAAAATTGATAAATTATTAGAAGAAAAAGGTAACAAAGTTATTATTTATTTAGTATGTGATAATTCATCAATAATAAGTTCTTTTGAACATAAATATGGAGATAAAATTCGATATAATAAAGAGATCAAAAGAAAAGATATCGATGATATTTTAAAATGGATTGATAATAAAGAAATACAAGAAGATAAGAAAAAAATGAAAGAAATAAAAGATGAATTATTAGAGAGTTTTATTTTATCAAATACTCATCATTTTATTCATTCAAATACTACTCTTGCTTTAACAGTCTCATACTTAAATCCTCAATTATCTATGGAATTAATACCTTCTATTGAATAATTTATTATTCTAATTTTCTTTATATTAAGTATTTTTTTTATATGAATTGAATATAAAGAAATAGAAAAAATGGGAGGATTATTTGCGAAACCAACAGAAGAACAACCTATTGTTCAACCAGCACAACCAGCACAACCAGTTCAAAACCAAAATTCAAATCGTATTCAAAAAACTTCTATAAATAAAAATAAAAGTCCTAAACCTGTTGTTCAACCAGTTGTAAATGCTAATAATGGTTCAGAAGTAGTAAAAAATGTACCTGTTGTACAAGAAAAGACTTCTACCGGTTCAACTACAAGAGTAAATGCGAGTAGTAATAATGGTTTAACTACAAGAGTAAATGCAAGTGGTAATAATGGTTCAACTACAAGAGTAAATGCAAGTGGTAATAATGGTTCAACTACAAGAGTTAAGGCGAGTGGTAATGATGGTTTAACTGCAAGAGTAAATGTGAGTGGTAATAATGGTTCAACTACAAGAGTTAAGGCTACTGGTAATAATAGAAATCTTTCAGGTCAAACTTTAAATTCTACTGGAACCGGAGCTTCTTCAACTTCCTCTAATACTAATGAAAAATCAAGTTTATCATCATTATTAGGATTGAGTCCACCTACATCTGATAATTCACAGGGTGGAGGTAAAAAGAGAAGTGTTTATAAGAAAACTAAAAAGACTTTATCAAAAAAAAGAGTAATAAAAAAAAAGACTTTGAGTAGTAAGAGATCATCTACTTCTTCAAAACGTCGTTTATCTAAGAAATAATTAAGAAATATACATATTTTTTTAGTATCGGTTAAAATAGAAAGAAAGGTTCTATTTTGAATGTATAGAAAAAGAGAATGATATCGGTTGGAATTAATGGTTTTGGTCGAATTGGAAAAAGTATCTTTCTCCAATTATTAGATGATAATAATGTCTCGATATGTGCAGTAAATGCACCTCAATTAGAGATGAAATATGTTCATCAGTATTTATTATATGATTCTGTTCATAAATATTCGAGAGATTTTGAGTTTAAAATAGTGGATGAAGAGACATTTGAAATAACAAAAGGAGGAAGGAGACATACAGTACATCTTTTTCGTGATCGTGATGCAAAAAATCTTACATGGAAAAAATATGGTATAACAATGTTAATGGAATGTACAGGTAGTTATTTAACAACTGAAAAATGTAAAGAACATGATGTTGATTTTATAATTATGTCAGCACCTGCTAAGGATAAGACAAATACTTATGTATATGGTGTAAATCATAAAGAATATCAAGGTGAAAATATTATATCAAGTGCATCATGTACAACAAATTGTATCACACCTGTATTAAAATGGTTTGATGAGAATTTAAAGATAAAAGAAGGAAACTTTACTACTATACATGCTACTACAGCAAGTCAATATACAGTGGATATATTAAATAAGAATGCTCGTACCAATCGTTCAATCCTAAATAATATTATACCACATACAACAGGTGCATCATCTGCCATTAGTGCAGTAATACCAAGTTTAAAAGGTAAGATAAATGGTACATCATTAAGAGTCCCTGTAAGTAATGTCTCTTTAGTAGATTTAAATATAGAGTGTGAGAGAACTAACATAACTTTTGACAATGTAATGAATCAGATTCGTGATTTAAAGGATGAGAGAAAGGATATTTTACAGGTGACAAAGGATACAGTAGTAAGTTGTGATTTTTTAACAACCACTGCACCTTCTATCATTGATGTAAAAGCATCTATTGATTTAGGTCCAGGTAAATTTAAATTGATGATATGGTATGATAATGAATGGAGTTATTCAGCCCAGATGATTCGTTTAATGAATCATGTATATAAGTATCATCAATCAAATCCGATTGAAAAATATTCTGTACAGAATCTTAATTTAGAGGGAAGAAGAGTGATTTTAAGAGTTGATATGAATGTCCCTATACAAAATGGTGTAGTATCCGATGATTATCGAGTGACATCTTCTTTACCTACTATTCAAGAGATATTAAAGAAGGGAGTTGAGAGATTAGTGATAGTGACACATTTAGGAAGACCGAAAGAGGATGAGAATGGAAATATCATTCGTGATTCAAAATCTTCGACTCGTATTTTACTTCCTTTATTAGAAAAATATTTAGGAGAGAAGATAGGATTTATCGAAAATATTAGAGATGATTCAAGTAAATATGAAGAGAGAATATGTTTATTAGAGAATATTCGATATGAGAGGTGGGAGACAAAGTATGAGAAGTTGAAGAATGAGAATGAGGAAGGATATATGGAATTTAAGGAGAGGATGGATTTATTAGGAGATGTGTATATAAATGATGCATTTGGATGTTCACATCGTCGCCATTTTAGTATTTGTGGATTATATGAGAATAAGATAGTAGGAATAGGATATTTAATACAGAAGGAGTTAACCGCATTAGAAGAGATTATGAAGAATCCTTATAAGAAGAAGATATTGGCGATAGTGGGAGGTTCAAAGATAGATGATAAGGTCCCAATGTTAGTATCATTAAGTGAGAAAGTAGATACTATATATTTAGGAGGAGGTATTATGACAAGTTTATTTAAAGAGATGAATGATGAAGAACCTAAATATAAAAAAATAATAGAAGAGATAGAAGGAAAATGTAGAATAAAACAGATGAAGGATGGTATAGGAAGATTTGGATATTTAGAATGGAATGAAAAATATCAATCTATGAAGAATAATCATCGTGATTCTTATCATCTTATTAATCAAGAGACTGAGATTTATGATATTGGTGCAAAAAGTATAATTGAATTAATGAATATAATCAATGAACATGATATTATTTTTTGGAATGGTACAATGGGTTGGATAGAAAAAGGATTTACACAAGGAAGTGAACTTTTAACAGAGATTCTTAAAAATTCAGGGAAAAAAATAATTATTGGAGGTGGTGATACAGGAGGATTTGTGAATCAATTAGGTGTTGATTCTTTTTATCATATATCCACTGGTGGAGGTGCCAGTATTGAATATATATCAAATGGTCATTTAGTAGGTACTGATTATTTTTTCCAATAATCATTTATTTATATAAAAAAAAAAATAATAAAAAATTAAGAAGCATACATTAAAGTCCAATTACGGGCTGTTGTATTATATTTTTCAGGATTTGTCTTCATCTCTCTCGCGATATCGGGGACAAGGGGATCATCTGGATTCGGTTTATCCAATAATGCTAATATACTTAATAATACTTTTGAGATTGTTAATGAAGGTGCCCATTGATTTTTTAATATATCTAAACATATCTGACCACTTCCATTAATATTCGGATGATAAATCTTTGTCTTAAATTGACAATGAGGTGGTTTAAATGGATAATCAATGGGAATATGAATTCTTAGTAAAAATATTCCTCCCTCATATGGAGTATCACTTGGTCCTATAATTGTTGCCTCCCATTCATAATAATTATCTTCCAATATACCAGCCGAACAATTGGATGGAGGGTCCTTCACTATCGTATCTAATTCTTTTTGAAGTCTTTTTAATGAAGCCATTCTTTATTCTTATCTACTCTCTTATTATCTCTTTTTTTTTATATCCATTTTCATTCTTTAAAAAAATGAAAAAAAAAATATATACCATATTATCTTCTTTTAAGATAATATAAAGTGGTTTATCTTTAAGATGAAGTTACCTCAACTTCCTTCTTAGGAGGACCATTCTTTACACGGTTTGCCCATGAATTCGGATTGGTATCCGGTTTTGAAGGAGGATTCTTCGGTTTAGAATTAGAAAATTGTTTGGGATTCTTATTAAAAAACTTTTTATTCGTTTGAATGAATGAACCCTTCTTAACATATGTCTTTTTAACATCGTTCGAAGTTGAAGATGGTGTCTTCTTAAAAGATTTACCATTCTGAACACGAGGACGCCATGATACAAAAATATTCCAATCACTCAGTCCCGAACCATCATTACGATTCTTCTTGTAAAAACCACAATGATACTTCGTCTCACCATCCTTGTTGAAGTGATTGTTAAGAATGGAGAGGAAGCGACCACGACCCTTGGTAAGAATATCAAGAAGACGAACATTCTCACCAAAAATAATCTTCTTTCCATTCGAATCCTCCTTTGCATTAGCATCCTTCATAAAATGGAAAGTATAAAGAATCGCCTGTTCCGCACCAGCCTCCACACCCTTCACCTTCTCATCTCCACCCTTTAAAATCTCATTAGCAGCCTCATTATAAGCATTGTTATAACGGGTGATATTCTTCTGACGACGCTCCTCAATCTCTTCCTTCGTTAATTGTTTCTTCTCTTGGGTCTCCATTTTTATCTTTCTATCTTATACTTAATCATTTTTCTTTAAGTTCATTAATTGTGTCTAAAAAAAATATAAAAATTACTTTCTTTAAATTCATTTTTTTTTTTCAATAAAAATAAAAAAGATAGAAAATAAATTTAACTTAAAGAAAGAGGTAAAAAAGTGAAAAATAAAATAGGAAGGATAGAGTAGAGAGAAGATGGATTTAACAAGATATGAGAAAACAAATATACACTATCATTTAGCGAGTATATCATCTTATTCTTTACATCATTATTATTATAAACCTTATATAGTACGTTTTGGTAGAACAATACATGAATTATTTTTTCATCATCATGAATTTATCTTTAAACCCGAATATTTAAATTATTTATTATTTTATCATATTTATGCCATCTCACATTTTTGGACGAATCGTCATTTTATCTTATTAAATCTCCATTTACATAGTTTTTATATTATTTATTTATTGGAGAAGATATTATGTGAACATTATAAATATACACCTATTGTTGATAGAAAATGGTTAAAGAATATAGCTTTTATCTTTTATTATTATGTGATTTATTTTAAAATTCATTTTTCAAAGAGAGGAGAGGGTGAAAATATATATTTAGAACAAGTTATGGCTTTTACTGGTATATCTACCTATTCATTATTAATGAATATTCATTATGCATATACAAAGAGATTAGAATCGATTGAAGAGAATAGAGAAGATGGATATAGACCCAATTCATTCTACAAAATATTAGTAGTGACACCAAATGTACAGACAATACAAAAGATTGTTTATCATACTCGTCATTTTACTTTTTCTAATTTTTTAATCTTCTTGAGTTGTATTTTATATTTTATATTATAAAAAATGAATTTAAAAAAAATAAAATAATTAAAAATATTTTTGATAATGAATAATTTTATGATCTAAATAATTTAATATCTCCATATCAATACTATCACGTATATCGTCGACAAATAATTGAAAAACATCAAATTGTTCTTTATATTCATTTTTATTTTTTTCTTCAATCTTTTCATTCATCTTATGAATAAATTCAACCAAATAAACCATCTCATTATTAATCATATCCAGATTATTTTGAACATAATCGATAAACTCTTCATCTGTAAATAAAGAAGTATTCACAACTTCTTCTTCAATCGGAGGATTTAACATCTCTTCAATCGCATCTTCAATATGTATCTCTTCTTTTATTTTTTTACCATGTTGAAAACATAACCATTCATTCTTCTCAATACCGATTCTTTTACATTTACTACCATTTTTTAATAGATGATTACATAATCTTTTTGCTGGTTCTTCATTCTTCACATTCTTTTTCTTTTTCTGTTTTTTTTCTTTAGTTAATTTTTTTTGATGAATACTGGGTATATATAAAGTATCTTTATAATGAGGAAGAAGACCTCCATCTCTTCTACATACAGGACACATTCTTTGAATATATTCATTGGATGTATTGTACATCGATTTGTATTTTATCTCTTTTAATTTTTTATACCAATCCGTGATACATGATTCACAAAAATAATGTTTATCAGGGTCACATGTAAGTCTTATTACATGACCTTCGATTGGATCTGTACAGATATTACATAATAATTCTTCTTTCTCTTCAGTCATCTCTTTAATAAAACTTTATTTTTTATTTATACTTTTTCTTTAAATCCCTATTTTTTTCAATATAAAGAAAAAAAGATAAAAGAATATAAAAATGATACAATTAAAAGTAAAGTTATTACATGAAGATGGAAAGGTACCCACCTATGGTAGTGAATTTTCTGCGGGGATGGATCTTTATTCTTCCGAAGATAAAATAATACCTTCTCATTCTACTACTTTAGTCTCCACAGGTATCTCTGTCTCGTGGAGTGGTGAAGATGCTCAACATTATTATTTACGAATTGCACCAAGAAGTGGTTTGGCATTTAAGAATGGATTATTTGTGAATGCAGGTGTTGTAGATTATGATTATCGAGGTGAAGTAAAAGTGGTGATGTATAATTCAAAAGAGAATGATTTTGAGGTAAAAAAGGGGGATCGTATTGCACAGTGTATATTAGAGAAGATAATGAGACCTCTAATTCTTCAAGTAGAAGAATTAGATATAACATAAAGAGGTGAAGGTGGATTCGGTTCAACAGGTAAACATTAAATTTTTTTTTTTTAGAATAATATCAAAAAAAATATATTATTTTTTTGTTCTATTTTTCTTCTTTGAACCACCACCTGGTGTAGTTTTAGGAAGTGCAGGTGTTGGAGATGGTTGTTTAAAAGCTAATAATAATTGACTAAAAATTAAAGGTGATTTAAAAAAAGCTGTGACTATAAGTAGCGTTTGAGCAAATCCACTTTGTGTAAATTTATAAGGTTCAGTAAGAAGCATTTTCAATAAATCAAATATTTTAATAGTTATATCTTTTATATGATGTTTCCATTCTCGACTATTAAAATAAAAAAGATGATTTTTTTCTTTTTTTTCTCGATTATTTAATTGTTTTTTTAATCTTATATAATCTTCTCCTTTATCTGGATATCTTGTATTTAATAATTCAACTTCTACTTTGTATTTTTCAGTTATTTTATTTAATTCATCTGCTCTTTCATTAATTGTGATATTATTCAAAAAATAGTTTTGAACTAAGTTACCAGCTCTACTTCCTCTGATTTGAACTGATTCTCTAAATTCTGGTATATAATTATAGGTTAAACCAAGAATTGTAGAGACAGTCACAAATAATATAAATCCAGCACTTGAAATTTTAAAACCACCTCTCTTTTTACTACCTCCATTCTGATTACCAATTTTTTTTAAATTTTTTTGTGTAGATACTGATATTTTTACAATATCTAAAAATATTTTCATTAATTCATCTTCATATTCTTCAAAAAAAAATTGATTTTGGTTTATAAAGTATAAACCTTTGATATAATTATTCAATATAGAAGGAGATACATGAATCTCTTCGATTCCCATTTGTAAAAATAAACGTAGAATCTTTATCATGGGTTCTTCACTCTCATTCTCTGGTTTGTTTCTTAAACTAACTAAATGAAAAGTTATTTGTTGATTATTCTTTATCATGGACTCTTCACTCTCAT
>JACCEC011461767.1_pt1 | contig 10116 bp, 7 predicted proteins | sample 7450121 | NCBI WGS metagenome assembly JACCEC01 (sample SAMN15323455, study PRJNA562643) | freshwater metagenome | isolation source: river surface water | place: USA:Blue River Watershed | collected 2017-08-18 | reverse complement strand
TTACGTATCCTCAGCACAGGATTAATACCCAGCTGGCGGTATCCCTCATCCGAGCGCTCTGCACGCAATGCGAGCGAAGCCTGTGTCGTTCTGCGCTCGAAGCTGGCAGCTATTTGCTTGCCGCTACCGTCGTGGTCGTGGGACCAGCCTGCCGCTAGCGAGGCGACTCCCCATGCGGGAATCACTACCGTGGCACTTCCCAGTACACCTGCCGGCCCGCTGCTCGCCAGACTACCTCCGCCCTCCAACGTCAGATTGTCGCTGATACCTCTGCGGTAAGCACTTGCCACGAAAGGCTTTTCATATCGGTCCTCAGGTAATGCGTAATCACTTCGCAGTGCGCCTGCCTCAATGGAAAAATCTGACAAGCCCGGCGCCAGCAGGTACGGGCTGGAATAAAACCGACTGCTGATCAATTCCTCCCGCCCTGCAATATCCCGAACCCTGATCAGCACATCGCCATCGCCGGAAACGATGGGCGCGGTCGTGATAGAAAAAGGCCCCGGCGGCAGTGAAGTGCTGGTCTGGAGTACGTTATTTACATACAGCTCAGCGGTCGACGGTAAGGCCGCTTGTCCGCTAATGGTTGGTACCGGCACCGTGACCAGCCCAGGGCGAAGCTGGAAGTCGGTCGAGTACTGAATACCACCGAAACGAACAGGCCGGCCCAAAGTGGTTGCAGGTCGTGTTATCGAATCCCCTAGTCGCAACGCCGTCATGTCGGAGGGAGTATTCAGTGTGTAGCTGGTTTCAAGCCTGATCAACCTGTGAGAGTTCTCATTGCTGACAGAGGCGATATTGAGCAATCCAACTCCCTTGCCCAGAGCGATGCCAAATTCAGTAAACAGACTTTCCGAACGCGTAGACGACCCTGACGTTAGCTGAAGATCGTAGTTGATGAACATCCCAGCGGGCTCCTGAGGGATTCCCGACTGATATGCCGATTGAAGCGTAATTTGTGTGTTGTTGAAAGCTGAGGCATCGAAACGGATATCCAGCGACTGATTGCGCTGGTCAAACGACAGCGCACTTACGTTCAGAAGCGACAGAGGTGCATAAGTCTTTTCCTCTTCCACCATCATCGAGCTTTGAGGTGGCAAGCGTATCTTGGCTGCTGACAGGATGTCGGACGGTATCAGCCAGCCCCCCTGACTATCACGTAAAACAAGTGTTGCTGCACTTTCGGCTTTCCCGTTGATCGTCAAGCTGACTAGCTGCGGAGAATATGTAGCTAATGTATCAGTATGCTGATCTGCCGCAAACGCAAGCAATGCGGGGAATACTGAAACAAGAACAGTGGCGATAATCCGGCAGCACGATACAACAGATCTACTGACGTTTCGCCAGCTATGGGGCACCGGAGGTCGCATGAAATTCCACTTTTCCTGCGGAGGTTTCTGCTTTTATTAATAGCTCGCCCAAAGGAGCGACACCGGTCTTCATTTTTATTGGAATCTGTTTTTTTTGTCCGGCAAGAAGATACAGACTTTTGTCTAAAACACCGATTACCTCGTCCTGCTTGTTCACCGAATGAATTCTCAGATTCAACAGTTGAACATGTGTACTGCCAGCATTGTCCAGTTCAAGATTAATCGTATCTGCCGCCGTACTTTTCTGCGGAGCTAGCCGTATGTCGAAAGAAGACTCGGAGATGTGGCCTGGCTTCACAAATACCGGCATGCTGATACGCAGCGCCAACTTCAGCCCCTGAAATCCCGGATCGGGTGGTGGTGGTATCTCTTCCAATATTAGGCGGTAGGTGTTTTCCGCGGTCAGATCAGGTTTTTTAACCAGGCCGATGCGAACGATCTGGGATGCTCTCGCCTTCAGATGAAATATCTGTGGGGTAGCAATCAGATCTCGTGTTGTTTTTAACTGATCCTCACCCGCCAGTTGCGACCATTTCATAGCCTGCAATTGAACAGTTACGTCCTCAGACCCGGTATTTGAAACATGCAATATGGCTGTTGTGGCCGTCTCTGACAGCTGGATTCGAACAGGATTGATGTTGAAAGAACCGGCGCGGGATAGCGAAGGAAAGCTTAGCACCATCACCAAGACAAGAAATCCTGCTATCAAAAGCTGTCGATTGACCATGGGCATCCTGTCAATCCAGCCAGCTGATCTCATGTTAAACAAGCTGGCCGGACCAGAAATGATTAATAACTGACGGTAGCAGTCAGCGTGTCTTTGTAATTACCTACAGCCACATCTTGCTGTGCCGGGATTACACCGCACATGTTATAAATTTTGGCGCTTGAATCAGGGGCGATTCCAGGATTAAGAGCATCAGTGAGAACACCCCAAACCGACGTGGAGCTTGCCGAGCATGGCGTACCTGCTGTATCAGCAGCTTTATACACTTGGTAATTCAGAGTGTTGCTACCATCTTTCATCTGCCGACCACCATTAGTGTTCAGACCGCTAAGCTCAACGCCGGTAATCGGAGTATTCTTAACGCAAGTCAGAATGATTGAAGAATTCGCTAACGTATCGGTTTGATTACGAGGATCGTATACGCCGAAATTCAAAGAATTAGCTGAAATTTCACAGTTTGATTCAACTGAAGCAGTGACTTCAACTGTTGCTGATTTGGTTTTTGCCTGCGCATGGGCTGAAATTGAAAAAACGGAAGCGAGGAGTACTACCGCAAGCCTTATCGAGAGATTTTTTACCATGATCTATTCCTTGTTGAGATGAGAAGGGAGATCAATTGTAGGATTTATAAAAAAGAAATCTTATTTTTTAAATATTTTATTTTGGAATAAAACTATTCATTCTGTTTCCTTCTGTTTCCTATGCAAAAAACACATAAATTATTTTTACTCTGGCATTCTTATGCATAGAAATATGCAGGTGTTTTAATTTTGTCTGAATAAAGCAACAAAAATATTTGTCTAATGGAGACATCTACTTGATCGAATCAGGCGCTATTCGAACATGCTTAAATCTGTTTCCGTCGATCACCCTTGCTCACCTGAACGAATCTCTTGGGTTCATTGGTGGACGGGAAATTTATTGAGTTTTACCGTCACCCGACCTTCGGCCTTGCAATTCGCTCCTGGTCAATATGCTCGTATCGCATTGCAGATGGGAAGTCAGCTTATCTGGCGACCTTTTTCCTTCGTATCAGCGCCGTCAGAAGATTTTCTGGAATTTCTCGCAGTATTAGTCCCCGGAGGACTCTTTACCGAGCAATTACGTCATGCCGACAGTGGTGACACAATTTGGGTGGAGCATGAAAACTATGGCTTCATGACACCAGATCGGCTTGAAGGTGGCAGTGTGTTGTGGCTCCTCGCGACCGGCACGGGTATAGGCGCTTATTTATCCGTCTTGCGCGATGCATCCGTCTGGCAGCGATACCAGCGCATCGTGCTGGTGCATGGCGTACGTAGACCAGAGGAACTGGTCTACCGAGATGAGCTGTTGAAGATGCAGTCTGAATCCGACGGTCATTCAGAGGGGGCGACCCTAATGCTGCTGGCTTGTATTACCGGCGTCCCAGTCACTGCGCCTGAATCGCTTGCAAGCAAAGGCTATCGAATAATCCCGGCGCGCATAGGAACGGCACTTGACTCAGGAGCATTGGAAGCAGAGGCAGGTGCGAGCATGACGCCGGAAGATTCCCGTGTAATGTTATGCGGGAATCCGGGGATGATTGAGGATGTTCGTAAACGCCTTCATCTGCGAGGACTGACGCCCTGTAGGAAGCAGAAGCCGGGGCAGTTCCTGACCGAGAATTACTGGTAGCTGCCCGCCCCGGGGAAAAGCGTCACATCACTCAGTTGAACGTCTTGTTCTCTGCGGCCAGTTTGCTCAACAGAGGCGCGGGCACCCAAGCCTCTGGGTGTCGACCCTTTGCATACCGATGCATGGCCATCAGCACATTTGAGAGCCCCACTGTATCTGCGTAGAACATCGGACCACCGCGGAACAGGGGAAAACCGTATCCGGTGAGATAAACCATATCGATATCTGATGCTCTGAGTGCAATGCCCTCTTCGAGAATCAGCGCACCCTCATTGACCAGCGCATAGACTAGTCGCTCAATGATTTCCAGATCGCTGATTTTTCTGCGTTCGATACCAAGGTCTTTCGAATGAGCGACGATCATCTGATTGACTTCTTCGGAGGGATACGCCTTACGGTCACCTGGTTTGTAGTCATACCAGCCTGCCGAAGTCTTCTGGCCAAATCTGCCCTTTTCGCACAAAAGATCAGCCACTTTTGAGTAGGTAACCTCAGGCTTTTCGACATAGCGCCGCTTGCGGATATACCAGCCGATGTCATTACCCGCCAGGTCACTCATCCGGAACGGTCCCATCGCAAAGCCAAATTTCTCGATGGCTTTATCCACCTGCTCGGGCAGGCAGCCCTCTTCGAGAAGGAAACCCGCCTGACGGATGTATTGCTCGACCATACGGTTACCGATGAAGCCATCGCAGACACCCGACACCACACCAGTCTTGCGTATTGTCTTGGCCAGTGCCATTGTTGTCGCCAGCACATCCTTGGCCGTCTTCGCGCCGCGGACAATCTCGAGCAACTTCATTACATTGGCAGGACTGAAAAAATGAGTACCGATGACATCCTGTGGACGCTTGGTAAAGGCCGCGATCTTATCGACATCCAGTGTTGAAGTATTCGATGCCAGGATGGCGCCGGGCTTCATGACTTCGTCGAGCTTCTTGAATACAGTTTCTTTTACGCCCATATCCTCGAACACAGCTTCAATGACGATGTCGGCCTGTCCGATATCCTCATACGACATGGTGCCGCTGATGAGTCCCATGCGTTTCTCGAGCTGCTCCTGAGTGAGCTTGCCCTTCTTCATACTGTTTTCGTAATTCTTGCGAATCGTCGAGAGACCCTTGTCGAGTGCTTCCTGTTTAGCTTCAAGTACCTTGACTGGTATTCCGGCATTCGCAAAATTCATGGCAATACCGCCACCCATGGTACCTGCGCCAATAACTGCGGCCGCACGAACCGGGCGCAGCGGCGTATCCGCAGGCACATCAGGAATTTTCGACGCAGCGCGTTCGCCAAAGAATGCATGCCTCAGTGCTTTCGACTCCGTGGTCTGTACCAGTTCCAGAAAGAGATCGCGCTCGACCTTCAAACCATCGTCGAATTTTTTACTGACTGCTGCGGCGACTGCCTCAACACACTTGAGCGGTGCCGGGAATGGTCCTGCAACGGTGCGCACGGTGTTACGTGCAAACTGAAGATAGCCATCGGCATTCGGATACTTGATTTTTATATCGCGAACCTTGGGCAGCGGACGGGCATCTGCCATTTTTTTGGCAAACGCTATAGCGCCTTCTATCAGGTCGCCCTGGATCATCTGATCGAACAGCCTGGTGTTCGCCAGCTTTTCAGACATGACCGGATTACCCGAGATGATCATGTTCAGCGCTGGCTCCAGTCCGAGAACACGCGGCAACCGCTGCGTACCCCCGGCTCCCGGAAGGATGCCCAACTTCACCTCGGGTAGCGCGATCTGCGCTCCCGCAACGGCGACACGGTAATGGCAGCCCAGCGCGAGCTCAAGGCCTCCCCCCATGGCCACACCATGAATCGCGGCAATCACCGGCTTGCCACTGTCTTCTACGATCCGAATGACGGTTTGCAGCCAGGGCTCTTGCAATGCCTTCGGGGTGTTGAATTCACGGATGTCGGCGCCGCCTGAAAAACCTTTGCCATCCCCCACCATCACGATTGCCTTGATCGCGTCATTGTCATTTGCACGGTGGATGCCATCGACGATGCCTTTCCGGGTCTCATAGCCGAGGCCATTGACGGGGGGATTGTTCAGGGTGATGACGGCGATATCGCCCTGCTCGCGGTAGGTAGCGGTCATTCAGGTGTCTCCGGTAATTTTGGTCAGTCATGCCGCGGATTTCAGTACGCAAGCGGCACTGCCTATTATGGCCATCAAACCGCCACTATAACCCAGAAAAGCACGATCGTATTTTAATTTCCGGTGTGTTTCATGCGCAGCAGTGCACTACGCTGCTGGTCTTCGTGATATGCATAATCCACCCGTCCACCGCTGACCTTGCCAATAACGATCATGTTGGCGGTGATCGCATCGTGATCTTCAGCGCTGAAAGGATCGTCGTAACTGGTGACCACGCCCTGATAGCGAAAACTGAGGTTTTCCAGCGCCTGACGGATTGCATCACCATCCAGCGATCGCGCCTGTCGAATGGCATGCGCGAGCAAGTGCATGCCATCGTAACCCTGCGCAGCGCTCATTGGCGAAGGAATCAGGTCTGTCTTAAACATCCTGCGGTAAGCCAGCAGGAAGCTGTTTTTTGCCGTGGAGCCGGCATCCTGAATAAAGGTCTGAGGCATCAGCGCTCCATCGCCTGCTGAGCCGGCGATATCGATGAAATTCCTCATCGACAGCGTCCAGCTGCCCATCAGCGGCGCCCGCCATCCTGATGAGCGCATGGCTTTTGCAATGGCGGCCAGTTCCGGACCGATGCCCCAGGCGATGATCGCTTGCGCGCCAGCCGCACGAGCGCTCCGAACCAGGCCGCTCATGTCGTTGTCCCCTAACTTGAAACGGAGCTGGGACACAAGATCCAGCCCGGCCAGCCGGGCTTGCTCTGCAAAAGCAAGCGCTCCGCTATCCCCGTAAGGCGTGTTGTCTGCCAACAGAGCGACTTTTGTCAGGGACTTTTTTTTAAGATCTGCCGCAAGCACTCGGGCTTCGAGATCCAGCGTCGGCGATACCCTGAAAATGTAATTGGCACGTGCTGCAGGCGGCGCAAACTTGCGGGTCAGCGCCGGACCGGTGGATACGGCAACGATCAGAGGAATTCTGGCGCGTTGATAGTGATCGATTGACGCCAGACCTACTCCGGTATTGACGATGCCTATCGTCGCTGCAACATGCAGGCCCGTCAGCTCCTCAGCAACTTTTGCGCCGACTTTATCGTTGGCAGTATCGTCACGCTCAACCAGCTCGATAGGAACGCCATGTATGCCGCCTGCGCTGTTGATTTCATCCGCGGCGAGCCTGACGCCATTGCGCATGCTCTCTCCCATGGGGCTGGAGCCACCGGTGAAAGGTCCGCTCAGACCAATTCTGACGCGCTCTGCGCAAGTACCGTCGCCAAGATTCAGCAGCAGCAGCATCAGCAGCAGAGAAAAACTTGCTCGTGAAAAGCAGCGACAGTACGCACCCATCCCGGCCTCCTTTCCATGTCGATGCCACGAGTGTCCCGGCTGTTGAGAACATCTGTCCAGAGCATTGATTTGACTGTGGCGCAGAACCCACCTGCGCCAAAGCTGCATCCAACGCCAACAAAAAAGCCCGCACGAAGCGGGCTTGCGGATACATGAGAAATGTAACGACGAGCGACGCTTACGAGGGACGCTTCATGCTGCAAGAAGTAGGTTGTGCGGCCACATACGGTTCGACCTTCTGCTCGGTACGCCATCCGTAACCTGTGTTCTCCTGATCAAACTTTACGTCCTTGCCATTCACCTTGGCCCAGGTGTTGATGTAGAGCGACTGTTGCAGTTGGTGGTCGGTCTTGCGCATTTCTACGTCGCCATTCAGCGATTTGAATTTTTGTCCTTCCATAGCAAACGCCACCTTGACCGGATCGGTTGACTTCGCCTGCGTAACCCCTTTGGCCAGCAGCTGAACGGCAAAGTAAGCCGTCGCTGCATAGAAATCGTCGTTATATTTTTTCTTGAATGATTCAACGATGTCCTTGCCAGCCGCAATCTCACTATTCACATTCCACGTGCCGACGTACCGCACATGGTCGGCAGCCGTCGATCCCATGACGGTCGGCACGCCTGTCGTATATGCATAGTAAGTGTAGAACTTCGCCTTCAGATCGGATTCACGTGCCGCCTTGATCAGCAACGCCAGGTCAGAGCCCCAGTTACCTGTAATTACCGTATCCGCGCCACTGGCGCTAATCTTTGCGACGTACGGCGCAAAGTCCTTTACGCTGCCGATCGGATGCAAATCGTCACCGACAATTTCGATATCCGGTCGCTTGCGCTTGAGATACTCTTTCGCCGCACGAGTCACCTGATGACCATGAGCGTAGTTCTGGCCAATGATGTAAACCTTTTTGACGGACTTGTCTTTGGACAGAAACGTCGTCAACGCCTCCATCTTCATATCCGAATTCGCATCAAGACGGAAATGCCAGAAGCTGCATTTGCTGTTGGTCAGATCAGGATCGACGGCAGCATAATTGAGAAAAACAATCTCTTTACCCGGGTTGCGGTCATTGTGCTTGTTGATCGCATCGATCAGCGCACCGGCTGCGCCCGAGCCATTTCCCTGAGCGATATAGCGATAGCCCTGATCAATGATGGTCTTCAGAACGGTGAGCGACTCTTGCGGACTGGCTTTGTTATCGAAACCCGTAACTTCAAAGGTATGGCCTGGCGCCCATTTATCGCGATTGGCGATCTCTGCGGATATCTGGAAGCTGCGAAACGTATTTTGTCCAACAGGCGCAAACGGACCAGACAGCGGATCGATAAAAGCGATCTTGATCGTATCGGCCAGTGCGGCGGCAGGCAGGGTGGCGGCAGCCAGCAGAAAGCCGGCCATCAGTGGGCGAAACTGGGTGCTCATAAGTCTCCTCCGGTACATGTTGATCTTTGATTGAAAAGCCTGATCTGAAACCGCCATCCGCCGCCTGAGCGAGGCGCCTGAAAAAGGCAACTGAACGTACGTATAGTTCATACCTCCAGCCATTCCTTGCGTACGATAGCATCTCCGCGCAGCTGGGCTGGCGTCCCTTCAAAAACGATGGAACCTCGGCCCATCACGTAAACCCGCTGTGAAATCTCGAGCGCAATGGCCAGCTTCTGTTCTACCAGCAGCACAGAAATTCCGCGCTGCTTCAGCGCCTGCAGGTAGCTCGCGACTTGTTCGACGATCTTTGGCGCGAGGCCCTCGGTAGGTTCATCGATCATGATGAGGTCTGGATCGCCCATCAGTGTGCGACACAGCGTGAGCATCTGCTGCTCGCCGCCTGACAGCACACCGGCCTGTGTGTGCTGACGTTCTCGCAGGCGGGGAAACATCTGGTACATGTCGTCGAGATTCCAGCGTGAGGTTTTTCCTTGTTTCTCGCCGAGTATCAGATTCTGTTCAACTGTCAGCGTGGGGAAAATATCCCGGTTCTCGGGCACATAACCCAGACCGCTGTGAGCAATCCGGTAGGCCGGAAGACCCAGCAGCTGCTTACCCTTGAAAATCACCGATCCGGTCGCACTGACCTGTCCCATCGCTGCTTTGACTGTCGTTGAGCGACCCACGCCATTTCGGCCCAGCAGGCTGACGATCTCACCCTCGCCCACACTCAGGTTCACCCCGTGCAGCACATGGCTCTTACCATAATAGGCATGAAGATCGCGTATCTCGAGCAGCGCTGTCATGACGCCTCCTGCGATGATGCGTGACCGCCAAGATAAGCTTCTTGAACGCGGGCGTTGTCACGAATGGCGCCAGGAGTATCGCAGGCGATTACTTCACCATAAACCACCACCGCGATACGGTCAGCAACGCCGAACACGACACTCATGTCATGCTCAACCATCAGCAAGGTTTTGCCCACCGTGACGTCGCGTATCAGTTCCACGGCCTTGTCGGATTCCGAGCGACTCATACCTGCAGTGGGCTCATCCAGCAAAATCACCTCTGCGCCGCCAGCCACCGTAATACCAATCTCCAGCGCACGCTGCTCGGCGTAAGTCAGCAAGCCCGCCGGGGTGTCGCGCCGCCATGTCAGGCCGATAGACTCCATCACCTGCTCGGCAAGCTCGCGAGCATCCTTCAAAGTACTCAGGCGCTGCCAGAATGAATAGCGATAACCCAGCGACCACAGAACCGCGCAGCGGAGGTTCTCGAACACCGACAAGCGATGAAAAATATTCGTAATCTGAAAGCTGCGCGACAGACCCAGGCGATTGATGCTGGACGGAGCCAGTCCGGCGAGCTGCCGGCCATTCAGCAGGATATCTCCGGCAGTCGGTGCGAAACGTCCGGAGATCAGGTTGAACAAGGTTGACTTGCCCGCGCCGTTGGGTCCGATGATGGCAATGCGCTCCGCGGATCCAACCGAC
>JACCEC011003315.1_pt1 | contig 10117 bp, 9 predicted proteins | sample 7450121 | NCBI WGS metagenome assembly JACCEC01 (sample SAMN15323455, study PRJNA562643) | freshwater metagenome | isolation source: river surface water | place: USA:Blue River Watershed | collected 2017-08-18 | reverse complement strand
ACGTGTAAGCTGCGTTCGGAAGAGGCCCTGGGCAAGATGGCCTTTGCTGAGGTTGCTGAGGTTGCTGAGGTTGCTGGGGTTGCTGGGGTTGTGAAGGTTGTGAAGGTTGCGGCCACTGAGGAGGTTTAGGCCACTCTTGAGATCTAAATATCTCTTTTAATGCACTCCCTAATCCAAGTGCAATAGGTGCTTCTGTTGGAGGAGGAGTAGGTACTACTCGCTTGGCTGACCTCCGGTCAGCAGCGAGTAGCAGGGAGTCGTCAACTGCAGGAGGAGGAGCAGATACTGGATCATCTGTAAAAACAGAATGAAGATCAATTTTGGGTCGAGCGTAACTCTCTTTGTATACTCCACGATAGTATGGCGATAAGTGCGAAGGCTTGGTTCGAAGATGTTGGAAACCTTTCGAAGCTACTGGAGTAAATTGCTGATTGCAATCTCCAGAATAGATTGGAGGCTTGGGCGGATCGATCTTTTGAGTCGATGGTTTTGCAGGAGGCGCGCTTTTAGCCTTTGCCTGCTGCTGCTTCTTCTCCTCTGAACTCCCATCACTCTTATCATCATCACTCAGATAGATCGATTGAAACATATTCTTGTGTGATATTCCCTTCATTCTTTTTTCAATATAATGAATGTATGTATAAATATGAGTGTGAGTGTTACTTAACTAAAGAGAATGTGCAAATCTCCATCTATACTCTCTATAGAATCAATCTCTTTATACCAACCGCAAGATTTGATACATCAATACAAAAAATCGCTCTACAGGGGATATAAAGAACTTGATAGAAGAGAGATTATAATATAACCTGATAATAGTAGTATTACCATTGGTTACATTACCATAAGATGGGCATTCCTTCCTTTTTTCGTGAGCTCGTTAAGAAGCATCGTGACACCTATTTTGGGGTTGTGGATGGCAAACAGATCTGCGACTATCTCTTCCTCGACTACAACGGCATCGTCTACGATGTCTACGGAGGCCTCGAAAAGTCCGGTGCGTTTACCGCTGGAATGACCAAGACCGCGGTTGAGGCCAAAGTGATTGAGGGTGTGATCAAATATACCAAGCACATTGTGAATGAGACAATTCAGCCGAGGAAGCTTCTCTTTTTCTCCTTTGATGGTCCCGCACCCAGGATGAAGATGGTTCAGCAGCGTTCCCGGCGTTTCAAAGGTTTCCAGATTAAACAGTACAAAGAGGAGCGGATGACCCACTACAAGATGCCCATCACCGACTCGTGGGACGCCAGTGCCAACATCTCCCCCGGTACTGAGTTTATGGAGAAGCTGGCTGCTGCCCTTCTTGACGTCGGTAAGAAGCGAGGCTTTGTGGGAGCTGGAGGAGAGCATAAGCTTCAAGTCTTGATCAGCAACTCGAACGTTCCGGGAGAGGGTGAACAGAAGTTCTTGCCGATTATCCGCAATATGCGTAAGAATAAGAGCGAGGCTGATGCGTCGATCTACATCTACAGCCCCGATGCGGATATGATTGTCTTGGCAATGGCTACGCACAAGTCGAAGATTCATATCTTCCGCAGTGTGGCCAAAGAACGCGATCTGCAAGAGACCCTCGGGAACTATGAGTTTATTGCTCTTGATATTGACAAGTGTAAGATGGCGTTTAAGGGTGAACTGACGAAGAGTATGGGAGACGGGGCTACTTCGGTAGATGAGATCAGCATTATGAACGATTACAACTTCCTCACCTTTTTGGTGGGTAATGACTTCGTCATCTCGCTTCCCTTCTTCAAGATCCGAAAGGGTGGTATGGAGCTTCTCCAGAAGATCTATAATGACATTCGGAAGAAGGGTGGGTACAAGGAGTACCTGGTTGACTATCACCCAGACACCCAGCCTGAACCCAAGATCAATCACGCTTTCTTTGTAGAGATCTTGAAGGCTGTGGCTGATCAGGAACAGTATCTGGTTGGCCTTCAACAAAAGGAGATTGACCGGAAGATGAAGGGGATTGGCAAGAAAGATGAGAAAGAAGATGAGATGACACCCTACCAGATTGATATTACCCGTTATGAGCATTGGGACATCTGTATCCCTGGTCATCCTCTTTATGAGCAGTATATTGGTGATTTCAAGAAGATCAACTACCGCCAAGAACCGGCAAAGTGGAAGGCGGAGTATTACAAGCACTTTGTGGGTATCTCTCTGGAAGAGAATCCTGAGGAGTATCATCGCGTGGTTGAGGCGATGTGTATCAACTATATCGAGTCTCTTGTCTTTAACCTGCGTTACTATCTGATCGGCTGTCCCTCTTGGACGTGGCACTACCGCTATTTGGTGGCACCTTACCCTTCAGATATTATGAAGGTTTTTTCGGCTGGAGCTGGAGCCGAGGCAAAGATCAGTGATGTGAACGCGCTTACTTTTGAGATGGGCAAGCCTTATGCACCCTTTGAGCAGTTGCTCCTCATCCTGCCCCCGCAGATGGCCCCGATCATTCCAGCTGCTCTTCGCCCGATTATGACGGATCCCGCTCTCGGCTGCGTTCACTTTTACCCGAGCACCTTCCGAATCAATGCGGTAGATGGTATGAAGTCGATCTACTCAGAGGCGATTCTTCCGGACATTGATGAGAGTGTTCTCCTGAAGCGCTATCAGGAACTGGAGGGCGGATTGACCGATGCAGAGAAGTCACGAAATACGATCCGAACTGCGGCGATTCTCATTAAGTAAGAGTCATATCATCATATCATCATATCATCATTTTATCGATAAAAATATACCATATAATAATATAGAATCTATCTTATTATACAAAATCATATACTCTATTACCATAAAATGGCATCACTATCGTGTTATCTATCAGGTATGGTCGGCATTGGTATGCTCGGAGCTACCTTTATGACAATGTCCGTCAATGAGGAGGAGAATAATCGCTTCCGGGAGGTTCTCTCTCCTGATCTGGTGAAGGTCTACAACCAGATTGTGATCGAGCGCCGTAATCTCTATTTCCAGGGTCTTATCCTCGGTCTCATCATCTCAATCTTTGTCCTGAAGAGTGGTATCTTCCGCGTGACCAATATGTATCACCGGGCAACTCTCTTCCTCGCCATTACCATCCCCATCTCCGTCATCTACTACTTCTTGATGCCCAAGTCGGACTATATGCTCAATCATCTGAAGACATCTGAGGAGAATAAAGGTTGGCTCCATATCTATAAGACAATGCGCCAACGCTACATCCTCGGATTCGTCTTCGGATCTCTCGCCGCGATCCCCATCTCTCACGCGTTCTGTTAGTTCATCGGGATTCTATTTTATAGATCAATTCGGAAGGATCTAAAGAACTTTCCCGAAAGAGAGAGTAGAGAGTAACTCTTGAACTTAAACGGATAGAAAAGAAGAATGCCAAAGGTGGTTTTGATATCGGGTTGTAAGCGTTGTGGTAAGGATACCGTAGCGAATCGTCTGATGGCGATGATCCCCAATAGCGGAAAGTTCTGTTTTGCCGATCCATTGCGTGAAGTTTGTTCCATTATGTTTGGGTTTACCCCCGAGCACTTCGGGGATGATTTGAAGGATCTTCCTCATCCGGATTGGGGATTCTCCCCCAGGGATTCTTTGATCAAGGTGGGAACGGAGCTGATGCGAAAACAGGTTGATCCGGACATTTGGGTAAAAGCAACATTGCGGCGGATGAAAGCGGCGACGTTCGATTACATCTTTGTAACCGATGCGCGCTTCTTGAATGAGATTGATATGGTTAAGGCCGCATTCCCAGATAGTATGGAGATCTTAATCATTCGCCCCTCCGTTGTACCGCCTGGAGGGATTGAGAGAGCACACGTCACTGAACACTTCTCGATTGAACAATCACTGGAGGTCACCTATCCCTTTCACTCGGTTTACACAAATCATAATCTCGAAGATGTCGAGAAGTGCGTCGCCTCGATCTATGCGGATCTTATGGCATTAGAGGGATAGGCTTTGTAATGGTAATGATAATGGTAATAATAATGAATCATAGTATGTGTTTCAGACTATGATTATTTTGGGATATAGGTGCCAAAAACAATGAATTAGAGTAAGTCCTTGCACTTTCGGGGGGATCCAACGGACTTTGCGAAGACGGGGAGATTGTAATCATTGTAGAGCTTCTTCTCAATGCAATTTGTGCAAACAGCACCGTGCACATCATCCACCTCATACGGGTAGTTGGAGCAATCGAACTGGAGCTCACACGAGGGACACTTGTAGTAACTGCCCGCATAGGATGACTGGGGCAGACCGAGGAAAGAGGGACGGGCACCCGAAGTGCCGAAGGTAGAGGGAGTGCCACGAGAGCTGTTCTGGCGAATGTTCACGGCAGATCCAGTAATATTGTCCCCATAGGAGATGAGGGTATTCTCCTGGAAATAGACATTTGACTTAGGATTCTCAAAGTTCTCGAAACTCTCACGACGCTGCTTCAGATACCTCTGACCAAATTCCATTGCGGCAATGATCAGAACCAAGATCACGATCGCGTATAATGCATAGGTGTAATCCATCTTTTTATCAATCAAAGACTCTTATGTTTTTGTACTACATTTGGATCATATAAAAAGTATGACGACTTGCGCTGCAACCTTCTGGACTCGAAGAGTCCCAAGAAGGTTGATCGGACTTAATTCGTCATAGGATCGAGGTAGACCGGGAAGCAGACGATATCATCCGTCTTATACTCGTTCTTACCATCGACGCACTTGGAATCCGCCTTGGAGTCACAAATCATATCATACTGCCAGAAGGGCTCCGTATTGAGGCCACAACAGCTCGTCTCGAAGCGGAAGTTGCTATCCGGCATCGGCTTCACCTTCAACTGCTCAAACATCTTATCCACCGATTGCTCTCCACGATGCTCATTGATCGGATGAACCGGGCGCCAATCAACGCGCTGATAATCACCACGGCTCTTGTAATCCGCCTTCCAAATACCATCATAGAGTAAGTCCGGCTTGGGGATGTTGACTTGACCCATCAACTCCGTATTCATCTCAGGCTCTACCCAAGTGTTCTTATCCTTGTTAATGAAGAATTTATTGATAAAATAGGCATAGGATGTTTGACTGAGGGGAATGTCATTCGCCACCTGGAAGTTGTTCTGGTTATACGCCTTCAGAGCGTGTTCGCGTAAGACAACCGCCTTATTCACCTTCTTGTCATCCTTTGTCTCCATTCCAGTGATTCGAGAGATGAAGGTCTCCTTTCCACTTCCACTACTACCAGACTCAATGACCCCATCAATCATCCGGTTGAGAACCGTATGGAAGATAACATAGATAAATCCGATGAGGAGCAAGATCACAAAGAAGATGGTAATCGCCTGAGGTAACATCTTATTGTCAAGTTATGGAATGATGGATATGATATGATGAATCAAATACTATCTTTATATGCTATATTTTTGGGATGGATCGATCCATCAAAATCAAAAAGGGATCAAACGCGATCAAGATGAAGAGAGAGAATGATTCATAGAGTAGAGAAAAGAGAAGAGAATGTCCACAAGAAGAGGTCGTTTTATCTTCAATGGCGTGCGGAATCATCAAGAGCACGGGCGATTCCTCCATCAAGCGAACTACGGAAGTGGTCCTATTTCCCCTAAAATGAAAGCCCTGAAGAGGCGACGGATTGAGTATATCGCAGATCAATGCGATGATAATGAAGAGATATTGGATTGTAATGAAGTGAAAGAGAGCCCCATCAACTATGAAGCTCTTATCCGTTTTTTTTCTGGAAATTTAGAGATGATTCCCAAGATAAGTTGCGGGAAGATTGAAGAGAAGGTTCGGGAGATGATCCAGGGCGGTGTCCCACTCTCCGACGAGTACCGGAAGTTCGCCGAATGGAAAGAGATCATTCTGGTACCACCTAAACCCTCTGATCCATCAGCTTAAGAATACGGCTCTTCTCATCATAGATGAGTGTCTGAGTCTGATACTTTGGATCCGAGTGAAATTGGATCTCCACACCCATCTGATTCTCGAAAAATGCCCGAAGATATCTCTGATTCCGAATCTCTGCCCTCTGAATATCACTGCAAAATGGTGATACTCGCACTTGGCACTTTGGCTCTGCCGGGATCCTCCCAACACCCTCTCTCACCGAGAATTGCCCCCTCTTATAGGTAACATCATTGATCAAGTTATATCCAGCTGTCAAGATGTTCATCGTGTTCATATGTTGGCACGCGTTCTTGATCGCATCGCTTGAAATCACGCCCTTCAAGGCTCGATCCTTATCTCTATCCCACTCCATCTTACTATACACACTTACTATACACTTACTATACTACTATATTTCGATTTTATTGATCAAATGAGACGTTGTAAAGAGATTTTGAGAAGAGAGAGGAAGAAGGGAAGATGGAAGCAGGAAGTTCTCACAAAAGAGTTGCTCATATCTTTGATCTGGATGATACGCTCATCCGCACAAACTCCCACATCTATGTCTATGATCCGGAGAGTCGAGAACTGATTGATAAGATCAACTCCCGAGACTATGTTCATAAGAGGAGTGTGGTAAAGGAATACTATCAGCGTGGCTGTCTGGTCAATACCGACGAGTTTGGCTCTGATGATCGGCTAAGTTATCAATTCCTTTATGACGGGGAGAGTTTGGAAGAGCAAGTAAGGCTATTGCGGGAGATTGCGGAGAGTGGGTCATCGACAATAGATCTCTATGTAGTTACGGGCCGAGGGAACTCGCCTGGGATGATCGCTCAGTTGTTCCGGGAAAAGTTCGGAATTCAGATCCCGGAAGAGAATATATACCCTGTTTCCTATGCCACAAAGATGAAGAGTCTATGGGCGGAGATCCACGAGAAGTATGATCCGGCAATTACGGATCTATTGAGCAACGGGAAGAGCGTGGCGAACTTCAAAAAGAGCTCTTTCTTTGACATCCTTAGCAAAAAGTATGAAGAGGTCTACCTCTATGACGATGATCACGATAATATCCTCTGTTTCCGTAACCTGGTCGATGAGCTCAATCAACTCGGCTTCTCCATACAAGGACATACCTTTAGGATTGGAGCTTAAGTGTGATTGTTTTATGATTATCTATAAATTCTATTACTGGTTTTCGTAATAGAATTTGATTTGAGATAGAGTACTATATGATGGATCGGATGGGATCGATCCAAAAAAGAGGCATATTATAAACTTATAAAATATCCTTTACGACCGCATAAGAGCAGAGATCAACTGACCCTTTCGGAGGGCAACACCTTTCCGGGAACACTTCTTACCAGCTCGGCGCATCATCCTGCGAAGCTGCTCTGTGGTCTTTGCCTTCAGAATCTCTCGTTGCTTACTCTTTCTCTTCGCACCACCTGAAACAGGTTCAGTAGCTTGACTACCTGGTACAATTGTTTCATTGTTTTCGTTATTGTATAATTCATTACCATATTCAGATGGAGGTTTTGTAGAGAGTGTGGAAGCAGAGTTGCTACTCCCGAGTTTAACTGTAAGATTTCCATTCGCAGCTGACAAGATCGATGATATCTGGATAAGGGTATTCTTATTCGTAGCTGAAACATTCCACTGACTACGCTGATAGAGACTCTTTGCCATCTCATTGTAAATGCGAATCACCTCTTGGAAGTTGGTTGGGGAGAGCTTACCCATACGATTACCCGTAAATGAAGAGATTTTCTCCATCACGTATGTGGGTACAACAGTAGATGCATTATTACCGTTAGATTCGGGTACAAGGATCTTATATAACTCATTACATTTGATCGCTCTTGTTGTTTTTCTTGAAGCACACTCTTTAATATGCTTTACTAATTGCTGATATATATCTTCAACATACGTGATATATGACTGATTCATAGTAGCTCTTTCTCCACTTAGTTTTAAGATTACATCTTGAAGATTAAATAACGTAGAAACACCATTATATATGTCTTCATATGGGGAGATTTCTGGTAAAGAGATCGCCATTAGCCCCGTTACCATTTCTTGAAAATCTGCACTTTTCTGAAACGCAGTTACAATCGCATTCGTCACGTTTACCCGCATTGATTCTTTCTTTGTATGTTTTGCTTGATTTAATGGACTCTGGATATAGGTCCGTAATGATGTCTCGAACTGTTTTCGAGCAGCAGATTTATTTGTAATCGATTTGAAAAGTTTGGATAAAATACTTAATGTAGCATTGGTTGTTCCTTCCATTGAGAGAAGTTGAGATACAGTCTCTTGTAGAATCGCACTTGATTTAAACTTTGCCACAATCTTACTCTCTAAACTATCCTGATTTTTTGTTTGTACATCGGGTTCAATCTCGGTAATGAAATCATTACCATTACCATTACGATTACCATCGGTTAATGTAAGAAGGTATGAATAATATTGTGAAATTACTCTCTTGATCTCGTCCCTCATCATTGTGCTCTTTGCCTTAACTGGATCGATCATCGATAAGACCCGCAGGATTCTCCCCTTGATCTCATTGATCTGTTCTCGCTTCTCCTCATTCGTCATACTCTTCTTCGCTTGACCTAACCTCATCTTTAACATCGGATCAAAGAGATACTCCGCAATATCGACCTGTGTCCTGTCCCCCTTCATAAGACGTGGTAAATACTCGTAACCGATATAAGGCGTCCCTATAGTATCAAAAAGAGGGATAAGTTGATTGAGGGGAAGTGTAAAGGAGAGTGATGGATTTCCCTGATAATCAAAGATGATACGACTCTCTTTGATGATTGCATTGATACTCGCTCGATTTCCGTTATTCTTGGGTCCCTCATTGGATAGCTGGGGAAACTGAGAATAGTCAGGGAACTGGAGGATAATCGTACCATAGGATCGCGCATTGCGGTTGCTACTCTGGATTCGTTGAAAGTTACGATCTAAGTTGAACTGAATGAACTGCTTGAGTAGTGTCGATGCTTTCGAGGATAGGACTTTCATATGTACATTGGCGTTAAATCCGTTTCTCGATATCTGATCGGCAAAACCATTGGTCGTGGTAAAGGTATACTCCTTCACTGTTCCTGTAATTGGTTCCATTTGATAGATAAATTGTAATAATTATGGTAGAATATTGGATATGATACTCAAACGAATGAGTGAGACTCTTCTATCTCTTCATTAGAGATTTTTTGGATCTGGTTTTTATATCGAGTAATTGTAGTAATCTCTCTGTTGTTTGTCCAATGAACGCCTTACAACAATTTTTAGTACCCAATCGGAATCAGGCACAGGATCCCGCTCCTCTTCCCCCTTCCAATAGTAAGCGTCCTGCAAATGTTTCCGTGGTACGGAGTAAGAGCAAGACAAAGAGTAAGAGTGCTACTGTGGTAAAGTCTGCGAGTAAGGCAAAGTCCAAGAGTGCTACTCTGGCAAAGTCTGCGAGTAAGAGCAAGAGTAAGAGCAAGAGTAAGTCGGTGAAGGTAGAGGTAGAAGAGCCGAGTAATAGTCAATCGGTTGCTGAGCGTCTCGCCGAAGAGGGCGTCCCTAATATGCCCAATCTCAACGCTGCTATGGCCACCGCAAGTAAGAGCAAGAGCAAGAGTGCAAGTGCAAAGCCAAATCTCCCCGTATCGAACGTCAATCGCGTCATTGATGGCTATATTAAGTCTCCTCCCGATAACTACGAATATTATGATGCGTTCCTTTCCGAAGAGCAGAAGCCCTTCTTTGAGAAGCCAATCGGTATCTATGATCCCCGTGGCGAGAATCTTAATCCTCTCACCGGACAACCCTACCAAAATCTATACGCAAATGATGTGATCAAGTATGATAGCGGTGCTGCGGAAGGACAAGTCGTTCCTCAAACCTACAAGAACTGGGCCTATATCTGGTCCAACCTCCCCCTCTACGCAAAGGCTGGTGAAATCATCAAGTCGATCCGTGAGAATAGTGTTACTGTAATTAAGGCTGGTACAGGTGTTGGTAAGAGTTTCTTAGGAGGCCGCCTTTGCTCTCAAGCCTTTAACTTCCAAAAGAAGGTCCTGATGACCCTTCCCAAGAAGCTTCTCGCCCGCAAGACCGCCACTGATACTGCTCGTACCTCCGACGTCGTCGTCGGTGAAGAAGTCGGCTATATGTTCAAGGGAGCCCACGAAGTTGACAAGGGTGGCAAGCAGACGATGATCACCTTT
>JACCEC010321821.1_pt1 | contig 10117 bp, 7 predicted proteins | sample 7450121 | NCBI WGS metagenome assembly JACCEC01 (sample SAMN15323455, study PRJNA562643) | freshwater metagenome | isolation source: river surface water | place: USA:Blue River Watershed | collected 2017-08-18 | reverse complement strand
GTTGGCCCCGGAGCCACCCCTGTCGGGGGTGGCGACCCCGCTCACAAAGGGGCCCCGAGCGGCGCGCGTGGGAAGGGAGCGTCCGCCGACCGGCGTCCCGCGGTTTCGTCGCGCGTGAGGGCCGGGGCGTTGCGGGGCCCCACGGCCCCGCCCCAAGCTTCCTGGCCTACCTCGAAATATCCAGCTTCAGGACGGTCTTTCCCACCCCGACCGTGTCGCCGGGCTGCATCCGCGCGACGTGGGTGCGGCGCCCGTTGTGGTAGGTCCCGTTGGTGCTCCCGAGGTCGCGCAGGAAGACCATGTCCCGGCCGAAGACCTCGACCACGGCGTGGCGGCGGCTCACCTCGCCGTCGCTCAACGCCACCTCGCCGGTGCGGCGCCCGATGCTCACGTTCCCGCGCGTGAACCGGTAGACGCGCCCGCTGTCGGCACCGGCCACGACCTCGAGGTGGGCCGTGACCCCCGGCGGCAGCCGAAGGTCCTGCCCGATCACGTCCGCGCTCCCGCGCGTGCGCTCGTTGGGCCCGGCGATCTCCACGAGCTCCTCGTCGAGGAGCCAGGCCGCCTCCTGCGCGTTGTGGCTCCCCTCCGCGTCTGCGGCGGCGGGCGAGGGCGCGCTCGGTTCGGCGGGCTCGTCTTCCCCCGTCGTGAAGAGCACGAGGCGCGTGGCCCCGAGGGCGATCTCCTGCCCGGGGCGCAGGGCGACCTCGCGCACGAGGCGCCCGTCCAGCATCGTCCCGTTGGTGCTCCCGACGTCCTGGAGGATCCAGTCGCCGCCGCGCGCGAAGATCCTGCAGTGACGCCCGCTCACGAGGGGGTCGTCGACGAGGAGCTCGCCCTCCCGGCGGCCGATGTGGAGCGGCGCGTCGGGGGAGAGGGGCACGTTCATGCCCTGTCGCGCGCCCGCGACGATCTTGAGGAAGGCGCGCTGCATCAGGTGGCCGCGAGGGGCACGCGGCAGACCGCGCGCTCGCGCTCGCCCCGCCACGCCTGGTGGAAGCGCCCGGGGAGGGTGCGACCCAGCGCCTCGCTCATGAAGACGCCCGCCTCGGCGAGGGCGTCGAGGTCGACGCCCGTCGTGACGCCCATCCCCTCGAACATGTAGACGAGGTCCTCCGTGGCGAGGTTCCCCGCCGCGCCCGGCGCGTAGGGGCACCCTCCGATCCCGGCGACCGAGGCGTCGAAGGTGGTGATTCCGCTCTGCCACGCGGCGAAGGCGTTCGCGAGGGCGGTGCCCCGCGTGTCGTGGAAGTGCACCCCGAGGCGTTCGAGGGGGATTCCCGCGTCGACGAGGAGCCCGACGACGCGCTGGACCTGCAGGGGCGTCCCCATGCCCGTCGTGTCCCCCAGGACGACCTGGTCGGCGCCCGCGTCGAGGAGCTTCCGCGCGAGGTGGAGCGTGGCCGTCGGCGCGACCTCTCCCTCGTAGGGGCACCCGAAGACCGTCGAGATGTAGCTCCGGACGCGCATTCCCTCGTCCCGCGCGACCCCGAGCACCTCTTCCACCCCCGCGAGGCTCTCCCGGATGCTCCGGTTGAGGTTCTTCTGGTTGTGGGTCTCGCTCGCGCTCAGGAAGGTGGCGACGCTCCGGAGGTTGGCTTCGAGGGCGCGCTCGAGGCCGACACGGTTCGGGACGAGGCCCCAGTACGCCGTGGCGCCCTGCCGCGGGAGCGCGCGCACGAGCTCGAGCGCGTCTGCCAACTGGGGGATCCAGCGCGGTCGCACGAAGCTCGTCACCTCGACGTCCTGCAGGCCCGCCGCCGCGAGGCGCGCGATCAGCTCGGCCTTGACCGCCGTGGGGACGACAGTGGCCTCGTTCTGGAGGCCATCCCGGGGGGAGACCTCGTACACGCGCACGGAGGAAGGGCCCATGCGGGGAGGGTAACACACCGTCTCCGGGGCCGATACGCCCCGTGGCACGGCCCAGTGTCCCGCGGACGATCTTTCCCCGCGCGCGGCGTGGTGCTAGACCGACCCGGTGGAGCCCGTTTCGCCCCCCGAACCCGCCGAGACCGCAGCTTCCCGCGCGGGTGGCCCGTCCCCCGTCGCCGCACCCTTCGTCGGCCTCGATGCGGCCTGCCTCGCGGGGCTCGCGGTCCTGGCGGCCCTCCCCGCGCTGTGGGCGTCCCTCCAGGGGACCTACCTCGCGCACGAGGCCTCGGAGCTGCCCGTGCGGGTGTGGGCCCTCGAGACCTTCTGGCGCAGCGGAATCCTCGGCGCGATGGTCGACATCGGGGCGCCGGGGCGCGGCGCGCTCAACAACCCCGACATCCCGGGGACGATCGTCTACGGCCTCGCGCACCTCGTCCTCGGCCGGGAGGGGGCGTACAACACGGCCGTCGCCGTCTCGCTCTTCGCGAACATGGCGGCGGCCTGGTGGTTCGTGCGGAGCTGGCTGGACGACCGCGGGGCGGCGCTCGTCGCGGGCGTGGGCGTCGGCATGGCGCCGTTCCTCCTGACCTACGGGGTGACGAGCGCGATCACCGACCAGCTCCACCTCTGGCCCTGGTTTCTGGCCCTCGACGCGCTTCGCCGCGCGACGGAGGAGCGCCCCTTGCGCTGGGGGGCCCTCGCGGGGGGATGGGCGGGCGTCGGGTTCCTCGCGAGCCCCTACCACGCGGTCGTGGCGGTCTTCGGCGCCGAGATCGCCATGGTCGGCGTGGCCGTGGCGTGGCGTGGCTTCCCGTGGCGCCTGAAGCGGCTCGCTCGGGCGGGGGCCGCCGCGCTCGTGGCGGCCGCCCTCGTCGCGGTGCCCTACGCCGTGCAGCTCCAGCGGATCATGGCCGTGTCGGGGAGCAGGATGTCGGCCGAGTACGTGGCGTCGACACGTCACGCGCCGCCCTGGCCCAACCTCGCGGGGGACCACCCCTCGCAGTACGCCGCACGCCTGCAGGAGAGCGTCGCGTTGACGGAGCGCTCGCTGCATGCCCGCGAGACGGGCTCCCGCTACGCGCGCGCGACGGCTTCGGGCCTCGTCCTCCTCGGGCTCGCCGCGTACGCGGTCTTCGTCCTCCAGGACCGCGTCGCGCGACGGTGGGCCCTCGTCGCGGTCGTGGGGGTGCTCGCCTCGACGGGTCCCTACCTCTGCCTCGCGGGGACGCGCTCCCTCGCGGGGCCCTGGAACCCGGTCTTTCTCGCGGCGTGGTACCTCGCGCCGGGCGGGAGCCTCCTCCTCGAGAGCTTCCGGTACACGCTCCTCGCCGTCGTGTGCCTCCCCATGGCGGCGGCGCTCGCGGTCACGACCCTGCGCGAGCGCGGAGGCGCGTGGCGGTACGTCGGGCTCGCGGCGGCGGGGGCGATCCTCGCCGAGACGGTGCTCGTCTCCCCCGTACCCTTCCCGCTGCCGACGGCGCGGCTCGGGATCCCGCCGGTCTACGCCAACCTCGGGACGGTGGTGAAGGGCGGCGCCATCGTCGAGCTCCCGTTCTTCCACGCCGCGACGGGGCGCTTCGAGCGGCGTCACTTCCTCCACCAGCTCGTGCATCTCCGCCCGATCGCGGACGAGGTCCGCGGCGAGCCGCCGCCCTACCTCCTCGAGAACGGGTTCCTGCGGAACCTCATCGTGGAGGAAGCCGCGGGCGGCCGCGCGGGCATGTCGATCCTCGAACCGGCCGGCCCCGGGGACGAGGTGCGCGGGCGAGAGGAACTCGCGGCGCGCGGGTTCGCCGCGGTGGTCATCGACCCCGCCGCGTACGCGACCCTCGAGGTGGCCGCGCGCGTTCGGCAGAAGCTCCCGCGCGTGCTCGAGGTCGGGGACCGCTGGGTGGTGCCGCTGCAGGACGACACCCCCGGGCGCTGACGTCCCCGCGCGGTGCCGCGCACCGTCGCGGACCGGGGGATATCAGTTCGGACCTCCCCGGACTCCCCCCATGGTGCCTCGTTCCTGGTTCCCGCCGCGCGTCGCCCTCGTCGCCCTCGCGCTCGGCGTCTCGTCGCCGGCCCGCGCCGAGGCGTGCGGGGAACGCCCCGCGGGGGCCTGCGTGCTCGCGGCGCCGGCGGGCGATCCCTTCCCGACCCTCGAGCGCACCCTGGCGCGGGTCATGGGCACGGTCGGGGCGGGGAAGCCCGCCGTGGCCACCACCGACGACCCCGTGCACCACCTCGCGTGGGCGCTCACGGACGTGCGCTCGCTCGAGGTCTCTTCCTACGACGGGGGGCCGAGCGTCGTGAGCCCGGGCGTCCGGCGCTGGATCGACGTGGACCTCCGCGCGGGGGACGCCCGCATCGACAGCACGCACAAGCTCCGCGATGGTTGGGTGGACGACGGCCGGCGCGCCGCGCAAGCGCCCCTCGACGACGTGGGGCGTCCGCTGGAGGACCTGCTCGTCGTCGCGACCGACGACGCCTACCGGGCCGCCCGCAAGCGCCTCCTCGCGGTGCGGGCCAACGCCCGCGTGAAGGTCGCGCGGGAGGACACCTCCGACGACTGGTCGGCCGCGCCGGTCGTCCGTCACGACGTCGCGACGCCGGGTCTCTCGGTGGACGTGGAGACCTGGTCGCCGCGCGTGGCCGCCGCGGGGCGCACGCTCGCGTCGGGGGCCGGGGTGCACGCGAGCGGGGTCACGCTGAGCGCGGAGCACGCGGAGCGCTGGTTCCTCGACAGCGCGGGGACACGGATCCACGACGGGCGCACCCACCTGCGCCTCGCCGCCTGGGCCGCGACGACCGCGGACGACGGCATGAACCTGAGCGCCTACGACTACGTCGACGTGGCCTCGCCGGACCACCTCCCGGACGCCGCGGCCACCGACGCGCTCGTGAAGGGCGTCCTCGCCAAGCTCCAGGGCCTTCGGGCCGCGCCGCCGGTCGAGCCCTACAGCGGCCCCGCGATCCTGCGGGGGCGCGCGGCGGGGGTCTTCTTCCACGAGATCTTCGGCCACCGCATCGAGGGTCACCGCCAGAAGGACGAGGACGAAGGCCAGACCTTCACGAAGCGCGTGGGCCTGCCCATCCTCCCCGCCTTCCTCGACGTGACGGACGACCCCACGCTCGCGCGCCTCGGGACGACCGATCTCAACGGCCACTACGCCTACGACGACGAGGGCGTGGCCGCGCAGCGCGTCCCCCTCGTCGAGAAGGGGATCCTGCGGAACTTCCTGATGTCGCGGGCGCCCATCGCGGGCTTCGGGTCGAGCAACGGGCACGGTCGCCGGGAGCCCGGGAACTGGCCGGTGTCGCGCCAGGGGAACCTCATGGTCACCGCCAGCCAGACCGTCCCCTACGCGCGACTCCGCGAGCAGTTGATCGCCGAGACGAAGCGTCAGGGGAAGCCCTTCGGGCTCGTGTTCGACGACATCTCCGGGGGGTTCACCTTCACGGGGCGGTCCACCCCGAACGCCTTCGCGGTGCAGCCGGTGACGGTCTGGAAGGTCTACGCGGACGGGCGGCCCGACGAGCTCGTGCGGGGGGTCGACCTCATCGGGACGCCCCTCACCACCTTCTCGCGGATCCTCGCCGCGGCGGACGACCGGGACGTCTTCAACGGGATGTGCGGGGCCGAGAGCGGCTGGGTCCCCGTGAGCGCGAGCGCCCCGAGCCTGCTCGTGTCGGAGGTCGAGGTGCAGCGTCAGGAAAAGGGCAATGACCGACCGCCGATCCTCCCGCCGCCCACCCCTGTGACGACCGGGGGTGCCCGATGAGGCGCAGCGTGCTCCTCCTCGCGCTTCTGGGGATCCTGACCCCGTCGGTGCGTGCGGAGTCGCCCGCGATCGTCCCGCGGCGTGTCCCGGACCTGCCGAAGGACGCCCCGCCCGTGGCCTTCACCCTCCGCGACGCCATGGCGCGTGCGCTCGAGGGGCTGAGTCTCCCCGACTCCCCCGCCCCCTACCGTGTCGAGTACGCCTGGTCGGAAGGGCAGAACGCCGTGGTGCTCGCGCGCAATGGCGCCCTCGTGGAGACCGACGACTCGCCGGTGGCGCAGCTCCGGACGGAGGTGCGCGTCGGGGACGCCCTGCTCGACTCCTCGAACTACGACGACTTCGGCACCACGGGGGTCCGCGTCGCGACGGCGGCCAGCAACGACCCGCAGGCGCTCGCGTGGATCGCCTGGAGGGACACCGACGCCGCATGGAAGGGCGCCACGGAGGCGCTCGCGCGCAAGATTGCGTCCCGACGCGGAAAGCCCCCGCAGACCGTCCCGGACTGGAGCGCCGCGCCGTCGCGGGCGCTGGCGGCGGTGCCCGCCGCGACGACGGGGGCGGGCACGGCGCAGTGTCCGGATCTCCCGCGGCTGGAAGACCTCGCACGGAAGGTCTCGGCGGCGGCGCTCGTCGACCCCGCGGTCGAACTCGCGGACATCGATGCACGGGAGAGCACGGGGCGGCGCCTCGTCCTCTCGAGCGAGGGCCTCGTCCAGGTCAACGACTCCCGTACGGCCGTCGTGCGTTTGACCGCCCTCGCGCGGATGCCCGACGGGAGCCTCGTGGGCGATGAGCGCAGCTGGATCGGGCGCGGTCTCGGGGACCTTCCGTCCGTCGAGGCGATGGAGGCCGAGGCGCGGGAGATGGGCGCGTGGATGGCGGGCCTCGCGCGCGCGCCCGTGCAGGAGTCCTGGCTCGGGCCGGTGATCTTCGAGGAAGGGGCGTCGGTGGAGTTCTTCTCGCAGCTCCTCCAGCCCGAGGTGTCGGGCACCCCCGCCGCCGAGACGGACGCCCCGGTCCCGCCGGAGCCCCCCCACGCGCGCCTCGGGCGGCGCCTCCTCCCCGAGGGGTGGAGCGTCGTGGATGACGCCCCCGGGCACCCCGAGCGCTTCGGGAGCTACCGCGCGGACCACGAGGGCACCCCGCCGCAACGGGTCGAACTCATCGTGGACGGCGTCCTCCGGGACGTCCTCCTCACCCGCGTCCCGCGGGGCGACCGCGCCGCGAGCACGGGCCACGCGCGCGCGTTGGGCGCCGACCGTCGCGTGGCGGTCCCGGCGGTCGTGGAGGTCACCCCTCCCGCGCTCCTGCGTCGCAAGGCCCTCGAGAAGCGCGCGTTCAAGCTCGCGGCGGAGGCCGGGCTCGACCACGTCCTCGTGATCCGTCGCCTCTCGCCGGCGGCCCTCGAGGGTGTGGGCTTGCGGCTCTCCAGCGACGAGGCGCCCCCCGGGCTCACCACGCCCTCGGAGGCGTATCGCCTGTACAGGGACGGCCGGCGCGTCCCCGTCCGCGGCTTGCGCTTCTCCGGCGTGGACCGTCGATCGCTGCGCGACATCGCGGCGGCCTCGAAGGGGCCGGGGTGGACCGCCCTCCTCGACGGACCTCCCGGACCGGGGCGATACAGCCTTGGCCCCGTGAGCGGGCTCGGTGTGAGCTGGGACGTCCCCGACGTGCTCGTCTCCGAGATGGAGCTCGTGGGGGCCGGCGGCGGGGAGCCGCGGGTGATCCCGCTGCGGGACCCAGCCTCCACGGCGGTGGCGCCGACCTCGTCCGGGCTTCGTGCCGCTGGTGGGGCCCCTGACACCCTCCCCCGGCACCCCGGGGCGGCGGAGTAGCGGGTGGGACGGGGGCCTCACCCAGGACGTGGAGTTGAGGCGCGGACGCGCTGGGGGCTCACGGCCTGCGCCGTTCTCGCGGGGTGCACCCCGACCGAGGGTACCCCCGTCCACGTCCACGACGACACGGGGCGCGCGCCGCCGGCGTGGGTGACCTCCCCGCGCGAGGCCCGTGACCTCGACGACGCCCCCGACGTCCTCCGCGTGCATCTCGTCGCGACGCGGATGCAGCTCGACCTCGGGGACGGTGTCCCCGTCGAGGGCTACGGCTACGCCGAGCGCGCGGCCGACGGCACCCTCGGTCCTGCGGGTTCCCCCGGTCCGACCCTCCGTGCGCGCGTGGGCGACACCCTCGTCGCCACCCTGGACAACACCCTCGACGTCCCGACGACGATCCACTGGCACGGGGTCGCAGCCCCGGAGAGCATGGACGGTGCCGGGTGGATGGACGCGGCGATCGCGCCGGGGGAGAGCTTCACCTACACGGTCCCCCTGACGCGGGCGGGGACCTTCTGGTACCACCCCCACGTGGACGTGGCGCGGCAGGTCGACCTCGGGATGCAGGGCTTCCTGGTGGTGGAGGACCCCGCGGAGCCCGTCCTCGACGAGCTCCTCCTCGACTTCGACACCTGGGGCGAGGGACCCGGCGTCGCGACGACGGAGCCCGACACCGCCGCCACGCGACGTCGCACGGAGCGGGCCGCCCGGACGGGCGGGGACACGGGGATGGGCCATGGCGGCGGGGACCCCCACGTCGACACCTCGGGCACGGCGCGCTGGGCCGTGAACGGACGCCTCGACGCGGCGGTGCTCCTCCCCGCGGGGCGCCCCGTGCGGGCGCGGCTCCTGAACGCGAGCAACACGGCGTGGCTGGACCTGCGGCCGCCGGAGGGCGCCACGCTGCGGGTCCTCGCGGACGACCAGGGCCTGCGCGGCGACGCCGAGGAGGTCCCGCGCGTGGTGCTGTCGCCAGGGGACCGCGCGGAGGTCGAGGTGCGCGTCCCGACCGGTACGGTGGGGGCTGCGTTCACGTGGAGCGCTGCGCCCTTCGCGCTGGCGGGGGGCGAGGCGCTGGGGGCGTCCGTGTCGGTCGTGCGATTCTCCGCGGACGGGGGCGCGGACGCGGGCACCCCCGCCTCCTGGCGCTTCACGGGAGCCCTCCCGACGCCTGACCCCGGACGCACCGATCTCGCCTACGTCCTCACGGGTGACACCCACACCGACAGCTGGCGCATCAACGGCGAGGTCTGGCCGGACGTGACGCCCGCCCAGGTCCCCCTCGGGGCGGAGCTGGTGATCGAGGTGCGGAACCTCTCCGCGACGCGCCATCCCTTCCACGTGCACGGCCACCGCTTCGAGATCCTGTCGATCGACGGTGGGGTGCCGGCCACGCAGACCTGGGCGGACACCGTCGACGTGGGGATCCGCGGCCGCGTGCGCCTGCGGATGGTCGCCGACAACCCGGGGCGCTGGATGGTCCACTGCCACGTCCTCGGGCACGAGGCGGCGGGGATGATGACCCGCCTCGACGTGGTGGGGCCGTGACGGAGCGCGCGCGCGCCCGGTGGGGGACGGTGCTCCGGGCCCTCCCCGGCGTGCTCGCGGTCGTCCTGTTCTCGACGATTCTCGACGTGGACGCGCTCCGCGCCGCGTTCGCCCAGCCTGCGGCGCGGGAATGGGTGGCGCTCGGCGTGGCCGCCTACGTGGTGAGTCACCTCGCGGGGGGCCTGGCGTGGCGGGGACTCGTCGCGACCCCCGAGCGTCCTCTCCCCCTGCCCGAGGTGGTGCGGCTCGACCTCGGGAGCGGGTTCTGGAGCACGGTGCTCCCGGGGGCGGTGGCCGGGGAGCTCATCAAGGGGGTGCGTCTCGCGGGGCGGGGGTACCCACCGGTGCGGGTGGCGCACGGGCTCCTCGTGGGGCGCCTCTGCAGCGTCGGGATGGCCTCGGTGCTCGGGGGGCTCGGGGCATGGGCCACGCCCGGGCTCGGGAGCGAGGTGCAGGCGGCGGCGATGTCCACCTTCGCGGGCCTCTTCGCGGCGGCGGTGACGGGCCTCGCGGTGGTGAACCTCGGGCCGCGCGCGCTCGGGCGGGTCCCCTGGCTCGCGCGCTGGCTCGAAGGCCCCCCCGACACGACCCGACACGAGGAAGAGGCCGCGTCCTGGTTGCAGCGCGGGCGAGACGCCGCGCGGAGCGCCCTCTCCGCGCTGGTGGCCGCCCCGGCGCCGCCGCCGGGTCGCCTCGCGCGGAGTGCCCTCGCGGCGGGGACGATGCACGCGCTCCTCGGGGGGATGTACGTGTGTGTCTTCAAGGCGGCCGGGGCGACGATTCCGCTGCCCACGGGGATGGCGCTGTCGTCGTTGTCGGCCATCGCGGAGTCGCTGCCGATCTCGGTGGGGGGCTACGGGGTGCGGGAGCTCGTGGTGACGGCCCTGGCCACGCCCGTGGTGGGGCCGGGCCCCGCGGCGGTGGGGGCCCTCGCGCTGGCGGTCCCCGTCACGACGATGCTCGTGGCCGGCGGCGTGGTGGAGGCGGTCGCCTCGCTGCGGAGTCGCCTGGCGCGCTGAGACCCCCGACCGACGACCCCACGCCCCGCTCCTGCGGCGGCCCGCGCCGCGGCCGGTGTGAAGCGCCGGGCGCCGTCGC
>JACCEC011305745.1_pt1 | contig 10118 bp, 5 predicted proteins | sample 7450121 | NCBI WGS metagenome assembly JACCEC01 (sample SAMN15323455, study PRJNA562643) | freshwater metagenome | isolation source: river surface water | place: USA:Blue River Watershed | collected 2017-08-18 | reverse complement strand
TTCTTTGCTCAGTTTCTCTTCTGATCCTCCGCTTGTTGGTTTCAGCTTACGGGAGGCGTCATATTCGTCGAGATGATTGCGGACGGCTTGAGAAGAAATGAACAGAGCCTCGGCGATCTGCTGAGGAGACCACCCCTTGTCATGAAGCAACACCGCCTTGATCCGATCACGCACCCGACCGTCTCTCTCTTGCTTATGCTGTGCTTTGAGTTGGTCTTGTTCGTGGTCGCTCAACATGAGAAAACATGATGCAAGATGTCTAGTTTAGTTTTTGCTTCCATTCGTGGAGGATTTTAAGGGCTTCCAGCGGGGTGATCTGATTTGGATCAAGTTTTTTAAGCTCTTGAACGATTGGATGGCTCGGTGGAGACCCGAACAGGGAGAGCTGCTCCTCTTTAGTCTGGACGCGAGGCTCCATGGCAGTGCGGCCCGCATTTTTTTCGAGCTGGACAAGCATTTCCTGAGCGCGCTTGAGGACTGCTTGCGGAACGCCTGCGAGCTTGGCAACGTGGATCCCGTAGCTCTTGTCTGTGCCCCCTCTGACGATCTTGCGTAAGAAAGTGATGCCGCGCTCCGACTCGTAGACGGCGACATTATAGTTCACAGCTCCAGGGATTTTTCTCTCGAGTTCGGTAAGCTCCCAATAGTGGGTCGCAAAAAGGGTCTTGGCCTTTTGCTTTGGTGCTGTGAGCAAATATTCGGCAACAGCCCAAGCGATCGAAATGCCGTCATAGGTGCTTGTGCCACGTCCAATCTCATCAAGGATTATTAGAGAGCGGTTCGTAGCATTGTGCAGGATGTTCGCTGTCTCTGTCATTTCAACCATGAAGGTCGATTGTCCTCGGGAGAGGTCGTCGCTTGCGCCGATCCGGCTAAATACTTTATCGATGATGCCGATATGCGCCGATTGCGCGGGGACGAACGAGCCTATTTGCGCCATGATAGCGATCAGGGCTGCTTGGCGGATATAGGTCGATTTTCCTGCCATATTGGGACCGGTAATCAGCGAAAGGCGATTGGAGGTCCCGTCCAAAGAAATGTCATTTGGAATGAACTGATCGCTTTTAAGCGCCGCCTCGATAACGGGATGACGTCCTTGTTCCACATGGAACATGTCGCTGGCATCGACAATTGGCCTGCAGTACTGCTGGCGGATAGCGACTTTAGCAAGGGAGATGAGCGCATCAACATGGGCAATTGCCTGTGCGATCCGGCGGATCGAAGAAGCATGGGCTGCGATCTCTTTGCGTAAACTGTGGAAAAGCTCATACTCGATCGATCCCATCCGCTCTTCGGCATGGAGCATTTTATATTCGTATTCTTTGAGCTCAGGCGTGATGAAACGTTCTGCATTGACAAGGGTTTGACGTCTTTGGAATGTATCGGGGATCCGGTCTGCCTGCCCTCGGCTCACCTCGATATAAAACCCAAACGCTTTTGTGTAGCCGACTTTAAGCGTTTTGATTTGGGTGGACTCTCTGAGTTGGACCTGATAGGAGGCGATCCACGCTTCGCTGTCATCGCGCAGGGTACGCAGCTCATCAAGCTCAGGATGGTAACCTTTTTTAAAGATGTTTCCATCGGTCAGGCGCAACGCAGGCGCGTCGACAAGGGCGCGTTGGATCTGATCAGCGATCGGTGGCAGATTGATCAATTGTTGTTGCTCCTGGACGATCAGTTCTGCATCAAATCTTTCGAGCAAATGAGCAAGAGGGGAGATATGTTCCAGTGATAAGCGGAGGCCGACAAGGTCGCGAGGGCTGGCATATCCCGTTTCGATCCGCATCATCAGCCGCTCCAAGTCGCGGATCTCGGTCAGATGCGAACTCAAGTCTTCTGTGGTATCCCAGAGCTTTTGAAATGAGACAATGGCATCCTGACGTGCGCAGATCGCATCGACATTGAGAAGAGGATGGATCAGCCATTGCTTCAGCAATCTTCCTCCCATCGGCGTTGCAGTTCGGTCGAGCAAATTTAAGAGGGAGTTGTTTTTTTTTGTCTCTTGTAGCGATTCGGTCAGTTCCAGGTTCTTTTGCGTCGATCGATCAAGGAGCATGTATCGGGAGAGGTGCTCCGTTGTAATCGATGTGATGTGGGCTGTTGCAAGGGCAAGTTCATCTTTGACATACTCGAGGACTGCACCTGCTGCATTAATTGCAGCGATCATTCCCTTAAGTCCAAATCCGTCCAACGTGTGCATCTGAAAATGGCTCTGGAGGACGTCGCACGTGTGTTGATGGTCGAAATGCCAATTTTCTTTGATGTGCAGAGAGGGATTGAACTGCTGGAGGATCTCTTCAATCCAATCGGGATGCTCTTTGTGCCATTTTTCAGATAAAATCAGCTCTTTGGGACGCAAGCGGCAGAGCTCATCAAGAAGTTGCTTCCCATCTTCAAATTCCATCGCGCGAAAGTCAGCGGTCGTCAGGTCGAGGATTCCTAGACCAAATGTCGCATTCACCTGGGTCAAGCAACCTAAAAAGTTGTTCGCTTTATCGGAAAGGAGGGCAGAATTGACGACTGTTCCCGGAGTAACGACGCGGACGATCTCCCGTTTGACAATTCCTTTGACAGCCTTAGGATCTTCCATTTGCTCTGCAATAGCGACTCGGTAGCCTTTTCCAACTAGCTTATCGATATACGATTCGCTTGCGTGGAAAGGAACTCCTGCCATCGGGATCTCTTGCCGCTTCGTCAATGTCAGATCGAGCTCTTTTGAGATCGCGATCGCGTCTTCATAAAAGGCTTCATAAAAATCGCCAAGGCGGAAAAAAAGAATGGTGCCGGGCGAGCTTTTCTTGCAAGCGTGCCATTGGAGCATCATTGGAGATGTTTTCTGATCAGGTGTGTGTATTGTCATGGATTCTCTTTTAATTAAAAGACATACTGAAACTACTTCAAGAATCGGTATCCATTCTAGCAGGCTAGAATAGGATCTTCTATGAGAAAAATTGCTTCCACCACGTTTTTTTTTCTTGGTTTACAACAGGCGCTTCCGAGATTGCTTTCCGAGGTGCTTCCTTTGCTTTAAACAAGGAGGATTGTGCCGACAGGGCATCGGAGAACGATTTGGTAACGGAAGGGTGAGGCTCAGAATGTGTAGTGGCCCTTGTTCTGGTTTTCTGCTCTTCTTCAGACGCGCTGAGTGCTTTAGCAACTTGGTTGCGCGCGCTTTCGCACCACATCCGAAGCAAATTGAGGTCTTCATCTAAATTTTTGAGCTGAGCAGTGATCTGTTCCGGTGATTCTTTCGACTTGGGCTGCAAACGGGAAGGGGGGCTGATCGATTGACTTAATTCGAGTTTGAGTTGGAAGATCTTGATGAGCATCGGGATCATCACTTTTTTGATGTGATCTCGCAATGAACCGAGCGAAGGATCACAGATAGCACCTAGTTGGGAATAGGATGGCGACTTATGTGATGAGGTTGGGCTTTCTGGGGAAGTTTCTTCGTGTTGCTTCGTCATCAATCTGCCTCGATCGAACCTAAACGTTGGCTAGCCAATTCAGAAAAAAGAGACTAGAGCTTTTGCAGTTGTAAAACAGTTTGTGATTTTTTATAAAGACTTTTTACAATTCCTTGGAACGTCTTTATTGTGTATGATCAAAGGATATACAGCAGAGTCGAAAATGACAATCTATTCCAAAGAAAGTCTCGAAACGTTGCGCCAGAGAATCGATCTAGTCGAAGTGTTAGGATCCCACCTTCAACTCCAGAGGTCGGGCGCTTCTTTCAAAGCGCTATGTCCATTTCATGAAGAGAAATCTCCTTCTTTCATCGTGCAGCGCGGCGATAGCCATTACCACTGCTTTGGTTGCGGAGCACACGGGGACGCCATCGCCTTTTTGATGACCCATGTCAAGATGGGATTTATCGAAGCGATCGAAAGTCTAGCAGAGCGGTTCCAAGTTGTCCTCGACAAAGTCGACAATACCGAAGAAAGAAAAGGTCCGAGCAAAGCATTATTAAAACAAGCTCTCGAGCGAACCTCGAAGCTTTACCATTTTTTTCTGCTCCATGCTGAAGAGGCTAGGCCAGCTCTCCACTACCTCTATGACAGAGGGCTCGATATCGATTTCATCCGGGCCTTTGAAGTGGGGTTTGCCCCGCGCCATGGAGACCTTCTCTTCCGTTACTTGCATGAGATGCAGATCGATGGAGAATGCATCGAACAAGCGGGTTTAATCTCTTTGGATCGAAAACGGGACTTCTTCATCGATCGGATCATGTTTCCGATCCGCGATGCGCTTGGCGCTGTCATCGGCTTTTCCGGCCGTAAGTACAAAGAAGAGACTTCTGGCGGCAAGTACATCAACACTCCCGAAACGCCCCTGTTTAAAAAATCCCATGTCCTTTTTGGACTTAGCTATTGCCGTCAGAGGATCGCCAAAGAAAAGCATGCGATCATCGTCGAAGGACAGATCGATGCGCTGCAGTTGATCCATGCGGGATTCAGTTATACGGTGGCAGGACAAGGCACAGCCTTCGGAGAAAATCACGTCAAAGAGCTCATGAACCTAGGGATCAACCGGGTCTATCTCGCTCTCGACGGCGATAAAGCGGGCCAAGAGGCCGCCGTAAAAATTGGGAACTTTTTTCAAAAAAGGGGTATTGAAGCGCTTGTCGTCCCCCTTCCAGAAGGGAGTGATCCCGATACCCTCCTTAAAGACCGTGGCCCTCCCTATTTTGAACAGCTTCTCAAAGAGAGCAAGCAGTATCTCAACTTCCTGTTCGAGCATTTTTCTAAAGGACGCGATCTCAATTCTCCTGCGCAGAAGAACAAGATCGTCGAGGAGATCACGACTATGATCCGTAATTGGGAACAACCGGTCATGGTCCATGAGAGCTTGCGCAAGTTCGCCGAAATTGCAAAAGTGCCCGAAGCCACTCTTCACATCGGTAACATTTCCTTGCCCGATCTCTTCATTAAAAAAAGCGGCTCGATCCAGTTCCACGATGTCGATGCCAACCGGATCCTCGAAGCGGACCTTCTCCGCTGGCTGGTTCTTGTTGGTAAACAAGAACCCCGCATGATCGAACTTGCCAAAGCGAATATCCGCGATGATCATTTTTATCTTAAAAGCGCATTGCGCCTCTTCAAAGGGTTTATGGAAGCCTACGAAAATGGGCGGCCTTGCGACCTGCTCAGTTTAGGACAATGCATCGAAGAAGAGGATGATGCAAAGCTCCTGTCTGAGATCATGGAGCGGAAGATCAATGTCCAAAAAGGGGAAGAGGGGCTTAAAGAGACTCTCCAGAAAATCCTCGTGCGCCATTGGATGGATGAAAGGGAAAAGATCCGTACGCAGATCCATAGCGGCAATATCAGCGAGGAAGAGGAGAGCGAGCTTGCCAAGCAGTTCGATGAGATCAAGCGGAACGTCCCCCAACTGCTCTTGCCCGAATGAACCCGATCATTTTTTTTGATGAAAGCTGTCCGCCTTTTCCAAACTATTTGAAGGATTTATACCGAAATAAATTGAAGAATCGTTTTTTTTCAGCGTCGCCGCCCATGAATTTGAGATCTGCCTGCATTGCCCAACTTATTCAAGTTGGGCTCCTTCGGCATCGGCTTTGCCTGACTCAAATTCATGGGCGGCTCCTTGCTAACCTGAATAATGGGTTTAGTTTATGAGGAATTGTTGCAGGTTGCGAGGCAATTTTCCGGAGATTTTGGCAGATTCAATAGCTGAAAGCACCTATGGACGTGCCAAAATCTTCGAAAAGTGCTCGCAAGATGCGGCAAGGTTCTATGGAATAAACCCATTATTCAGGTTACTACCGATTCTTGAGGTTGTTTGTGTATAGACGGGAATCCTTTGACGATCCTTTTTGGAAGGATGGTCCACAATTTTGAGCGGATCATTAGGATTTAAAAACTTCACTTAAGAATCGTTCGGCATTAGCATGGGCGATTTCTCGAAGTTGATCTTCTTTTAGAGAAAGTTTTGTTCTCAGAAGATCTAGGATCGAGCCGTAACAACCAGAGTTGCCATATTCGTTGAAGAATGCAGTATCTGTCTGGTACTTGTGCGGAATGTTGGGGAAGTCGGCATCGCAGAAGAAATCGGCGCCGAATGCCAGGTTGTTTTGAGCGCCAAGCGAGAGGGCGTACTCGACATGACGAATGAGCGCTGCTGGATCGTTTTTTCGAATGAAAGGGGCAAAGAGGTTGATCCCCATTACCCCTTTTCGCCGGATGAGCTCTTGAACAAGCCAGTCAGGCATATTGCGCGCAAGATTGGTGATCGCCCGGTAATTCGAGTGGCTGGCCAAGACAGGCAGCTTCAAGTTTTCTTGATCGAGGTGGTTGAGGATCCCTTCTGCAAGGGGATCAGATGTATGACTGAAGTCAATTGCAATCTGCTTGCCTGCCATCCATTCCAAGAGATGCTTCCCATCTTCTTTTAGCCCCTTGTGCGATCCTACGCCGCCGCCAAAGCGGTTTTCACCATCCCATGTCATCCCAATGTAGAGAATATGCCTGAAGTCCTTATGGATCTCTTCGAGCCTTTGGAGGGATTTTGTTAGAGGCTCCGATTCTTCTGAGAAGCCGGCGGCATTTTCAAAAGCAGGAATGAACTGGACGGAAGCAAGAGAATTTGAAAATGTCTCAGGGGTATAGAGAGCGCAGTCTTGAAAATGGTGTGCGGTCAGTTTTTTAAGGAGATCGAGCTGCTCGTGGGCAAGGCAGGTGCTTCCTTCTTTTGTCAGGGAGAAGATCGCAAGGGTTTGGAGCTTGACGCGGCCTGATTGAAGCTGCGGCAATGAGCTTCGACTGAGCGGATCGTTTGCGGTCCGCCCCTTGCCCATGTGGAGATAGCTGAGCAGGTCGGAGTGCAGGTCAATGATCGGGTAGTCCAATGGTTCATCCTTTCATTGAATGTGGCGGAAGTCGATCAGTTCCTCAAAATGAGCGAACACCTTTTGAAGGAGCGCAATGCGGTTTTCTTGCAGCTTGGGATCGTCAGCAAGGATTTTGACTGTATCAAACAGTTTGGCAAGTGGTGGCTGCAATTTTGCCATTAAGCGGAACGCCTGGACATAGTTACGGTCGCTGATCGTTTCTTTCCACGTCTTATTGATCTCATCGAGAGTCAAAACGAGCTCGATCTCTGCTTTTTCTCTGGCAAGCGAGGGGCTGAAAGGGGTTGAAGAGGGTTTTTGCAGCTGTCCTTTTGCCCGTTTATAGACTTCGAAGAGTTTACCAAATTCAATCCCGGATTTGCGGAAGGAGTGGAGGGCCTGTGTCTTACAATACTGATCGTAAGGGTCCCAGCACAGGGTCTGCAATGAAGCTTCGATCTCATCTTTCTTAAAGCCAAAATCTTCAAAAACGCTTTTGGTTCGCGCTGTGATGAAGGTGAGGATTTCACTGATCAGAGCATTTTTTTCGCCTGTGCTATGCTCGAGTTTGGGAAAGAATTCGCAGCATTCTTCGATGATCTTCTTCAAATTGACGCTCCGCTTATGAGCAATGAGCGTTTTAATGATGCCAATTGCCTGACGACGGAGGGCATAAGGATCGCTGGATGAGGTGGGTTTAAGCCCGATGCTGTAGCAGCTGATCAGGTTGTCGAGCTTATCGGCAATGCTCAAGACGATACCTGTCGGTGTTTGGGCTATGGGTGCGCTCTCGGAGCGGGGCATCCAGTGCTCTTCAATGGCAAGGGCGATCTCTTTGTCCTCTTTTTGGGCAAGCGCATAGTACTTGCCGATCGTCCCTTGAAGTTCGGGGAATTCGCCGACAAGCGCAGAAGGGAGGTCTGCTTTGCACAGCACCGCTGCGCGCATCACTTTTTTCTGGTCTGCGATCTCGAGGTTTTGGTTCACGACGCGGGCGATTGCAGTGATACGGGTGACTTTATCGAGCATAGAACCGAGCTCTTTCTGGTAGGTCATCTCTTGAAGCTTCTCGTTGAATTTTTCCAGGGGGAATTGGAGGTCTTGTTCGTAAAGAAAGACGCCGTCGGAGAGGCGGGCAGAGAGGACTTTCTGGTTCCCTTTGCGAATGAGGTCGTTTGGCTTGTTGTCGGCGGTGATGATGAAGAAGTTTTTCAAGCTCCCTTCTTTATCGGAAATAGGGAAGTACTTTTGGTGTTCGACCATCTCCGAGATCAAAACCTCTTTAGGCGCTCTGAGATAAAGGGGATCGAAGGTCGCATGGGTTAGCTGGGGCCACTCGCAGAGGTGGAGGACTTGAGGAAGGACCTTATGCTCTTCAAGGACTCTTCCTTTTAGCTTTTTCTCAAGGGAGCGGAGCTGAGTAACGATCGATTTTTTCCGCTGTTCGATATCGGCTAGGACCCAGTGGCGCTTGAGTGTGGAAACGTATTCTTTAGGGGCTTTGAGAGGGAATTCTTTCGGGTTTAATTGGGCGTGGCCCCGGGAGATCCGATTGGAAACGATATCCCCTACTTGGAAGGGGACTACTTTTTCCCCGAATAGGGCGACGATCCAATGCAGAGGACGGGCATAGCTGATATCGAGATCGCCCCAGCGCATCTTTTTGGGGAAGTCTAATGTAGTGATCAGGTTTGGTAGAGCTTCTGCAAGGAGATTGAAGGCGGGAACCCCTTTTTCTTCGATGGTCGCAAAGAGGTATTCGACCTCTTTGATGATGCTGATCTTGAGCTCTTTAATTTTGCCCTTGCGGATATCGGAAAGGGAGACTGCTTCTTTTTTGATCGCTTTTAAGAAGCCTGCTCCTTGAGGGGTCAGATTTCCGTCAGTGTGGAATGCTGCTGCGATGGCAGGGCCTTTTCTTTCGATCAGTTTCGACTCTGTCCCTTCGACAAGTCCCTTGACGAGGATCGCAAGGCGCTGCGGGGTCCCATAAGTATGCATGCTTTGATATTGAAGGGAGTTCTCTTCAAGAAAGTGGCGGATCGCTTTTTCTAGATTGGAGCAGCCAATCGGAACAAAGGTGGCAGGAAGCTGTTCAGAGCCGATCTCAAGGAGGAAATCCTGCCGCTTTTTGGGATCGAACTTAGCAACTGTCTTTAATGCTAGCGGCTTACGGTTAGTTTTTTTCTTAGCGAGGGCAAGCAGAGGGAACCCCATTTTTTCTCGCGTGGAGACGTATTCCATTGCGACAAGACGGGCGAGTTCACGGATGCGGGCGATATAGCCTGTCCGTTCGGTTACTGAGATAACGCCTCTGGCATCGAGAATATTGAACGCATGAGAGGCCTTCATGACAAAGTCGTAGGCCGGCAGGGGAAGATGGCGTGAGATAAGGGTCTTGGCCTCTTTTTCAAAGTCTTCGAAGTGCTTGAACCACATCTGTGTGGAGGCTTCGGTAAAATTGTACGAGCTCCATTCGACTTCGCTCCGATGGATGATGTCGCGGAAGGTGAGGGTATCGTTCCACTGCACATCGAAGATGCTGTTCTTGTTCTGAATAAACATTGCCAGCCGTTCAAGGCCGTAGGTCAATTCTGCGCTGATCGGCTTCAACGGCATGCTTCCGATCGATTGGAAGTAGGTGAACTGGGTGACTTCCATCCCATCGCACCAGACCTCCCAGCCAAGTCCCCAGGCGCCTAGCGTTGGAGATTCCCAGTCGTCATGGACGAAGCGGATATCATGTTTTTTCAGATCGAAGTCGAGTGCTCTTAATGATTCCAAATAGACCTGCTGGATGTCAGGGGGAGAGGGTTTCATGATCACTTGGTATTGGTGGAACAGTTGGATCCGATTGGGGTTCTCGCCAAAGCGGGCATCTTTGGGGCGGCGTGAGGGTTCGACATAAGCTGTGCGGTAGGGCTCTGGGCCCAAGCACCGCAAAAAAGTCGCTGGATTGAATGTTCCTGCCCCTACTTCGAGATCATGGCCTTGGTGGATAATACACTGCTTTTCTTCCCAAAACTGGGTGAGGCGTTTAATGATCTTCTGGAATGTCAGCATAGGTCTCTTTAGAGGGTAAATGGGATTAATAGCACGAGTTTATCCCGAGAGCATATTTTTCACAACTCGAAGTGAGGAGGTATCAGGGCTCCGAGCATTAAAAGAGATTTTTTAAACATGAGACTCTAAAAACAGGGTCAAAGGCTGCCAAAAGTCGTTTTGTTTTCTTAGATCTCTTTTTCTGGGTTTTTGTTCTCTCTAAAGTAGC
>JACCEC010113360.1_pt1 | contig 10119 bp, 12 predicted proteins | sample 7450121 | NCBI WGS metagenome assembly JACCEC01 (sample SAMN15323455, study PRJNA562643) | freshwater metagenome | isolation source: river surface water | place: USA:Blue River Watershed | collected 2017-08-18 | reverse complement strand
GTCGGCCACGATGGTTTGGTAAACGCTGTGACCAAACGGTGTGTATTTTTCGTCGATGTCAGACTCTTTCACACCTTTGCTTTTCAGGTAAGCGCGCAAGATTTTGTTGGTGGTGCGGGGGTACACGTAGTCGGTGCCCAGCAAGCCCCAACGCTTGGCCGCGCCACCTTCTTTGCTCATCAGGTAGTCCACAGCAGGAATCGCTTGCTGGTTGGGGGCTGCTCCGGTGTAGAACACGTTTTTGGACAGCTCTTCACCCTCGTATTGCACGGGGTAGAACAACAAGCCGTTCATTTCTTCCACGACTGGCAACACGGACTTGCGTGACACAGAGGTCCAGCAACCGAAGATCACAGCCACTTTGTCTTGACCCAACAGCTGCTTGGTTTTTTCAGCAAACAAAGGCCAGTTGGATGCGGGGTCGACCACCACAGGCTCGAGCTTTTTGCCCAACACGCCGCCTTTGGCATTGATTTCATCAATCGCCATCAGCACGGTGTCTTTCAACACGGTTTCGGAGATGGCCATGGTGCCAGACAAGCTGTGCAACACACCCACTTTGATGGTGTCTGCCGCTTGGGCAATGCTCATGGACAAGGAACCACTGACGATGGCAGCTGCTGCGGCCAGTGTTTTGAGGTGATGACGACGATTCAACATGCAGTGAACTCCAAATTTTTTCGAGGGTTGAGATAAACGCGCCTTGTGGGCCACGTCCCTACCCCTTTGCAAGCCCTGTGCCACCCTCAGTACAAACCCGATGAATGCAGCATGCGCAATTCAAAAGCATTGCTTTTCAACGCCGATGCACCACGCACGCACACCAACCTTGGTGCATCGCACCAAATCAATGCACGCTTGTGGTGCAAAGCAGGTTCATCGCAAGGCACGCCATTTGCATCACAATCCATGTCCTCTCTCGTCAATGCATTTACAGACCCGCCATGGAACTCACACCCCGCGAAAAAGACAAATTGCTGATCTTCACTGCGGCTTTGCTGGCCGAACGGCGCAAAGCCCGTGGCTTGAAATTGAATTACCCCGAAGCCGTCGCTTTCATCAGTGCCGCGGTCATGGAGGGTGCGCGCGACGGTAAAACCGTGGCGCAACTCATGAGCGAAGGCCGCAGCATCTTGACCCGAGCCGATGTGATGGACGGCATTGCGGACATGATCCCCGACATCCAAGTCGAAGCCACATTCCCAGACGGCACCAAGCTGGTGACCGTGCACCAACCCATTGTTTAAGGAAAAGACATGCGCTTGTTTTTGTTCAGCACCCCTTTGATGACTTGTTGGTCTGCCTTTGCACACGATGGCCATGGCCAGACTGGTGCACACACACATGCCACCGACGCCTTGGGCTTTGTGGCGGCCGTGGTGGTGGTGGCCGCCATGATTTGGGCAGGCCGCAAATGAGCATGACACCTGGCGAACTGTTCACCGATGCAGGGCATCACACTTTGAATGCGGGCCGCCGCACCCACACCTTGGTGGTGCGAAATGCGGGCGACCGTCCGATCCAAGTCGGCTCGCACTACCACTTCGCCGAAACCAACCATGGTTTGCAATTCGATCGGGTGGCCGCGCGAGGCATGCGCTTGAACATTGCCTCTGGCACCGCGGTTCGCTTTGAACCCGGGCAAGAACGCACGGTGGAGTTGGTCGACTACGCCGGCGATCGCCAGGTGTATGGCTTTCGGGGTGAAGTGCAAGGCGCATTGAAAGGAGGCCAATGATGGCTCAAATCGAAAAACGCGCCTATGCCGAGATGTACGGCCCGACCGTGGGCGACCGCTTGCGATTGGCCGACACCGACTTGGTGATTGAAGTCGAACAAGACTACACGCTGCGTGCAGGTGGCTATGGCGAAGAGGTGAAATTTGGCGGCGGCAAAACCATCCGCGATGGCATGGCCCAAAGCCAACGCACCCGCAACGGCCCCGTGGGCACAGGCGCACAAGCCGGTGGTGCCATGGATTGCGTGCTGACCAACGCACTCATCCTCGACCACTGGGGCATAGTCAAGGCTGACATCGGCATCAAGAACTCGCGGATTGCGGCCATTGGCAAAGCAGGCAACCCCGACACCCAACCAGGTGTCGACATCGTGATTGGCCCAGGTACGGAAATCATTTCTTGCGAAGGCATGATCGTCACGGCGGGTGCCATTGACACCCATATCCATTTCATTGCGCCCCAACAAATTGAAGAAGCGCTGAGCAGCGGCGTCACCACCATGCTTGGCGGCGGCACAGGCCCAGCCACTGGCACCTTTGCCACCACCTGCACACCCGGCCCTTGGAACATCGAACGCATGTTGCAATCGGCCGATGCCTTCCCGATGAACCTGGGCTTCATGGGCAAGGGCAACGCGGCATTGCCTCATGCGCTGCATGAACAAATCAATGCAGGTGCGATTGGTTTGAAATTGCACGAAGACTGGGGCACCACACCAGCGGCGATTGACAACTGCTTGAACGTGGCCGAGGACACCGACACGCAAGTCGCTATCCACACCGACACCTTGAACGAGTCGGGGTTCGTGGAAGACACGGTGGCGGCGTTCAAAGGCCGCACCATCCACACCTTCCACACCGAAGGTGCGGGCGGCGGTCATGCGCCCGATATTTTGAAAGTGGTGGGCGAAGCCAATGTGCTGCCCTCTTCGACCAACCCGACACGTCCTTACACCATCAACACGCTGGATGAACACGTGGACATGTTGATGGTTTGTCACCACTTGGACCCTTCCATTGCGGAGGACTTGGCATTTGCCGAAAGTCGCATCCGCCGTGAAACCATCGCCGCCGAGGACATCTTGCATGACATCGGCGCGATCAGCATGTTTTCTTCCGACTCGCAAGCCATGGGCCGAGTCGGTGAGGTGAGCATGCGTTGCTGGCAAACCGCCCACAAGATGAAGCAGCAACGCGGTCCATTGCCTGGTGACACCGATCGCCATGACAACGCCCGCGTCAAGCGTTACATGGCCAAACTCGCCATCAACCCTGCGATTGCGCATGGCATCAGCCATGAAGTGGGCAGCTTGGAAGTGGGCAAATGGGCCGACATCGTGCTGTGGAAGCCCGCGTTTTTTGGCGTCAAACCGTTCATCATCATGAAAGGTGGGTTCATCGCCATGGCGGCCATGGGCGACCCCAATGCCTCGATTCCAACGCCCCAACCGGTGCACTACCGACCCATGTTTGGCTCATATGGCGGCGCCTTGCACAAAGGCTCACTGAGCTTTGTGTCGCAAGCCGCTCTCAACGCAGGCGTGGGTGGTCGTTATGGTTTGCACAAAACCTTGAGCGCGGTGAAAAACATCCGAGGTGTGGGCAAACGCGACATGATCCACAACCACCTCGCACCCCACATGGAAGTGGACGCGCAAACCTATGCGGTCCGCGCCGATGGCCAACTGCTCACCTGCGAACCAGCCAGCAGCTTGCCCATGACACAGCGTTATTTCTTGTTTTGACACCATGATCCATTACGCCAAACTCATACGCCAAGGCCAAGGTTTGGCCAAACCATTGCTCAAACGCGCGGCCACTGTCAGCCTGGATTGGGATGTGCGGCAAAAAAGCCGCTTTGAAACCACCACCGCCGATGGTCAACCAGTCGGTGTGTTTTTGCCGCGCGGTCATGTGATTCGCGGCGGGGATGTGTTGGTGGGAGAAGACGGCTCCCTCTTGCAGGTGTTGGCGGCACCGCAAGCGGTGTTGCGCATCACCTTCGACGCCCAACACGGCACGCCGTTTGACCTGACCCGTGCGGCCTACCATTTGGGCAACCGCCATGTGCCCATCGAGTTGCAAGCGGATCATCTGAAAATCGAGCCCGACCATGTGTTGGCCGACATGCTGCGTGCCATGCACTTGCAGGTGGTGGCCGTGGACGAGTCGTTCGAGCCGGAAAGCGGTGCCTATGGCGATCATGGTGGCCCTGCCCATGGACACCACCACGGCCATGACCACAACCATGCGCACGACCATGGAAACGGTCACGGCCATGTCCATGGTACGCATTGCCATCACGATCACTGAGCCATGCCTGCACCGTCCTCCGATTTGCTGTGGTTGATGCAACTGGCTTCCCCAGCCTTGCCCGTGGGTGGGTTTTCTTACTCGGAAGGGTTGGAAGCGGCGGTGGCGCATGGCTTGGTGCACGACGAAGTGTCTGCCCAAGCATGGTTGCTGGACCAATTGCATCTGGTGCAGGCCCGCAGTGAATTGCCGGTGGTGTCGCAAGCCATGAATGCTTGGCAACAGCATGACGTGATGCGGCTGAACCAACTCAATGCCTGGGTCTTGCAAACCCGCGAAACATTTGAAACCCGTTTGCAAACCGAGCAAATGGGGCGTTCCTTGTTGGACTGGTTGCGCAATCACACCGATGTCGACGCGGCACGCATCGACACTTGCCAACATTTACCCCCTACATGGCCCCTTGTTTTTGCATTGGCACTCACCACCCGCTCGGTGGCACCGCGTGATGGTTTGCTGACCACCGCGTTCGCCTGGGCTGAAAACATGGTGCAAGCCGCTATCAAATCGGTGCCCTTGGGCCAACGCAGCGGCCAACGCATCCTGGCGGCACTCAGCGCCGAGATTCCTGCGGCTGTCGAACACGCCCTGTCCCTGAACGACGATGAACGTCAAGCCTTTAGCCCGCGCCTGGCCATTTTGTCGGCGCGCCATGAAACCCAATATTCACGACTGTTTCGATCATGAGCACTGCACTTCACCACATCCCCTTTCGCACCAAAAAACTGCCCCCGCTGCGCGTGGGCATCGGCGGCCCCGTGGGCTCTGGCAAAACCACCTTGCTCGAGATGCTGTGCAAAACCATGCGTGAGGACTACGACCTGATCGCAATCACCAATGACATCTACACCAAGGAAGACCAACGCTTGCTCACCGTGAGCTGTGCCTTGCCCGCCGAGCGCATCATGGGTGTGGAGACGGGCGGATGCCCACACACCGCCATCCGTGAAGATGCGTCCATCAACTTGGAAGCCATCGACCGCATGCTGGACAAATTTCCGAATGCCGACGTGGTGTTTGTCGAGAGCGGCGGCGACAACTTGGCCGCCACGTTCAGTCCAGAACTCAGCGACCTGACGATTTATGTGATCGATGTAGCAGCGGGTGAAAAAATTCCTCGCAAAGGCGGCCCCGGCATCACCAAGAGCGATTTGTTCATCATCAACAAAACGGACTTGGCCCCGCACGTGGGTGCCAACTTGGACGTGATGAAGTCGGACACCGAGCGCATGCGCGGCGGTGCACAAGGTGTCAAACCTTTTGTGATGACGAATTTGAAAACCCTGACTGGTTTGGCCGATGTGGTGCACTTCATCGAAACCAAGGGCATGCTGACCAAAGTGGCTTGACTAGCGGGTGGCCCAACCACCCGACATGGGAAACACCTGGCCGACAAAACAATCGGCATGGGCAGAACACAGGTAGGCGGCAAACTGCGCGTCTTCGTCGGCCTTGACCAATCGACCCAAAGGCACTTCACGTTTCAAGCGCTCTTGAAAGCGGGGATTGGCTTGCACCTCTGGGGGAAAGTAAGTGGGGTTGTCGACAAAGTTTTGGGCGATCACGTTGACCTGGATGTTCATGGGAGCCAATTCCACACCCACCGCTTGCACATAAGCCAATTGCGCACCACGCGCGGCGCTGTAACTCGAGGCCCGTTTCATGCCGCGCAAAGCACTGGCACTGCCCATGACCACCACCTTGCCGCGACCCCGCGCTTGCATTTGCGGCAGCACGGCACGCACCAAGCGCGGCAAAGGATGCACCATGGTTTCAAACACTTGCTGCCATTCAGCATCGGTCACTTCGGCCGCCAGGGTGCTGGGTGCAGGCATGGCCAAGTTGATCACCAGCACATCGACGTTGCCGTGTTCGTCCACAATGGTCTGGGGCGCGTGGGGTGATGTGAGGTCACGGGTGTCGGGCAAGACCACAGCACCGTGCGAAGCCAAGACCTCACACAGGGCGGGTCCCATGAACACATCGGCTTGGGTCACCAAAATGCGCAGGCCTTGCAACATGGTTCACTCGGGCAACAAATCATCGTCGGTGTCGTCGATCAACACCGCACCTTCAGCCAATGCGGGGCGCGGCTTGCGCTTGCCGTGCGTGGCCAACACTTCCACATACACCTGCACCGCTTGGGCTTTGGCCACCTCGTCAATGCGGCCAATCAACTCGGACAAATGCACCACGGCAGCGCTGTCTTTGCTGTCACCGACTTTGCAATCAAAGTCCCAATAGTCCACGCCTTCGGGCAGATCGCGACGACGTTCTCGCTTGAGGTACTTGCGCACATCGTGCTTGATGGCATCGAGCACCCGATCGGGGTGACGGCCTTCGACATGCAGGGGATAGTTTTTTCTCATGCCCGGATTATGCGGGCGTGGCTGCCAAGCGCCACAGCGAGGTGCGTTCCTGACTGCGGGCTTGGTGCAGCAGGTCGCTGGTGTCTTGACTCCGTGGGTGGGTCGGCGCCACTTGGTCCTGCCCCACGACCTGTAAGCCTGCGTCTGCCACCCATTGCATCCACTGGGCACGAGGGCGCAATTGCAATCGCTCGGCCAAGTCGGACATGATCAGCCAAGCCTCGCCACCCGGTTCGAGGTGCGCAGGCAAGCCTTCTAAGAAACCACGCAACATGCGGCTGTCTTCGTCATACACCGCCTGGTCCAGCAAGGTACTGACCTTGCCGGGCAACCAAGGCGGGTTGCACACCACCAGAGGCGCGCGTCCGGGCGGAAACAAATGGGTTTTCAACAACTGCACACGGTCTTGCATGTGCAATCGGGCGAAGTTGTCGGCCGCGCAGGCAAGTGCGCCCTCATGGGTGTCGGTGGCCACGACTTGCGCCACGCCACGGTGCAACAGCAATGCCGTCAGCACACCTGTTCCCACACCGATGTCAAAAGCCAAGGCCGTTTGTTGCAAAGGGGCACGCTGCACCAAGGCCAAGTACTCGCCGCGCACAGGTGAAAACACCCCGTGGTGGGGATGGATGCGGTCATAGGCAGCGCCTTGGAGTTCGGCAATGGGCACGCCTTTTTGCCGCCATTCAAAGGCGCTGACCACGCCCAGCAATTCGCGCAACGAGACCCAACGCGCCTGACCATCGGTTGGTCCCCAAGCTTGTGCCATGGCTTCTCGCCAATCGGGTGCTCGTCGCAATGCCATGCGGCGATCCCCTTGCACCTGTACTTTGAGCATGGACAAGGTTTTCGCTTTTTGTGCCTGTGCCATGCGGTAAGCATGAAAGGCTGCAGGCAAGACCAACTGATCAGGCGATTTCTGGCGGGGTTTGCCCTGCATGCGACGCCCCATGGCTTGCAAGAGTTGGCGGGCATTTTGAAAATCGCCCACCCAATGCAGGGCATGGCCCGCGTTGGCCCATTGCAAAGCCTGGGTGGCCGTGATCTGATCGTCCACCTCGAACGCAGCTGGTGCTGGGGTCTTGGGTTGGATCGACTTCATGGCGTCAGCATACCCTCATAATTCGGGCATCTTTCTGTTCAGAGGTGTTTGTTCATGTCCGCTGTGATGGCCATTTGCATCGGTGCTTGTGTGGGTGCGTTGGCGCGTTGGCAACTGGGTTTGCACTACAACAGCCATGGTTGGTTGCCTTGGGGCACCTTGTATGCCAATTTGATCGGTGGTTACCTGATTGGCGTGTGTGTCGCGGTGTTCCAAGCCCTGCCCGAACTCGACCCGTTGTGGCGCTTATTATTGGTCACTGGTTTCTTGGGTGCGCTCACCACTTTTTCCTCCTTCAGCGCCGAAGTGGTCGGCATGCTGATGGGTTCGCGCTATGCATTGGCTTTGGTCACCGCGTGTCTGCACTTGATCGGCTCCTTGTTGTTCACCTTGGCGGGCATCAAAACAGTGGAGTGGCTGTGGGTCAGGTAAGCAGGTTGTCAGCGCCATGCACGAAAGTCCTTTGGTGATGAAAACAGAACTTCATGCCAACGACAGACTCCACCAAATTGACCGCGCACGTCAGGCGGTCATGGTCGAGGGTCAAGCAGGCACTCCATGGGTGCAATCTTGGATCAGCCAAAGTTGGCAGCGCTGCATCCAACTCGGCTTGCAAGCCGACGACCCGGTCGAATTCAAACCCGTTTCTGCGGCACACGTTCAGCGCACCCTGGATCAAAACCACGAACTCGTCCAATCGGCCAAACCCGAGTTGGAGCGATTGGGTCGCGCCATCGCGGGAACGCAATTCTTCGCCCTGATCACCGATGCCCGTGGCGTGTTGCTCGATGTGAGCGGACAACTGGATAAGCATGACAAGCGCGTCACCTCCATCGCCCGTGTGGGCGTGGATTTGTCCGAAGAAGCCGTTGGCACCACCGCCATCAGCGCAGCGCTCATCGAGCAACGGCCTGTGTGGCTGCACCGTCAAGAGCACTTCTTCCGAGACACCGCCAGCTACAGTTGTGCGGGCGCCCCACTGTGGGGTGCGAATGGTGATTGCATAGGCATGCTCGACCTGACTGGCGTGCAAACCGCTGAGCGGCCAGAGTTGATGCATTTGGCGGCGCTGTCTGCACGCAGCATCAGCAATGCCCTGCTGTTGCGCCAGCCGCACCATTTGTTGGTGCGTCTGAACTGGCCAGGTCGCTTGTTTGGCGATGACAACGATGGCTTGTTGTTGTTGGGTGCCGATGGCGAGGTGCTGGGTGCCAATCCTTGGGCCCGAGAAATGCTGAACCTCAGTAGCCATGCCCAAGCCCATGCCAGCGACGTGTTCGCCCTGCCTTGGGCCTTGCTGTTCGACGCGGCGGCCAACTACAAGCTGTTGGATGTGCCCCTGTGGAGCGGCCTGCAGTTACAAGCCAGAGCCTGTCTGCAACACGCCTGTCAAGAGGCTCTTGCGACCCCTCACACGGGCCCGTTGCAGCAAATCCAAACCGCCATGATCTCCAAGGCCATCGAACATGCGCGGGGCAATGTGGCCCAGGCGGCCAAAGCCCTGGGCATCAGCCGAGCCACCCTCTACCGCAAGCTCGCCCGCAAGCACGCGCACTGAAACGCAGCAGGTGTGGGGCAACGCACCGCCTGTCAGCTGACCAATTTGAGAGGACTGGCAGCGCCATCTGCGGGCTGCAGCAGATCGGCAAAACGTCCACGCACCGAGGCTTCAATGCCTGCTGCATCCAAACCCAGCGTGGACAAAATTTTGGCAGGGTCGCCATGCTCGGTGAACACATCGGGCACGCCCAAGCGCAGCACAGGGATGTTGACGCCAGCGTCTTGCAAGGCTTCCAAGACCGCCGAGCCTGCACCCCCCATGAGCGCACCTTCCTCCACGGTCACGAGCGCCTGGTGGTTGGCCGCGAGTTGCAACAACAAAGCGGTGTCCAAAGGCTTGACCCAACGCATGTTGGCGACCGTGGCATGGAGTGGCTGGGCGGCTTGCAGTGCCGGGTACAACATGCTGCCAAAAGCCAAAATGGCCACGCCCTTGCCTTCTCGGCGAATCTCGCCTTTGCCAAATGGCAGCGTGGGCAAGCCCGTGCTCATGGCTGTGCCAGCACCCGCACCGCGTGGGTAACGCACCGCCACGGTGTGGTCTTGCGCATGGGCCGTGCTGAGCAACATGCGGCATTCGTTTTCATCCGCAGGGCAGGCGATGCTGATTTGTGGCACGCATCGCAAGAACGGGATGTCGTAAACGCCCGCGTGGGTGGGGCCGTCCGCACCCACGATGCCCGCGCGGTCCAGGGCCAACACCATGGGCAGTTTTTGCAAGGCCACATCGTGGATGACTTGGTCGTAGGCGCGCTGTAAAAAGGTGGAGTAAATCGCCACCACCGGCTTCAATCCCTCGCAAGCCAAACCGGCTGCAAAAGTGAGCGCGTGTTGCTCGGCGATGCCGACATCGTGATACCGGTCTGGAAAACGCTGGTGGAACTCCACCATGCCGGATCCTTCGCGCATGGCGGGTGTGATGGCCACCAGCAGGGGATCCACTGCGGCCATGTCGCACAACCAGTTGCCAAACACTTGGCTGAAGGTTTGTTTGGGGGCCGTGGCGGGAGGCAACAAGCCCACTTTCGGATCGAACT
>JACCEC010386640.1_pt1 | contig 10120 bp, 8 predicted proteins | sample 7450121 | NCBI WGS metagenome assembly JACCEC01 (sample SAMN15323455, study PRJNA562643) | freshwater metagenome | isolation source: river surface water | place: USA:Blue River Watershed | collected 2017-08-18 | reverse complement strand
GACTTGAAGTTGCTGTGTTAGGATCTGCTGTGGTTACAACATAGCCCTGAGCAATGGCACCACGCTCACCTGGTGTGCCTGCTGCTGTGGTAACAACATCCAAGTCAATGGCCACATTGGCTGTGCTCACAACATAGTTAGAACTTGGAGGCGAACTTGCTGCTGCCCACAATACTTGTCGTCCACCAATTGAACTGTAGTAGATGGTTTTAGTTGTGCCAAAACCACCGCTTACAGCACGCCATTGATACGCAGCAGGGTTGGTGCTGGGTGTGGGTGTTGGGCTGTTGTATACACCAAAGTAAGTGGCATTGGTAGGAAATTCACTGAATCCTGTGGTGCCTGAACTGTTGGTAGCATAACGCAAGTTAACATACTGGTTCACATAGCCATAGACATTACCACCCGAATTGTATTGAGTGATTTCGCCTGTGGCTGTATTGGCAATTAGAGTTCCAGTTGGAATCGAAATGTTGCCTGTGATGTTGCCTGTGCCCAGGTTGCTCAGCAAATAGTTTACTGAATCTAATACATCGCCTGAGTTGGTTACTGCAAATGTTGACATTATCTGCTGTCCTGTGTCTTGGCAAACTGCCAGGTAATTGCAGGCACAATCCAAGTGTCTGAATCGCTGGTATTGCTGATCTTTACTGAGTTGATTCTGTAGACATTCTGATCAATCTGTGTCCAAGGATCATCTGTATCTACCTGCATCGTCACAGCAGTTTTAAACGACACTGCTTGACCTGTGGAGTTAGAACCACCCAGGGTCACAGTGATATTGCCTGTAGATGTTGTAGGCAGGCCACGCTGGTCCAGGTTATTGACTTCGGGCATGATACGGTGAACCATGAGCTGTTCGCTGTATTTGTCTGTCAAGTGGATATCGTCTCTACGGAACTCACTGCTGATAGGTGTGTCATACAAGAACTTGTGTCCACGATCCTTTTGAATCAGTTTGTTTGTGGTTAGATCATCTACCCCAGAACAATATACCATTGTGCGGCTGGCATCATTGAAGCCCATGGTAGAATCAGGGAACAATTCATAGATTGGTGCTTCTGTGGCCATACTAGCGTGATACACATCTCGCGGTGGATTCCAAGCATCTAAATCATAGCGATAACTGATCATCTTGTTGCACCAGCCATCTGTGGATTCTAAGTCAGGATAGTAAATCTCAATCTGATTCTTTTGTGTATTGTTTTCTACAAACACACGATCTGTATAAGCAGGATGTAAGTTTTGATAGAACCAGTTCTTGATACGCTGATTGCCTAGACCCTGGAACTTGTTGCCATCAAAAACCCAGATATCTCTAGCATCTACACCATACACTGTGTTGTCAGCATTGGCCCAGCAGTTGGCATTGAGCAAACCACGACCTTGATTGAACGGGCGAATACCCAGCACCGGAGTGTTGCCGCCTTGATAGTTTATGGGACTAAAAATAACTGTGTCCCAGTATGAGCACACAAAGAAGTTGCCATTGCAAGGGAAACCATCCACAACAGGACCGCGAACAGGAACTTCCAATTCGTTGGCCACATTGAGTGCAGTAGGAGCCCAGGTCAGTGGACCGTCATTGAGTCCAAATGCCTGCGACCAACGCACTGTGGTTGGGTAGTTGGTTTCGATGCTGCTAATAGCATCAGTGGCAGTTAGGTTGCCAGCAATTAGAATTGAGCCCACATTGGGTGTGTTAAACAATCGCATAAAGCCTGCACTCAAACTTGACCAAGCAGGGTTGTAGTTCCAAATGTAGCCTGAGCCCAGGGGATCATTCTCATACATCACAAATGCCGACGATTCTGCTGTCAAATACATTGGTGGGTTTATACCATCGTTGACAAACAGTGTTGTTCCGTTCCAGGCTTCTGTGATATTAGTTGATTCTGAATAGCCAGCAAGTGGTGTGCCACCTGGAGTAACATCAATCACACCTGCTTCGTTCATGGCATACCAATTACCTGCTGTGGTAGCAAAGATGAACCACCACAAGTTGTTGGCTCTGTATCCACCTGTTAAAAAGATGGGTGTTTCTGAGTCCGGAATATCAAACAAGATTTCCTCATCGCCCAGCACTGATCGAATGCCGCGAATATCTGTTTCCACATTGAAGCCTGAGTTATACTCATTGGGACCCAACGCAGTGGCTGGAATGTCCGGAGTAAAACTCATCTTCTGGAATGGAATTCTCGCTTGTTCGAAACTTGATTTTATTTGAGCCATTGTCTTTCCTTATCTTGCGATGGGGTAGCGAATCATTACCACACCGTTGGCACCTGCTGTGCCTGCTGAATTGTAGCCACCACCGCCACCTGATCCTGGAGTTGTTGGTGCTGTAGCAGCAGTATAGATTTGGCCAATGATACCAACCGCACCACCACCGCCACCCAATAAGCCCCCGGCACCATTGGTTCCGGGCACATTACCATACATAGCACCACCACCGCCAGCAGCATACCAAGAACCGCCAACACTACCAAAGTAAGAAATTACTCCTGAGCCGCCGTTGCCGCCATTGGTAGTTGATCCATCTTGGCCATTGCCGCCAGCACCACCACCGCCACCTGCACCATCATAGGATAAAGCAGATCCACCGCCATTGCCTTGACCCACAGTGCTGGATCCACCAAAATTTGGACCGCCTACAGCACCATACATGGCACCGCCACCTGAACCGCCATTGGCGCCATTTCCAAACAATGGAGAAGTGTTAGAGCCACCTCCACCGCCACCTCCGCCAATGGCTGTAAAGCCCAGGGCTGAACTATTACCGCCATTGCTGCCAGGATCGCCAACCATACCTCCAGCACCCACTGTAATGGTGTAAGAGGTGGTTCCAACCATGGCACTTCCTTGTTTGACTTCGCCACCACCGCCACCACCGCCTAAGTTGGCTCCGCCGCCACCACCGCCACCAACTAGAAACACTTCAACAGCACCAGGACTGGTAACTGTAAAAGTGCTGTTGGCTGTAAAGGTGTGCAGTTGATATGTGATATTGCCAGAAGTAAAAGTGGTAATGTTACCACCCGAACCGCTCACAGTGGAATCAATGGTTATACCACTGCCAATTGTAACGCCGCTGCCGATTGTGATAGGCATTTAACCACCAAAACTTTCTCGAGCACACTGCGTATACAGTGTGGCTACATCTTCGGGTTGAGCCGCCGAAATCCAAGCCGAGACTTCTGGATTCCAAACAGCATGATAATAACAAGTGCGATTCTGACCGCCATGTTCTGAACTGTCTCTATTGTGTGCCTCGCCGTCGCCTTGTGGATGTTGTCCAGTTACAATGGCCTCAAACTCAGCCAATGTTAAGTCTCTATCCTGACGACCTACTATAACATGATTATCAACGCAAACACTTACTCTATACATTGCTTGTCCTTAGTTAGATGTTACATTGGGGAATGAAGTTCCGCCGTTAGCACCGTTCATCAAAAACAGTGCTGTTGTGCCTGTGCTCAATGTGGCCTGACTTGTGGGTGGTGTGTAATTGCTGGAGCCATACACAGCGGTGCTCTTGTAGACCTGGAAATCATCAATGTAAATGCCATTCATGCCCACATCATTGGCGTTGCCAATCTGAATCTTGTTGAGCCCTGAAGTAGCCACAAAATTTCGAGTGCCAGCACCTGATCCGCCACTTTGTGTTAGCAGAGTTCCATCTACATGAACATAGATGTTGGTGCTTGATCGTGTTACAGATACAAACTGCCAGGTATCACGGGTCCAGGTAATGTTGTAGTAGTTCAAGTCTGCTTGTCCACGAGCAAAAATGTTGATAGCATTGATGGTAGTCGATCCATAACTGGTGCCAAGACGCAGTCCAAGTCCACCGTTGGTCATTTCGTTTGAGCACACATGTCGACTAACAGTGTTGCTTACAGCAGCAGGAATGTATTGCCACCAACTTATGGTAAAATCACCAGTGCCTTCGGGCCACCATTGATAGTCGCCAGAAGTGTTTTGAATATAACCTGAATTTGAACTTATCAGCATGGACGCTGTGCCAAATTTGCTTTGTGCAGTAGAAGTAGTGGCCGAACTAGCAGTCATGCCAATTGTGGGATTGGTTATAGGCGGAGGATTATTGCTGACCATCTGACTCCAGCGTCGAAACACTGAATTAGTATTGGTCAGTCCGCGTTGCGTAGCGTAACCTAAACTCATTAGGAAATCTCACTTCCAAAAGCATTAAAACTCACATTAGCACCTGTGGCATTTATACGAATGGTATCTGTGGTTGCCAATGTAACACCCAGGGTTAGAAACACAGTGTCAGCATTGGACACTGTGGCACCTTTGACAATGTATTGTGCTGCTGTGATAGCAGTGTTGCCTGGACAAACTGCCACATCAACAGTGGCGTTGCTGCCACTTTGATTGCAGATGGCCAGTGTAGAAACCACAGCAGCAACTGAACTGGGCACTGTATACAGTGTGGTCACAGTGTTGGCTGTGGGACTTGATTGAGCGAGAACTTTGTAGGTAGTAGTCATTTGGTATTATCCTCCCATGAGCATGAATGGGCTAATTGTATCACCAGCCGCAGGTGTTGCTGCGTCAGTGGTGGCAATATTTACAAAGTAAACAGTGCCGGAACCATTATTAAAAGCAGTAATGGTAATGGTGCTAACAGAGTTGGCTGTGGTGCTCACAGTGCTGATGCCACCGCTGTAAAGAATACTGGCATTGCCAGTAGGCATTGCCACCGAGTAAGGTGTAGCACCTTGATTCACGACCACTGTTACAGTGTCTGTTTGGTAGTCAGTGTTAACTGAATCAGACGCTGATGTCACAAAGTTTGAAAAACCTGTGATTGTTACATTGCCTGTGGGTGCTATGTATTGGCTCTGACCGTTGTTTTTGTTGATGTCGATGCTGCCTGAACTTCCAGCAACATAACTGTAGGTATGGTAAGCACGAAGACTTCCAAGTTTGTTTTGTGCTACATCATCATCGTTGCGTAGGAAGTAGTAGTTGTCAGCCACACGCCAGAAGTTTGAGTTTGTAGTGCCGTGATTGTTTGTGGTTCCGGGCATGTAGTAACCATACACATTGCCAGGCACAGGCTGACCACTGAGACCACCAGTAAACTGTGAATATGAGCCAATTGCGGTTCTAGCGTTGCCAGTATTGTTGGTAATAAACTGAATGGAATTCAGACTACCAACAGCATTGCCCACAGTGGCTCCGCCACCAACCAGCACTGAGTTTAAGGCGCCAGTGCCATGACTCAGACTGGTAGTAGTATTGGCAAAAGTATTTGAAGTTCCTATGGTGATATTACCAACTTGTAGTCCGCTACCGCCGCCTGCTGCGGATGGATAAATTGGACCGGTAGTAATATTCATTGTGCCGTTGCCAATAGCCAGGCTCATTGATCCGCCCTGCATGCGTCGCTGGTTGTTGGTAATTGTGCCACCAGCAAGATCAGCATAAAACGCAGCAGCAAATGATCTAGCGTTTTGGTTTACATCAGCATTACCAATGGCCTGTTTGTTGATAACAGCCAACTGAGCACCACGAGTTGCGTTGATTGGGTCTCGTATAATACTGAAATCACCATCATAACCATTGCCCATGGTGATGCGAGCAGGCTGTGTTACCTGGCTGGCGTCCCAAGCATTGATATTTTGCATGTTGCTGCCATTGGTAACCACATTGCCTAACTTAATGTTGCCATTGGTGTCATCAAATGTCATAGCAACATTGCCGCCAAACACGCCGCCATTGTTGTATTGAATCTGACTGTCAGATCCGGCAGCACTCAGACCAGTAAGTTGGCTACCATTACCAATGAAGAATGTTCCTGCAGTTACATTACCTGTTACACTGATATTTGTGCCCAACACAGCCGGCACATTGCTAAGTCCACTACCGTCGCCTACAAAATAACTGGCTGTGATGTAGTTGACACCAGTGATGTTGCCTGAACCGCCCAGCGTTGTAATTGTTGGAGCCACAAGGTTGGCAGTGGCTGTGATCACATTGGCTGTTAGGTTGCCTGTGAGTGTTAGGTTGCCAGTTGCTGTGATACCAGCAGCATTGATAATACCAGAAGTATTGATGTTGCCACCGTTGATGTTGCCAGTGGCCGAAATTAGTCCGGCTGTGTTTAGATTACCACCAGTGATGTTGCCAGTGGCTGACACTTGTCCGGCTGTGGTCAAATTGCCACCACGCACATTTCCGCCAGCACTTACCAGGCCTGATGTGTTGACATTGCCGCCGTCAACATTACCAGTCACTGACACACTGGTTAGAGTGCCTAAGGAAGTAATGTTTGGCTGGGCTGCTGTGTAAACTGTGCCAGCAACCAGGGCATTGGCTACTTGTCCTGTGACATTGGCACCAGTTAATGAACTTAATCCAGCACCAGAACCTGAGTGTGTGCCAACCACATTACCGGAAGCAGAAATATTGGTTGCTTCTAGGCCGCCAACAACAGTGTTTCCATAGTTGTTGATTGTGACCAATTCGTTAGCGATGCTGACATTGCTGGCTAAGATTATCTTGCCTGCTGAATTGTCATAGCCCATGAACGCTTGTTGTTCACTAGTGGTATAATACCACATGTCAACGCCTCGATCTTTGCCATCATTTGTGGTCAACGGTGCATTGTTTGGTCCACGACCTAATCCAATAATAGGATCTTGAACTTCCAGGGTTGTAACATTGGCTACAAATGTGCTGCCCGACACAGTTAGGTTGCCAGCAATGGTTGCGTTGCCGCCCACTGTGAGACTTGTCAGTGTGCCCAGACTAGTGATATTAGCCTGTGCGTTTGAAGTCACTGTGCTGGCGGTTGTTGCCGATGTTGCTGTATTGGCTGTGCCAGCAGTTGTGGCTGAACCTGCTGTGTCTGCATAAACAGCATTGGCCACTGCTCCTGACACATTTGAGCCAGACACAGCATTGGCTATGTTGGCATAATCTGCTTGTGTGGCTTGAGCCACAACACCAGTAATGTTTCCTGCTGGAATAGCAGTTAGGCCAGCAGCAGAGCCATTGAACGCACCGGCTGTGATATTACCAGTGGTAGAAATAGTGTTTGAACCAAATGCTGCCAAGAATGTAGCCACATTAGAGTTGTCATAACTGCTGGTTGCTACACCAGTTAGAAAAGCACCATTGCCCAGCACATACTGGCCAGCAATATTGGCTGTGGTAATCACATTGCTGGTGTTGGTTCCAGATGCGAGATAAGCAGCAACTTCAGCGTTGCCATACGCAGTAGCAATACCAGTTAAAAGGCTACCATTACCAATGAAATAATCTGCTGAGATGTTGCCAACAGCAGCAATGTTGTTGCCAACGCTGACATTGCCGCCTATGACAGCATTGCCTGTGATGTTTAGGTTATCACCAGTTACAGCATTGTTAACAGTGACATTGGTGTTAATGCCATACAAGCCTGTGGTGTTGTTTGGTGGGATAATTGGCATGTGTTGTCCTTATTTGATGTTATACTGGCGATATTGTCTTGGTTGCCATACCGATGTCATGCGTGTATGTCCGCCTGACCATTTGCCAAGGTTGTTCTGATCTTCTACAATGTTCCAAGCATTGTCATACTTGCCAGCATAGATCGCAGCGTCCTGATCATTATGACGCTTGATGTAGTATTCACGCAAGGTAGCATACACATAGCCTTCGGGCCATGATTGCAACACAGCATTGGTCTGAACAACTTGATCAGTTAGACTTACACTATTAACTGTGCCTGCTGTGGGAGTAGTTCCACCTGTGGCAGTAAATGTGATCTGTGTATCGCTGTCAACGCTGACAACTGTGTAAACACCGCCAGCACCTAGGCTACCTGTGCCTGAATTGGCAGTGATGATATCGCCGGCACCAAAACCATCAGTAGAACTCATGCCTGTGATCTCAGCAGTCCAAGGACCGGTGCCTGTGATTGAGCCAACAGTTCCTGTTGTAGAAATAACAACATCCTGAACAGGAGTAAACAGCAATGGCCATGACTTGTAGTAATACAAATTGATTAGATCGCCCTCACCAATGTAAGGCAAGAACTTGTATTTGTTGCCAACTTCTGAGAACTTGCCACGAATAACAGCAGGCACATTCACGGGCTGCAAATACAACTGTGCAATCATACCCTGTGTGATGATGTCACGATCACCAATACGGTCATACACAATCCACGGACCAGTGGGTGAACTGGTTGAACCACCAGGGTTGCCTTGCTTGAAGAACACAATAGGCTTGTTCATGTCAGCAGGAATAGGAATCATTCCTTGACTATCAGCAACACCGATGTTGGCTGGATTGTATGGATCACTACGCAAGGCCGGCAATTCCAAATTACGCATTGACAACTCAGCCAGGAAAATACATTGTTTGATTTCGTCGGTATTGTTTGATCCTGTGAAGTCTTTGATGTAGTCCACCAAAGCATCACCGTTGGGTATTAAAAAACTCATAGGTTGTGTCCCTTAAAGAACTTCTTTTCTCCGGCTTTGGCAGGGTATGGCACATCAACTGGGATGGGCAACTTGCCACCGGGGTAGCACACATATTGATTATACTCACGCTCCACAACTTTGTAGAACTGTGCTTTGAGTGTGCGATCATGTTTGATAGCAGCCCAGGGGATACCACCAAAATACTCATCGCTGATACGGATTGATACCACATTGGGCAAATCCATCCAACGATATGTTAATTTGCCATCTTCTCCGATGGGTGCCAAAGGATCAGGGTATCCTGCTTCAGCAGCCTTGCGATAGGCTTGGCAGCGTCGAGCCACTGCTTCAGCGTTCATTTGTTCACGACGGATGTAGAACTTGCCATCTTCGCGACCAGTTGTGGTCTTGATGTTGTTGGAAGCATTCCAGGCAGTGCGTTGCCAATCGCCCTTCATGCTGTTATACAAATCATTGTTTTTTAACAATGCATCAGCAACACCGTTGTGATTGGTTACAACTCCACCATGATCTTGGCGGTAATAGTCGTAGTTGCGTTGGGGGTCATTGTCGTCGAGGTATTCGGGTTGGTTCAGATCTTGGCTCATACGGATATTTAGCAGTAATGCTGGATACAGGGTTTTTGATCAAAGAAAAAGGGCCCCGAAGGGCCCTTCCAATCTGTCACAAGAACTAATTGAGACCAGATTAGTAAGTGCTGCCAGCACCAGCGTTGGTTCGCTGGACGAAACTGGATCCACGAGCACCAGATACAGAAGCACCTGTTGCACTGATGTTGTGCAGAACACCAACGCCTGCTGGGTTGCGGACGATCAGTGTGCCTTCCATCAAGAACTGATCCAAACTAGCGTCAGCATTGCTGAATACTTCGTTGTTGGGTCCGAGATCACGCAGGCTACCCCACTGAATTACATCTTCGTTCAGGAAGTAGATCTGGTCGCTAACACCGCTCTGGTCCATGATCCAAGAATCATAGATTTCGTAGGTGTAGTTGAAGTCGCCTTCGTAAGTCTGGATGGTGTCGCCACGCTCGACATTACGACGGTTGATGCTGGTGTTAGAGTTGACAATGTTGTCAGAGATCATTGTGCGTAGGCTGGTAGGAACAACCATGGTGCGGATCTTGGCATTGTAACGCTGTTCAGCGGTAGTAACCAACTGCTTGTAAAGCACAGGCTGGAACAACTGGTTAGTAAATGTTCCGGTGTAGAACTGGCTACCATTGCTCTGAATGTTGAGGTTACCCACATTGGCAGAACTTGAGTCTGTAGACTCGTTGTTGGTGTTGGTAGTGATGTTGCCGATAGCAGCACCAGTTGGGTTGAAACTGTGTGTGCCAGCGAAACTGTTCAATGAACCCATACGACGACCGCCGTCTTGGCTGGTGCCAGGATCGGTGATAGCAGTGCCGCTTTGTCCGCCGTATTTGGTGCCGATCTGGTCAGCACGAACAAGTTGCATTTCCACATCGAACATGAGTTCGATCAACTGCTTGACTTCTTGGTAAGCCTGTGGGTCGCCACCTGCTTGCATAACAGCACGAGCAGTGCCACTAGCAGCGATTGTGGTTTGGAAGATCTGGGTGTAGTTGCCCAGGTTATAACGGCTGTTGCTCTCAGCATTGCTTGTAGAAACAGCAGCACCTTCCTTGACGG
>JACCEC013154313.1_pt1 | contig 10121 bp, 10 predicted proteins | sample 7450121 | NCBI WGS metagenome assembly JACCEC01 (sample SAMN15323455, study PRJNA562643) | freshwater metagenome | isolation source: river surface water | place: USA:Blue River Watershed | collected 2017-08-18 | reverse complement strand
GACATCAGATCACCTCGACCGAATGGGCGCCGCGCGGCTCGAGGCAGCCGATGCGCGCCAGCTTCAGGCCCAGCTCAGACGCCAGGGCAAGGAACTCGGCTTCGCCTTCGGGCGCGACCGCCACCAGCAAGCCGCCGCTGGTCTGCGGGTCGCACAGCAGCTGCTTCTGCTGCTCGGTCAGCGGCGCGATCTTCTGCCCGTAGCTGTCGAAGTTGCGCAGCGTGCCACCCGGCACGCAACCCTCGGCCAGATAATGCTCGACGCCGGGCAGGCGCGGCACGGCCTGGTAGTGCAGGCGCGCGGTCAGGCCGGCGCCGTCGGCCATCTCGACCAGATGGCCCAGCAGGCCGAAGCCCGTGACGTCGGTCATCGCCTTGACGCCGGCGAGCTTGCCGAAGCGCGCGCCCGGCTGGTTGAGCGTGCACATCCAGTCGCGCGCCAGACCGACATCCTCGGGCCGCAGCCTGGACTTCTTCTCGGCCGTGGTCAGGATGCCGATTCCCAGCGGCTTGCTCAGGAACAGCTTGCAGCCCTCGGTGGCGGTGTCGTTGCGCTTCATGAAACGCTTCTCGACGATGCCGGTCACCGCCAGGCCGAAGATGGGTTCGGGCGCGTCGATCGAGTGACCGCCGGCGAGCGGAATGCCGGCCGCGTCGCAGACGGCACGGCCGCCGCGCACGACCTCGCGCGCCACTTCGGGCGACAGCACGTTGACCGGCCAGCCCAGGATGGCGATCGCCATCAGCGGGTCGCCGCCCATGGCATAGATGTCGCTGATCGCGTTGGTCGCCGCGATGCGGCCGAAGTCGAACGGGTCATCGACGATGGGCATGAAGAAGTCGGTGGTCGAGACCACGCCGCGCTCGTCGTCGATCGCATAGACCGCCGCGGCGTCCTTGGAGGCGTTGCCGACCCACAGCCTGGGGTCGAGGTTCTGCGCGCCGCTGCCAGCCAGGATGCCGTCGAGCACCTGCGGCGAGATCTTGCAGCCGCAACCGGCGCCGTGGCTGTCCTCGATGAGGCGGATGGGCTCGCTCATCTTGTGACTCTCTCGGGGGAAAAACAGTGAACCTTTGAATATAAGGCCTGCAGGCACTTGCTGCTTGAAACAGCGTCTCGACCTGCTGCGACATCAACCTCAGGATGGGGTTTGCCGGACGCTGGCCGTGGTCTTGCGCGGGTTGGCGGCCCAGCTGAACAGCGAGAGCAGGGCCAGCCCGCTGCCGATCAGCAGGATGCCACCGATTTCAGGCGCCTTGAACTGCTCGCCCAAGGTCAGGCGCGAAGACAGGATGGCGACCACCGGGATGCCCAGCACGGACAGGCTGGCTTCCCAGGCCGGCAGCCGGTCCAGGATGAAGATCCACAGCCACCAGCACAGCGCGGTGCTGGCAATGCTCATGAAGCCCAGAAGGCCGGCGAATTGTGGCGTCCATGAGGTTGCACGTTCTGGAATCAGCAGGGCGAGCAGCACCAGCGGAATCGCGCCGAGCAGCATCTGCCAGGCGGTCAGGGTCAGCAGATCGACCGGGTTGGTTGCACGCAGCCGCTTGACCAGGATGGTGCCGGTTGCCCAGCACAGTGCGGCCATCACGCCCAGGAACTTGCTGAACAGGCTGTTGGCCATGTTCCACGGTTCGATGATCAGCAAAAGGCCGGTCAATGTGCTCGCCGCGGCCAGCCACTGCTTGCCGCGTACCCGCTCGCCAAGGACCGGCCAGGCCATCAGCAGTGTCCAGATCGGCATCGTGAAGATCAGCACGGCGGTCTTGCCCGGCCCCCCTTCGACCAGTGCCCAGGTCTGGAAGACCATGAAACCGCTGACCTGGGCGAGGCCGATGGCCAGGGTCTGCCAGGGTGCGACCAGTGTCAGCGGCCGGCCCAGCAGCTTGACGACCGCGAACAGGGCGAGCGCGCCGCCCACGCAGCGCTGGGCGGCCAGGGCAAAGGGCGGCGCATAAGTCAGCGCCTGCTTGGCCAGCACCCAGGTGTAGCCCCAGGTCAGGGTGAGGACGACGAGGGCGAGCAGTGGAATCCAGCGGCGGGAGGTGGGCATGAGAGGGTCTGCAGCAGTAACCGGGGAGAAAGGCTGGAGTCCAGCCTGGGCCAGGATACGCCATCGGGAACGGCATCCGGCCGCTGCTGCCCGGTTTTTGCGTGCAGGACCGGTTCCGTTGCGGGCATTGCAACCCCATCCTGCGCGCCGAGGACAGCGTGGCACCCGCTGGCCTGTCACGCCAAACCCGGAGTCCCCGGGATCAAGCCGTTCCCTGTGCCACCACGCGCGCCATTTCGAGGCACTTGTTCGAGTAGCCCCACTCGTTGTCGTACCAGCTCACCACCTTGATGAAGCTGCCGTCGAGCGCGATGCCCGCGTCGGCGTCGAACACGCTGGTGCAGGGTTCACCACGGAAGTCGGTCGAAACCACCTTGTCCTCGGTGTAGCCGAGCACGCCCTTGAGCGCTCCCTGACTCTGGGCTTTCATCTCGGCGCAGATCTCGGCGTAGCTGGCGGCATTCTCCAGCTCGACTGTCAGATCGACCACCGAGACGTCCGAGGTCGGCACGCGGAAGGCCATTCCGGTCAGCTTGCCCTTGACCGCCGGGATCACCACGCCGACGGCCTTGGCCGCACCCGTGCTGCTCGGGATGATGTTCTCGAGGATGCCGCGGCCACCGCGCCAGTCCTTGTTGCTCGGGCCATCGACGGTCTTCTGCGTCGCGGTGGCGGCGTGCACGGTCGTCATCAGGCCGCGCTTGATGCCCCACTTGTCGTTGAGCACCTTGGCCACCGGCGCCAGGCAGTTGGTGGTGCAGCTCGCGTTGCTGATGATGGCCTCGCCGGCGTAGCTCTGGTGGTTGACGCCATAGACGAACATCGGCGTGTCGTCCTTGCTCGGCGCCGAAATCACGACCTTGCGGGCACCTGCAGCCAGGTGCTTGGCAGCGCCAGCCTGGTCGAGGAACAGGCCGGTGGACTCGATCACGACCTCGGCTCCGACCTCATCCCAATTGAGCTTGGCGGGATCGCGCTCCTGCGTCAGGCGGATCGCGCGGCCGTTGACGACCAGGGTGTTGCCCTCGACCTGCACCTCACCATCGAAGCGACCATGGACGCTGTCGTACTTGAGCAGGTAGGCCAGGTAATCGGGTTCCAGCAAATCGTTGATGCCGACGACTTCGATGTCGCTGAAGTTCCTGACTGCGGCGCGCAACACCATGCGTCCGATGCGGCCGAACCCGTTGATTCCAATCTTGATTGTCATTTTTGTCTCCAGAGGGATCAAGCTCGCTGCAACCGTTTTCAGCGGCCTGGATGGGTACGAATGCTACAGAATTCAGGTAACCAAGTTACATGATCGATCCGCCCAGCCAGGTTGTTCTGGTAACGTAACTCCCGCCTGTGCGCCGGAATTCACCATATCGGCGTCCAATCAGGACTCGGGTGACCGCCTCAATGCCCCTACTGACATGCAAGACCATCAGCACCTGAAAGAAGACCTGCCCCCAGCGCTGCGCGAGCGCGTCGAGCGCCTGCTCGCTGCGGGTGGGCGTCGCCTGCTCGGAATCGCCGGCGCCCCCGGCTCGGGCAAGTCGACGCTGGCCGCTGTGCTGGCGCACTGGCTGGGCGAGCAGGCCTGCGTGGTGCCGATGGATGGCTACCACCTGGCGAATGCCGAATTGAAACGGCTGGGACGGATGCAGCGCAAGGGAGCGCCTGACACGTTCGACAGCGCGGGTTATGCCGCGCTGCTGCGCCGGCTGCGGCAGGCCGGAGAAGTCGTCTATGCGCCCGAGTTCCGGCGCGAGATCGACGAGCCGGTCGCCGGCGCGATCGCGGTCGATCCGGGCGTGCGGCTCGTGATCACCGAGGGCAACTACCTGCTGCTGGAGCAAGGCCACTGGGCCGGCGTGGCACCGGAGCTCGACGAGGTCTGGTACGTGGAGCTCGACGAGGCATTGCGGCGGCAACGGCTGCAGCAGCGCCACATGCGCTTCGGTCGCGATGCCGAGGCGGCAATGCGCTGGATCGAGAGCACCGATGAACCCAACGCCCGCCTGATCGAGGCGACCCGGCACAGAGCGCACTGGATCTGGCGCCTGGACTGAACTGGAAGGAAGACGATGCTGAAATGGGCTTTTGTCGGCGCGAGCAACATCGCGTCCGAATGGATGGTGGGCGCGGTGCGCGCCGCGGGCGACGAGGTGGTCGCGGTGGTCTCGGGCAGTGCCGGGCGCGCGGCGGAATTCGCGCGCCAGCACGGGATGCAGGCGCTCGACCGGCTCGACGACCTGCGCCGGCATCAGATCGACGCGGTCTATGTCTCGAACACCAACGACCGGCATGAGGCCGCCGTGCTGCTGGCCGCCGAGCTGGGCTGCCATGTGCTGTGCGAGAAGCCGCTCGCGCTCGACCTGGCTGCCGCGCGGCGCATGGTCGATGCCTGCCGCGACGCCGGCGTGGTGATGGCGACCAACCACCACCTGCGCCACAACAGCGCGCACCGCCAGATGCGCGAGGTGCTGCGCGGGCAAGGCCTGGGTCGGCTGGTGTCCGCGCGCGTGAGCCACTCGGTTCACCTGCGCGAGAAGCTGCAGGGCTGGCGCATCGACAATGCCGACGCGGGCGGCGTCGTGCTCGACATCGCGGTGCACAACGCGGATTCGCTCGGCTTCCTGCTCGGCGAGTATCCGGTCGAGGTGATGGCGATGAGCGGCAACAGCGGCATGGGCCGCGGCGTCGAGGACCTGGCGATGTCGCTCTGGCAGTTCCCCAGCGGCCTGTGCGCCTTCACGCACCAGGGCTTCAACACGCCGCATGCCTCGAACCGGCTCGAGATCCTGGGCGACCAGGCCAGCCTGGAGGCGCGTGGCGTGCTGAACCAGGCCCCCGGCGGCGAGCTGGTCTGGCGCCGCGCCGACGGCGATCTGTCGCTGCGGCTCGATCACGACAACCTGTATCTGCGCGGCCTGCGCGAGCTGCACCAGGCGATCGCCGGCTTGCCCAGCGACATGGCCAGCGGCGAGGACGGACTCAGGTCGCTGGCGGTCGCGCTCGCGGTGCGCGAGAGCGCACGCAGCGGCCGCCGTGTCCAGGTGGACTACGCATGAAATCGCTGCCGGCGGGCAGCACTGGAACCATGAAACCGACACACCTGATCTTCGACATGGACGGCACCATCATCGACTCGATGCCGGTGCACCGCAGCAGCTGGGCCTTGTTCGCGGCCCGTCACGGCCTGCTGGATCGCCCCGACGAGCTCGAGCGCGCCACCAGCGGCAGGACGGGCGTCGAGGGCATGCGCGCGCTGTTCGGCGCCGAGCTGCCGCTGGCGCAAGCCGAGGCCTATGTGCACGAGAAGGAGTCGCTCTACCGCGAGCAGTTCGGTGCCGCCTTCCGCTGGGTGCCGGGTTTCGAGCGCTTCGCGCAGCGGGCCAGAGCGAGCGGGCTGCGCTGCGGCCTCGGCACGGCGGGCGACCGGCACAACATCGGCTTCTGCCTGGACCGGCTGCCACCGATGCTGCGCACCGGCCTGTTCGAGGTCTGCGTCGGCGGCGACGAGGGCCTGCCCGGCAAGCCCGATCCCGCGATCTTCCTCGCCGTCGCGCAGCGCATGGGCGTCGATCCGGCCGACTGCCTGGTGTTCGAGGACAGCCCGGCCGGCATAGCGGCAGCCGCCCGCGCCGGCATGCGCGCGGTCGCACTGCTGACCAGCCACGCTGCCGATGAGCTCGCCGGCAGCCATGTGGTGGCGGCCGTCAGCGACTACGACGAGCTGCTCGCCTCGCCGCTGTGCCCGTTCTGAAGATCTGGCCCCTCTCAGGCCGCGCCAGTGGCTCAGTCGCCCGGCTTGAGGAAGATGTCCTTGTCGGGGAAGAACTGCGTGTGCAGCGGCAGCAGGGCGCCACCGAGCGCGCGCGCGTGCGCTCCGACCTGGCCGCGCTCGAGCCGGCCTGGACGCACGATGCCGACCAGCGGATACGCCTCCAGCGCCTGGCGGGTCTGGGTCAGCAGCGCCTCCAGCAGGCGCGGCGACAGCGTGCCGTCGAGCACGACGGCGTCGAGGTCGAGCAGCGCGGTCGCCGAGGCGATCGTCATCGCCAGCGCGTCCGATGCCGTCGCCAGCCAGGGCCGGACCAGATCCTCGTAGCCGGGTTCGGCGATCGCGTCGTCGTGGATCAGCTGCGGATCGTGGCCGGCCGCGATCAGCGCCTGCTCGAGCTGCCAGCCCGAGGCCTTCTCGAGCAGCTGCGCCGGCGCACCGGGCCCTGCCATGCCGAGCGGCAGCGATCCGATCGCACCGGCGTTGCCGCGCTCGCCCGGCAGCAGATGGCCCGACAGCACCAGGCCACCGCCGACGAAGGTGCCGACGAAGACGTAGAGAAAGCTGCGCAGTTGCTGGCCATGGCCCTGCAGCAGTTCGGCGGTGCAGGCAGCCATGGTGTCCTTGGCGAAGGTCACCGACAGCTCGGTCAGCGCCTGCACGCGCTCGCGCAGATCGACGCCTTCCCACTTGGCCATCGCGGGCGCGGCCTCGGGCCCGAGCAGGTCGGCCCACTGGTGCATGAACAGCGGCGCCGACAGGCCCAGGCCGACGACGCGCGACCAGCGCTCGCGCATCTGGCGACGCAAGCGCTTGAGTGCTTCGGCGATCTGCGTCAGCACCTCGTTCGGGTCGGGATACTCGTAGTGGAACACATGCTGGTGACAGATCCGGCCGGTGAAGTCGAGCACCAGCACCTCCAGGCTGCGGCGACCGACCTGCACGCCGATGCTGAAGGCGCCCTCCGGGTTGAGCGACAGCGGCACCGAGGGCTGGCCGATGCGCCCGCGCACGCGCTCCTGCTTGAGGAGCAGGCCGTCGTCGAGCAGGCTCTCGACGATGACCGAGACGGTCTGGCTGGAGAGCTGGGTCAGACGGGCCAGGTCAGCCTTGGGGATGGCGCCGTGCAGGCGGATCGCCTGCAGCACGGTGCGCTCGTTGAACTGGCGCATGCCGCGCTGGTTGGAGCCCCGCATCGAGCGCGTCATGTCTGCAGCGGGTGCCGCATGGCTGGCAAGGGAGGGGGTGGCGTGGGACATGGGCGGTTGGCGGTGCAGTCGATCAGGGCAGGATGACGCCCTTGCAAAGTATCGCATTGCCGAAGGCCGTGACCTCGCCGCTCTGCACGATCAGGCTCGCGTTGCGCACGCGGTCGTAGAAGGCGTAGCGCTCGATCGCCTCAACCTGGCGGGCTTGCAGCCCTTCGGCCTCGCCCGCCAGCCGGACGAAGGCGGCTTGCGCGTCGGTCGTCTGGCCGGCCGGCAGACCGCTGTGCTGCATGTAGCCGGCGGGGTATTCGACGTCGGTCGCCAGCGGGAATACCGACAGCACGGCCTGCGCGACCCGCTCCAGGCTGTGGCCGGGCAGCCGCACGACCGGCTTGCCGCCAGCGAGCCAGTCGGCGGTGAAGTTGGCATCCACCACCGCCACCCATTCGCCATGGCCCATGGCGCACAGGTGCTTGAGCAGGTCGGGGGTGAGCAGCGGGTCGATTCCCTTGAGCATCTGAAATCCTCCTGTGTGGTCCGGCGCTCACGCGAGCGCCTGATGCGGCAGTTCGGCGGCGGATTTCGCGCCCGTCATGACGGCGACGGTATCGCTCATGCTGATGTGCTTGGGATCGACCACTGCGGCGCGCTTGCCCAGGCGGGCGATGTGGATGCGGTCGGCGATCTCGAACACATGCGGCATGTTGTGGCTGATCAGGATCACCGACAGCCCCTTGTCGCGCACGCGCCGGATCAGCTCTAGCACCATGTTGCCCTCCTCGACGCGGAGCGCAGCGGTCGGCTCGTCGAGGATGACGACATGCTCGGCAAACGCCGCCGCGCGCGCCACTGCCACGCACTGGCGCTGGCCGCCCGAGAGGGTCTCGACCGCCTGCGTCATCGAGCGGATGCCGACCTTGAGGTCGTTCATGCGCGCGATGCTCTCTTCCAGCATCCGCTTCTTGTCGATCATCTGGAACCAGCTGCCCAGGATGCCGGGACGGCGCAGCTCGCGGCCGAGGAACAGGTTCTCGGCGATCGTCATCGCGGGTGCCACGGCCAGGTCCTGGTAGACGGTCTCGATGCCGGCGCGGCGCGCGTCGATCGGGCTCTTGAAGTGGATCGGCTCGCCGTCGAGATAGACCTCGCCCTCGTCGGGGATGGTCGCGCCCGACAGCGCCTTGATCAGGCTGGACTTGCCGGCGCCGTTGTCGCCGATGACGGCCAGGATCTCGCCGGCGCGCAGCTCGAAGTCGGCGCCGTCGAGCGCGGTGACCTGGCCATAGCGCTTCACCAGGCCCTTGGCCTGCATCACGATCGGGGCGTTGGAGTGGACAGTCATTTCAGCGGGCTCCCTTGCGCGAGAGTTGGTCGGTGGCCACGGCCAGGATCACCAGGATGCCGGTCACCAGGATTTGATAGACGGAGGACACGCCCATCAGCGTGAGACCGTTGCGGAACACGCCGACGATCAGCGCGCCGACCAGGGTGCCGAGCACGATGCCGCGGCCACCGAACAGGCTGGTGCCGCCGAGCACGACGGCGGTGATGGCGTCGAGGTTCTCGGTCTGGCCGGCGTTGGGGTCGCCGGCGCCGGTGCGCGCCACGCTCAGCAGCGAGGCGATGCCGTAGAACACGCCGGCGACGACATAGACCGCCAGCAGCACCTTGTCGGTGGCGATGCCGGTCAGACGGGTGGCTTCCGGGTTGTTGCCGACCGCATAGACATGGCGGCCCGGCTTGGTCTCGCGCAGCGCGAACCAGGTCAGCAGGTAGAGCGCGAGCATCAGCACGGCACCGTAGACGATCGCGGTGTCACCGATGCGGAAGGTGTTGCCCAGCAGGATCATGCCTTCGGGGATGTCGGTGACGGTCTGCGACCTGGAGTAGAGCTGGGTGGCCGCAAAGGCGATGTTCAGCGTGCCCAGCGTGACGATGAAGGGCGGCAGCTTGACCTTGGTCACCAGCAGGCCGTTGATCAGGCCGAACAGCGTGGTCACGGCAATGCCGCAGGCGATCGCCGCCGGTGCCGGCAGGCTGTAGTCGGCGGCGATCTTGGTCATGACGACGCTGCCCAGCGCCATCACCATGCCGCAGCTCAGGTCGATGCCGGCGGTCAGGATGATCAGGCTCTGGCCGATGGCGATCACGCCGACCACCATGACCTGCTGCAGGATGAGCGAGAAGTTCTGCGCCGAGAGGAAGCGTTCGCTCTGGGTCGCAAAGAAGATGCAGGCCAGCAGCAACGCAATGAATGGCCCCAGGGTGGCGATGGGCGGTAGCTGGATGGACGTCTTATTCATGTCGGTGCATGGCGGGTCAGGAAAATGAAAAGGCGACGCGCGTCGCATCAAAAGGTGCAGGGACGCGCGCCGCCCGAAACGGTTCAGTCTTACTTGACGCCCCAGCACATGTCGGTGCCGGTCTTGACGTCCTTGCTGTCGACGCCGGCCAGCGGCTTGCCGGCGATCAGGGTCACGCCGGTGTCGGTGTAGCCGCTGACCTTCTTGCCGGTCTTGGCGTACTCGACGCCAGCGGCCACGCCCATGGCGGCCATGCGCAGCGGGTACTGCTGGCTGGTGGCGGCGATCACGCCCTTGCCCACGTCGGCGATGCCGGCGCAGCCGCCGTCGACCGAGACGATCACGACATCCTTGTCCTTGCCGGCGGCCTTGAGCGCGTTGTAGGCGCCAGCGGCGGCGGGTTCGTTGATGGTGTAGACCAGGTTGATGGTCGGGTTCTTCTGCAGGCAGTTCTCCATGCCGGTCTGGCCTTTGGCGCGGTCGCCAAAGCTGTCGGCCATGCAGGCCACGCCAGCGGCCTTGCCGCCCAGCTCGTTGCTCTTGGCGTCAGGAGCGGGCAGGCCCATGCCCTTGAGGAAGCCGTTGTGACGCTGCGCGCCCACCGGGTGACCCGGGAACAGGTCGAGCGTGGCAATGACGGCCTTCTTGCCGCCCAGAGCGGCCTTGGCGTATTCGCCAATCAGCACGCCAGCCTTGTAGTTGTCGGTGGCGAACAGGGCATCGGCCTCGGGCACCGGGCTGTCGAGCGCGATGACCTGCACGCCCTGGGCGCGGATCTTCTTGAT
>JACCEC012384375.1_pt1 | contig 10123 bp, 6 predicted proteins | sample 7450121 | NCBI WGS metagenome assembly JACCEC01 (sample SAMN15323455, study PRJNA562643) | freshwater metagenome | isolation source: river surface water | place: USA:Blue River Watershed | collected 2017-08-18 | reverse complement strand
TGCCCCATCTTTCGGATTGATAGCAAACGAAGTTGGGTGAACATCATTCATAAAATCAATTACTTCGATTGGATTTCCTCTGGTATCGAACTTAAACGCTTTTATCCAACCTTCATAATCACCATGAAAATACAAATTTTGGTATTCTCTTGGAAACTGCTGAAAGTTATACCACAACCCGCCTATCGAAGCATTTCCTGCAAATTTATTTCCCTTAAATTGTGGAGACCCCACCGCAAAAGGCTCGCCATCAACAATACCTTGAGCATAAGTTCCACGCCAATCAATGATAGGTTTTTGGTGATTTTGTGGTAAAAATTGAGGGTCACGGTACGAATTATTCACAAAATCAATGCCTTCGTAGGTTGGCCAGCCAAAATTGAGTCCACCTTTGGCAGCTACATTTATTTCTTCTCGATGAAACCAACCCACATCACCCAAATAGATGGTACCAGGGTTGGCATCGGCAGCATTGCTACTTCCTGTATTAGGTTTGAACGAAAACCGAAAGGGATTCCGAAGGCCATACGCCCAAATTCTCGACTTTGACGAACGAGGTTTTCCGCTTTCAAAAAACGGATTTGACGCAACACCATCGCCCGTACTGGGGTCGATTCTCAGAATTTTACCGTTTAGAGACGTAAGCGATTGGCATTTATAGGCATTGATGTTTTCATCTGCAGTAATAAATCCCAAGCTTATGGCTTCATTAAACCATTCGCTTTTTGTATCGTCAACCACTCCTTCGGTGGCAAGAGCCGCATCGCCAACAGTGGCTAAAAGAGTACCGTCTAAGCCGAATGCCAAAGACCCAACACCATGATTATCTACTAAAATCGGAATGCCAGTTGAGGGACTCTCGCCTATTAGGATTTTTCGCGAAGCCGAATCAATCTCCATAAAACCACTTGTGGCCTTGAGCGTATAGCGTGTTATTCGCCCGATTGTTGTCTGAAAAGGGGTTTCTTCCTCTACTTGATAGGTGGGTTTTCCGAAATTAAGTACGTGATTTCGCTTGGCGGCATACATCAGATACACGTAGCCATTTTTTAGAAAATTAGGGTCGAGAGCAAAACCATTAAGGCCGTGGTCGCCGTAATCAAGTACTTCTTCGCTTATATCAATGATTGGCTGGGCTGATTTTATACCATTCTCAACCATAAAAACCTTTCCACTTTTTTCCCAAACAAACATTCGTCCGTTGTCATCAAAGGTTAGTCCAGTAGGAATAGTCCAGTTTTCCGAAATAGTTTCATCAATAAAACCTGAAGGTTGAGCGAAGGAATTGCTATATATGAATTGTAGAATTAAACACGGGACAAAAAGCAAAAAATTTTTTTTAGTCATAATAGTTGTGAATTTCCATATAAATCAAAAACAAATTTATAGAATAAGTTGTCAAACAAAGAGCCGTAAAAAAAATATTGAACCGTAAAATAAGTTAATTTTGTTTTTGATAAAAGTGAGTAGCATTTGTGCTACCCAATGCTGAATATGATTAGTATATGTCTGAAATAACATTTGATTATAAATCTGTGCTTCCGCAACTACCCGAAGAACCAGGGGTTTATCGCTATTTTGATGAAACTGGCGAAATTATTTACGTCGGAAAAGCCAAAAACTTAAAAAACCGAGTAAGTAGTTATTTTTATAATTTCAATCGCCACGACCGCAAGACCCGTCGCTTAGTTATAAATATTCGGAAACTCGAATTTACGATTGTTCCGACTGAATACGATGCTCTTTTGCTCGAAAATACGCTCATTAAGAAGCATCAACCTCGTTTCAATATCTTACTGCGAGACGATAAAATGTATCCGTATGTGTGCGTAACCAACGAGCGTTTTCCGAGAGTAATTACCACTCGCCGCATGGAAGATAAGAGTAAAGGCAAACTCTACGGGCCATTTGTCAACTCAAAAGCAATGTATGCCCTCCTCGAAATGTTTAGCCAACTTTATACGATTCGGACGTGTATTCTGAACCTTTCGGAAGAAAATGTAGCAGCAAAAAAATACAAGATTTGTTTAGAATACCACATCGGTAACTGCAAAGGCCCTTGCGAAAACCGCCAATCGGAAGAAGAATACAACAAAGAAATTGAGCAAGTACACCATATTCTGAAAGGGAATATTGCCCCTGCCAAGCAGTTTTTTGCACAAAAAATGCAAGAATCGGCCGCTAAATTGGCTTTTGAAGAAGCACATCAGTTTAAGCTAAAATTAGATTTTCTGCAAAACTACCAAAGCAAGGCTACGGTCGTAAACCCAGCTATCAAAGACTTAGATGTTTTCAGTATTGTCTCTGATGAAGGTTCGGCTTATATCAATTACCTAAAAGTAATCAATGGCACAATTACCCAAAGCCAAACGCTGGAAGTAAAGAAAAAACTCGATGAAACTGAAGAAGAAATTCTGACGATGTTGGTGGTGGAACTTCGCCAAAAATACGAGAGCGAATCAAAGGAAATTGTGACAAACATTCCGCTCGAAATTGATATGAAAGCCGAAATTGCCGTTCCGCAAATCGGTGATAAGCGAAAACTGATGGAAATGTCGTTGAAAAATGTTATGTATTTCCAACGTGAAAAAGCCGAGCGAGAAGCCATTGCAGCCAGTGGAGCCACCAACAAACGAGACCGTGTGTTGGTAAAATTGAAACAAGATTTACAACTGAAAAATCTGCCTCGCCATATTGAGTGTTTCGATAATTCGAATATTCAAGGTACGAACCCCGTTTCAGCCATGGTTTGCTTTATCAACGGTCAGCCTTCGGTGCGTGATTACCGCCATTACATTCCGAGAACGGTTCAGGGACCAAACGATTTTGCCACCATGAAAGAGGTTGTTGGCCGCCGATATAGCCGATTATTGGAAGAAAAAGCCGAACTGCCTGATTTAATTATTATTGATGGTGGAAAAGGACAACTTTCGGCAGCGTGCGATGCACTCAAAGAAATTGGGCTTTACGGACAGATTCCAATCATTGGCATTGCGAAGCGTTTGGAAGAAATCTATTTTCCCGAAGATACGCTACCGCTCTACATTGATAAAAAATCAGAGTCACTGAAACTCATTCAACGTTGCCGAGATGAAGCACACCGTTTTGGAATCACGCATCACCGTGACCGCCGAAGCAAGAATTTTTTGATTAGCAGCCTCGAAAGTGCCGATGGAATTGGAAAACTGACTGCCACAAAGGTTTTGAAGCAATACAAGACCATTTCAAATATCAAGAATGCCCCCGAAGAAGAATTAATCAAATTAATCGGGAAAGATAAGACTCACCGAATTAAGGAGTTTTTGGAGAAAGAGAGTTAAAATAAGCCCTGTAAGGTACTATCTTACAGGGCTTATTTCTATTTGAGGATTACAATAGCCTTCGTTTCGACAAACACACCGTGAGTTAGCTTCACGATATATCTACCTGGGCCTAAATTCGATAAATCTACTACTCGACGCTCTGTTAGGCTTGGAATTGGACTCGAATAAATAAATTGACCTTTGCTGTCATAAATTGTCAGTGTAAAATTCTCAATATTTTCTTTGGCTTCAAGAGTTACTACTCCGTTGGGAGTTGGATTCGGATAGATGATAATACCCGATGATTCGGTATTTGGCACAAACGAGTAAGCCCCCGAAAGATTCGAACGACAAGTAAGTATTTTATTGGTAACTGTAAAGTTTCGGAGTGCGGTTACGGTTATAAAACTTGGGGCATTCACTTTAAGAAAAGAAGTTTTATTAGCCGAAGTGCTACCGTCTTGCTTCCATTCATAAGTTAGGTCGGTTGCTTCAGTTTTTTGTTTAGCTTGCAATGTATATGCTCCAACCTGTGTAATTTCGGGCGTTTCAGGTCGAGGTTTTATTGCAAATATGGCGGGTTCAGACTCAGCTGAATAACAACCATTTTCATCTCTCTGACGTACCGTAACCCTATAATCGCCCGCTGTGCGAAGCGTAATAACAGGAGCTACCTCATTGGTACTCCAAACACTTTCCTTCAAACTTGTGGAAGCCAATGTAATAGGGTTTCCTTCACAAACTGCAATATCACTTTGGTATATTACAGGTTTACCTGGTAATGGAAGTGTTTGGGCCTGTATGATATTTGACTCGGGCGATGCACAGCCTATGGCACTGATACCTCGCACACTGTATGAACCTGAGTTTTTTACTGTGATTTGCTTTTGAGTTTCGCCAGTGTTCCAAACAAACGATGTGTAGTCTGGTGTGTCTGTTAATAAATCTGTGGATGTACCTTCACAAAAAAACGGGCTTTTCTTTGCGTAAGCAAAGGGTTTGACTGTTGGAAAAACTTTCTTGACATCAATAGCTGAAGTAAAGAAATAATTACCTGTTTGGTCTCTCACAATACTACTATATGAGCCTGTTGCCGCCACCAAAGTAGATGATGTAGTATTATTCGACCATTTTTGAGAACTATACGCATTAGGTAAACTCAAGGTTACCTTGTCATTGACTTGACAAGATGCATTTAAACTAATAATTGGAGAAGGCAAAAATGGCACAGACTGACTAAAAAACGAAGTATTCATCTTTGTATCCCAAGCTTTTGCCAAATCAGAAATACCCGAATTAGTAAAATGAACACCTTCTGGTCGAGGAACTTGAATTGAGTCAGTATAAGGACCTTCAAATATATAATCTGCTGGATTAATTAAGCTATTTTGAGCCTTTATCACGGCTGGATATAGTTGGTTGGTTTTTAATAACGAGGTTCGAGTAATCATCCAACTTATTTTTTTTCCAGATTCGGCACGGCTTTTATCAATCACTTTTTTGAGAGCGGTTGCGTAATAATCCTGTGTAGTATTAAGCTCAGACTCAGCCTCCCCTTGGTCCCACAAAACTGAACGCAAGCCCAATTGTGAAATATAAAATTGCAAAGAAATACGCAGGTAAGAATAAGGCGTAGCATTGGGATAAGTAAATTGAAAAAACGGGTGTTTGGTAGCAACCCCTATCGAGCTACTATACCAGTTTTCGATACTTGAGCCTTCAAATGCTGCATTGAAAAATAAAATAGGTACATTGAGGCGTTTGGCCAACAAATCTCCGAGTTCTCCCCAGCACCATGAGCCTTGTCCACGTGGAGCAATGGATGAAGTTAGTTCGATATGAGAAAAACTCTGAAATGGCGGAATCTCATCTAAAAAGTCAATTTTCTGATAGTCAAAGCAATTTACACGGTCATCGACTGAAGCCTTTTCACCAAAATTTCGTTTTCCTTCGGCGTTTGATTGACCTGCAATCAAAAATACTTCTCCAATACCAACTTTTTCGACCGACGATTGTGCTACAACAGCACCATTTTTTAGACCTCGCACTTGTAATTGATACCAACCACCAGTACCTTTTATTGAACCAACAAATGAACCATTCTGTGGTTTGTCGGTTACGGTAGTCCAATCAGTAGCAATACCCTGCCCTACTTTCACAGGTATGAGTCTTGCTTCAACTTTCTCGATGGCATCTTCAAAAATACCCGATATGTAGATACTTGAAGTATTATTATTATCTCTCTGGAAAACACTTCTTGTTAGTGGCAGATGAATCGTAATTTGGGCAAATCCAGCAAGGTTGACAAGTAAAAGGGAAAACAACAAAACAAGGTTTCGCATCAGTAAATACTGTATTTTGTTAAAAAATGACCGCAAATATACTCAAAAACTTAAAATTTTCTTTCATTTCTTGGTCTTAATCTCAATTTCTAAACCATATTTTAATCTTTTAGTTTTTCTCAGTTAACCATTTTTTTACTTTCATCTCCCAATCAATTTGCCCTTGTCGATAAAGGCTGTGGTTCGAATCACTATCATACTGTTTCTGTAATTGATTCATTTCTCGATAAGATTCTAAATATTCGTACTGAATCATGCTATTAAGGTCGATAATTAAATCGGCTTGCATAGCTGCTATTTTCTTCTTGAAACGCTCGGTTACGAGTTTCGCAATATCAAAATGTAGTTGTTCGTGAGCAAGAGCGTAATCGCTCAAGGCATTTGGCTGCACCCACGACATTCCTCGTACCATGTAGGTTTTAGTCGAAATTTTAGCTACGATATAACTATCAATTACTTGAAAACTTGCACCATAAGCAAAATTGGCAAATATGGCCGCTCCGTAGCGAGTATTAGTAGGTTTTCCTCTGAAATCATCCCAGCTGATTTTTCTGGTCTGATAATAAATCGTATCATTATCATTTACATCATTTTCGGGCATAAAAATAACCTTCACCCCCTTGATGAGTGCTTCGTGCTTACTCCCATTGAGTGTGAGCCATTTATCAAAATATTCAACAGATTTACTAAAGATAGAACCCAAAATTGATTCGTATCTGCTGTTGGACATTTGAGGGTCAGAACGCACAAATGAAGTGCTGGTGGTTGTTTCAGTGAGAAAAACAGTATCTTTTTTACCGATTCTATCGAAGGCTACTTTTAATTGAATTTGGCCTGAAAAATTCCCATTGGGTAGCTTCGATTCGGTTATTTTTAATTCAAGGATTCGGTACCGAAGCAAAAGTGGAGTTTCTTTATTGGATAATGATTGCGTAAGAAATTTCTTAATAGCGGCTTCTGTCCCTGCTTTAAAATTAATGGATTCTTTCTGAGATGCTGAGATAAAAGCTTGGCCAATATTGTCTCGTTGTGGACGAGCATCGGTTACATCAACGATACTAAAACTTGGAGAAAAACTTAATTTTTCGGGGCTGAGTGATAGTAATTTTTGAGAATACGCTTCCAGTACCAAAATCAACATTAAGCATAAAATCTTGATTGTTTTCATTGAATTATTCACGTTTTTCTATCAAAAACTACTCGTAAGCGATGCACTAAAACCTGTGTAAGCAGGCGTAAGCCGACAAATACCGCCTATACATAAAAGTCCTTCTCGCTGACGACCATAAGCTACTGACAGTCGGTTCGATTTGTAGCTAAAAGCCGAACCAATATTGGGGTAGTGCATTACCTTCCCAAAACTAAAGTTTCGATAATTAACTTCGTCAGAAATGTAGAAAAAATAGTTAGGAGAAACACTGTATTCAATCAAACTCATTGCCCAATTCCCTTTATCTTGTTTCGTGGCTAAATGTTGCAGCTCAAAACGCAAGGCTTTTTTAGTCGAGAATTTAGCAGTTGCATCAAAAATAAATGTATATGATTTTACCATTTCCTGATAAGTTCCTAAAATCTGTCCTTTGTTATAATTAAGGTACACAAAAACGATATTAGTTTTAAATTTCTTCGACCATTTTTTCTCGAATTCGATATTCAAATCTCGGTAATATTTTTCTTTCCCAATCTCAAAGAAATTACTCTTATAACCTTCTTCGCTTTCGATTGTTTTTTTGTTGAGGGCATTAAGGGCTGCAAAGTTTCCAGAAATAGTCGTTTTGGGGTCGGGCGAGTACACCACATCAATTTGCCCACCCACTTCGCCCATCACTTGTGAAGCATACGGATAAAGTGTCAGTAGTCGATACGAATGTTGTTTGGTGTTGGCAGGAATAAAACTCAATAAGGCATTATTGAGCGTTTCGGAGCGTTGACTACGAAAGTCGAAGTTTTCGATGCGTTTGATATTCATAGCCAGCGAAAGTTTCTCGAAATCAAGATTACTATTCAGCAAGAAACCCGAGCCTCGGCGAGTAATGTATCGGTTGGCGGGCGTAGCATCCGCCGATTTTGTGACATATTCGGTAGAAAACCTAACATTTTTTCGCTGAAAATTCAGTCGCCCGCCAACCGTCCAAACATTGGATTTCACAGTCGTCAGAATTCCCGAATACGGCTCATTTTTATTCACAAAACTGAATCCGCCACTCCATTGATTAGTAGCAGAATCTTTACTAAATCTAAAATCATTATCAAGCCCAATTACCAATCCATCGGCATGTTTGAAGCCCAATCTTTGCTTCCCACCTATCAGTTTTACGGTATAACTTTTCGTTGGATTTGCCTTCAGTTGAAACCCATCGAGCGAGGTATCCATACCCAAAAAGCGTTGTTCTTGCGTTCGGAGCATCATACCACTACCAAACTGTTCGTAGAAATTCCCCGCTGTTGCCGTGATTTTATTGTTTTGGTAAGTAATAAATTTATTAACCAACCCACGCCCTTCTAAATTAAACGGATAACCCAATAATGGCGGAAGATATGCCTCATATCTAAGCCCTGCTCTAAACTTTCGAAATTGTCCTTGTAATGTGAAGTAATTATTGGAAGCAACCTTTGAGTCTAATTGCTGATAAATCAGCGAATTATCGTTAGTATAACGCTGAAAATCTGATTGAAAACTGCCAGAAAACTGCCCCCTAACCCCCGATGGGGGAACTAAAACAAAAATTATAAAAAGAATAATCAGCGTTTTTGTCATTGCCATCTGGGCGACCCCGTCTGCTTTTAGCTGACGGTACTCAAAACAAAAATCATCAGGCTTTAGTCTAAAGCGGTAATACTTTCTCATTTGATTTTTCGGATGGCTTCGATGTAGGCTTCTTCGTCGCCCGAGGCGTAGGAAGTATGTTGATAAATAATTTTTCCTTTGGCATCCAACACGAATGTATGCGGTACATTTAGCACATTCATGGCCCGTTGTAAATCGCCATTTTCATCTAAATACACCTCAAATTTCCACTTTTTACTATTTATAAGCGTCGGCACACGTCCTTTACTACGGCTATCATCAACCGAAATGGTAATAAACCTTACTTTTTTTTCGGCTTGCCAATCGGCCAAGTTTTCGTTGATAGCACTAATTTCTTGTAAACATGGCTTGCACCAAGTGGCCCAAAAACTAATAATTGTTGGCTGAGAATTTCCACCAAGTTGCTTGGCAGAAATACTTTGTCCTTGCAAATCTTTGATGGCAACATCGGGCAGTGATTTCTGAGCAGAAGTATCGAAAAGGCACAGAGTGGCAAAGGCACAAAGGCACAAAGTTTTTAATCTTGTAAGTAGTAAATTGTTGGTCTTTCGCTCTGTGCCTTTGTGCCCTTGTATCATTATGCCTATTTTTTATATTCAAAAACGCAATTCTGATGCCAAACATTGTAAGGCATGATTTTTGTAACTATTTCCGAAAAAACATACATCCCGATGAATAAAATACTTCTCAAGGCGATTATCTTTATTTTTAGCACATTTGTGTTTTTACAATGTACCAAAGAAACCGCTTCCGAGCCAGAACCTATTATTGCTGAGCCTGTTTCAAACGACCCAACTATTGGTTGTACTGATGCCGCTGCTACCAATTTCAAATCAACCGCTACCGAAGACGATTGTAGTTGTAAGTACGATTATGTGAGTAAAGTTTCGACTAAAACTCCACAGGATTTTACAAGAAAAGTATTACTCGAAGAACATTCTGGCACCTGGTGCGGCTGGTGTCCATTGGCCAAAGAAACCTCTAAAAAGCTAACCGTCAATCCAAGAGTGATAAGTGTTGAGATTCATTATAACGATGAAATGACGGCTGATAAAGATAAGATTTTTACGCCTCTGAAAAATAAATACGGCTATCCAGCTTGGCCTTCGGGCATGGTAAACCGTCGGAAGTCGATTGTTGGTAGCACTTATATCATAAGTGAAAGCGACTGGACAGTAAATGTCAATGATTTACTACAAACGGAGAAAACAGCGGCAGGAATTGCCATTGAAAGCAACCTTAATGGTAACGATTTAACGATTCTGAGCCATGTAAAAATACAGGCAGCTACCGATGAGGCCTACGGACTGGGTATTTATTTAGTCGAAGATAAGGTAGCGGGATTTCCGCAGGCCAATTACGCCAGTCGCAATTCACTTTTTCAAAAATACGAAGCGTATAATCTGCCGACCATGATTGAGAATATTCTACATGAAAACGTAGCTCGTGATGCTATTACACCTCTCATTGGTGGCTTGAATATTCCATCGGCTGCAAGCAAGAATGGCAAAATTTATAAGAAATTATTTAAGATTACTCTTCCAAACACCATAAAAGTAAAAGAAAACTGTCAAATAGTAGCATTTTTGATGAATCAGAAAACCAACGAAATCATAAACGTTCAGATTGGGGCAGTTGGAAAGCTAAAAGATTGGGACTGATTTTTAAGG
>JACCEC012149360.1_pt1 | contig 10123 bp, 9 predicted proteins | sample 7450121 | NCBI WGS metagenome assembly JACCEC01 (sample SAMN15323455, study PRJNA562643) | freshwater metagenome | isolation source: river surface water | place: USA:Blue River Watershed | collected 2017-08-18 | reverse complement strand
TCAACCGTTCTGATTGATCGTTTACGCGTTCTGTGTATTGCTTGAATACGTCATAACGACCCTGACGAGTACTGTGTTGAAGCTTGAAAACAGTTTCTGGATCGAAAAGATGTGGTTCACCTTCCCGGCGCCACTGGTATTCGCCACCAATAGTCAGACTGCGGTGACTTGGTGAAATTCCTGAAGGCGGGAAGGCCACATCGTGACGTTGCAATACTTCAGATGCAATTACATCTAGTCCAATGCCGCCAAGTTTTGATGTGACACCAGTGAAATATTTATCAACTAATTCTTGAGACAAACCAATTGCTTCAAATATTTGCGCACCACGGTATGAATCAACAGTCGATACACCCATCTTGCTCATAACTTTCAAAACACCTTTACCAAGTGCTTTGATGAGATTGCGGGTTGCTTTTTCAGGAGTGGTGTCGCCGAGTTCACCAGCTCTTGCCAAAACTTCGACTGATTCAAGTGCGAGGTACGGATTAACCGCTGCGGCGCCAAAGCCAATTAGCAATGCCACATGATGAACTTCGCGAACATCTCCGGCTTCAATCAGCAAACCAACTGTTGTGCGCGTACGTTGACGCACCAAATGATGATGAACGGCAGAACACAGAAGCAAAGACGGAATCGGCGCTTGATCTGCATCAGAATCACGGTCGCTCAAGATGATGAAGCGAGTACCGGCACGCAGAAGATGATCGACTTCGCGGCAGATTTCTTCAAGTCGTTCGGCTAATGCATCTCCCCCGCCTGAAACGTTGTAAAGGCCAGAGATTTTTGCAGCAGCAAAACCTGGGAGATTGCCATCCTTATTAATGTGCAAGATTTTTGCTAAATCATCATTGTCGATTACTGGGAATGGCAGCACCACCTGACGGCAATGTTCTTCAGTTGCATCGAGCAGATTTAATTCCCGACCAGTTGCGGTTGAAAGAGATGTCACAATCTCTTCGCGAATTGCATCCAGCGGTGGATTGGTGACCTGTGCAAACAACTGAGTGAAGTAATCGAACAACAAGCGTGGGCGCTTTGAAAGAATTGCAATTGGAGTGTCAGTGCCCATCGAACCAAGCGCCTCGCCACCAGTCTTAGCCATTGGCTTGAGAATTACTCGCAACTCTTCTTCTGTATAACCAAAAGTTTGTTGGCGACGAATTACCGAAGATGCGGTGTGAATTACGTGTTCACGCTCTGGCAATTCTTCAAGATGAATAATTCCCTTTTCTAGCCATTGAGCATATGGAGCTGCGTTTGCTAGTTCAGACTTGATCTCTTCATCTTCAACAATTCGACCTTTTGAAGTGTCAACCAAAAACATTCGACCTGGCTGCAATCGACCCTTGCGAACAATTTTGCTCTGTTCAATTTCAAGTACACCTGACTCCGAAGCCAAAACCACAAATCCATCTTCAGTAACCCAGAAGCGTCCTGGGCGAAGACCATTTCGATCTAAAACCGAACCAATCAAAGTTCCGTCGGTGAAAGAAATATTTGCGGGGCCATCCCATGGTTCCATCAATGCAGAGTGATACTCGTAGAAAGCGCGCCGAGCTGGATCCATATTTGGATTGTTCTGCCATGCTTCTGGAATCATCATCAAAACAGCGTGTGGCAACGAACGTCCACCCATATGCAGAAGTTCAAGTACTTCGTCGAAAGATGCAGAGTCAGATCCACCTTCGCTGACGATTGGCAAGATTCGGGAAATATCTCCTGGAATTACTTCGCTCGTTAACGCAGCTTCACGCGCATGCATCCAGTTGCGATTTCCTTTAACGGTGTTGATTTCACCATTGTGTGCGATTAAACGATATGGATGCGCAAGCGGCCAAGATGGGAAGGTGTTGGTTGAAAAACGTGAATGCACAAGTGCGATTGCAGTTTTCATTCTTTCATCAGAAAGATCTGGGAAGAATGGTTCAACTTGTGCGGTGGTCAACATACCTTTGTAAACAAGAGTGCGACTTGAAAGGGATGGGAAATAAACCGCAGCTTCTTTTTCAGCTCGCTTTCGCAAAACAAAAAGTCGTCGTTCCAAATCCATACCGCTTGCAGCTGATCCAACGAACAACATTTCAAATGCTGGCATCACGGATTTTGCAGTCTGGCCAATCATCGAATCATTTGTTGGCACATCCCGCCAGCCAACTACTTCCAAACCTTCTTGGTCGGCGATTGATTCAATGTGAGTTTTTGCTGCTTCGCGTGCGCCAATATCTGTTGGCAAAAATGCGATACCTGCACCGTAATTTCCAAGTGCTGGAAGTTTGAAGTCTGCAACTGCGCGCAGAAATTCATCTGGAATCTGCAACAAGATGCCAGCGCCGTCGCCAGAGTCTGGTTCGGCTCCACTTGCACCACGGTGTTCGAGATTTGTCAGCGCTAAGAGCGCCTTGTCGACAAGTTCGTGAGACGCAACGCCGTCAAGCTTTGCAACCCAAGCCACACCACATGCATCGCGCTCATTGGATGGGTCGTAAAGACCTTGCGCCTCGGGGGTGGAAAGGAAATGTTTGATAGCCATTTTTCTCCCTGTCGTTAAATTCCAAATACGGACGACAGTGGCCGAATAAGTGGCAAAACTTAGCAGCGCTGCGGGTGTGAGCCCAAGGATGGCATGTGTGACCTGGGCAACTTTGCCCTATATGTCCAATTTTGAAGCGGTTTGGGCTCTTCGACTGCGCAAAAGCCAAATCACTGCGCCAACCCCCACCACAAGTGAAGTCAAGACATTCAGGCGCAAGCCCAGGATGAGATTTGCCTCATCGATACGAAGGTTTTCGATCCAAATCCGGCCTAGGCAATAAAGAGCCACATAAAGCGCAAACACCTGACCATTTTTTAGGCCGAATCTTTTGCCAGCCCAAACCAAAGCTACTGCTACACCTACACACCAAATCGATTCGTAGAGAAATGTTGGATGGAAAGTTGAAAAACCTTCATAGCCAGTTGGGCGATGGGCAAAATCGATTTCCAATCCCCATGGCAGATTTGTTGGACTTCCAAATAACTCTTGATTGAAATAATTTCCGAAGCGACCAATCGCTTGCGCCAACACAATTCCTGGCGCTAGTGCATCTGCAAGATTTGGAAAGTCGATGTTGTATTTGCGTGCGGCAAAGAGTGCGGCAGCAAATCCCAGCGCAATCGCACCCCAAATTCCAAGCCCGCCATCCCAAATCCGAAGTGCTGCTACAAATCCTTTTCCATCTGGACCGAAATAGATTTGATTGTCAGTAATAACATGGTAAATCCGGCCACCGATTACACCTGCTGGAACCGCATAGATAGCTACATTTCCAATATCGTCAGGATTTCCCCCATTGGCAATCCAACGATTGGTACCCACACGCATTGCCACCAAAATTCCAATGATGATTGCGATTGCGTACGCACGTAATGGGAGTGGCCCCAAATTCCACACTCCGTTTTCGGGAGATGGAATTGAGGCCACTAAAGAATTAAACAACTACTTACCTACGTTGTCCCGAATCCATTTTTCAAACGCTTCTACAGACTGGCGAGCTGAATCTGGCATTTCAACACCGTTCAATAGAACATTTGGAGTTCCAGGAATTTGATCTTCGTGGAATTTCAAAGTTGATTGACGAGCCCAAGTTAGATGTTCTGGGGTGTAAACGCACTGACCAAATTCGGCAAGTTTGCTTTCGTCATAACCGGCAACACCAGCAAAATCGACCAAATCTTCGTCGGTGAATCCGGCACCTTCTTGATAATTTTCACGTCCAGTAATCAAGCCTTGCAATAAAGCGAATGACCGTGTGAACAGCGCTTCGTGGTATTCAGCACCGAAGCCACGTTCAATTGCACAACCCCATGCATTGATTGCACGGTAACTGTGATGGCCTGTGAAACCATTTGGATTGGTGTCTGGATCTTGATCTAGAAAACCTGCGGCCTGATACTTAACTTTAACAATTCCATCTTCGGCAAATTTCTTAATTGAAGGACCAAAGTAATATTCAAATGATGCACAAGCTGGGCATTGCGGGTCTTCCCAGATAGTCAAGACATCTGATGTTTGCGCATCAGGATTGATTGTGTACGAAAGATCATCTGCATCCACGCCCTTAGGCAAGGTTCCTGAGTCATAATTGAAATCAGAAGTTGCGGTAGAGGATGGCTTTGCAAAAAATGTATCTTGAATTGTTGGGAACAAAATAATTCCAAGCACCACAATTGCAATTGCACCTAAGCCTAGGTTTCTTGCAAGTGCATCTTTCGAGTTAGTCTTCCGGTTTGCCATTATTTATCCTTCAGTTCGTTTCACGCACTAATGCTAAACGGGGTTTGTGGTTTACGCGCTAGGAGTACTGCGAATCCCATAAAGAGCAAATCTCGCAGAATCTCTGAGGTATAACGCCATTCTTTACCTTCAGGAGAGACATCGCCACCGCCGCCAAAGCAACCGCAATCAATAGAGAATCCGCGGTACCAAACTTGGGCAATCATCACGATGAAGACAGCCATCAATGCGATGGTTGCCAGAGCCGAAAACCTCACAAAGATTCCAAGCAAAAGCAGCATGCCGACTACTACTTCGAACGCTGGGAGTCCATAGGTTGCGATTTTTACAAATACCTCAGGTAAGTAAAGTCGATAAGCAACAATGGCCGCACGCGATTGCACTGGATCGACAAGTTTGATTCCACCTGCATAAATCAAGACTCCACTCAATACAAGTCTTGAGAGCAGTAGCAACCACTTATTTTCAAATAACTTGGTCATGATTTCTTACATCCTTGTTTCAATTCGCTTGCAAGTTTTTTGACAGCTTTGATTGCCTCTTGGTGATCATTCGCTTCCAACACAGCTTTCACAAAAGCACTACCAACGATTACTCCGTCTGCATATCGAGCAATATCTGTCGCCTGCGCCGGTGTAGACACACCCAATCCGACTGCGATTGGCAAATCAGAAACCTTGCGGGTTCTTGCTACCAGTGCTTCTGCATGCGAAGAAACTGACTCTCGAGTTCCAGTCACGCCCATCAAAGATGCTGCATAAATAAACCCAGTGGTTGCATTAGCCACAATTTCCAGACGGTTATCTTTTGAAGATGGAGCGACCAGAAAAATGCGTTGCACATTGTTTTCATCAGTAGCTTTCAACCACTCGCCTGCTTCTTCAGGCGTGAGATCTGGAGTGATAACTCCGACTCCACCTGCTGCTGCAAGTTCTTGCGAAAACTTTTCAACGCCATAACGTTCAATTGGATTCCAGTAGGACATCACTAATGGGACTGCACCATGTGCTTTTACGTTTGCAACAGTTGCCATCACATCTTTTGCACTCGCACCATTTGCTAATGCCATTTCAGCTGCTTTTTGGATAGTCGGTCCATCCATCAACGGGTCGCTGTAAGGCCAACCAACTTCGACGATGTCCGCGCCACCTTCAATGATGGCGTTGATAATTTCAAAACCTTTTTCGACAGTTGGAAAGCCAGCTGGAATGTAGGCAATTAGGGCCGCTCTATTTTCAGAAGCGGCTTTTTCAAATGCTGCATGTAGGGCTGATGTCATTTCAACTGTCCAGTCTCTTTGAACCAAGCGGCAGCAGTTGCAACATCTTTGTCGCCACGGCCAGAAAGGTTGACCAAAATCACTGCGTCTGGTCCCAGTTCATTGCCAAGTTTCATTGTTCCAGCCAATGCATGCGCTGATTCAATCGCTGGAATGATTCCCTCGGTTTGGCAAAGAATTAGAAAAGCATCCATCGCTTCGCGATCTGTGATTGCTCGATACTGTGCACGACCAAGCTCATTTAGGTATGCGTGTTCTGGACCTACACCTGGGTAGTCCAAACCAGCACTGATTGAGTGAGATTCAATCGTTTGTCCCTCCGCATCTTGCATTAGGTAAGAACGAGATCCTTGAAAAACTCCAGTTAAACCACCTGAAATGCAAGCAGCATGTCGGCCAGTTTCAACCCCATCGCCACCAGCTTCAAATCCAACTAACTGCACATCTAAATCATCGATAAATGGATGGAAAATTCCGATCGCATTACTGCCGCCGCCGATGCATGCGGTGATTGCAGTTGGAAGTTTTCCGGTTAATGCCAAAACTTGTTCGCGAGATTCCACACCAATTACTCGATGAAAATCTCGCACCATCATTGGGAATGGATGCGGGCCTGCCACAGTTCCTAATAGGTAGTGAGTGTCATCGACGTTTGCAACCCAATCACGCATTGCTTCGTTGACTGCATCTTTCAAAGTTTTTGAACCAGTGGTCACTGGAACCACAGTTGCTCCAAGCATTTGCATTCTTGCAACATTCAACGCTTGGCGCTTTGTATCTTCTTCGCCCATGTAGACAATGCATTCCAAACCGAGCAGAGCAGCAGCTGTTGCGCTAGCTACACCATGTTGACCAGCGCCAGTTTCAGCAATAATTCGTTTCTTACCCATTCGCTTAGTCAGAAGCGCTTGACCTACACCGTTGTTAATTTTGTGTGAGCCAGTGTGATTGAGATCTTCACGCTTCAAAAGAATTCTGGCGCCACCACAATGCTTTGAAAAGTTTTTTGCATCTGTGATTGGGGTTGGGCGACCTGAGTAGGTCTGCAACAAATTTTTCAACTCTTCTTGAAATGCTGGATCTTTCGATGCTGCAATGTATTCATTTTCAAGTTGTTCAAGCGCTGCCATTAAGGCTTCCGGAACAAATCTTCCGCCGAATTGGCCAAAGTGGCCACGGGCATCTGGTTGTGATGGTGCCATCAGATTTCCTATCGATGCTTCGCGGCCGGATGCGCTCCAGCGGTGACTAGGTCTTGCACTGCTTTTCTTGGATCATTTCCGGTGACGAGTGCCTCGCCCACCAAAACTGCATCTGCACCAGCATTTGCATACATCCGCAAATCTTGTGCGTCGCGAATTCCACTTTCGGCAATCTTCACGACATTGCTTGGAATATGTGGTGCAATTTCCATGAACTGTTGTGGATTTACTTGCAAGGTCCGCAAATCGCGATTGTTAACTCCAATTACTTCAGCGCCAGCATCCAAAGCTCTTGCAACTTCTTCAACGTCATGAACTTCCACTAATGGAGTTAGTCCCAAACTTTTTGCACGTTCGATCAAACTTACAAGTGCATTTTGATCAAGTGCCGCAACAATCAAAAGTGCGAGATCTGCGCCGTGTGCTCGCGCTTCCCAAAGTTGATATGAAGAAACTATGAAATCTTTTCGCAGGATTGGAATGTTTACGGCTTTTCGAACTGCATCCAAATCAGCAAGTGTGCCGTTGAAACGACGCTCTTCGGTGAGCACTGAAATTACGTGCGCTCCACCCTCTTCATACAGGCTTGCAAGTGCTGCTGGGTCTGCGATTTCGGCGAGCTCACCCTTTGAAGGGCTTTTGCGTTTAACTTCTGCGATCACGCAGACGTCGTCACCTTTAAAGACGGGAATAACCGGCTTTGCACTAGGGGCTTTTTCGACCATTGCCTTGAGCTCATCGAGGCTGACATTTTCTTGGCGCACTGCCATGTCTTCGCGCACACCAACGATGATGTCATCCAATACGGTCATGAGCCAAGCCTAACCAAACTGAGAATTTCTTCAGACTTTGGGAAAAATCACCGAGAACTTGGCCCCGCCTAGTTCACTATGTGAAGCGATTGCCTTGCCACCCATTTTGTTGGCTAAACGACCAACTAATGCAAGGCCCAATCCAGTTCCACCTTCGCGAACGCCTGCATATCTTGAATAAAGTGCTGCTGGTTCGAAGGCAACTTCAATATCGCTATCGGTTAGTCCAGGCCCATTGTCTTCAACAATGATTTCAGCGTCTGTATTAGTTGAATTAACTGTAAGTTTTATATTTCCATTTGCAGGAATGATACGAACCGCATTTTCCATCAAGTTGTCGATGATTTGTCGAACTCTTGTTGGATCAACATTTGCAACGATTTCATCTTTGCCAATCACCGCTTCAAAATTCAAGCCCGTGCGATTGCAACGCAAAGCCCACGACTCGGCTGCCTCTTGGGCGACAACATTTAGATTCGTTTGAATCGAGTTATATTTAAAGTCGACAGCTCCAGTACGCGCCAAATCCAGCAAATCAGAAATTAATCTCTCTAACCTTTGGGTCTCACCTGCAATTAATGCACCCGCTGCAGTTGTGCCATCACTTTCGATTACTCCATCGCTCAATGCCTCTGCATATCCTTTTATTGAAGTCATTGGCGTGCGAAGTTCATGTGAGATTGACATAAAGAATTCGCGCTGCCGATCTTCACTGTTTGCAAGATTCGCTGCAAGGTAATTTAAAGATGCTGCGATTTCAGCTACTTCTTTCGCCCCCGTCACTTCAACATCAACTTCTCTATCCCCCGATGCAATTCTTTGGGCTGCTAGTGCCGCGACCTGCAATGGTTTAGCAATCCGACGTGCAACTAGCCAAGCAATTAAACCTGCAATCAAAATTCCTAGCCCAAGGGCTGCGACCATCTTGCTCATCAATGCACTTGCTGGGGCGTCAGCAGCGTTATCGCGTTGAACTAAAACAATTGCTTGCGTAACGGTTAATGGCCGACCTTCAACAAAGAATCTTCCTTCGTCAGTTGAAATCACACCTGAAAGACGTTTTCCACTTAGTAATAGTTTTGCGTCTACATCTGAAAGTGGCTCTGGGACTAATTCACCAGCAACAACCGGAATCACAACAACGCCAGGCCCGATTTCTCGACGAATATCGCCACGCCCATGAGCATGGCCAGGTGTGTTATTTTGAAAAATTAATTCAACAGTTAAATCTGCTTGTTCACTCAACACTTCTCTTGCTTGAGTTTCTGCGGCTTGTCGCACAAGTGGATAGGCAAAACCAATGCCAAGAATCACAGCTGCAATCACACTTAATGCAGATGCCACCCAAATCTTTGTCATCAATGATTGGTGTTTTGAGTTTGTTGCTAGCAGTTTTAGTGGTTTATGTTCGACATTTCCACCGTCGAGAAGTCTTGCCACAGTTATTTCACTTCTGCGCTGTAGCCAACACCACGAACTGTGCGAATAAACGAATGGTTTTCGCCAAGCTTTGCTCGCACCTGAGCGATGTGCGTGTCAACTGTTCGGTGTGAAACATAGGCCGCATATCCCCAAACTTCACTTAACAATTGTTCACGGGTGATTACCCGGCCAGGACGCGCCATCAAGTAAGCAAGTAGATCAAATTCGGTTGCGGTAAATTCCACTTCATTTCCATCTATTGTGACTTTACGTGTGGAACGATTGATTGAGACACCATCAAATGTGACTGAGGCTTCTCCGCCTTCAGCCGACCGCAAGTTTCGTCGCACTGATGCTCTTACCCGCGCAACCAACTCGCGTGGACTAAATGGTTTTGATATGTAATCGTCTGCACCACGTTCGAGTCCAAGCACTCGATCAACTTCCTCATCACGTGCTGTGCAAAACAAGACTGGTGTCCAATTTCCTTCTGAACGAATTTGTTTCACTATTTCAATGCCGTCGATGCCAGGAATGCCGATATCTAAAACCACAGCAGCGGGTTGCAAATCACGAATTGCTTTTAGAGCTTCAATTCCATCATGCACCACATGCACACCAAAGCCAGCTTTAGCCAAATACATTCGCTGTAAATCGGCAATTGCCTTCTCGTCTTCAACTACGAGAATCAATCCATGAGTTTCACTGTTCATGAGGTGAGTTTCGCAAATTGAGAGTTAGCGTTTGGCGCAGGAAATGTTCGGGGAATGTCAGGAATTAACAATTAAGCGCGAGGATATTGTCCGTAGCCAGCCATTTGCATGACTTTGCCAACGATTCCGCTGATTACAAACAAACCAACACCTGACCAAAAAGTGATGGCAGATCCAACCAAAATTCCGGCGCCGCCGACCACAAAAGCAATGAAAGCTAATGTCACAGTCGTCCATGCAGCTGGGGTGTTGCCGTGGTGGGAACGCTTCTTGGTCATGTTTGCTCCTTTTTGGTGGGCTAATCTTAAAGAGTTGGGTCTTCGCCTTGATCAATCTTTGACCAGTTTGAGCGATTTTCAGTGGGTTTGTATTTGGTTGTACTCTGCCAGTTCGGCGCTGCACTTGCACCCATAGCTGCT
>JACCEC010279339.1_pt1 | contig 10125 bp, 7 predicted proteins | sample 7450121 | NCBI WGS metagenome assembly JACCEC01 (sample SAMN15323455, study PRJNA562643) | freshwater metagenome | isolation source: river surface water | place: USA:Blue River Watershed | collected 2017-08-18 | reverse complement strand
CTCATGGCCAAGGACGAGGGGCATGGGTTCGCCAAGAAGCCCAACGCCGACTTCCAGTTCCTCAGCACGATCCAGTTCCTGCAAGAACACCTGCTGTCAGCCCGGTCGATTCGGTGATCGGGGCGACTCATCGGCCGGTTCAACGGAACAGACCGTCGGCCCATTGCAGGCGGAACCACGGGAACATCACCTCCACGGCGACCAACCCCAGGAACAGGGTGCTGATCGTGCCGTTGAGCTTGAAGAACGCGACGTTGATGGAGGCGGTGTCGCGTCGTCGGGCCAGGAGGTGTTCGGCCAGGAGCAGGACGCCGATGACCACCAGCCCCAGCCAGTAGGCCAGTCGGAAGGCCGCCAGCGCGCCGAAGACGGCCAGCAGGATCCACAACAGCAGATGGGCAATGAAGGCCACGCCGAGCGCATTCTTGGGGCCCCAGCGCACGACCAGCGAGTGGAGCCCGTTGCGGCGGTCGAATTCGTAGTCCTGGGTGGCGTAGATGATGTCGAAGCCGAAGAGCCACAAGAGCACCGACAGCGCCATGACCAGAGGCACGAATGCGCTGTGACTGAGCTTGAGCTTGCCATCGATCATCGGGAGGAACTCCACGCCTCCGCGCACCGCCAACCAGGCCCCGACCGGGGCGATGGCCAACGCGAGGCCCAGCCAGACATGGGTGAAATCGGTGAACCGTTTGGTCAGTGAATAGAAGCAGACGAAGAACAGCGCCACCGGCGACAGCGCGAAGCACAGGGGATTGAGGGCCCAACTGGCGGCCACGAGTCCCGCGCCGCTGAGGAGGCACAGGCTCACGGCGCTGCCCATGGAGATGGCGCCGGCCGGCAAGTGTCGTCCGGCCGTGCGCGGATTCAGCGCGTCGAACCGCCGGTCCACGATGCGATTGAAGGCCATGGCGCAGGTGCGCCCGCAAACCATGGCGGCCAGCACGAGCAGGAACACCCGCCATCCGGGCCAGCCGCGTTGATCACGGGCCGCCAGCATCATGGCGGCCAGTGCGAAGGGCAGGGCGAACACGGTGTGGCTGAACTTCACGAATGAAGCCCACTTGGAGAGCAGGGAGATCATCGGGTCGGGGTTTCGGGGGCGGCGATACGGTAGGGCGTCGGTGCCGGCGCGGTCGGCCCATGTCCCCGGATTCTGGGGCCGGGAACGACGGGGAGGAAACCGATTCGGGCGGCGGGCATCTGATTATTCGAGTTCTTCCTGCCAGCGCACGGTCAGGCGGTGGGGCAACCCCATGTGGTCGAGAACGCGGGCCACGACGGTGTCGGCCACGGCCTCGACCGTGGCGGGACGGTTGTAGTAGTGCGGGTTGGCCGGGATCAATTGCGCCCCGGCCTGGATGAGCAATTCGAAGTTCTTCACATGCACCAGCGAGATCGGGGTTTCGCGCGGTACGAGGATCAGCTTGCGGCGTTCCTTGAGCATCACATCGGCACACCGCAGCATGGAGTCGGAGCTCAGGCCGTGGGCGATGCGGCCGAGGGTGCCCATGCTGCAGGGGATGACCACCATGACGTCGGGCGGGTTGGAGCCGCTGGCGAAGGGCAGGTTCATCGAGCGGTGATTGTGGACCTGGGCGCCTTCCGGCAGGCGGAGTCCTCCGGGTTGTTCGGCCTCGATGACCTGCGGCGCGTATTGGCTGAGCATCACATGGACCTCGTGTTGCCGCGGGTCGATCTGGTCCAGCAACCGCTGGGCGTAGATCGTTCCGCTGGCCCCGGTGATGGCGATGAGCAGGCGCATGGCGCCGACACCATGGCGTCAAAGTGCCGGAAGCCAAAGCACAAGCCGACTCCGATGAGCCGTCCGCGCCGGGAGGTGCCACCCCCGGAGTGATCTTTTTTGAACCTGTCGCTTGAATCCCCCCCGCTCGTTCCTAGAGTCCCGGCCTTGCGTCGTTGTCACACATGAGCGAACCGAAACCCGTCCCCGCTGCCGCCGCCACCCCGTGGGACATCCCCACCGCGCGCTCTCTCTACAACATCGACCGCTGGGGAGCCGGGTATTTCGACGTGAACGCCGCCGGGAATGTCGTGGTCACGCCCCTGCGCGAGAAGGGGGCGTCCATCGATATCGCCGACATCATCGAGGAGGCCCGGGAGCGGAAACTCCAGTTCCCGCTGCTCATCCGGTTTCAGGACATCTTGCGTGATCGGGTGGCCCACCTGAACAACGCCTTCCGCAACTCCATCGCCGAGTTCCAATACAAGGGCAGCTACCGCGGGGTGTTTCCCATCAAGGTGAATCAACTGCGCGAGGTGGTGGAGGAGATCCTCGATGCGGGCAAGGCCTTCAACTTCGGACTCGAGGTGGGTTCCAAGCCCGAGCTCTACGCCGGCATGGCGCTGCAGGATCAGCCCGGAGGGTTGATCATCTGCAACGGCTACAAGGATCAGGCGTTCATCAAGCTCGCCTTGTCGGGCATCAAGCTCGGCAAGAAGGTGATCATGGTGGTGGAGAAGCTCGAGGAGCTGCGCCAGATCATCACCGTCTCCAAGCAGGTGGGTGTGGAGCCGATGATCGGCATCCGGGCCCGTCTTCTCAGCAAGGGAGCGGGCAAATGGGCCGAGAGCGGTGGCGAGAACGCCAAGTTCGGCCTGAGCACCTCGGAACTGCTGGCCGCGGCCGAATTGCTGCGTTCGGAGAACCTCACCAACAGTTTCAGGTTGCTCCATTTCCACATCGGCTCGCAGGTGCCCGACATCCTCACGGTGAAGAAGGCGGTCCAAGAGGCGGCCCGTTTCTACGCCAAGCTCAAGAAGATGGGCTTCCCCATCGAGTTCATGGACGTGGGTGGAGGCTTGGGTGTGGACTATGACGGCTCCCGCAGCGCCTTCGACAGTTCGACGAACTACACGCTGCAGGAATACACCAACGACATCGTCTATTACAGCGCTGTCTTCTGCAATGCGGAGGGGGTGTCCCATCCCGACATCGTCAGCGAATCGGGTCGTGCTCTGGTGGCCCATCACTCGGTGCTGGTCGTCGAGGTCTTCGGTTCGATCGACAAGACCCGCCAGGAGGTGCAGTTCCAGTACGGTGCCGACGAACATCGCCTGGTGAAGGAGATGCTCGATATCCGCGACAATCTCCAGAAGCTCAACAAGCTGGAGGCCTTCCACGATGCGCTCGAGCGCAAGGAAGACGCCCACCAGATGTTCACGCTCGGGGTGCTCGAATTGCCCGAGAAGGCCAAGATCGAGACGCTTTATTGGGAGATTTCGAAGGAAGTCGTCCAGTCGTTCCGTGGGCAGGCCTATGTGCCCGAGGAGATCCGTCAACTCGAGGACAGTCTCGGAGACCAGTACCTGTGCAATTTCTCGGTGTTCCAGTCGTTGTTGGACCATTGGGCTCTCGGACAGCTGTTCCCGGTGATGCCGGTGCACCGGTTGCTGGAGCGGCCGACGCGGGAGGGGACGCTGGTGGACATCACGTGCGACTCCGACGGCTGCATCAACAAGTTCGTCGATCTGCGCGATGTGCGCGACACGCTGCCACTGCACGAGTTGCGGGAGACGCCCGAGGGTCAGCAGGAGCCGTATTACCTGGGGTTCTTCCTGATGGGAGCCTACCAGGACATCATGGGCGACTTGCACAACCTGTTCGGTCGGGTGAATGAAGTGCACGTGTTCCTCGAGCCCGATGAACCCTGCGGGTACTACGTGGAAGAGGTGATCGAGGGCAACACCATCAGTCAGTGCCTGACTTCGGTTCAGTATGAAGAAGGGGAGCTGAAGCGGCAGATGAAGGCCCAGGTGGATGCGGCCATCAAGAGCGACAAGCTCAAGCCGACCGAGGGCATGCGCCTGCTCGATGAGTACGAGCGCGGGCTCAAGGAATACACCTATCTCGATATCCATCCCCCGGCTCATGGGGGGAATGGTAACGGTCACGTGCGTTAGCTCCGCAGGGTCGGGCGCTGCGCAAGCAGGTAAGCTCTGGCAAGGAGGGGCTTTCGCGCTGTGCGCGAGGGGGGAGGAAGGTGATCGCTTCCAGTGCTTGCTCCGGCCCGACCCTGCTCCGCTTCGGGTTTGGGTGGGCTCCGCAGGATCGGGCGCTGCGCTGGCAGGTAAGCTCGGGGAAGGAGGGGCTTTCGCGCTGTGCGCGAGGGGGGTCAGGGTGATCGCTTCCAGTGCTTGCTCCGGCCCGACCCTGCTCCGCTTCGGGTTTGGGTGGGCTCCGCAGGATCGGGCGCTGCGCTCGCAGGGAACCTCGGGGAAGCATCGGCTTTCGCGCTGTGCGCGAGGGGGGTCAGGGTGATCGCTTCCAGTGCTTGCTCCGGCCCGACCCCGCTCCGCTGCGGGTTTTGGAGGGGCTTCGCCGGGTTGGAGTTGGGGGAGCATCCTTGCCCGTGCCGGGGCTGTCCCCCCATGCTGAGGCCGCGGGATCCGGGATGTCTCCAAGGCGACTATGAAATTCGGCTACCTCATCGATATGGACGGCGTGATCTACCGGGAAAACCGGTTGATCCCGGGAGCGGTGGAGTTTGTGAACGCGCTGTTGAGCACGGGCACTCCGTTCCTCTTCCTGACCAACAATTCCGCACCCACCGCCGAAGACCTGACGGTGCGCCTGCGACACCTCGGCGTGAACGGTCTGTCGCCCAAGCATTTCTACACCTCCGCCATGAACACGGCGGACTTTCTGGCGGAGACGCATCCCAACTGCTCGGTGTTCGCGATCGGTGAGGGCGGCCTTTTGACGGCCTTGCACGACTACAAGATCGCCAACGATGCGATCCGGCCCGATTACGTGGTGGTGGGCGAGGGTGCGGCCACGACCGACAAGCTGGCCAAGGCGCACGAGTGCATCGAGCGCGGAGCCCGGCTCATCGCGACCAATCCCGACAATTGGTGCCCGGTGTCCGAGGAGAAGACCCGCCCCGGCGCCGGAGCCATCGCCGCATTTCTCGAGGCCAGCACCGGTTCGCGCGCCTACTACCTGGGCAAACCCAACGGCTACATGTTCCACCGGGCGCGCCGCAAGCTCATGGAGTCGGCCCTCAACTTTTCCGGTCCGGTGGCCATGATCGGCGACACCATGGAGACGGACATCCGTGGCGCGGTGGAGGCGGGATTGCACGGATTCCTGGTGCTGACCGGGTCCACCCAGCTCGAGAATGTCTGCGACTACGTGTACCAGCCGAGCCGCATCTTGCAGAGCGTGGCCGACCTCACCGAGGAGATCCTCACCGGCAAGGCGGCCAGCCACTTCGAGACGACTCTCGGAACACCGCGCACCACGGGCGGAAAGTCGGGCCATCGGCATCAGACCGATGTCTTCGCCTTCCACAAACCGCGTCCGCGCCCGGCAATGACCAAGTGATGCGGGCTGGCCGGCGAGCCCATAGCCCAGTCCCGACCCTTGTCCGAGGGAGCCGACTCCCGGCGCCTCAGCGGATGAGTCTCAGGATGCCGTAGGCCAGGAGGGCCGTCACCGGGAGGGTGAGCACCCAAGCCCAGAGGATCCGCTCGACCACGCTCAGGTTCAGGGCGCTGAAGCGCTTGGCGCAGCCCACGCCCATGATGCTGGTGGTGATGGCATGCGTGGTGGAGACCGGCATGCCGAAGTGGCCGGCGATGCTCAGCACGGTGGCCGCGGTGGTTTCGGCGGCGAACCCGTGGACGGGTTGGAGCTTCACCATCTTGTGCCCCATGGTCTTGATGATCTTCCAGCCCCCGGCGGCGGTACCCGCGGCCATGACCAACGCACACGTGACCTTGATCCATGAGGCGATGGCCTCTTTGCCGGCGGCATCGGTCACCATGGGGTGGGCCAGGAAGCTCGACCAGTCGGGCAGGTCTTTCAGGAGGCCCGCTTTCTCACCCCCGACCAGGGCCAGGGCGATGATGCCCATGGTCTTTTGAGCGTCGTTGCTGCCGTGGCTGAAGCCCATGTAGGCCGCGCTGGCCAGCTGGGCCTTGCCGAAGACCCGGGTGACCCAGTGAGGGGTCCAGGTGCGCAGCAACAGGTAGAGCAACGTCATCACCAGAAGCCCCACCAGCAGGCCCATCACGGGCGACAGGAACATGGGGATGATGACCTTGTAGAGCAGGCCTTCGTATTTGTACCAGGGCACCCCTTCCTTGACCTTGGAGAAGATGACCACGGCCAGGTTGTTGTCCGAGGCGGCGAAGCCACCGCCGACCAGGCCCCCGATCAGCGCGTGACTCGAGCTCGAGGGAAGCCCGAACCACCAGGTGACCAGATTCCAGATGATGGCCCCCAGCAGCGCCGCCACCAGCGCCTTCTGAGACAGGTCGGACGGAATGAGCTTCTGGTCGAGCAGACCGGAACTGATGGTCTTGGCCACCGCCGTGCCATAGAGGGCCCCGATCAGGTTGGTGATCGCCGCCAGGGCGATGGCCAGCCGGGGCGTGAGCACCTTGGTGGAGACCACCGTGGCGATGGAGTTGGCCGTGTCGTGGAAGCCGTTGATGTATTCGAACACCAGGGCCACCAGAATCACCGTCAGCAGCAGGGTCATGGCGGGGGGATGGACCTCAGGAGTTCTTGAGCACGATCTGGACGATGATGTTGCCGGCGTCGCGGCAGCGGTCGATGACCTTCTCCAGAAGGTCGTACAGGTCCTTGAGGGCGACCACGCTCACGGCGTTGTGCGGCGCGTTGTAGAGGTCTTTGAGCCGTTCCACCATGAACTTGTCGGCCTGGCCCTCCAGGTATTGCAGTTTCAGGTTCTGGTCTTTGATCTTCGCCAGATCCGGGGACGAACGGAGTTCACGGACCATCAGCTCGAGGGTCTCCATGGCCTGTTGCAGGAGCTCCGACTGACGCTGGAACCCGTCGCGCGGCAGGTTGGGCGGGCTGATCTGGAAGCGCTCGGCGAACTTCTCGAGGGTCTTGGGGATCTTGTAGAGCGCCAAGGCGAGCGCATCGATGTCTTCGCGTTCCAGCGGGGTCACGAAGGTTTGGGTGAGACGCTCGCTGATCTCCTCGGTGATGCGCTTCTCCTTCCGGCGGACGACGGCGAACTGATCCAGAGCCGTGGGGGCCGGTGACGCGAGATTGCGCACGAAGATCTGGACGCTTTCGTGGGCTTCGCCAGCGCTCTGCTCCAGCAGATCGAAGAAGATGTCGCCGCCGCCTACCAGTCGTTGCAGTGAAATCATGGGAGTGATGTCGGGGGTTGATGGTGTCGAATCGGTGTCGGAATCGTGAAGGATCGGTGAATCTCCCGGTGGCTCAGCGGAAGGCCTCGGGCACGGATTCCGGGATGCCCACCATCTCCCGGTAATCGGTGATGATGCGCAGCACTTCGTCCGGGGTGTCGGCCAGTTTCAGGAGATCGAGGTCGCCAGGCGAGACCATGCCCTTGGCCTCCAGAGTCGTCTTGAGCCAGTCGAGCAGCCCCTTCCAGTAATCCCGCCCCACCAGGATCAGCGGAAAACGCGGGACGCGGCGGGTCTGGACGAGGGTGGCGATCTCGAAGAGTTCGTCGATGGTGCCGAAGCCGCCCGGCATGAAGATGAAGGCCACGCTGTATTTCACCAGGGCCACCTTCCGGATGAAGAAGTAATGGAAATGGATGCCCACATTGGAATACGCGTTGGGCTTCTGTTCCTTGGGCAAGACGATGTTCAACCCCACGCTGATGCCCCCGGCCTGCGAGGCCCCTTTGTTGGCGGCTTCCATGATGCCGGGCCCACCTCCGGTGATCACCGCGAAGCGCTCCTTGGCCAACCCGGCCGCGATGGTCTCGGCCATCGCATAGCAGGGATCCTCCGGACGGCTTCGTGCCGATCCGAAGAAGGTGACCGCCGGCGGCAGGCGCGAGAGCGTGTCGAACGATTCGACGAATTCCGCCATGATCTTGAAGACCCGCCAGGGATCCTCGTGAATGCGCTGAATGTGGGAGGCCTCCATGGGGTTGTGACGCTATCGGGAAGCGGGGCCGGGGTCAGTTGCAGATTCTCTGGCAGATTCTCGAGCAGATTCACGGGTGACCTCTCGGGCTCCGGGGCGGCGCAGGTGATCCCGCACCAGGCGTCGAGCGAACTCCACGAGCGGCCGATCTTCGATGAGGCTGCCGAAGCGCAGGTGATCGGAACCGCTCTGGGCCAACCCGGTCAGTTCTCCGACACCCCGGATCTTGAAATCCAGTTCGGCCAATTCGAATCCGTCGTCGGTCTCGGAGAAGGCCTTCAGCCGGGGATCCGGGAGCACCGGAACGGAGAGCCCCTTGGAGGACGTCGCCGCCTTGCCGCTCACGAGGATGCAATGGCTTTCGGCAGCACCACGGCCGATCCGTCCGCGCAACTGGTGCAACTGGGCCAATCCGAATTGCTGGGCGTTCTCGATGAGCATGAGCGTGGCTTGCGGCACGTCGATGCCCACCTCGATGACCGAAGTGGCCACCAGGGCTTGGACCCGTCCGGCGCGGAACTCCGACAGCACGCGCTCCTTCTCCTCGGGGGGCATCCGTCCATGCAGCTTCCCGACCGCATGGGGTTCCAGGGCCTTGCAAATCCGGGGGTGCTCGGTCTCGACCGATTTGGCGTCCTCCTCGCCGTTGTCGAGGATGCGCGGATACACGATGTAGGCCTGATGACCGCGCTCGATCTCCCGACGGAGAAAGGCCCACACCTTGGGCAATGCATCGGGCGTCCGCAGGTGGGTCCGGATCTTGCCGCGCCCCGGGGGCTTCTCATCGAGCACGCTGATGTCGAGGTCACCGTACAAGGTCAGCCCGAGGGTGCGCGGGATGGGTGTGGCGGTCATCACCAGCAGATGCGGGTAGCGGCCCTTGCGCAGGAGGCGCTCCCGTTGGGCCACGCCGAAGCGATGTTGTTCGTCGATGATCACCAAGCCCAGCCGTTCGGGCAGGAACCCCGATTCGATGAGGGCGTGGGTGCCCACGGTGAGGCCCACGTCGCTGAAGCCCAGATTCAAGCCGGGTTCGGAGCGCGACTTGGTGTTGGCGGTCCAGAGGTGGACGGGGATTCCCAGGGGTTCGAGCCACCGCCGGAAGTTGGCGTGCAACTGGTGGGAGAGGATCTCGGTGGGTGCCATCACCACGGCCGAATAGCCGCTCTCGATGGCCATCAACGCCGCCGCGGCCGCCACCAGCGTCTTGCCCGAGCCCACGTCGCCCTGGAGCAGTCGGCGCATGGGTACGGTGCCCCCCATGTCTTCGCGGATCTCCCGCAACACGCGGTTCTGGGCCTGGGTGGGGCGGAAGCCGAGACCGGCCAGAAAGGGGCGCATCCGCGAATTGTCGCCTTGGCAGGGCAGGGCGGTGGCCTTGGATTCCAGGTTGAGGCGGCGTCGCTGGATCTCAAATTGCAGCGCGATGAACTCGTCGAGCGCGAGCCGTTGCCGGGCCCGTTCGGCATCGGTGTCGGAGGGCGGAAAATGCAGGTTCCGGATCGCCTCGGCGCGTGAAGGCCACGCCTGGGCCAACAGGGGGATCTCCTGCTGACCGTCGCGAGCGGCGGTCCATCCCGCCTGGCAGGCCTGGGCGAGCAGGTCGGGCTCGGACTCCGGGATGCGATCACCGAAGGCCTTCAGCGCGTTCCAGGCGATCCACCGGCGCGCCCGCTGGGTCAGCCCATCGGTGAGGCTGTAGATGGGCACCCAGCGGCCGACGTGCAGGCTGGGTTCTTCGGCGGCATCGACCGTTCCCGGGGCTGTGGGCTCGGGCTCGGCCTCGCGGGTGACCGACGAGAGGGTCTCGGTCTCCGGGTGGTCCATGGCCAGGGGGCGCAGCGAGCGGACCTTGCCGTGGACGACCAGTTCATCGCCCACATCGAAGAAGCGCTCCATCTGGGGCAGGTTCCACCAGCGGCAATGGAGGTGAGCGCTGCCGTCGTCGAGGATGACTTCGAAGACGCTGCGCCCGGTTCGGGTAAAGGTCTTGTTTCCCATCGCGATGACCTTGCCCGAGACGGTGGTCTTCTGGCCCTCCTGCAACTCCCGGATTTTGCTGAACTGGCGTCGGTCTTCGTGGCGTCGCGGCGCGTCGAGCAACAGATCTCCTACGGTGACAATGCCCCGTTTGGCCAACAGCCGTGCCCGCGCCGAACCCACCCCGGCCACCGCCGACACCGGCGACTCCAGGCCAGTCGTTTCCGCGGAGGCGTGTG
>JACCEC011010679.1_pt1 | contig 10127 bp, 15 predicted proteins | sample 7450121 | NCBI WGS metagenome assembly JACCEC01 (sample SAMN15323455, study PRJNA562643) | freshwater metagenome | isolation source: river surface water | place: USA:Blue River Watershed | collected 2017-08-18 | reverse complement strand
GGCGCAGGTTGGCGTCGCGCAGGTCGCCGCCGCGCAGGTCGGCGTCGCGCAGGTTGGTGCCGCGCAGGTAGGCGTAGCGCAGGTTGGCGTCGCGCAGGCCGGCGTCGCCCAGGTCGGCGGCGCGCAGGTAGGCGTAGCGCAGGTCGGCGCCGCGCAGGTCGGCGCCGCGCAGGTCGGCGTCGCGCAGGTTGGTGCCGCGCAGGTCAGCGCCGCGCAGGTCACCCACCCATACCGGCGTCGGCTGCCCCGCGGCGCGGTTTGCGCAGCATGTGGCCGCAAACACAACCAAATCATCAACGACGCTCATCGCGCACCCCCTCGCACCGTCCGGCGCACGGCGGGCCCGACTGTCCAGACCGTCTCTGCCTGTGCAGGCGCCCGCCGATAGGCGCCCGCCGCCGGGCAGGGCAGCGCCGCGGCCTGAGGTACTGACGGGGCGCACCGCCCCTCTCGTGCCATCTCCCAGATGACCAGCGCTTCGGCTTTTTGGATTGCGCCCGACCGCTGGAAATCGACTTCGGCTTCTGCCATGTCGGCGGCTGTGAGCGCATCGATGTGGCTCTGCCACGCATCGGCGATGCTTTGAGCGCACAACACCAGAGCGGCGGCCAGCAGCACAACAACCCCGCGTGCGGCTTTGTCAGCGTCGCTCATGGCTGTTCCCCCTCGTCGCAATCGTCGCCACAATCGAGCGTGAAGCAGTCCGGGCAATCGTCGGCCCCGCACGGGCCGTCATATGCGCGCCAGCCGCCGCAGCCGCCCATCTGGCGCCGGTAGCCGTGGTCGGGGTCGCGCTCGCAATCGGGTGAGTAGGCGTAGCTGTGGTAGTACTCGGTCATGGGTCCCCCTGTTAGCGCCGCGTTGGCCCCGCGCGGCGCCGGTGTGATGGGCCCGGAGCGGCCCGGATGGCTCAGGCTGCGTACATCGCCTGTAGCTTGCGGGCTGCTGGCAAGAGTTCGCGCCGGTAAGCCTTTTGCGGCTCCGTGTAGCTGCTCTCGCCGTCGTCTCCGCTGCGCTCACTGATCACGATGACCAGGGCGCGCACCACGCCGTAAGTGCCGATCCCCACGCCGTGGAGCGCCAGCCGTCCGGCGTAGGTATAAAGCTGGCCCTTGATGCGCTCGAAATCCATCGTACGGAACCAGTTGATCGCTGCGTCGTTCGGGGTGGTCGAGTACTCAAAGGCGGTGGCGTTCATGGTCGGCTCCGTTGGGTCAGTGTGGCGCCGGGTTCTCTCTCGCCCCGGCCCACAGACTGTAACGCGACCCCTCGCGACGCGCTACACTTTGCCGCATCTTTTTTCAGCGCAAGCCGGAAAGGCCCTCCAGCCCGCGCAACACATCAAGCGTCACGCCCGCCTCTGCCGTGTCGCGCGCCAGTGTGTAGGCACGCTCCACCGCATCAAGCCCATCATCGTGCACGCTCGCCCGCGGAAAGCCGGCGAGCTGCGCCGCCAGCGTGAGGCGCGACACCTCGCCAGGCAGCACGCCCGCGTCGACGTCGGCGAGCTGCAGCTGGCCCGTCTCCAGCGGCAGCCCAAGCGACGCCAAGCGCGGGGCCTTCGCGCCGGTGGTGTGGGCCAGCGCCAGCGGCGGCGCTGATGGCCGGCGAGCCTTGTCGGCGGCACGCTGAAGCCGCGCCCACTCATCGGCGAGCAGCGCCCCGCCCTGGTTCGCCTCGGCGCCAACCTTCGGCGCCCATCGCCTCCACCGCTCCCACATCGCCCACAGCCGCGCGACGCTCTGTGCCGGCGCCTCCCGCACCGCGACATGCTCACACACCACCGCCAGCCCCGTGCGCCTATGCACAGCTACCACGGCTAGCCCGCTGTAATCGTTGCGGTCGACTGCATGACTATTCCGCGGGTCCAGCCACGCGGCCACATCGCAGTCACCCAGCGACACCTCCAGCCCATCGTGGAGCCGCAGCGCGACCGGAAGCCCAGCCTCATCCTCCAGCACGCGGGCGCGGCGGATGTGCGCCAGCGCGAAAACCTGCGCATCCCCGGCGAGCGGGCGCTGTTGGTAGTCCCGGAAGAACCCCACGCGCCCGCCATCCCATAGCCGCTCCACCAGCGACCACAGCGGCTGGTACACCGGATGCAGCACGCGCCCGCCGCGCGTCATCTCGGCGCGGTGCGCCTCAAAGTAGGCCCGAGCCGTCGCCCGACGCTGCGGGTCGGTGCGGTCGAGGTACAGCCGGCGGCACGCTTCCCAACGCGACCCCGGCGCGTCGACCCCATCGTGTAGGCCCTCGGGCCACGCGAGAACCGCGGGGATGGTGGAGCGGTCCCAACCCAGCTCGCTCTCGGCGTGCGAGGGCAGCGAACCCTCGCCGAGGTCAGTCGCGCCGTAGATAGCCGCCAACCCGCCCTCGGGCGGCCCGAGGTTGCCGATGTCGTCGGCGAGCCGCGCCCGCATCCGCGCCCGCGTGCTCGGGCTGTCGAGGTGCTCGGGCTTCTCGACGTCATCGAGGACGACGAGCGTGGGTCGCTGGCCGTCGCGGTTCAGCCCGCGGATGGTCCCCGAGATGGGCCGCGCAGACAGGTACACCGGGCCACCGCCGCCGATGATGCGCACCTCGGCGAGATTGCCGACCCATTCCCGCGCCCCGTGGAGCCGCCGCAATAGCGGGCGCTCGGCGCCGTCGGCCAAGCCGCGCAACGTCCCCATCTCGGCGTCACAGTGTGTGGCCTCGGGGCCGATGACGACGGCGTATGGCTCCAGCCGGTGAAGCAGCCGATGAAGCAAGCCGACCCGCAGCAGCGTCGTTTTCGCGCCGCCGCGCGGGCCGCACACCACGCGCCGCCGCGGGCTCTGCCTGGCCCGCTGTGCCGGCGTCGGCAGCGCCGCGAACCAGCCGCCGACTTCGGTGTGTAGCGCGGAGTATTCGGCGCGCGTCACCTCGGGGTACACCAGCCGCGCCCATAGCAGCGGGTCGGCGGCGCAGGCCCGGCGCAGCGCGGGCAAGTGGAGCCGCGCGGGCTCGGCGGCGAGGGCGCGCAGCCATGCCGCGGTGGTGCGACCATCGGCGCCGATGAGGGCGGTCATCGGGCACCGCCAAAGAGCGCGCCCTGTACGCTCGGCGTCCACGCGGGCGGGCGGTTCATGGTGAGCCATTCCGCTTGTTGCTTGCTGAAGGTGCGCTTCTGGCCGCTGCGCTCCCCGTCAATCCGCACCGTGTGCCATCCCTCCACCACAAGCTCGGGGATGGCCTCCGCCTCGCTGATGCAGACCACGGCGCCCGCGGCGGCCCAGCGCCGGGCGAGGGTGACCACCTCGGCGCGCGGCAGGTCCGCTGCGTAGCCGGTGGTGTTGAGATACGGCGGGTCTGCATAAACCACCGTGCCGGGCGGCAGGGCAGGGCCGGGGTCGATGGCGCGGGCGTCGGGGGCGATGGTGGCGGGCATGGCATCGATGCGCGACATGCGGTTTGGCACGAAGTCTCGCACATCACCGCCCCATCTCTCGCCACGCGCAGCACGCTCTGATGCGCAGTCATAGCCTCCGCTCATTCCAGTAAGCGCGTGCGATACCGCCCACCGCGCCACCTCCCGCGGGTCGACCTGCCGCGCGTCGGGGGCGATGGCTGCGGGGAGGGTGCCATGCTCCGTGATGCGCGACGCCAGCACCACCCGCGGCGGTCCAGCGCCGGGCCATCCGGTCCGTGCCGGGTCATCGTACGCTTCCGGGGCAAAACCGCCGCCGCTTTGGTGGGTACGCGCGGTGGTAAAGGCCCACCGCGCCACCTCCCCCGCATCCACCTCCCCATCCGGCAACCGCGGCGGCCCCTCCGCCCGCAGCCGTTCCCACAGGGCGCGCGGGTCCTCGGCGGCCCATGACCGGATGATGGCCGCGGCGGCCTTCGCAAGCGCGGCGTCGCGGTAGGCATGCAAGAGCAGCCGCACACCGGGGTCAGGCTCGCACCACAGGTATCGCTCGGCACGCTGCCCCGGCATCAGCCCCAAGACGCGCAGGATGGTGTCAGCGTAGCCGGTTTTGGCCCCCATTCGCGACACAGGCGGGCGGGCGCCATCGCGCTCAAGGCGCAGCGATAGCGCGGCGGTTCCGGCGCAAAGCTCAACGAAAAGCGGCACGGGTGCGGTCATCGCCCCACCTCCCCGGCGGCAACCATTGCCGCCGCTTGCGCCGTCGCGCGCTCCATCGCCGCATCCAGCTCGGCGGCCAGCGCCGCACCCTCAGCCTCGCCCGCCGCGCCCGCGCCCTCGGGGTCCACCATCTCGCGCTCGGCGCGCCACAGCGCCAGCGCCTCGCCCACGCGCCGCGGGTCATCGCTCGCCAGCCCGCGGCGCACCGCGCGCCGCACCTGGCGCTCCACCTCTGCCGCGCTCACAGGCTCGGCGCTGGTGTCGGTCGGCGCGGCCCGCTCTGACGCCTCCAGAGCCGCCATAGCCGCGGCTGGCGCCTTGGCTGGGTCTGCGGTCAGGGCGGCGCCGATGGCGCGCCACGCGGCGGCGTGGAGCGCCAGAGACAGGTCTGTGCGGCTCGGCGGCTGGACGGTCGCCAGCATCTCCCACCATGCGTGTACCTGCTCGGCGAGCGATGGCGGCGGTGCCGCGTCGGCGTCCGGTTCGACCTTACGGGCGGCCATGGGTGCCTCCAAACGCGCGAGCCGCAGCCTGGCGCATGGCATCCACGGCGGCAGCGCGAGCCGCGCCCGCGGGCGTCACATGGGCACGGTAGGCGGCGGCCCGCAGTTCGGCGATGTCGGGCTGGGCCAGCCGCTCCAGGCTGAGCCCGGCCCATTGGCGGCAGTACCGGTCCAGCCGCAGCCTATGGCGCAGCTCTTCGGGCGTACATTCGTCGGCGGGCGGGGCGATGCGCTGCATGGTGGCGCGCTTTAGAGCTGTCAGTTGGGCCCGAAGCTCTGTCACTTCCGCCAGCCCGCGCCGCGTGGCGGCATCCTCGCCCGCTGCGGCAGCATCACGCTCCGCCTGTGTGGTGCGCAGGGCCACCCCGAGGCGCTGTATCTCTCGGCGCGCGTGGTCCAGCTCCGCCTCGGCGCGCGCCAGCCGCGCCTCGACTGCGGCGGTGGCATCCTCGGCGCTTTTGGCGCGGATGCGCTCCAGCCCAGCCGCGGCGATTGCCGCGTCTCGCGCCTCTGCCGCGTCCGCGAGCGCAGCCACGCGGGCGAGCGCATCACGCACCACAGCCTCCCCGGCCTTGTAGGCGGCGCGCGCCGCTTTGGCGGCCTGCCAAGCCTCGGCCTCGCGCGCTTCCGCGCGGCGCGCGCGGGTCAGCAGCGCCTCCAGCGCCGCGGCGTCATCCTTGGCACCCTCGGCGTAGCGCACCGCTGCGGCAATCTCCACGCGCTCCATCGCTCTCGCAAGCTCCAGTCTATCCATCAGTCCTCCCTGCCCGCATCGTCGGCGGGCCCTACGAAAATCTCAATGCCGCCAAGCTCCACCACGGGCTCGGCGCCACGCTCGCGCGGCATCACCGCGCCCCAAAATCGGCGCACCGTGAGCGCCACCACCTGCGCATCATCCGCCCACACGCCCGCGTCTGTGAGCGCATCCATGGCACCCTTGGCGATATTGTCCACGTCCGGCTTGCGCGGAGCCCATCGCCGCGGAGCGCCACCCATCGGGCGCGCGGCTTTGGGCGGCGGCAGCACGGCGCAGATGATCACCGCCACGGGGCCCTCCAGCGCCGGACGGCCCGCCCAGCACGCGCGAGCCTCAGCGGCTGCGGCGGCCTTCCACGCGCTGTAGGCGCGGCTGTGATGGGCCCGCGCCCCGACGATGCGCCCACCAGCGCCATAGCGCGGAGCCGCACGCGGGCGGCTGTCAGGCGGCAGGGTGGTGAGCATGAGCGCGATCACGACCCCACCCGATCGCCGATGAGCCGCGTGGCATCATCGAGCGCAGCCTCGGCCAGCTCGGCGCGGCGCTCCGCCTCCGCCGCCCGCTGCTGTGAGCCGGTGAGCGCGGCCCGCATCGTGTCCAGCGCATCAGCCATCCGGCCCGCTCTGCGCTCCGCCTCCGCCGCCCGCTCCATCGCCTGCGCATAGTCCACGGCCACATCCCGCAGCGCGAAGCCCAGCACAGTTCGCACGCGCGCGGGCGCGGCGCAGGCATCAACAACAAGCCGCAGCACATCGAGACTATCCACGCACCACCTCCCAGCGCCCGAGCGCACCCGTGACCACACCGCGCGCCACACCACCGCGCAACAGGCGCCAATCCTCAGCGCCGATGTCGCGGGCCAGCGCCACACCATCCACCACGCGCATCGTCTCACCGTCCACATCCACCCACCCATCCTCTGGCGATGGGATGTCGCGACACCGCAGCCATGCCTCCAGCAGCTCGGCGCCGATGAGCGCCCGCGTAGCTGTGAGCTGGCCCGGCCATAGGGCCACCTCGGCGCCATGTGGCGCGGTGGTCAGCAGCCCCGCTTCGCGGAGCCGCAGCGTGCGCACGCGCCAGCGGCTGGCTTTGGGCTCGCCCTCTGCCATCGCCAGCCGCAGCGCGGTGGGGACCTGGCCGGTCGCCGCATAGGCGGCGATGGCCGCAAGCGTCTCCTGTTGCCGGTTCACAGCATACTCTCAGCGTCGGCGACGGCTTTGCGGGCCTGGTCGCCAGCCATCGCGCCAGCCATCACCGCGCCCACCAGCATCCACCTTGGCTCCACGCCGAGGCTGAGCATCCGCGCGGCCATCGTCTGTGCGGTGAGCTGCGGCACGGTGTACCCGATGCTGTGCTCGCATGGCTCACCGGCGAGGCCAGCGCGCTCGGCGTTGTGCTCCACGGCAAGGCCAGCGGACACCATCGCCAGAGCGTCCGCAGGTTCAGCGGCGAGCTTGAGCACATCAAGCAGGGCGGCGCGAGCCGGGGCCGCCTCCAGGCGTGTGGAGAGGCGGAGCAGAGCGATAGCGGCTTGAGACAGTGTATCCATGATGGCGCCCTCCCTGGCGCTCCGTTGGTGTAACGCGGTGTGTTGCGGTGCGCTACCGTTTGCGTTACACTTTTTGCGGAGGTGCGGATGCGCTGTTTGGAGCTGTTTGCTGGTGCTGGTGGTGCCGCGCTTGGCTTAGAGCGCGCTGGGTTCGACCATGTGGCGCTTGTTGAGGTTGACCATGATGCATGCGAAGCCTTACGGGCTTGCGGGTTCGGCGTCGTTCTGCATGGAGATGCGGCAGATGTGGCTGGGCGATGTGCGGAGTGGCGCCGCGAGCTGGAGCCTGAAGCGTGGTTGCAAGCTGGCGATGCGTTGCTGAATGATGATGAAGATGATGATCCAGATGCATGGCCGCTGGCTCGCGAGGCTTTAGCGGATGACCTGGTGAGACAGCGGATGATGGTGGATGTCCTTTGGTCATCGCCACCGTGCCCTCTGCATAGCCGCGCCAATAGCCGGAGGCGATCCATTGCTATCGATGGATGGCCAATGACAATCGCATGGGTGGATGCGATGCGCCCTGAATGGGTGGTCATCGAAAATGTCCAAGCCGCGCTCCATGAGGCGCGTGGGCGGTGGACTACAGACCTCACGGTGCGAGGATACGCATGCGTGTCTGCGGTTCTCGATGCGGCAGATTTTGGTGTGCCGCAACGTCGCCGCCGTGTCGTGTTGCTCGCGCGGCGCGGTGGACCGGTCTGGCTCCCTGAGCCGACCCACAGCAGCGGCCACAGCCTGTACACGCTCCCACACAACACCATGGGGGACGCCATACCTGCGCTACGGTGTGCTGATGATGGCTTGTCGCGCTATCGCGATGGGCGCGCCGCTCCGGAGCCGTGGCGGCTTGACCGGCCATCACCGACCGTCATGTGCACCGAGGTAAAGGGCACGCGCGCATCAGCCGCATCCGGCTGGACCTTTAGCGGCGGTCCAGACCGTGCGAGCGATGCCGCGTTTTTAGCGGTTGGGCGGCGGCGGCTGACCTGGCGCGAGTGCGCGACACTTCAGGGCTTCCCTGACAGCCATCCATTCCGAGGCAACATCGCGGCCCACTATCGCCAGATTGGCAACGCAGTACCGCCACAGCTTGCGGAGGCCATCGGGCGCGCCATCATGGATGCCACATGAACCCCGACACCATCGCCGCGCTGGCGGCCCGCCGACTACACCCCCTGCGCCGCCGCGTGCCCCGTGAGGACCTGCTGTGGCTCGCCCGCCGCGCGATCGACCAGCGCACCGCAGAGCACCCCGAGCTGCTGCGGCTCCCCGCGCCCGCCCGCGCTGCGGTGTGGGAGAGTTGGGCCGATGACCTGGCTGTGATGGTGGCGTCGCGAGCTGCGGCGCTTTGACTTCCCGCCGCGCTTGCGTTACGGTTGCGGCGGGCGATGAAGAGCCCACGGCTGTCTCCCTGTCACCCGCGCTTTGCCAGCGCACCCCGCACGCCGGACCGGAGTAGCTACCGGCACCCGGCGCGCGGTTGGTGACAGAGCCGCCGCCCACCCATGACAGGGATGCAACGATGACCACCAAAAACACCCCAAGCGGGGTGGAAGCTATTGCGCGTGGACCGCGCAAACGTGTCGTTACCGGATGGCTACCATGCGAGGCGCAGTGGTGGGCCGACATCGCCGACGCCTTGAGCGCATCGGGTCAGGCATGGCCGGACGCCGCTGTGCGCATGGATCTGCGGTGGTGGGATGATGTGTCGAGGATGACCGGCGCTGATGTGCGACCTGGCCGTGCGGCTTTGTGCCGCCGCTGGCTTTGGAGCGATTGGCAGGCGCGGGCGATGATGGCGGACCGCAGCGCGTGGGCCGATCCAGCCAAGCCAGACCAGCGGCCTTCCCTCCAGTTCGCCTCCAGTTCGCCTCCAGCTTCCCTCCAGCCCGCCTCCAGTTCGCCTCCAGCTTCCCTCCAGGTTTCACACCCAGAGCGCCGTGATGATGGGGCCGCGCCTCCAGTCTCCCTCCAGTCTCCCTCCAGCTTGCCTCCAGCTTCCCTCCAGCCCGCCTCCAGTTCGCCTCCCCACGCGCGTAAAACACAGAACACCGACACAGCCACAGCCACCGACATAAAAGAGACAGAGCCCGCTGTCGCGGGCGTGCCCTCGCTCTTTGGTCCGGCTGTAGAGCCGGTCAACCGCAAGCCCAGCGCAGCCGATCGCGAGCGGGCCGCGGCTGAGGACCTGCTGGCGCGCCTCGATGCGCTGCGGCTACAGCGGCACACGGGCGGGCGGGCGCTCAAGCCTGAGACGTGGCTACCGCGGCTGCGGCGGGCTCTGCGCCAGCAAAGCGCGCAAGAGTGGATCGACGGGTGGACGTGGGTGCTGCGCTCGCCAGAGGCGGCTTGGCATCGGGGCGAAGAGCGTGGGAGCCCCGATCGCACGCGGGACCTGTCGATGCTGCTCGCGCACCCCGAGTATGCGGCGCGCCGCACCTGGCGAGGGCTGGAGGGCCCGCATCAGTGGGACATCGAGGCGCGGCCCGCTGAGGCGATAGCACAGCCGGTGCAGGCGCTGACCCCGTACCAAATCGCGCAAGCGGAGCGGGAAGCACGCGAAAAGCGCGAAAACGCCGAGCTGTTGGCACAAATGGCCGCAGAGCGGGATGAATACTTCCGGGTCAACAACATTGTACTGCCGTTCTAAGGGGGACACATGGACCGTGTAGATGTGGCGATGCGTGAGGCATGGGTGCGGGTGGTGCAGCTCCACCTCGGCGGCGAAAGCGTGCAAGCGGACCCCGCAGCCGCTGATGCGATGCACAGCACGCTCAAGACCGCGCATGAAAAGCGGGCAGATGGCACGCTTGATGATGAAGCATTCGTGCGCTGGGCCATCAAGCGCGTGCCATGGCTCGCGCGGGCGCTGGGCGATGTGCCAGAGCCGCCGAGGCGCCAATGGGTGAGGCCATCAGCGCCGCCCGCTGTCCCCGCGCCGACACCGGCGCATGCTGCGGTCGCCGATAAAATCGTGCGCGGTGACGTAGCGCGTCGTGGCGGGGCGCGTTACACCGGGCGGGGAGGTGACCATGACTGAAGCTGAGCGCATCCGCGCCGCTGTGCAGACCATCGTGGAGCGCAACCGCGCCCGCGCTGAGGGCCTGACGCTTCCGGCGCAGGTTTGGCGGCCCAAGCCGCCGCAGGAAACCGCGTACCGGTGGAACGTGTGGATCATGGGCGGGCTGCCGTCCACGGATGGAT
>JACCEC011649563.1_pt1 | contig 10129 bp, 13 predicted proteins | sample 7450121 | NCBI WGS metagenome assembly JACCEC01 (sample SAMN15323455, study PRJNA562643) | freshwater metagenome | isolation source: river surface water | place: USA:Blue River Watershed | collected 2017-08-18 | reverse complement strand
GTGGGAAGTTTGCTTCGGCTCGCGATAGTGGAACGATCGATATCGTCGTCCCCTTCAATTACGAAGGCAACACGGTCGAATTATTGGCGGTCCTGGAAAATCTTCAAGTGAACGTCGACTCGAATGCCAAAGTGGTCTTGAACGAGCGGACGGGAACCGTGGTCATGGGCGACCGAATTTCGATCAGTCCCGTGGCGATCGCCCATGGCGAACTCGCGATCGAAGTCGCGGGAGCCGCTGCGGGCGCGGGAACCAAGGGGCCCAAGCCCCGGTTGATGGAACTGAAGGGCGCCAGCGTGGCGGACCTAGTCAAAGCATTGAACTCGCTGGGAGTTCAGCCCAAAGATTTGACGGCGATCTTTCAGACGCTGAAAGAAACTGGGGCATTACAAGCCGACTTGGAGATTCTGTGATTCTCTGGAAAGATTTTTTATTAGATGATGTTTGTGGACCCGTATTGGTTAGCTGCGAAGGGGGTGGGGGCTCTCGGAGCATCATGGACGATGCGAACGTAGAGATATCCATCCAGGAAACGAGACAGGAACACAGGCCTGCTAGGATGGTGGGCACCTCCGGTCTTGAATCGACTCTCATGGGCATGGAAGCCCTGCCGAGTACCCAATCTTCGACGCAGCCGGGGGGGAGCGCTTGAACAGCGTTTCCCCCCCGCATTTACCTACCGCTCGCGAGGCACCGATTTCGCCTTCGCGTGTTCTTCCTCAGGTAGACATGGCGCGCGTGCCCAAGCAGCTGCGAGAGGCAGCCCAGGGCATGGAGGCCATGTTTCTGGATTATCTGATGAAAACCATGCGTGAGTCGGTTCCTAAGAACGAGATGAGCTTGGACAATCCTGCCGTGCAGCTCTATCAGGGGCTTCAGGATTCCGAGACCGCCAAAACTGCGGCACGCGCAGGGGGCGTGGGTTTGGCCGAGCAGATGGTTGCTTACATGATGGCCCAAAGCTACACTGGAAGTCAGGGGCAAGGAGCCCCGATGCGCGTACAAGGAGGTACCCATGAAGGTCACTCAGTCCGGTAACAGTCCGGTTCAATCGTCCGAGTCCAAGAAGGCAGGGCGCGCGACGGTTGCCCAGAAGACCGAAGCGACTAAAAAGACCGAAGGGGCCGCAAAACCGGAAGCAGCGAAGATTGCTCCAGGGAGCGCGCGCGCCGAGATCTCGGGTAAAGCCAAAGAGATGGTCAAGGCCAAGAGCGTGGCTGAGGCCGCTCCCGATGTTCGCGAGGAAAAAATCGCTGAACTGAAGCGGCGGATTCAGGCAGGCACCTACTCGGTTGAACCCGAGGCGATTGCCGACAAGATGCTCGACGAGCACATCGCGACTGCGGCTATCAGCTAATTGGCCGTAGGCGCGGCAGACCCAGGAAGGGTCGGCCATTTGATTCGGGTCTGAGAGCGATCAGGAGGATTGCCCTTTGGAACAGAAGTTTATCCAGATTCATCAGTGTCTTCAGAAGCTGATCGGACTTCATCGACAGCTTTTGGAATTGGTACGCCAGGAGCGGGAAGCTCTCGTGGCTGCCGACTTGAATCGCATTCAAGAGTGCGTTTTTGGCAAGGAGTCGCTCTTGGATCAGTTGAGATCGGAAGAAGCGGCCCGAATGAAAGTCGTCGCAGAGATTTCGGTGATGATGAAAAAGCCAATCGCTGAACTGACGCTGACGCGTTTGATCTTGGAAGCGCAAGGCATTCGCTTAGACCTTTCCGAGCAGCTGCGTTCCACTTTCAACATGCTGCAGGTTCTGATCCAGCGGATTACCGATCACAATGCCCAGAACGGCGCATTGGTCGAGAAGTCGCTCGCGCACGTGGATCAGATGAAACAAAACGTCCTGGGCGAGACGGTACCCGCAGCGACGACCTACGGGGCGTCGGGCAAGCGCGTGAATCGCACTTCCTCGGGCGCAAGGCTCATTTCTCAAGAGGCGTAACGAGAATCGTATGGGAATTTCAAATGTGACCGGAACGGGACGCTCGGGGATGGTGGCTGCCAAAGCCAACATCGCCACGACCGGTCACAACATCGCAAACGCCAACACGGAAGGCTTCTCGCGCCAAAGGGTGCATCAGTCGTCTGAAGTCGGCGTGTCGCCTTTGGGTCGAAACATCATCGGCCAAGGCGTGACGGTGTCCAGAACCGAACGAATTAACGACGAGTACGTTGAAAAGCAGATTCGAAACGCGGGTCGCGATCTGGCCCAGATGGAAGAGAAAGACCTGGTTCTTCGCCAAACCGAGGACATCTTTAACGAGATGGGCGGCGAAGGTTTGAACCGAATGATGGCCCGCTTCTTTAACGAGTTCCGAAAGCTCTCGAATGAGCCCGAGAACGAGGCCGTTCGCCAGTCGGTTCGCGAAGCCTCCGCAGCCATGGTGAACGACTTTAAGCGCCTTCGCTCGTCGATTGAAGACGTGCGTCGCCATATCGATCACCGGATCGAAGGATTCACTCGGGACATCAATACGACTGCAGACCAGATCCGCGAGCTCAATATCCAGATCAAGCAGCAAGAGATCACCGGCGGAAGTCCGAACGATCTTCTAGACAAGCGGGATCAGGCGCTCCGAAAACTCGGTACTTACATGGACCTGACCATGCACAAGGCCGAAGACGGCCAGTTCACGGTCGAAATGCGAGGCGTGGGGCCCTTAGTGGTCGGAACCAGTGCGGAAACCCTGAGCATCTCGCGAACTCCAGCGGATGACGAAGGGAAGAACTCGAACCTTCTGGACATCACGACTTCAGGCAAAGGGGGCGGCCCCGTCACTCATTTGATCAAGGGTGGAAAGCTAGGCTCCTTGCTCGAGGTTCGTGACAAGACTCTTGGGTCGATCGTCGATCGACTGGACGAGCTTGCTTTCTCGCTGACGCAATCCGTGAATTCGATTCACACCCAAGGTTTCAGTAGGACCGGACAAACGGGCATCGCCTTCTTTAAGCCCGTGGATGGGCGCGAGCGCGCCTCGGAAGTGTTTGACCTGTCGGATGAAGTGAAAGCCAACGTCAATTCGATCGCCACGGCGGCCGAGATGGATGCTCCTGGTGATAACCGCATTGCCATTGCACTATCGGGCCTTCAAAACGCCCGCCTCATGAACGACGGTCAGTCGACCGTGGATGATTATTACAATTCGATCGTGGGGGATGTGGGCGTCATCTCGGCTCGGAATCGAAGCGGAATGAGCCAAGCCAAAGACATTTCCACTCAGCTTGGAAAGATTCGCGATCAAATCTCAGGCGTCTCGATTGACGAAGAGACCGCGAATTTAATGCAGTTTCAGCACCTCTTTGGTGCCTCGGCAAAAGTCATCCAGGTGGCTGACGAGATGTTTAGAACCGTCCTGGATCTGAAACGGTGAATGAGGCGCGGGGGCTGAGATGCGAGTGACGGAAGGCACCAACTTTGAAGTGATCCGCGACAGCATTCGCCGCTCCAAAGGGCGCATGGAGAATCTGCAAAAGCAGAATGCGACGCTCAAAAAACTCAACGCACCATCGGACGATCCGGTGGCGGCATCGAAGCTGCTGGAATTGAGGACCGACAAAGTGAACGCCGACCAGTACCAGATGAATTCCCGCCTGGCGAAAGCCTACCTTGAGAACACGGACCACGCGCTCTCTGAGCTTTCTGAGATCGTGACTCGCGCCAAGGAAATCGCTTTGTCTCAGGCCAGTGGCGCGAGCTCAAACGACTCGACGCGTTTGGCCGTGGCCGAAGAAGTTTCCCAGCTCTTTCAACAGGCCGTTTCGGCTGCAAACCGTCGCGTCGGCGACCGTTATATTTTTGGCGGCTACAAAACGAATAAACCGCCTGTGGATAACGACGGCCGTTACCGCGGTGATGATGGCCAGATGATGGTCGAAATTTCCAAAGACGTTTTCCTTTCGATGAACGTCTCGGGGTTGGACGCATTCAACACGAACCCGGAAGGTTCACTCGACGGTCGTCGCATGAGAGACCAGCGTGGCCAGTCTCCTGACTCGCTTCAAGGGATGGGACGTGGGCCTGCATCCGAGCGCGACGAGTCGGGCGAGGTTGAGCTGAATGGTCCGGATAACGTGAACGTCTTTGATGAACTTCAAAACCTTCGCATCGGACTTTTGACCGGCGATTTGGAAGTGCTGCGCCTGACGCTCGAGCGTTTTGACGAGGTAGGAAGTAAGCTCATTTCCATGCGCGCCAAAGTGGGAGCGCGTTCGCAAGGGATTGAGGCGTCGAGCGCAAGCTTGGATCGGCAGACCCTGACGCATGCACAGCTGAGCTCCAACCTTGAGGACGCTGACATGGCCCAAGTGGTCAGTGACCTAGCCAAAGAGGAAACGGTCTTCCGGAGTGCTTTGGCGAGCTCTCAGAAGTTGATTCAACCCACCCTGATGGATTTTCTCAAATAACGATCATAAAAGGTTTGCCGGCGAGAGGGCCGCTGTTCTATGCAATATGCGGTAACGGAATACTCGCCTAAAGCAAAGATGGAGTTCTTATGCTAGTCTTGACCCGGAAGTTGGGGGAAAGCATCGCGATCGACGACCACATCAAGATCGTTGTGGTTCAGATCAAAGGAAAACAGGTTCGTTTGGGGATTCAAGCCCCAAAGGAAACGAAGATCCATCGTGAAGAGGTCTACTCAGCGATTCAGGATCAGAATAAAGAGGCGGCCAAGGCTCCCGTAGCCATGGCGCAGGTCTCTAAAGCTCTGAAGGGGTAAGTTCTTTCAGGGTTGCCGGTTTTAACTACCAACCATCGAGGCGAGAGTGATTGTTCAAACAGGACGTTTTGGCAAACTCACCGTCGGAGACGACGAGATTATCCAGATGCCCAACGGGATTTTGGGCTTCCCGGACCTGACCGAGTTTTGCTTGGTCGACCCGGGTGATGAAACCCTGATCCTGTGGCTGCAATCCACGCAGGACCCCAAGATGGCGTTCCCGGTTCTGGAACCGAAGATTTTCAAGCCCGACTACACGGCGCGCCTGTCGGCTGCGGAACTTCGCGAGCTGAAGCTTGAGAATCTGTCCCGAGCAGCCGTGTTCTGCGTGTTGACCATCCCAGGCGAAATCTCCCTGATGACCGCGAACTTGAAGGCGCCCCTCGTGGTGAATCTTCAGGCACAAGTGGCGCGTCAGGTCGTGCTTCAGGAAAATGAATACGGCTTGAAGCACCCGATGTTCAAGGAACTGCGGCAGCACATCGTCACTTTGCAGAACCAGCGTATGCAGCGCGAAGCGATTTCCGATCCGGAAGAAGCTCCCGTCAGCAGCGCCGTTTCCATCAAGCACCTGCTGCCGTCTCAGTCCGTGAAGACTCTGAACGCCTAACTCCAGTTTGGAGGCGCGATCAGTTCTTTGGGCCCGTCATCCGGGAGCGTTTCGCCATCTCGAGGTAGGATTTTGCCTCGCGGTGCCCGGGCGCGATCTGAAGAACGGCTTCCCACTCGAGTTCGGCGTCTAAGACGTTTCCTTGGCTGAAATGCAGGAGCCCGAGTTGAAGGCGTGCGGCCACGAATTTGGGGTGCTCGTTTCGAAGCGACTGAAGGTCTTGCAGAGCGCGCGTGACGAAGCCTTTCTTGGCGTAGGCTTTGGAGCGGCGAATCCGAATCTCAAGATCCGTGGGATCGAGCTCGATCGCTTTGCCATATTCTTCAATGGCCTCGTCATAACGACGGTAGCGCACATAAAGGTCGGCAAGCTCGAGGTGTTTCACTGCAAACTTACGATCGATCTCAAGATCGTCGCCCGACCGCTTATGGACGATCGATTGGTTCGCTTGCTCGAAAACCTGCTTGGCTTCGTCGTACCGGCCAAGATCGTTGTAAAGAACCGAGAGGCAAACCGCAGCGTCGGTGTGCTTGGGGTTCAGTTCCAAAGCTTTTTTGAGCTCCTGAATCGCAGGCCCGAGGCGCCCTTGAAGGTGTGCAGTGACTCCGGCCCAGTAGTGAGGCTCGGCCGATTGAGCGCTATTCTTCATCCAGCCCTTCAGCAGGGCTTCTGCTGAAGCGAATTCTCGGCGCAGGAGCAGGTCCTGGATCCTTTGGTTAGGATTGGGATCCATCATCGGTGTTTTCCTCGGGTGCTTCTTTTCCATCGACGGCAGGCAGCTTTTCCAGCCGCTTCTGGGCTTCGGCTGCTACCGAGGACTGCGGATAAAGACGAATCAGTTTCTGAAGGCGATTTCGCGCGGACGAGTAATCCCGCCGCTTGATGTAGAAACGCGCAATTTCGAGCTCTTTTTGAGCTAGCCGGCGCGTGGCTTCGGTTGCGTCCGCGCGTGCCTCCGGAGCCTCTGCGGAGTCGGGGAAGCGGCGGAGGAATTCCTGATAACCTTCCAGAGCCTTTAAGGTGGGCGTTTGATCGCGAGCGACGTTCTCGGGCGATTCACCAAAGTAGGACTTGGCGATCCGGAACGTAGCGTAAGCCGTTTTGGGATGCTTGGGGTAAAGATCGCGGAAGGTCTCGTAACCTAGAGCCGCTTCAGTGAACGACTCTTGAAGGAAGTAAACGTCTGCGATTCGAAGCTGCGCTTCAGCGGCAAACTTCGAATAGGGGAATTTGTTTTTCACCATCCGCAACTTGTCGATAGCCATCAAGTAGCGATTGCCGTTGATCTCCTCTTCGGCAGCTTTGAAGAGGGCTTCCGGATTCGTATCTTCGGGCGCGACGGTCGAGCAGGCACCGCTCAGGAGCGAAAGAACCAAGACTCCCAGCAGGCTTTGAAAGGTGCGGGCGCGCATCGGAGTTCTTTTGTCGCACATCTCAATTCAAAAGCAACAGCGCGGATTCGGGGATCCAAGCAGTCTCAGTCGAACCATAGCGAATTTGTCGCCACCGAATGCCGCTCTCTTCGCGCGGAGAAGTATCAGGGACTCGCACTCGGGCGCCTGCTTCGAGTTTACCGAGTTGGAGAAATGCGTCACCTGGGCCGCTTCGCAAAACTTCGGCTCGCTCCAATTGGCCGGCCGCATCGACACCGAAACCCAGGCGCAGGCTCAGAGTCAGGCCGGTCAGAACCAAGCTGATCGCAAGGGTCCAGGGGCGGGGGCTCTTTCGCCAGTTCAGGACCATTCCCAAGACCAGGAGTCCTAAAACGGTCAAAACCGGGGAAAGGGGCCAGTTTTCGGAAGCGTATTCCCAAAAGCGAGTGGCTGGATCGGGGTAAGTCGCCATTTTTATGAACTTAGGGGGGAGGGGGGGAGCTTGCAACAAAAACCCAGTGCCACAAAAACCAAGTCAGTGATATCTCTTGGATTTCAGGGACGGTAAAAGCGCATGAAGCAGCTCCTGGAAGAAGCCAAGCGGCTAATCCGAATCAACTCAGTGAGCTCCAACGGAAACGAGGAGCTCTCCAACTTCGTCCACAAGATGATTGAAGACCGCGGCATGAAAGCCGTGCTTCAGCCGGTGACGCATTCTTTGGAGTCGATTTCCAAACGACAGTTCAACGTGATCGGGATCTTGGGCGATCCGTTGGTCGATAAGAAAACGCGCAAAGGTCTTTTGCTTCTGAGTCATCTCGACACGGTCGACCCAGGGCTTCTGGATAATTGGACCGAGACCGCGCAAGATCCGTTTGCAGCCACCGTGCGTGAGGGGCGTGTGTATGGCCTGGGCGTGGCAGAGGGGAAAATCGATTTTCTCTGTAAGCTTTACGCCATTGATCGGTATCGTGAGCGGAAGCTGAAGATGCCGGTTTACTTGGTGGGGACCTGCGGCGCCGAGCAAGGCATGTTCGGGGCAAAGTACTTGATCAAGTCCATGGCGCTGAACCCCAAGTACGTGCTGGTCGGCGAACCGACGGATCTTCATTTGGTTCGAACTCACAAGTGCATGGCCGTTTTCCGCGCCTCGATCGATTACCAACTGGTCGAGCGTGATGCGCGCGGCTTTAATCGCCGAATCGATTTGATGTCGTTTGGTCGAGCCGCTCACGGATCGACCCCGAACCTAGGCGAAAATGCCATTCTTCAGGCCGTTGATTTCCTTCAACACGCCGTCGACTCCGGCTTTGACCTGCGCTTCACGCGGATGGAAGGCGGCAATACGAAGAACAAAGTGCCCGATCGCGCGCGCATCGAATTCTATCTGACGTCCCACCAATTTGAAGATTTCAAACGCTTCTTCCGGGAGACCGCAAAAGCTCAAGGAAAAGAAAAAGCATTCCGCGCGGAACTGGGTGGTTTGGGCGATACAGGTGTGCGTTTCCTGCCCGATACGCTTTATCCCTGCTTCATGGAGTTGATCCAGTTTCTGCGGACTTTCAGCGAGGAAGTTCGCGGTCGATCGAATCCCGCATTTGAGCCCTCGCATGCGACGATCAATTTGGGTCAAGTGCAGCAGCGGCCCACGGGTATGGACCTCTTTTTTGAGGTCAGGCTTTTGCCCGATCACTCCACCGAGGAAGTCGAAAAGCGGATTCTCCAAGGCGTTCAGGCCATCGCCGCGCGCTATCCGAATATGAACGTGACCGCTCAGCGCGAGAGGACGAATCCCGCTCTCGACACTCCGGCGGATCGGGAGTGGGTCAAAGTGTTCACCGAGGCTTTGGCGGTAGCAGGCTTGCCGACCGAAGCGGGCGCGAAGTCGACTTCGACGGAAGCCGCGTTGTTTCAGCAAGCAGGATACGACGCACTGGTTTTCGGGCCCGGCGCACCGATTGGAAATTCTCACGGACCCAACGAGCATTTGCTTCTTGAGCAAATCGACCGAGGGATCGCGTTTTACTCCAAGCTGATTGAGAAGGTTTGTCTATGATTTTGCTTCGCGAAGCACAGGAGCGAGATGTTGAAGCGCTTCTGAGATTTTCTCAGATTCCCGGCATGTTCAATTTGCCGACGGAGCCTGATCCTCTTCGCGAGCGGATTCGGAAGAGCTTGGACGCTTTCTCGGATAAACTTCCGAACAAGTTTGAGAGCAAGTACATGTTCGTCGCCGAGGAATTATCGAGTGGACGAGTGCTCGGGACTTCTTCGATTGCGGCTCAGCACGGAACGCCCGAGTCGCCTCACTTTTACTTTGAGGTGGGAAGCGAGCAAAAGTTCAGTGACACCATCAACACCGGTTTCATCCACGGAACGTTGAAGCTCAAATACGATACGAACGGGCCTTCGGAGCTCGGCGGTCTGGTGATGGACCCGGGTTACCGAGCTTCTGAGAAGAAAATCGGACGGCAAATTTCCTTTGTCCGGTTTCTTTACCTTGGCCTTCATCGCAATCGTTTTAAGAAGAAGCTCATTGCCGAGCTTTTGCCGCCTTTGAACGAGCGCGGCCAGAGTCCACTTTGGGAAGCCATTGGCCGACGCTTCACCAGTATGGATTATTGGGAAGCCGATCACCTGTGCGCTCAGAGCAAAGAATTTATCTTCTCGCTCTTCCCATCCGGGAAAATTTACACGACCTTTTTGACGGCCGAAGCGCGAAACGCCATTGGACGTGTCGGTAAGAGTACGGAGCCGGTCCTTCACATGTTGAAGAAGATCGGCTTTGCCTACAAAAACCAGATCGATCCTTTCGACGGGGGCCCGCATCTTTGGGCGAACGTTGAAGACTTATTGCCGCTCAAGCGCTTGATGACCTTGCCGATTGAGCCTGTGGATGCAGAAGCGCCGTCTTCGGGCTCAGAAGACGGCCTGATTACGAAAGCGAAGGCGCGTCCCGGAACTTTCCGCGCAGTGACCGCGCATGCTTGGGTCGAGGGTGGAAAGCTTCGCGTCGCAGCGTCTGAGTTTCAGAAGTTTGCTTCTGAGTTGGAAGTTCAACCGGGCGACTCAGTCGCTTTCATGCCCTATTATTAACGCAGCTTTTTTGGCCCTTAAAAAAAGGCCAACCTGTTTCCAGGTTGGCCTTTCGTGATCTTTCTTTGGAGCAAAAGCCTCAGCGGCTCTCCGCAGCGCCTACTCCGGCGCGGAAATCACTGTGTCGTAGCGGCTTTTGTCACATTCGAAGCTTGCGGGCCTTTTGGGCCGTCGGTCAGTTCGAATTCAACTCGCTGTCCTTCAGCCAAGGTCTTGAAACCTTCGCCTTGGATGGCCGAGTAGTGAACGAAAACATCACCATTCACGTTGTCAGCTTGGATAAAACCATATCCTTTGCTGTCGTTGAACCATTTTACGAGTCCGG
>JACCEC011648991.1_pt1 | contig 10130 bp, 10 predicted proteins | sample 7450121 | NCBI WGS metagenome assembly JACCEC01 (sample SAMN15323455, study PRJNA562643) | freshwater metagenome | isolation source: river surface water | place: USA:Blue River Watershed | collected 2017-08-18 | reverse complement strand
CGGTCCAGCCCTCGCTCACGGTTTGCTTGCCGATCGTCTTGAGCAGGCCGGTGTTGGCGGCGATGTCGCCGAACAGCTTGCTCGCTGGGATGCGCTCAAACACGTACTCGAACGCGGCCTCGGGGATGGCGTAGGTGAGCGCTTGGGCTTCGTTCTTGCCCTTTTCCCGCGCCTGATTAAAAGCGGAAGCGCCCACACCCGCAGACATGATGCCGGCCACGGTGGCGGCCGCCTGGCTTGCGGTGGTGTAGAGGGACCGCCACACGCCGATGGGCAGCAGCGCTATGTTGGGGCCGGAAGACTCTAGGCCAGACTTGATCGCTTCGCGCGTGGGTGTGCCACCCTGAAAGCCAATGCCCTTGAGCGTCTTCTCCTGCTGCGCGGCTGACCGCCGGAAGTACCCGGCGGCCTCATCGCCCCCCGGGATCAAATCCGTGGCGAAAGCAAAGATGTCGTTGGCCATCTTGCCTAGGCCCAGCGGAACGGCAGCGCCCAGGGTTTTGACGCCGCCGATGACATCCGACGGCAACCCACCCCCGGGTGTGGCGCCCATCACGTAAGCGGTGGCGCTGCCAAGGGCTTGTTCAAGATTTCCCAGCGTGTCGAGGTCGTCGACTGACACCTCGGCAAAGGTCAGGTCGTTGAGGTTGCGGTACAGCGCCGGAGCGTCCTTGGCCATGCGCACCAAGTCGACCGCCTTAGCCCGCTCTTTGACACGCAACTCATCAAGGTTTCGCTCGACCACACGCAAGGGAATGCCCGTGGTCTTCGATATGCGTTGGCGTTCTGCAGCGATGTTGGGATCGCTCTGCAGCGACATCTCAATGAACTGGCGCGCAGTGTCGTGGCGCTCTCGAACCTCTTGCTCAAACTGGTCGGCGTACTTTGAGCGGGGGGCACCAGCAACTGCGCCAACAGGCGGAATGCCAAGGGCTGCGGCTTCCTCTTCAAACTGCTGCGTGTATTTGCTCACTTGATGCCTTTGTGTTTTTCGTACGCCTTTACGATGTCCACCATCGTCACGGGCAGCCCAAGCCGGGTCCGCTCGGCAATGATCTCGTCGCGCTCGTTCTTCGGCACGGACGACACCGCCACGTAGCGGGTCACGTCCTTGCCGTTCTTCATTGTCGTGATGGGCACGTAGGCGTCTTCAGCTTCGTCGGGCGTGAGCATCGACACCGCCTTCTTCGTGTTGGAACCGAAGAATCGCTTGACGTAGACCTCATCCTTGACGACATCGTCGATGATCTTTTGCTTCTCATCCGGCGTGAGCGGCTTGCCCCCTTTGGCGCGGGATGCCGCGCGCACCCGTGCGTCTACCTCGTTGACGTAGCTCGCGTACTCATTGGGGTTGGTCTTCGGATCGAGATATGCAGGTTTGGAGTTCTTGATGCGCTGCTCGTCGGTCAACATGCTGTCCTGCTCCAGACCACCCTTGCGGACCGTGGTCTGGATGTCGAGCAGCTGCTCCATCTGAGCGGGCGCGATCTTCTCGGTCAGCGTCTTCAGATCGACGCGCTCACCGCGGGCGAGCTTTTCGCGCACGTCGATGTAAGTCGCCATGTCTGTCTTGACGGGCTTGCCGGCGGCCTCGCGTTCCGAACGAGCTAGGCGCAGGTTTTCAAACTGCGAACGCTCTGGGCCGCCCATCGCCGAGAGCAACGCTTCGGGGATTGGTTTGCGCTGTTCAAAGAGCTGGTAGACCTGGTCGCGCGCGGCACCCTGCGCCTCCTCGCGCATGCGACGGTCGATTGCGCTCAGGTTGTTCAACTCGATCTGCGTTTTCTCCAGCCGTTTGGGGTCGGTGATCTTGGCGAGCTCGGCCTTTTGCGATTCCGGGTCAAGTGCGCGGATTCGCACGGCTTCCGTTTTGGCGAACTGGTTGTCGCCCTCGCCCTTGATCACTTCCTCGATGCGCGGCTGCGTGGCAGCGGCCACCTCGGCCTTGTTGGCCTGGTAGTAGTCCTGCGCCTTGGTCGCATTCTCGCTGGCGAGCTTGGTGATCTCGGCCAGGTGCAGCATGCTCAGGTTCTTGACCTGCTCGGCCTGCACCTGCTCGGTGGTCCAGCCCTTGCGGGCGCCGATCTTGGCGACTTGCTCGCGCACCTGCACGGCGGCGCCGGCCACGTTGCCCGTGGTCACGCCGAACTGGATCGTGCTGTTGATGCTGGCCTGCGCGCTCTCATCGGCGTGGCGTTCTTTCTCGGCCCCGACAAACTGCAGCACGTTGGCCATGGCCGTGCCCTGCTTGCGCACGAGCGTGCCCGAGGCGAGCGCACGGGCGCGCGGGCTCATGTCCTTGCCGTAGGTTTCGGCCGCGGTCTTCCACCACTCCTGCGCGGCGGTCTGGTAACCGTCGACGTTCTCGCCCCGGTACTTGTTGCGGTTGGCCGCGTCCCACTTCAACCACTCGGTGGTGATGGTCGCGTCGACCTCGTTGGCCTTGGCCTCGGCATCGCGCAGGTCAAGCCGATCGGCAGCCTCGGCCACCTGGCCCAGGCCTCGCGCAACGGCGAGCGCGCCCGAGGAGACGTCAGGGGTTTGCTGAAGGACCGGGCGCAGCGCCTCGGTGCGGACCAGGCGGTCGGCGGAGTAGGTTGGGACTTGCGGCATACATCAGCCCCCCGAGGAGTACCAGGAACCGATGTTGCCGCCGCGGTAGCGGGTGCTGGCCGGGTTGGTGTACCAGTCGGGCAGCCCGGGGTTGGACTTGCCGGAGTAGCTGTACCACTTGTCGGCCACCTGGCCGGCTCCGGCAAGAAGCGAACCGGTGGCCTGCAGGCTGGCGTTCTGCGCGTCGGCGCGGCCCTTGGCCAGCGCTTGCTGACCCTGGGCGCGGTAGTTCCAGGCTTCGCGGCCGGCGTTGGTGCGGGTGGTGGCGACGTCGGACTGGGTGAAGAAGTCGGTCTGGTCTTGGATGTCGCCGGCAGTGCCGTAGGTCAGGTCCAGGCCCTTGGCCGCCAGGGCGGCACGCTGGGTGGACTTTAGCGCAGCGCCCCGGCGCTGAATGGCCGCGGCCTCCTCCTCGCCGCGACGCTGGGCGTCGGCGGCGGCGTACTCGGCCATGGTGGCGTTGTTGCGGGCGGTTTGCCGTGCGGCGCTTGCCTGGTTCATGGCCGACACGACGGAAATGCCCGTGCCGGCCGCCGCAGCAACCATGGATATCGTGGCTATCGTGGCTGGTTCACACATGGTCAGCTCTCATCTCAAACGGGTGGAACAGCTCGCCGTGGGCGCCGTGGGGCACGGGCGAGTGCAGCGTGAACCCGAGGCGACGCAGCCAGCGCACGCTGGTGGTGTTGCGCGCATGCACAAGGTTCACCAGGTGCGGGAAGGCATTTAGCATTTTGGCAATGTACTCGGGCGTCCTGCGGACAAGGACACGGGAATGGGCATCGAGCACCGGGGTGCCGAGCATCCAGGGCGAGCCGATGCCGGCCATCATGCTGATCGGCGCCACGCCCAGGATGGCGGCAAGCTCGCCGTCGATGAACCCGCTCCAGCACAGCAGCGAGCGGCGCACGTTGGCGGCCAGGCGCTCCTCGAGGTCGGCGTGGCCGTAGGCCAGGCACTCCGCCAGGTCGGCCGGGCGCAGGTGGCGGTAGAGCACCGCCGCGTCCTGCGGCTCGGTCGGGCGGATCAGGACATCAACCACCCGTCTGCACTTCGAGCGTCATCGACAGCACCGTGAGCGGCAGCGGCAGCGCCTGGCGCACGCACAGCGCGGCGTCCTGGTTCCAGCTCGGGTCGATCGACAGCGCGAGCTCGCCATCGCGCAGCGCGGGTGGGCTGCCGTAGGGGTCGGTGACGGCCCGGGCCGGGTACTCGCGCAGGCGCGTGAACGTGGGACCGGCCTGCACCACGCTCGACTGGGCGACGCGCAGGTGGACCTTGTTGATGTTCTTGACGGTGCCCTGCCCTGCAGCCTGGGCGTTCTCCATCGTGAGCGGGAGCGTGCGCAGGTCGGCGGTGATCGGCAAGCCCACATGCACCACGCTGGCGGCGGTGTCGAGCGTGATCTGCCCGTTGGTCACCGTCTGGCGCGGAGCGACCGCCCCGTCGGCCAGGATGTCGACCTCCTCGCCCTCGAGGTGCCAGAGCCCTGAGAGCGTGCTCACCGGGCTGCCGTCGTAGGTGAGGCCGGAGTCGACGTAGAACGCATCGACCTGGTCGGTGAACACGCGCGAGTGCAGGCGCTCGATGTAGCGCACGGTGCGCCCGTCGATCGTGCGGTTGACCACGGCGTAGAGCACGTCCTCGTTGCCCTCGGCCACCACGCACACCGACTCGAACGTGCCGTCGGTGTCGTGCGCGTGCCAGCCGTAGACCTGCTGGTCGGGCACGTAGGTCATGCCGAGCAGCACGCCGTCATTGCGCACGGCCCACAGCACCGACTCCGGGGCTCGGGCGTAGGCGATCTGGGTCAGGGTGTAGCCGTTGAACCGGTGCGGCGCCATGATCGAGGCGTCGACGCTGCGGTAGCTGTTGGCCTCCCAGCTGTAGGACAGCTCGCGGATGCGCGAGCCCTGCGCCTGCACGTACAGGAGCGACCCGGTGGTGACCGCGGGCTGGACGTTGCTCGAGCCCGCGTAGCCTTGGGGCTTGATCGAGATCGAAGTCGGCGTGATGGCGGGCGCGCCGTCGGCAAAGATGCGGAACTCCCCGCCCGCGGTGAGCGCGATCAGGTCGGAGAGCGCGACCAGGTGGCGGATGCGGTTGTACTGGCTCGCGGCCACGCGCACCTCAAGCCCGTCGGCGTCGCGCGAGGGGATGGAGCTCGTCAAGTTGGTCTCGGTGCCGGTGCGGGTGGCCCACAGCACCTGGGGCTTGTCGTCGGTGCCGGCGAACCAGCGGCGCTGCTCGTGGTAGACGGTGGCGCTCGGGTAGTCGCCGGTGCCGGTGTTGAGCTCGATCACGTCCCCGGGCGGCGCCTGCGTGGTGTCGGCCAGGATGTTGTCGTCGACGATCGAGGTGCCGGTGGTCGAGCCGATGTAGCCCAGGATGCCACCGCGCAGCTTGTAGACGTTGTAGCGCGTGGCGCCGGTGATGGCCGACCAGCTGATCTCGTTGTTGTTGCCCTGCAGGCCGAGCGCGTTGACCCCGGTCGTGGTGCCCGAGGGCAGGGATTCGGTTTCGTTGGCGTCGATGTACGTGTAGGCGTACTCGTAGTCCTGGTTGGCCACCGAGCTCGTCGGGGTCACGGGCTGATTGACGGTGACGGTCGGCGCGGTGCCAGGCGCAGCCGGCGGTGCGAACGTGACCGAGGTCAGGGTCCAGTTGGTCGCGCTCACGCGGGCGAGCTCGCGGGTGGCGTAGCTTGGGTGCGTGATCGTGATGATGTCGGCCGACTGCGCGTAGTGCAGGTCGAACAGGTCCGTGTCGGCGTAGGGGCTGGCCAGGGTGTAGACCCGGGCGGCGGTGGCGCCCGCGGCGGTGGTGGCCACGCCCCACAGGTCGGTCGTGGTGAACGTGTTGGCGCCGGTCGAGGTGACCTTGTGGAACCGCGTGCCGATGAACACCCAGTCGCCGGTCGAGTACCCGTGCGAGGTGACGGTGACCGTCGAGCCCACGATGCTGACGATGGCCTTGGCGGCCTCGAGCTGCGTCTCGCCGTTCAAGTGGAAGCGGATGTACTGGTGCCCGAACTCGAGCACCACGGTCTGGTCGGCGCTGAACGCGAACGGGATCAGGCGCACGGCGCGCGTGGAGTCCTTCGCCTCGTTGATGAACGCAAACCCCGGGCGTCGCGTGGCGGGCCCGTGCGGGAGCGTGAGGAAGTTGCGACACAGGCTCAGGCCCGTCTGGTACTTGACCAGGTCGAGGCGCCCGGCGAGCTCGGGGGTGATCTCGCCGCCCGCGAACGAGCGCAGCAGGTACTTGGTGCTCATGCTCGGGCCGCAACGATGGAGGGTTGCGTGGTGTCGTTGACGGCGCTCGAGGCGTTGGCGCTGGCGGCGGCGGAGAGCTCGGCGGCGTTGAACGCCCGCTGGCGCAGCGCATCGGCCAGGCGTGCGCCCTCGTTGCCCTTGATGATCGGCCCGGCCAGGTAGCTGCCGAGCAGGATCCCGAGCGCGCTCGTGAAGCTCGGCGGGAACTTGGTCGAGTCGGTGATGTCGCGCACGTAGAGCAGCACCGCCTCGGGCTCGTTGGTGTAGAGCACCTCGCCCTCGATGTCGAAGGAGGCGCTTGAGCGGTCGTCGGTGTGCGCGTCGACCGTGTCCTGGGTGAACACGGTGATGGCGATCGAGGGGGTGATCACGCGCAGGGCGCGCATGCAGTCGGCGGGCTTGGCGTAGGCGTAGGCCCAGCTGGTGCTGGCGTTGGTGACCTCGGCCAGGGCCACGCGCTTGAGTGAGAACGCCCAGTTGCCGGGCTCGAGCATCTCGGTGCGGGCCAGGTCATAAAACGTGGCGCAGTGCCCGGCCTCGACGCTGCCGTCGGGCGGACTGATGCTGGTGACGCGGGCCTCCGAGCCGATGTGGCTCAGGGCCATGTTGCAAATCTGGACGACTGAGGCCATGGGGGTTCTCCAATGCAGGGCAGTTTAGGGGGCGCCCTGCGGGCCACGGACACTCAGCGCCGGCGCAGCCAGACGGTGCCCTTGCCCGCCGTCATCGTGCCCACGTAGATGCCGCCCGGGCCGAAGGTCACGCCGGCGCGCACATCGGCGGGGTCGGGGTAGATGGTGCCGAGCGTCAGCGTGGCGGCGAGGCCTGCCAGGTTGAACGTGCCGGCGGCGGCGTTGAGCGCACGGCCCACGTTGAGCGCGGCATCCACGCCGCCCACGTAGCCCGGGCCCACGTAGTCGGGGTCGGCGTAGGGCGCGTCGGCGAGCGCACCGGCCTGGGCGTTCAGCACGTAGCTGCGCGAGAGCGCGGCGGATTGTCCGGTCAGGGTGAACGTGCCCGGCTGCGCATTGAGCGAGGGGTCGGGCTGGCCGTAGATCAGGTCCGCGGCCTGGCCCGTGAGTGCGAACGCGGCGGCCTGCGCATCGAGCTTGAGCGTGCGCAGAAGTGTGGCGGTCGCGCCCGTGAGGGTCAGACTGCCTGCGGCCGCATTGATCGCCCGAGCGATCTGCAGCGTGGCGTCCTGGCCCGACCAGGTGAAGCTGCCCGGTTGTGCGTCGATCTCGGCGTTCTGGACCGGCGTGTAGGTGAGCTCGGCGGCCTGGCCGGTGAGCGTGAACCCGCCGGGCTGCGCGTCGAAGTGCCGGGTGCGCAGCAGCGTGGCAGCGGCCCCGGTGAGCGTGAACGTGCCCGGCTGCGCGTCGAAGCTGATGGCCTGCGCCTCGCGCACGCGCAGCAGCACCACGGGGCCGCGCACGTTGGTGAGCGTGCCGGCGAGCGTGGTCGTGACGGTGGGCGCGGTGGTGCTCGCGCCACTGTTGACGTGGGCGTAGGCCGAGTAGCCGCCGATGTCGTTGCCGGTGGTTGAGTCGGGTTCGTTGAGTTCGGTGGCCGTGGCAAACACCGCGCCGGTGGCCGTGATCGACTGCGCCGAGAACTGCGACGGCGTGGTGACGTCCGTCGGGATACACATCGCCCAGATGGCCTTGTCGCCAGCCTGGAAGTTCGTTGCCGTCGCGCCGTTGGTGAGCGCGATCGACATCGGGCTGGTCGGCGTCGTCGTGCGCTGGCCGTCCGCCGAGCCGTAGCTGATCGTGCCGCCACCCGTGGGGATGCGGACGATGAATGCCCAGGAGACGCCGTTGGCACCAAGCGTGACGCTCCGAGTGCCGGTCTGACCGGCCACGGGCGTGTTCCACGAGTAGACCCGGAGGTTGGTGTTGCCAGTGTCCGCGCCCAGCGTGGTGTTGTAACCACCTGAGTTGGCTGACGCCAAGAACTCCTCACGCAGCGTCCAGCCGGTGGGCGTGGTGACGGTGCCGCCGTTGGCTGTGCTTGGCTTTTGGCCGACGAACAGCAGGACGACATCGGTCGCCAGGATGCCTGCCGGGTAGGCGGGCGCGACACTGGTGCCGCCTGATGCCGAGTAGGCGGCGGCGCCGGCGACTGGGGTGCCCAGCGCCATGGCTTACGGCCCCGTCAGGAAGTTGGGGGCTTTGAACGGGGTGGTGGCGCGGTTGGCCTGGTAGTGCAGGTCGATGAAGCTCACGAACACGTCGGACTCAAAGGTGTCGTTGACGTGCGCGCCGTCGCGGAACAGGCGCACCAGGATCACGGTGTCGGGCTCGATGCCAAGCACGGCGCCGTCGATCGCGTCGCTCTCGCTCACCTCGCCCACGTAGTGCAGGTAGGCGGTGCCGGTGGCGGCCTGCTCGACGTAGACCGTGGTGGTGGTCGGGAAGGCCTGCTGCTGGTGACCCTTGGCGACCGTGTACTCAAAGCCCCAGCGCACGGTGCCGGTGTTGGTCGTCTTAGGCGACCAGTGCACGTGCACGTAGAGCTTGGTGCCGAGCGCGTAGTCGTGGTCGATGTGCCAGGCCGAGTGCGCCTCGGTGAGCTCGTTGGGCGGGAACTTCCAGGCGAGGATGCTGCCGCGGAACGCCTCAAGCGTGGGCGCGTTGGGCGAGCTCGAGTCGACCTTGAGCTCGACGATGTTGTCGCGCCAGCCTAAAGCGGTGCGCGTGTCGAGGTCGGAGAAGTTGCCGTCGAGCTCGCTGTGGCTCAGGGCCGAGCCCTTACCGGCGCGCGTGGTGATCGTCATGGATCACCCCCATCAGGCCAGGGTCAGGATCGCGCCCGGGTTCGCGTTGCTCGGCTTCCAGGTAAAGGTCTCGCCGTCGGCCAGCGTCACGGCGCTGCCGTAGTCCCACCAGCCGATCAGGTTGTCGGAGGCCGAGGTGTCGTTGTAGAGCACCGCGTACTGGAACGGGCCGATCGAGCCGCCCGAAGCGGTGAACACGACCTGGGTGCCAGAGACCGTCGTCGTGCCGGTCGTCTCAGCCAGCGTGATGGTCGTGGCCGTGCCGCCCGCGGTGTAGCCGTTGCCGGCGCTGATCTCGGCGAGGTCCGCCTTGACCGCGTCAAGCGAGGCCGAGGGCGCGGTGTTGGTCAGGTAGACCTTGAAGGTGTGCGCGTCGAAGTCGTGGACACCACGAATCAACTGCTCGCTGAAGTCTTGGAACTTGTTGAAGGTGGCCATGCTGTTGCCTCAAATCGACTTGCGGCCCGACAGGATGACCTTGAGGTTTGTCGTGCCATCGCCCCCGAACACGCGGGGCTTGATGAAGATGGGCAGCTCGACGATCTGCTTGAGCGCACCGGTGGTGAGCGTGAGCGGATCGCCGGCTGTGTCGGTGAGCGCGTGGTAGGTCTCACCGTCATTGGAGCCGCCGATGGTGACGGAGGCCCCACCGAAGGTGCCGGCCACCTGGATGGAGCGGTCGGAGTAGACGGCGAGCCGCACGGGCTCACCGTCATCCCCGGCCAGCAGCCCGGACCAGGTCGTGACCGCGACGTCGAGACTGGTCTCGAACGGGAAGGTCGTGACCGGGGACCGGGTTGCCATGGGTTAGGCCATGTCGGTGGCTGCTTCGACCGGGGCCTTGGCCATCTCCGACAGGGTCTGAGGCTGCGCCTTAGCCTTGGGCTTGGGCGGCGCCTTGTACTCCTCGAGCGCGACGAACCAGGAACCCTTGGTGCCCGCAGGCACCTCGAGCTCTTGGCCTTCACGCACGCGGGCCCCGGCGAAGAATGCGGGCTTGATCGCTTTGACCTTCATGGCTCAACCTTTCCTATCAGGCCTGGCTCGGGCTGTCGTAGGCCTTCCAGCGGGCGACGTCCATGGTCAGGAACGCATTCACCTTGCCAGCGGTGAACGCGGCGGTGCCGGTCACTTGCTGGATGCCGATGTAGCGCTCGTAGGCGGTGCCTTCCATGGGCAGCTGCACGGCCATCAGCGTCTTGCCGGCGGTCATGTCAGCCACGGCCCAGGCCTTGGACGAGACCACCACGGCGGGCGAGGACAGCGAAGAGTTGTCGTCGGTCACCAGGTTGAACTGGCCCGTGGCCGAGCCACCGGAAGTCGCCGCGGTGTCCACGGAGACGACCAGGTAGACGGCCTGGTCACCGCCCAGGTCGCGAGCGACCGACAGGTCGATCACGTCACCGATCAGGTAAGAGCCGGCAGCGCCGGTGTTCAGCGCGGTGGCATCGCAGAACTCATTG
>JACCEC010184031.1_pt1 | contig 10130 bp, 6 predicted proteins | sample 7450121 | NCBI WGS metagenome assembly JACCEC01 (sample SAMN15323455, study PRJNA562643) | freshwater metagenome | isolation source: river surface water | place: USA:Blue River Watershed | collected 2017-08-18 | reverse complement strand
TGGGGCCGTCCGCACCCACGATGCCCGCGCGGTCCAGGGCCAACACCATGGGCAGTTTTTGCAAGGCCACATCGTGGATGACTTGGTCGTAGGCGCGTTGTAAAAAGGTGGAGTAAATCGCCACCACCGGCTTCAATCCCTCGCAAGCCAAACCCGCTGCAAAAGTGAGCGCGTGTTGCTCGGCGATGCCGACATCGTGATACCGATCTGGAAAACGCTGGTGGAACTCCACCATGCCGGATCCTTCGCGCATGGCGGGTGTGATGGCCACCAACAGGGGATCCACTGCGGCCATGTCGCACAACCAGTTGCCAAACACTTGGCTGAAGGTTTGTTTGGGGGCCGTGGCGGGAGGCAACAAACCCACTTTCGGGTCGAACTTGCCCGGGCCGTGATAGGCAATCGGGTCGGCTTCTGCCAGCTTGTAGCCCTGCCCTTTGCGCGTGACCACGTGCAAAAACTGAGGGCCGCTGAGTTGCTTGATGTTCTCCAAGGTGGGGATGAGCGAGTCGAGGTCGTGTCCGTCGATCGGGCCGATGTAATTGAAGCCAAATTTTTCAAACAAAGTGGCGGGCAAGACCAAGCCTTTGGCCTGGTGTTCCAAACGCTTGGCCAATTCGAACAATGGGGGCGCGTTTTTCAAAACTTGACGCCCCACCTCTTTGGCAGCGGTGTAAAAACGACCCGACATGAGTTGCGCCAAATAACGGTTGAGCGCGCCGACAGGCGGGCTGATCGACATGTCGTTGTCGTTCAAGATGACCAGCAAATTACAGTCGGACACGCCGGCGTTGTTCATGGCTTCAAAGGCCATGCCCGCCGTCATCGCACCATCGCCGATGATGGCCACGCTGTGGCGTTCTTCTCCCTTTTGTTTGGCCGCCAGGGCCATGCCCAGCGCCGCTGAAATGCTGGTGGAGGAATGCGCGGTGCCAAAAGCGTCGTACGCGCTTTCATCCCGCTTGGGGAAACCGGCCACACCGCCGATTTGGCGCAGGCTGTGCATTTGGTCGCGCCGTCCGGTGAGGATTTTGTGGGGGTAGGTTTGATGGCCCACATCCCACACCAATCGGTCGTGGGGGGTGTTGAACACATAGTGCAGTGCAACGGTCAACTCGACCGTGCCCAAGTTGGAGCTCAAGTGGCCACCGGTTTTGGCCACGCTGTTGATCAGAAATTCGCGCAGTTCATGGGCCACGGCGGGCAATTGGTAAGGCGACAGCCGCCGCAAGTCGCTGGGCGATTGAATACTGTCGAGCAATGTGTTCATGAACCGGTCTCCTGCTGCCCCTGAGCGATTTCAGGGAGCCCTATTGTCGTGCCTGTCAGCTTAAATGTGTCAATCTAAGTTGACTTTAGGGTTTACCCTTGTTTTGTCGATTCAGCCAAGAAAAAACCCCTGGGCTGCTCGCCACAGGGGTGATGGCCAACCGCTGAGGCGGTTGAACGTGGTGCTTAGCCTTTTTTGGCGTAGGCACTGCACCAGCCAGGGCCAGCGACTTGTTTGCCAGCAAACAAGGGGCAACCGCCTGCTTTGTCGCCAGCTTTGCCTTGGAACAAGGCGCAGTTGTCACAACGTTGTTCGTTTTTGTGATTGGGGTATTTTTTGCCGTCCACTTTGGTGGTGTCGGCTTTGTAGCCCAAGCCAGCGGCTTGCGCATCGGTCTCAGACACCATGGCCTGGGCCAAAACTTGACCACCTGCCAACAGGGCGGCTGAACCCAAACCGAGTTGAATCACAAATTCGCGACGACTTGTCATAAATGTCTCCATTGAATTGAAAACCCCAAAAGGGGAGTAAGTACCCTTGAATTTTGGCTGATTCCAGGGGCTTCGCGTACAACGCCCGCCCAATGTCCCAGGTTGACGCTCAGGTAAGTCCTAGACAAACGGGCCGTTGAGCTGCACCGTGCCCCAGTTGAGGCCGCCTGCCAGGCTCACCCAGACCAGATAAGGCACCAGAAGCAAAGAGGCGCGCCGGCTGTACCGCCAATGGATCACGATCAACACGAGCACCGTGAGCCAGATGAATGGCAACTCGAACAAGGCCCAATCCGGGCGCTGCCATTTGAAATAAATCAAGCTCCAAAACACATTGAAAAACGCGTTCATGGCCCACCAGATCAGGGCCAAACGCCGCATGCCCCTGGATGGGATGGCATGCCAGCCCAGCCACGCGCTGATGGCGCTCAGGCTGAAGATCACGGTCCAAATGGCTCCAAAAGCCGCGTCTGGTGGTTTCCAGTCGGGTTGTTTGAGCTGGAAATACCAGGCATTGAGCTCGGTCAGGCTTGAACCCACGCCCGCCACTGCAAAGCTGATGGCAAACGCCAACAACAGGCTGCGCCATTTAAAAGGCGGTTTTTCCTGGGTTTGTGTGGTTTCGTCTTGCGAAGTGTTCAATTTGTCCGCCTTAGGGTATTCCCTAGTTATATATTTTGAGAGACACTTTGTAATGTCAACATTGATTGACACAATCTGACTGTCAACCAGCTGTCCAACCTGACCCACCGAATGACCGCCCAAAACGCCAAAGCCAGCACCATCAAAGTGGTCATCCTGACCATGGACACGCACCTCAACAGTGCGGCCATGAAGGCGCGAGAGAGTTTGCAGCGCTTGGTGCCGCAGTTGGCATTCTCCATCCATTCGGCCTCGGAATACGCCACCGACGATCACAAACTGGCGCGGGTGAAAAACGAGATCGCCCATGCCGACATCTTGCTGGTGACCATGCTGTTTTTGGAGGACCATTTCCAGCCCATCATGGCCGACTTGCAAGCACGGCGTGATCAGTGCAAGGCCATGGTGTGCATCATGTCCGCCGCCGAGGTGGTCAAACTCACCCACATGGGCCGTTTGGACATGGGCAAGCCCAGCACCGGCCCGATGGCTTTCCTGAAAAAACTACGCGGCAGCAAGCCGCAAGCGGGCCAAGACGCCTCCGCCGGTGCCAAGCAAATGAAGATGCTGCGCCGCCTGCCGCAAATCTTGCGGTTCGTGCCAGGCACGGCGCAAGACCTGCGGCTTTATTTTTTGAGCTTGCAATATTGGCTGGGTGGCTCACAAGAAAACATCCACAACTTGGTGTTGATGCTGGTAGACCGCTATGCCAAAGACACTTTGGGCAAAACCACCTTGAAAGTGGGTGAGCCCGTGGAATACCCCGAACTTGGGGTTTACCACCCGCGCATGAAAAACCGGCTGGACGCCGACTGGCTTCACCTGCCCAACATGGTCAAACCCGAAGCAGCCAAAGGCCGCGTGGGTTTGTTGGTGCTGCGCTCCTACCTGATTGCCAACAACGCCCAGCATTACGACGCGGTCATCGCCGCCTTGGAGGTGCAGGGTTTGCAAGTGGTGCCAGCGTTCGCATCCGGTTTGGATTCGCGCCCCGCGATTGACGCGTATTTTTTGAAAGACGGTCAGCCCACGGTGGACGCGGTAATTTCACTCACCGGTTTTTCCTTGGTCGGCGGTCCGGCCTACAACGATGCACGCGCGGCAGAGGCGGTGTTGGCACAACTCGACGTGCCCTACATCGCAGCGCACCCGGTGGAATTTCAAACCCTGGACCAATGGGGCGGTTCCAGTCGCGGTTTGTTGCCGGTCGAGTCCACCATCATGGTTGCCATCCCCGAGCTTGATGGCTCGGTGGTGCCCATGGTTTATGGCGGTCGCCCAGGCGCCGATGGCGTGACTTGCACCGGTTGCGACCAGCGCTGCACTTTCGGCAAAGAACATCGCCAAGAAGACATGTTCACCTGCACCGAACGCACCGCCATGCTGGCCAGGCGGGTCGGCAAGTTGGTGGCGCTGCGACGCAGCGAACGCGCCGAACGCAAAGTGGCCATGGTCTTGTTCAATTTCCCACCCAACGCGGGCAACACCGGCACGGCGGCTTTCTTGGCGGTGTTCGAGTCCTTGTTCAACACCATGCAGGCCCTGAAAACACAGGGCTACACCGTGGACATGCCCGAGTCGGTGCAAGCCCTGCAAGACAGCATCTTGCAAGGCAATGCCGCGCAATATGGTGCCGATGCCAATGTGCACACCTTGATCAGCGCCGAGGACCATGTGCGGCGCGAAAAACACCTGGCCGAGATCGAAGCGCATTGGGGCCCTGCACCAGGCAAGCAACTGAGCAACGGCCAATCCATCTTTGTGCTGGGCCATCAATTTGGCAATCTGCTGGTCACGGTGCAGCCGTCCTTTGGCTACGAGGGCGACCCGATGCGCCTGCTGTTTGAGCATGGCTTCACACCCACCCACGCGTTCTCCGCTTTCTATCGTTATGTGCGCGAAGACTTCGCCGCCCATGCGGTGCTGCACTTTGGCACCCACGGTGCGTTGGAATTCATGCCTGGCAAGCAAGCGGGTTTGTCGGGCAGTTGCTGGCCGGATCGCCTGATCCAAGACCTGCCCAATTTCTATTTGTACGCCGCCAACAACCCCTCCGAAGGGGCGATTGCCAAACGCCGCAGCGGCGCCACCCTGATCAGTTACATGACACCGCCACTCGAGCAAGCCGGGCTTTACAGCGGCTTGGTCGAACTCAAATCCTCGCTGGACCGCTGGCGTCACCTCAACCCCCATGAAGACGGCGAATGGGGCGATCTGGCCACGCTGATTCAGGCGCAAGCCGCGGCACTGGATTTGGTGCCCGCGGAGCCTCAGTGGTTGGTGGACAAATCGCCCACACAAATTCGCATCTTGCAAGACGTGGTGCAACAACTCTCGGTGCGCATTTTGGAGTTGGAATACACCCTGATCCCTCATGGCCTGCACGTGGTCGGTCGCCCGATGCACCTCGAGGCTTGTATCGACATGTTGATGGCCATGGCCGAAACCGACGCCGTGGGCCTGGTGTCCAGGGCATCCATCGAAGCCTTGGTGCATGGCGAAACGCCTGCGAAAGCCGCGCTGCTGAGCGGCTTGCCAGCCTCGCCCGAGCTGAGCAAATTGTTCACCTCCCTGCACACCAGCTTGGGCTATATGACCCACGACAGCGAAATCCGGGGCTTGCTCACCGCCTTGGATGGCCGTTACATGCACCCCGCGCCCGGTGGCGATGTGGTGCGCAACCCCGATGTGTTGCCCACCGGCCGCAATCTGCATGGCTTTGACCCGTTCCGTATTCCCAGCGCCTTCGCGGTGCAAGACGGCGCTTTGCAAGCCGACAAACTCATCGCCCGCTTCATGGACGACGGCAACCCCTTGCCCGAGTCGGTGGCCATCGTGCTGTGGGGCAGCGACAACCTGAAATCCGAGGGCAGTCAAATCGGCCAAGCCCTGCGTTTGCTCGGTGCCAAACCACGCTTCGACAGCTATGGCCGCTTGGTCGGTGCGCAACTCATTCCTTTGGCCGAACTCGGTCGCCCCCGCATCGATGTGGTGGTCACGCTCTCGGGCATCTTCCGCGATCTCTTGCCCTTGCAAATCAAAATGCTGGCGCAAGCCGCGCTCATGGCGGCCCAAGCAGACGAACCCGTCGAACAAAATTTCATCCGCAAACACGCCTTGGCTTACCAAGCAACCCATGGTTGCAACATGGAAACCGCCGCGCTGCGGGTGTTTGGCAATGCCGACGGCACTTATGGCGCCAATGTGAACAACCTCGTGGAAAACGGCGGCTGGGACAACGAGGAAGAACTCGCCAACACCTACACCGCGCGCAAAGGTTTTGCATTTGGCGTCAATGGCCAACCCGTGGCGCACAACGCCTTGCTGAAAAGCGCTTTGGCCGATGTGCAACTCACCTACCAAAACCTGGAATCCGTCGAACTGGGTGTGACCACCGTCGACAACTATTTCGACACCTTGGGCGGGATCACCCGGGCGGTGCGCCAAGCCAAGGGCGGTTCGCAAGACACGCCTGTGTACATCGGCGACCAAACCCGCGGCAACGGCACGGTGCGCAGCCTGTCCGAGCAAGTGTCCTTGGAAACACGCACGCGCATGCTCAACCCCAAGTGGTACGAAGGCATGCTGGAGCACGGCTACGAGGGGGTGCGCCAAATCGAGGTGCACATCACCAACACCATGGGTTGGTCGGCCACCACCGGACAGGTGCAGCCTTGGGTCTACAAACAGCTCACCGAAACCTTTGTGCTGGATCCGCAGATGCGGGATCGCCTGGCCCGTCTCAACCCCACCGCCTCGGCGCGTTTGGCCAATCGCCTCATCGAAGCCTCGGACCGCGCTTACTGGCAGCCCGATGACGACATGCGCCACCAACTGCAACAAGCCAGCGAGGAGTTGGAAGACCGCTTAGAGGGCGTTTACGAAAGCAATCCGAGCTAAGCTCTCTGTCATGGCCATTCCCTTTCCTTTTTCCGCCATCGTCGCGCAAGACGAGATGAAACTCGCCATCCAAATCGTGGCTGTCGACCCCAAAGTGGGCGGCGTGCTCGCCCTGGGTGACCGAGGCACGGGCAAGTCCACCGCGGTTCGCGCCTTGGCCGACTTGCTCCCTCCCATTCAAGTTGTCAAAGGCTGTCGTTATGGCTGTGACCCCGCCAGCAACGCGGCCACTTGCCCCGACTGCGCCACCCTCAAAACCGGTCGAAAAATCGCCACCGAAACCAAACCGGTGCCGGTGGTCGATTTGCCCCTGGGGGCCACCGAAGACCGCGTGGTGGGTGCGCTCGATCTCGAGCAAGCCCTCAGCCAGGGCGTGAAGGCTTTTTCACCCGGTTTGTTGGCGCAGGCCAATCGTGGTTTTTTGTACATCGATGAAGTCAATTTGCTGGAAGACCATTTGGTCGATTTGCTGATCGACGTGGCCGCTTCTGGCGAAAACGTGGTTGAACGCGAAGGCCTGTCGGTGCGCCACCCCGCCCGTTTTGTGCTGGTGGGCAGCGGCAACCCAGAAGAAGGCGAATTGCGGCCTCAATTGCTCGATCGGTTTGGTTTGTCGGTCGAGGTGCGCACGCCGCAGGACCTGGATCAACGGGTGTTGGTCATCAAACGGCGGGACGCCTTTGAGCGCGACCCCGAGGCTTTTCGCGACAGCTACGCCGCTGACAACGAGGCGCTGCGCAAACACATCCTCAAAGCCCGCAAAGCCTTGGACAAGGTGGTGGCGGGTGACGACTTGCTGCGCACCTGCGCCCAGCTGTGTCAGAAGCTGGGCACCGATGGTCTGCGCGCCGAACTCACGCTGATGCGCGCCAGCCGTGCTTATGCGGCCTTGCAGGGCAGCAAAACCGTCAAGACCGAGCATTTGCGGGCCATTGCGCCGCTCGCACTGCGCCACCGTTTGCGCCGCAACCCCTTGGACGACACCGGCTCGGGCACCCGTGTGCAACGCGCGCTGGAGGAAGTGCTGGGCTCGTGAACCTGGCCTGGGACGACGCTTTGTGGGCGGCCGCCGCGCTCAGCGTCGACCCTGCAGGCTTGCGTGGTGTGTGGTTGCGCGCACCCCACGGCCCGGTGCGTGACACCTGGCTGGCGACCCTGAACGAACTGCATCCCCAGACCCGGCGATTGCCCCACCACGCCGACGCCGAGCGCTTGCTGGGTGGCCTGGATTTGAGCGCCACCTTGCAATCAGGCCGAGCTGTTTACCAGGCGGGTTTGTTGCAACAAGCCACGCCCACGGTGCTGCTCTTGCCCATGGCCGAGCGCTTGCCCGACGACACCGCCGCCATCTTGGGTCAGGTGCTTGACCAAGGCATGGTGGGCAATGCCCCCACGCACATCGGTTTGGCCGCCCTGGACGAAGCGCTGGACGATGAGCCCCCATTGGCGGGTGGTTTGCAAGAACGCTTGGGCCTTTGGCTCGACTTGCGTTCGTTGGGCCGCGCGGGTGGCGCTGACGAAGAAACCCAAATGATGCTGGCCGCCCTGCCCTTGCAAGACATGCAGGCCATGCGCCAACATGTGCAGCAAGTGCATGCCAACGAGGCCCAAATGCAAGCGCTTTGCCAAACCGCCATGGCGTTGGGCGTGGACAGCTTGCGCGCGCCCGTGGCGGCCTTGCGCTTGGCCTGTGTGCTGAGTGGTTTGCGCGGATTTGACAGCGTGCAAGACGAGGACCTGGGCCGCGCAGCCCGGTTGGTCATCACGCCGCGCGCCACCTGTTTGCCGCCGCCCCCTGAACCGCCTGCGCCAGACGAACAAGCACCCGAGCCGCCAGAGCCACAAGCCGAGACTGAACCGCCGCCCGCCTCTGACGAAACACAAGCGCCTGAGCCCCCCGAACCACCGGACGAGGAGGAAAACATCGACCTGCAGCAAATGGCCGAGGTCATGCTCGAAGCCGCCTTGGCCACGCTGCCTGCCGATGTGTTGAAACAACTCGGTGAAGGCCGCAAACCCCCTGCTGCAGGACGTGGACAAGGTCGCAGCGGAGACCGCCGCATCAGCCACGCACGTGGCACCCCACTGCCCCCGCGCCCAGGCCACCCGCGCCAAGGCGCAAGGCTGCACATCCTGGCCACGTTGAACGCTGCGGTGCCGCGGCAAAAACTGCGGCATTCACCGCACGCGCGCACCCGCGTGGCGGTGCGCATGGAGGACGTGCATGTGCATCGGTTCGCCGAACACAGCCCCACTTGCCTGATCTTCGCCATCGACGCCTCGGGCTCGGCAGCGCTGCACCGCTTGGCCGAGGCCAAGGGTGCGGTGGAATTGCTGTTGGCCCAGTCGTATGCGCGGCGTGATCAGGTCTGCGTAGTCGGTTTTCGAGGCACCACGGCCGAGGTGTTGTTGCCGCCCACAAAATCATTGGTGCGGGCCAAGCGCAGCCTGAGTGGCTTGCCCGGCGGCGGCGGCACGCCCTTGGCCACGGCCATCCAAACCTGCTTGCAAGTGGCCTTGGCAGAAAAGCGTTTGGGCCATGCGCCCAGCCTGGTCATGCTCTGCGATGGCCGACCGAATGTGGGTCTTCAGGGTCAAGGAGGACGGGCCCAAGCGCTTGAGGATGCACTCACTTTGGCGGGTCTCTGGCGCAGCCATGGCCTGCCCGCCATTTGGTTGGACACCAGCGCCAGACCCGAGCCCCAGGCCCAGCAACTGGCCGAGGCCATGGGCGCGCGATATGTGCCGCTGCCACTGGCCAACAGCCAACGCATGGCGCAGGCTGTTCAAAGCGCGGTTTGAGATGGACTGGTCTGCCCACCGCGCGCACTGGCCGCACAGCGATTGGAGCCGATTTGTCGATGCAGGCGGCATCCATTGGCATGTGCAACAAGTCGGCCGTCAAGGACCGCGCCTCTTGCTGCTGCACGGCACAGGCGCTTCCAGCCACACCTGGCGCGACAGTTTGCTGCCCCTGGCCGAACACGCGCAGGTGTTGGCGCTCGATTTGCCAGGTCACGGTTTCAGCAGCTTGGGGCATGGCGATGCCATGTCTTTGCCAGGCATGGCGCGAGGCATCGGCGCGTTGTTGCAAACACTGCAGTGGCCGGTCGATGTGTTCATTGGTCACTCGGCAGGCGCGGCCATCGCGGCGCAAATGGTGCTCGACCAAGGCTTGCAACCCCAGTTGCTGATGGGCATCAACCCCGCTTGGTTGCCGCTGCCAGGTTTGGCCGGTTTGCTGTTCCCACCCGCCGCCAAATTGTTGGCCTTGACCCCTTTGGTGCCGCAGTGGTTTGCCAAACAAGCCAGCAGCCAGGGCATGATCGACAAGCTGTTGGAGGGCACGGGTTCGGTGCTCGATGCCCGTGGCCGTGCGCTGTACGCCCAACTTGTGGCCAGCCCCAGCCACGCCCAAGGGGCTTTGAACATGATGGCCGCCTGGGATTTGTCACCAGGCGCTGACAAGCTGCGTCGCTTGAACTGTCCGGTGCGGATGCTGGTGGGAGACAACGACAAAACCGTGCCTCCCGCGCAAGCCGATCAAGCCATGAGACTGCTGCGCCACGCCACGCTGGCGCGCTGGCCCGGCTTGGGACATTTGCTGCACGAAGAGCAGCCCGCCAGATTCATTGAAGCGGTCGTGACGGCGATACGAGGGATGGCGCCCGCAACCGCCGATTGAACCGGGGATGGGCGCCGGGCCCAGGTTCAGGTCTTGGCCATGCCCATCAAATGCGCCATGTCCTTGAAGAAAATCTTCACATGGGCCATCGGCTTTTTACGCTCGAGCTTTTTGTTCATGTACGAGTCGAACGTGAGTTTTT
>JACCEC012854544.1_pt1 | contig 10131 bp, 9 predicted proteins | sample 7450121 | NCBI WGS metagenome assembly JACCEC01 (sample SAMN15323455, study PRJNA562643) | freshwater metagenome | isolation source: river surface water | place: USA:Blue River Watershed | collected 2017-08-18 | reverse complement strand
GCTCTTCAAGCTCGGCGTTGATGAAAATCCGAAAAGCCTGAAATGTCCGCGTTGCAGGGTCCTGGCCCGGCTCGCGGGTTTTGACCGCGCCAGCCACGAGCTGGGCCAGTTCAGCGGTGCCTGCAGGAACGCCCCGCTCCTGTCGGCGCGCCACAATCGCCTTTGCAATGTGTGCAGCAAACCGTTCTTCGCCATAGTCACGAATCACCTCTGCAATCTGGCCTTGCTCGGCCTGTTCCAACCACTGACGAACCGACATGCCCCGGGTGCTGTCCATGCGCATGTCCAGTGGCCCATCGTGTCGGAAGGAAAAACCCCGCTCGGGGTTGTCGATTTGCGGCGAGCTCACGCCCAGGTCGAGCAAAATGCCCGCCACCGAAGCGGCAGGCAACTCGCCCAGGGCTGAAAAACCGCTGTGTCGGATCTCCAAGCGCGCATCGTCCAGTGCCCGCGCGGCCTGCACCGCTTCGGGATCTTTGTCGAACGCCACCAGACGGCCTTTCGGCGACAACTGCGACAAGATCAAACGGCTGTGCCCACCGCGCCCAAATGTGCCGTCGACATAGGTCTGATCCGCCTGGATGTGGAGGGCCTCGACGGCTTCGTTCAATAAAACCGTGGTGTGATGCCATGTGTCGTCCACGCCTTTGCCTTCAGAAGGAAAATTCCTTGAACACATCGGGCATCTCACCCTCCATGGCCTGCGCTTCCTGCGCCTCGTAAGTGGCTTTGTCCCACAACTCGAAGTGGTTGCCCATGCCGAGCAACATGGTTTCTTTTTCAATGCCGGCAGCGGCACGCAACTCGGGGGAAATCAGCACGCGGCCGGTGCCGTCCATCTCGACATCCATGGCATTGCCCAGGAAGATGCGCTTCCACCATTGGGCGCTCATCGGCAAGGCAGCGATGCGGGCGCGAAATTGCTCCCATTCCGGACGCGGAAACACCATCAAACAGCCGTGCGGATGACGGGTGATGGTGAGTTGCCCGGACGCGGTGGCGCTGAGCACCTCGCGATGGCGCGTAGGCACAGACAAACGCCCTTTGGCGTCCAGACTGAGCGAAGAAGCACCCTGAAACACGACTAAACCCCTGTGAAGGCCGATCCGACGAGCGGACGAATCGCAACAAGCGGTTTTCACCACTTTTTTGCACTTTTTTGCACTGTATCAGGAATTCGTGGCGTGACAAGAGGGTTTTACATTTTTTTTCAATGAAATCAATGACTTAGAAGACGTTTACGGTCAAAAATTTCAACTAAAAAAATGAACTAAATTAAGCACTTAGCGCGAGGACTCAATGTGACGCATCAAATAAAGTGACTGGATTGGATCTAAAAAAAAGCCCACCGCTTCGGTGGGCTGCTTGAAGCAAAGTCAGGTCTGGGGCGATTCAATCGCCAAACATTTTTTGTTTGAGTTCTCGGCGTTGTTGCGCTTCAAGGGAGAGTGTGGCGGTGGGACGGGCCAGCAAACGGGCCACGCCGATGGGCTCACCCGTCTCGTCGCAATAGCCGTAGTCGCCCAGGTCGATGCGCTGGATGGATTGTTCGATCTTCTTGAGCAGTTTGCGCTCGCGGTCACGGGTCCTGAGTTCGAGCGCGTGCTCTTCCTCGATGGTGGCACGGTCCGCGGGATCGGGCACGATGACCGTGTCCTCACGCAAGTGCTCCGTGGTCTCTCCGGCGCTGGCCAGAATGTCGCGCTTGAGTTGCTGCAATTTCAGGCGGAAAAACGCCATCTGCGTGTCGTTCATGTACTCGCCGTCGGGCATGGCAAGCACTTCGGCATCGGAGAGTTGTTCAACCGGTTTGTTTTTCCAATTGTTGGCCAATTTGGCGTCTTTTTTCGGGATCACAGGAACGAGGGCAGGCATACGGGGTTCAGAGGCCGGGCCAAAACTGGCCTTGGCTGGATTGGAAAAGGGAACGGCTGAAGGCGGTGGCGGCACCCCTGCGGCGGCTTTGGCGGCACGGCCCGTGAACTTGCGGGCGGCCTCAGTGGCCACAGCGGGAGCGATCGGCGCAGTCACAACGGGCTTGGCGACGACCGCTTTGGGCGCAGCGGCGGCCTTGGCGGAGGGGGCGGGCTTTTTCGCTGCAGCGGCCAAAGGGGTGGAGGTCACTTTTTTCGGCGCGGAGGTCCTGGCTTTTGGGGCGACCTTCTTGGCCACTGGCTTTGGCGCAGGCTGGGTCGCCTTTTTGGCAACGGGCTTGCGCGTCGGTTTGGCCGGTTGTTTGGCGGCGGGTTTCACCGCCTTTTTGGCCACCGGCTTGACAGGCTTTTTGGCCGCCGATTTGGCTGCCGGCTTGACCGCCTTGGCCACGGGCTTGGCGGGCTTTTTAACAGCGGGCTTCACCGCCTTTTTGGCCACCGGTTTGACCGGCTTTTTGGCCGCAGATTTGCTTGCAGGTTTGGCCGTTTTGGCCACGGGCTTGGCCGTGGTCTTTTTTTGACGGGTGGCGTTCACGTGCGGTCTCCTCACGTTTCAGGCGCTTCACCCCTGGGGGAAGAAGCAGGATTCACCGGCCTAGGCCGATGACGAGTGGCGCGCGGATTTTACTCAGATCAAACACTGTTCCAAGCCCTGCATGAAAATATCTTTCGGTAATTCGATCCCGATGAACACCATTTTGCTCATCCGGGGCTCGTCCCGGGCCCATTCGGGGCCCAAGTCGCTGCCCATGAGCTGGTGCACGCCCTGGAAAATGACCTTGCGGTCGGTCCCCTTCATGTTCAGCACGCCTTTGTAGCGCAGCATGCGCGGCCCATAGACGTTGACCATGGCGCCCAGAAAGTCTTCCAACTTGGCCGGGTCAAAGGCCCGGTTGGATTTGTATACAAAGCTTTTGACGTCGTCATCGTGGTGGTGATGGTGCCCGTGGCCGAGCTGATGCGAGGGGTGATCGCAATGCTCACCATGTTCGTGGTCATGGTCGTGGTCGTGCTGGTGCGAGGGGTGATCGCAATGCTCGCCATGTTCGTGGTCATGGTGGTCGTGCCCGTCGGACAGAAAGTCGGGATCGATGTCGAGCTTGGCGTTGAGGTTGAAACCACGCAAATCGAACACCTCGGCGATCGACACATCGCCAAAGTGAACCGAGCGCTGCGGGGCGCGCGGGTTCATGTGTTTGAGGCGGTGCTGCAAGGCATCGAGTTCGGCATTGCTCACCAGGTCGGCCTTGGAAATGAAAATCTGATCGGCAAACCCGACCTGACGTCGCGCCTCTTGGCGGTCATTGAGTTGCTGAGCGGCGTGCTTGGCGTCAACCAGGGTCAGGATCGAATCGAGCAGCAAACCCTCGGCGATCTCGTCGTCCATGAAAAACGTCTGCGCCACGGGGCCAGGATCGGCCAAGCCGGTGGTCTCGATGACGACACGGTCAAAGTCGAGTTCACCCTTGCGCTTCTTGGCGGCCAGGTCTTGCAGGGTGGTGCGCAAATCCTCCCGAATGGTGCAACAGACACAGCCGTTGCTCATCTGGATGATTTGCTCCTTGGTCTCGGTCACGAGAATGTCGTTGTCGATGTTTTCTTCGCCGAACTCGTTTTCAATGACGGCGATTTTCTGGCCATGGGCCTCGGACAACACGCGCTTGAGCAAGGTGGTCTTGCCCGAACCCAAAAAACCGGTGAGGATGGTGGCAGGAATCAACATGTCACCATTGTAGGCGCCTATCGCTTTCCACCCAGATGTTGGGAAATTGGGGGCAGAAATTGGGGTCTGACCCCAATTTCTGGGTCACTTTTTGACGATGACCAGTCCTTTGAGGTATTCGCCCTCGGGGAATTGGATGGTCATGGGGTGGTCGGGCGCGCCCTGCAGACGCTCGCAAATGTAGCCATCGACGCCAGCATCGGTGCCGGCCGAAGCGACGATTTTGTGGAACAGTTCGGCGCCAATGCCACCAGAGCAACTGTAGGTGAAGAGCACGCCCCCTGGCTCCAAGATTTTGAAAGCCAGCCGGTTGATGTCTTTGTAGGCACGGGCCGCGCGCTCGGCGTGGGCCGCCGTGGGTGCGAACTTGGGGGGGTCGAGCACGATGGCGTCGAAGCTGCGGCCCTCTTGGTGAAAGCGTCGCAGGCTCTGGTTGACGTCGGCATCCAGGAACTCGGCCTGGGCCTCGTCAAAACCGTTGAGCCGCACATGCGCGCGGGCGCGCTCAATCGCCGGGCCGGACGAGTCGATCGAGGTCACCCGCGCGCCCTGTGCCAGCGAGCCCCCGGCACGCATGCCTTGCAAGGCGGCCACGGTGAAGCCCCCCGTGTAGCAATAGCAATTGAGCACCCGCATGAAGCCCAGGCGGCGGGCGTACTGGGCGAATTTGTGCCGGCTGTCGCGCTGGTCCAAGTAAAAGCCGGTTTTGTGGCCTTGCGCCACGTCCAGCGTCAGTTGCCAGTCGTGCTCGCGCAGGCGCAACTCGGTGTGCCCATCGTCCCCCTCGCCTTGCCGCAGCCAACCACTGACCGGGGTCAGTCCCTCGAGCGTGCGGACCCCTGAATCGCTGCGCTCATAAAGCCGGTCAGTGCCCGTGAGTTCGATCAGCAAGTCGGCCAGGGTGTGTTTCCAACGCTCGCTGCCACTGGACAAAAATTGCGCGACCAAGGTGTCGCCATAACGGTCCACGATCAGTCCCGGCAAGCCATCGGCCTCGCCGTGCACCAGCCGCATGCCGTCGCTTTGGATGTCAAAACGCGCTCGGGCGGCGATGGCACGCTGCAAGCTCTGGCGAAAAAAATCGGCGTCGATGCGCTGTTCTGCCTCAAAACTCCAGATGCGGGCGCGAATGCGCGAGCTGGGGCTGAAGGCGGCCCAACCCAGAAACTGCCCATTGTCCGACTCGACCCGCACGGTTTCACCTGCGTCGGCGCCCCCGCGCGCGATGGCGCTGTCGTAGATCCAGGGGTGACGGCGCAAGGCTGAACGCTCTTTGCCGGGCTTGAGTCGAATGGTTTTCATGCCCCGATTGTCCCCCATGCGGGGGCGTTGTCACTTGCGCCGTGCGCGCGGGTGGGCCGCGTCGTAGGCTTTGGCCAGGTGCTGAAAGTCGAGTCGGGTGTAGACCTGGGTGGTGGTGATCTGGGCGTGGCCCAGCAGCTCCTGCACAGCCCGTAAGTCCCCGCTCGATTGCAAGAGGTGGCTGGCAAAGGAGTGTCGCAACATGTGCGGATGCACCGGGACATCGAGCCCGGCCTGTGATGCGCGACGACGCAAACGTCCCCAGACCGAGGCAGCCGTCAAACGGGTGCCCCCCCATCCAATGAAAAGGGCCTCGGGCGCGCTCGGCTTTAAACCCAGGCCCATGTCACGACAGCTCAGCCAAGCGCGCAAGGCCTCGATGCTGGCTTGCCCCAGGGGCACGCTGCGCCGCTTGGACCCTTTGCCCAGCACGTGGGCCAATGCGTCGTGCAAATCCAGCCAGCCCCTGGCCTGGGCGCTGCCGGCGACATCGAGACCGACCAACTCACCCACGCGCAAACCGCTGCCGTACATCAACTCGGCCATGGCCGCATCGCGCACATCGAGCCAGCGCGCCTGGTCGCTGTCGCGCCTGGGGCCCCGGTGCTCGGCCAGGCGCACCGCCTGGTCCACCGTCAGGGCTTTGGGCAAAGGCTTGGCCGCTTTGGGGGCGCGCAGCCCGAGCACGGGGTTGGCAGGCACCAACGCCTCGCGCGCAGCCCACGCGTAAAAACCCCGCCAGCCCGACAAAATCAAGCCGATGCCTCGCGCGCTGCGCCCCGCCTGATTCATGCGGGCGAGCCAGGTGCGCACGTGGTGCGGTTCGACGGCCAGCAGATCCAGCCCGGCGGCCTGGGTCAGGGCCTGTAACTTGAGCAGGTCTTGGTGGTACAAGGCGCAAGTGCGCTCGGCCAAACGCTTTTCAAAGCGCACATGGTCCAGGTAACGTTGGGCCTGCGGATGAAGGGGGGCCGGGGCGGTGGGGGTGCTCATCCGTCGGGGAGGGGCATGGTCCAAGCCCGGTACTCAGGCCGTGGGGGACAAACGGGCCAAAGCGGCACTGGCGAGCTGCCCGATGCGCTCGAGCAAGTCGGTGCCCATGCCCGCGTGATAGCGCTGCGCATCGGGTGACGCCAGGGTCAATAAACCCATCGGCTCGCCATCCGGGTGGCGCAGAACCACCACCGCCATGGACTGCACTTGATCGGGGCGACCCATGAAGCGGGTGATTTCATCGTGCGCGGGAGCACCGCAGTAGGGCGCAGTCAAGGTGCTCACCCAGGCTCGGACTTCTTCGCTCACGCCCTGCGCATACGGCTCGCTGGCGTGCGTGGGGTTCACGCGCCAGAGCCGAATGGCCGCCTGCGGCACCATGAACAAGGACTGAATGTGCTCGACCATGAGTTGCGGCAACTGGCCCGCATCGCTGGCTGTCAACAGACTGGCCGCCCAGCGCAGCAAGCGGTCGTTGAGGGCGCTGTTTTCGGTGCCGTGGCGTATCATTTCCATGATGCGCGACTCCAGCCCGCGAATCTTGTCGCGCAACATGTCGGCCTGGCGCTCTTGCAGGCTGACGGCACGCATGCCGTGCGGGCTGGCCAGTCGCACGCTGGCAAGCAACTCGGCGTGCCGCTGAAAAAAGTCCGGGTTGTTCACCACATAGTTGGCGATGTCGTCTTCGGTGATCGGGTTGATGGGGTTGTTGGAATTCATTCAGGAATCTCGATTTCGCCATGAAAAACAGTTTGGGCAGGTCCGGTCATGCGCACCGTCGAACCCGGTCCCGCCCATTCGATGGTCAGGCGCCCGCCGCGGGCCTGCACCTCGACACGGGCGTCCAGCCAACCCAGGCGGATGCCCGCCACCACGGCGGCACAAGCCCCCGTGCCACAGGCCAGGGTTTCACCGGCACCGCGCTCAAACACGCGCAAATGAATGAACCCCCGATGGACGATTTGCATGAAACCCGCGTTCACGCGGCGCGGAAAGGCCGGGTGGCGCTCGATTTGCGGGCCCCAGCGTTCCACGGGGGCCAAGTCGATATCGGGAACCCAGACCACGGCATGCGGATTGCCCATGGACAACACCGCCGCTTCGGCAACTTCGCCACCGTGTAGCGCCAGTCGCCACAGTTCAAAGTCAGGCACCGGGCTGACCCCCGCAAGGGCATGCGAGGGGTCAAAGGGGACCAAAGGCCCCTCAAAGATCGGATGCCCCATGTCCACCGTGACCCGGCCGTCGGGTTGCTCGCGCAGGGTGATGATGCCGCCATGCACCTTGACGCGCACGGTGCTTTTATCGGTCAGGCCGCGCTCTCGGACATAGCGCACAAAGCAACGGGCGCCGTTGCCACATTGCTCGACCTCGCCGCCGTCGGCGTTGTGAATCACGTATTCAAAATCGGCCTCGGGCGTCGGGCTGGGCCGCACGCTCAGGATCTGGTCAGCGCCCACCCCATAGTGCCGGTCAGCCAAAAACCGGTACTGCTGCGCCGTGAGGTGCAGGCGTTCGGCTGTCTCGTCAAGGACAACAAAGTCGTTTCCAGCCCCTTGCATTTTGGTGAATGGCACTCTCATGGGCCACATTATTGAATAATTGGCCCCACACCCAAAGCCTTTTATTGGACCGACGCATGAAAATCCCCGCCTGGACCCCTGAAGCCAAACCCCAACCCGCCGAACTGGTGGACGCCATCGCCCAACGCCGAGGCGGTCAATTGCTCAACCTGGACCGGGTGTTGCTGTGGAGCGAGCCCATCGCACGCGGTTGGAACGTTTACATGAAACACCTGCGCCAGGACCTGAGCACCTCGCCCAAGTTGCGCGAACTGGCGATCTGCACCGTGGCCCTGCTCACCGGGGCCCACTACGAATACCACCACCACGCACCCGAATTCCGCAAGGCCGGGGGGAGTGACGCCGAACTGCAGGCGCTGGACCGCGCCATGGCGCAGAGGCCCGAGGTGTCGGTGAACGAGCCCGGGCTGGGCCTGCGCGAGCAACTGGTGGTGCAATGGGCCGCCCAGATGACGCGCCAGATCAAGGTCGACGACGCCCTCTTTGAGCGTCTGCGCCAGCACTTTGACACCACCGAAATCGTCGAAATCACCACCACCATTGCCAGCTACAACATGGTCGCCCGCATCCTGCTCACCACTGGTGTGGTGCCCGAAACCCATTGACCCCAAGCGAGGCCTGCCATGGTACGCCCCCGTCAATTGCTGCACGCGCCGCGCCCCCCGGCCACCCCCAAACCGGCCGCCACCCTTTTGCTGCTGCGCGACGACCCACAGGGCTTGCAGGTGCTGATGACCCGCCGCTCGGCCCAGGCCAGCTTTGCCCCGGGCGCTTATGTGTTTCCAGGTGGCGGGCTGGACCCCACCGATGCCCTGGCAACCGAGGTCTGCCAACGCCGGCCTGGTCAGGACGACGCACTCGCCGCACGCTGCGTGGCGGCCATCCGGGAAAGCTTCGAAGAGCTGGGTGTCTTGCTGGCGCATCGGCCCGATGGGCGCATGGCCGACGCGCGTGATGTCGCGCAGCTGGACCGCAAGGCCCCCCTGATCGAACAATGCCGCTCAAGCGGTCATCGACTGGCGGTGGACCATGTGTTCTACCTGGCGCACTGGATCACCGACCGCGATTTGCCGCGCCGCTTTGATGTGCCCTTTTTGGTCGCCCGCATGCCTCAGGGGCAAACCCCTGTGGCCGACGAAAGCGAGCAATTTGAACCGGTGTGGGTGCATCCGGCCGAGGCCCTTCAACGGCACGAGGCGGGTCAGTTTTTCATGATTTTTCCCACCATTCGAACGCTCGAGCGGCTCAAAGCCCACGACAGCGTCGAATCGGTGCTGGCGGCCTGCGCCAACGATCAACCCTGGTTCGTGAGCTGCCCGCGCGCGGGCCTGAAGCAGGGCCACGAGGCACGCTTCATGGAGCACGAAGGCCCCTACGGCGAATTGGCCCTGACCTGCCCGGACGGTCAAGTGGCGCATGAATTGGCTTGGCAACACGAACACCCGGTGGCCTTGTTGTCCAACGTGCAACGCCTGACCTGCGGCAACCCCGGTGTCATGACGGGACCGGGCACCAACAGTTACGTGGTCGGGGACCCCGACACCGGGCACATCGTGATCGACCCAGGACCCAACGAAGCCGAACACCTGCAACGGCTGTGGCGGGCAGCGGGCGGCGACATTCGAATGATCGTTTGCACCCACTCGCACCTCGACCACTCTCCAGGGGCCCGCCCCTTGCAGGCGTTGTGCGAACAACACGGCCACCGACCACCGATCTTGGGTTTGGCCTCTTTGCCCACGGCGCGGGCCGCCAGCCATTTCGTGCCCGACCGGCAGACCACCGATGGCGAACGACTGGTGCTGGGAGAAGGCGAGGGGCAACACACCTTGCGCGTGCTGCACACCCCGGGCCACGCCGCCAACCACCTGTGCCTGGTGCTGGAAGAAGACGGACTGCTCTTTAGCGGCGACCATGTGCTCAACGGCAGCACCACCGTGGTCGACCCACCGGATGGCCACATGGGCGACTACATCCGCTCACTGGACCGCCTGCTCGAGGCCTGTGCAGCCGACGGCATCGAATTCATCTTGCCGGCCCACGGCTACGTGCTGGGCAACGTGTACGGCCAGCCCCATGACGCCGCCGACGTGATCCGACGCCTGAAGGCGCACCGCCTGCAGCGCGAGGCCAAGATCTTGCGCGTCATGCAGGCCCACCCCGAGGGCAGCATGCAAGACTGGGTCGAGCGCGCGTACGACGACGTGCCCCCCAAACTGTGGCCGGTGGCCATGCGCTCGCTCACCGCTCACGTCGAACGCATTCGCGAGATGGGCTGGGCCGGTTAAGGCCATCTCCACGCAGTGGGTGGCGGGCCTTTTGCCGGCTGGCCGCAAACCCGCCGATAATCGGGGGGTGAAGTTCGCCAGGCCGTCGCTGGTGCAAACGCCGAAAGGCCGCACTGGAGGAACGTCCGGACTGCACAGGGCAGCGTAGGAGGTAACACCTCTCCACCGCAAGGTGAGGATCAGAGCAACAGAGACGAGCCGATTGAGTTCGGGTGAAACGGGCAATCTCTACGCGCAGCAATACCAAGTAGGCCAGCGTTGATGTGGCTCCGCAGAGCTGGCGGGTAGGTAGCACCGAGCCGGGTGGG
>JACCEC010631323.1_pt1 | contig 10132 bp, 9 predicted proteins | sample 7450121 | NCBI WGS metagenome assembly JACCEC01 (sample SAMN15323455, study PRJNA562643) | freshwater metagenome | isolation source: river surface water | place: USA:Blue River Watershed | collected 2017-08-18 | reverse complement strand
GCTCGATTTACGACATTCCGGGCTTCGAGCGTTTTTATTGGTCGATTGCACACCCTTGGTATTTCAGTGAGGCCTCGCTGGGTTTCCTGCTGGGCCGACTCGGTTATCCCTATGAGATCCTACGTGACCAGCGTTACGATCTTTCTAACCATATGGTTTGGGCGCGGGATGGTCGGCCGGGGGGCATGGGACGTTTTACAGAGTTCTTGGGCCCCGATGTCGAGGATACATACAAACAGGCTCTCATTCGCAGCGGCCACTGCGATACCCTCATAGGCGTGATTAGCAAGGTATGAAAAATCATGGATAAGGTTCTGATTACTGGGGTCGGAGGATTTATTGCAGCGCATGTGGCGCGTCGCTTTTTGAACGAGGGTTTCCAAGTGGTCGGGGTGGACGACTTCTCTTCTGGTCGCCCTAAAAATGTGCCGCAAGGGCTTCAGTTTATTCACGGTGATCTGGCCGATCCAGCTACCATCGCACTCATCCCTAGGGACTGTCAGGTAATTCTTCACTTAGCTGGCCAGTCCTCGGGGGAAATCAGTTTTGACGACCCTCTGGCGGACTTGGAAAAGAATACGCTTTCCACCCTTAACTTAATCCAGTATGGGATCCGCCATCAGGTCCGCCGCCTGGTATATGCGAGCTCCATGTCGGTTTATGGCGCCGTGGAAGAGCAGCCGATTACCGAGACTCATGCTTGTTCCCCCCTGTCCTGCTACGGAGTCGGGAAGCTTGCAGCGGAGGGTTACCTGCGTGTGTACCAAAAACAATTACCTTTCGTTGCGCTGCGTATGTTCAATGTTTACGGCCCTGGTCAGGAAATGAGTAACTTGCGCCAAGGAATGGTCAGTATCTATTTAGCTCAAGCCTTGGTCAATGGCCGCATCGAAGTAAAAGGCGGCATCGGCCGTTATCGCGACTTTATATTTATCGACGATGTCGTGGAGGCCTGGTACCGAGCTGCTTTGCGTCCCCAGGCACAGAATCAAACAATAAACTTGGGTACCGGGGTCAAGACTACGGTGGGCGAGCTGTTACAGCGTATTTGTACCCTCGTGCCTGGTAGCGATTATTTTGTTAGTGGCAGCACGCCGGGTGATCAAGCTGGTATTCATGCCGATACTAATCACCTGAGCCGTTGTCTTGATCTACCAAGTTTTACCCCCCTTGAGATTGGTCTCAAAACTTTCGAGGAGTGGGCGTCTAGTCAACCACCCATTCTCATTCCTGAGCCATGAATATCCTCGCTCTGATACCCGCCCGCATGGGCAGTAGTCGCTTCCCCGGTAAGCCGATGGCTAAGGTCAATGGCAAACCTATGATCGGCCATGTCTTTGAGCGAGTCGTCCAGTCGCCTTTGTTGGCTCTCACCGCTGTGGCAACTTGTGACCGTGAAATCTATAATTACGTAACTTCCATCGGGGGCAAGGCTGTGATGACTGCCAATACCCACGAGCGGGCTTCGGACCGATGTGCCGAAGCATTGGAGGCGCTAGAGAAGGAATACAACATCCGTTACGATATTGTGGTCATGGTTCAAGGAGACGAACCCATGACCCACCCGGACATGATCAGTGAGGCTATCCAACCCATGCTTGATGATCAGTCCATACAAATCGTCAACTTGCTTGGCCAGATCAAAGATGAAGCCGAGTTTCACGACCGAAACTGCATCAAGGTAGTCTGCGATCTTCAACTTAATGCGCTCTATTTCTCTCGAGAGCCGATTCCCACAAAATGCAAAGTGGGTATCGTTCCCATGTGCAAGCAGGTTTGTGTAATTCCTTTTCGCCGAGACTTTCTTTTGCAGTACACGAGTCTCGCACCAACTACTCTGGAAATTGCCGAGTCGGTTGATATGATGAGAGTACTTGAGAATGGCATCAAGGTTCGCATGGTACCAACTCGCTTTTCTAGCCACGCTATCGATACTCCCGAGGATCTCCGGAAGGTTGAGAAGCTCATGCAGGGTGTAATTGACTGAGTCTTCTTCGATGCCCTATGAGGAGTTTCAAAAGGAATCGCTGCTGGTCTGGGATGCGGAAGAAATGCCTAAGCCGGATTCCGGTTTAACCGTACTATGGCGACACGCTGTTGCCGCCGATTCAGAGAATCAAGTTTCCATTGCACAAATGGTAGAGGATCGCGCCGAGGTCTTACGTAGCCGATATCTTGCGTGGCTTTATAATTTTGGGGAGTCTAGAGTTGATGGTCGGCGTGTGATCGATCATCTAGCTATTCGCCCAGGGTTGAGCTTTTGGTGGATGACCTCCCTGGCGCAGCAGTTCAATCTAGGCAGTCATTCAGGTATTAATGACACTCTTAAAGCTTTGGCTCTAGAGGAATTGATTAACGAGCACCCAGTCTCGACCTTGCGGATTCATTCTCCGAATAGAGCACTAGTTGCATGCATAGCGGATCTCTGCCATACGCGGAGCATCACTTTTGTTTCGTCTTGTCCTGACACAGGGACACATCAGCGGTTTCTCGACTACTTTCCAGCGTTAACCCGAGCATTTTTTTATTTGGTCTTGTACTGGCTTAAGGCACTACCTATGTTGATGCGACGTCCTATATCTCCCGTTAAAGGGGATGTGTTGTTTATGGACGTTCTGGTTCATTTAGATAAACAAGCGTTGGATGAGGGCCGCTTTGGTTCCAACTACTGGACTGACTTAGTCTGCAAGCTGAACGAATGGAAGGTTACCTGTCTGTGGGGTCATCTTTTTTTTCGCTATCCCGAGATTCGTACTCTGTCGAGTGCAAATCGGCTACTGACACTTTTTAATCGAAATGCATTGCCCGGCCAGGGCCACTTCTTGCTTGAAGCCTATTTGCGTCCGGCTCAGATATTGGCTGTTCTGCGTGACTATTGGCGTATTTCGTGTGCAGCGCGCCGACTAGAGGTTCTTAAACGTCCCGCCGTGCCTGGTTCCGTCATCGATCCTTGGCCACTGCACCTAACCGAATGGAGGGATTCTCTGTGCGGAATCGAGGCAGCTCGTAACTGTCTGCGTATCGTTCTTTTTGAGGCAGCCATGACCTCGCTACCCAAGAAGCGGATAGGTTTTTACATTTATGAGAATCAGCCGTGGGAGCTAGCGTTTCTCTACGCCTGGCGTGCCGCGGGCCATGGGGAACTGAACGGAGTTCCGCATACGACGGTGCGCTTCTGGGATTTGCGCTATCACCGCGATCCTCGTTGCTATGAGCCTGACCCATCTGGGTTGGGGATGCCGTTGCCGGAACACCTCGTCGTGAACGGCTCCTTAGCCAAAAAATCTTTGCTGACCGGAGGATACCCACAGGCCCGCCTGTTTGACGCGGAGGCTTTGCGTTTCCTTCATCTCCAAGCTCAGCCCGGCTCGCGGCGCAGTCGGCCAAAAAATCTTGGTTTGCGGGTTCTGGTGTGTGGAGATTTTCGGATTGACCACAACAAACGGTTATTCTCCTGGTTAGAGACTGCTGCTGAGCTATTGCCGTCGGATACGTCGTATCTCGTCAAACCGCACCCTGCATACCCAATCGAGCAGCAGCACTATCTATCGTTACCCCTTGAGGTAAGGGAAGAACCTATCCATAGCCTTCTGGATGAATGTGATGTGGTTTTCGCTAGCAACTCAACTTCGGCGGCGGTTGATGCCTTTTGTGCTGGCATACCGGTGGTACAGATGATGGACGGAAGTACGTTCAACCTTAGCCCATTGCGAGGCCAGCCAGGCGTCATTTACGCTCGGTCTCCAGAAGCACTTACCAGAGCTCTAAGTCAGGCCGAGGCGCTTGAAGGTTCGCTGTTGAAACTGTTTAATTTCAACACTGGGTTAGTTCTCTGGCGTCGCTTACTGCTTTCCGACAGGTAGTCATCATAATGACTATTACCGCTGTCATTCCCACTCGTAATCGACCGCAGGATCTAATTAAAGCGGTATCTTCGATTTTAGACCAGACTCGACTCCCAGACGAGTTATTGATCATTGATCAAAGCTCTGACTCGCAGTCCTTTGATACTGTACAGGCACTTATGGCGGGCAAGCCAGCTGTTGCGCTAGTTTATGTTCACGAAAGTAAAATTAGCGGATTGGTGGAGGCTAAACGCGTTGCCGCTGGTATTGCCCGTGGTGATATTGTGTGTTTCCTGGAGGATGATGTTGTTTTAGAGTCAGAATTCCTAGAGCAGATTCGGGTGGGGTTTGAGTGCTATCCGAGCATGCTGGGATGCTGCGGTGTAGTTACTAACCCTCCAAATCAATCGTATTTCTACAACGTCCTCTTTCATCTATTTCATCGTGGTATCTACCGCGATAAGCGCCAGGGCATCTACGGACAAAATCGGGGAGATAACTACCCGTTGATAGAGAGCGATCACATCTCTGGTGGACTCTCCGCATGGCGGAGGGAGGTATTTGATACGGTTCGTTTTGATACCGCCAATGACTTTTTCATGCTCGAGGATATGGAGTTTTCGACTCGAGCTGCAGCGGAGCTTGGCAACCACTTCTTCATCAATCCGAATGCTCGCTTGGAGCATCATGCGTCGCCGGTGAATCGCGCCCGCCTACCCGCACGACAACGCCGCAAGATGCGTGAGTACATCGTGTTTTACAAGAAGCGCAAAACCTGGCCTATGGCAGCCTTTTCACTAGCATGGCTTATGCTCGGGCTTTTTATGGAGTCCCTGTTCCAGACGTTGCGCTACCGGTCCCCGAGCCTGATCGTGAACTATTTTGCAGGCATCTTTGATGGTGTGCGCTGGAAGCTAAAGACTCAATGATGGTTGGCATTTGGGGGGCGGGGCTGATTGGCCGATCGTTGGCCGCTGTTCTGGCCGGGCAGGGTGTGCCCGTGTGCATTCTAAACCGCAGCACTGAAAAGCCGGTGCTTGCGGCCGGTCGGGAGCTGCCGATGCGCTGCCTGAGTTTTGCGGCTGGCGCGGGTGAAATGCTTGCCGTATTACAAGGCCTATCGGTACTTGTGCATTGTGCTGGAAGCGCCGCTGACGATCACGCTGAATTCGAGGCGGCAGCGTTGGTATTGGCTGAGGCTGCGATCAAGGCCGGTTTGCGGCGTGTCGTAATGTTGTCGACTGTGGCAGTCTATGGCGATGCGCTCGAAGCTGTTGGATTGACGCCAGGAACATGCGTCGTAAAGTCACTGCCACCCATGCCTGTCTCGCGCTATGCACAGTCAAGGTACCGGGCCGAGTCCTGCATGCGTGAGTGCTTGCGTCAGGGGGGGGTCGGGTTCACTGTTGTGAGAGTGCCCATGGTCCTCGGCCCGGGAATGACCGCCCGGCCATTTGCGAAGCTGCGTCAGGCGCTTGATATCGGGATATTCCCGGCACTCGGCTCTCCTTCGGCATGCCTTCCCTGCATTCGCTGCGAACGCTTGGCACACGGCCTTGCCATGCTGGTCATGGAAGCGGGTCCATTGCAGGACTTATACCAGTTTTCGGAAAGCCTACCGTGGTCGTCGGTTCGCGACTCATACGTAGAAAAAACTGGAAAGCGCGTGCTTTCGATCCCGTTACCCGGGCGTTTTATTTTCAATCTGCTCAACTTGCTTGGGGCCAGGCGTGCTGCATTAATCGTCAAGAGCATGACGAATGAGGCGGTGTACCTGGATGACTTGGCGGGATTGCTTGGTGAGGACGGGAGCGGACAGCCCAGTAAAAGCAGGCTCTGCCCGGATGACGCGCTGCGCGACACACTCTGGCCTTAGCGGATGGCGCCACCTCCATAAGGTCAACTCGGTATGCATAAGAAGCGAATCGCGCTGGTGACGGCGACCCCAATGACCATCAAGGCTTTCATGCAAGGGCACATCCGTGCATGGGCAGAGAAATGCGATGTCACGGTGTTCGTGAATGCTTCCAGCCCGGGGGTGTTTGTCGACGAGGCGCTTCCGATCGAGGTGAAGCCGGTTCGCATTGAACGCAGTATCAGTCCGTGGTTCGACCTAGCGGCACTTGTCATCTTGATCCGCCAATTGCGTCTCGGAGGCTATGATGCCGTTGTGTCCGTTACGCCCAAGGCCGGGTTGTTAGCCATGCTGGCGGCCTGGGCCGTCAGCACACCGTTGCGCATACATATTTTCACTGGCCAAGTATGGGCCACACGGAAGGGTGTCTCGCGCATGCTGCTGCGGTTTCTTGACCGATTGACGGCCATGTTGGCCACAGACGTGCTAGCCGATAGCGAGTCGCAGCGTCAATTCATGATTGCGGAGGGTGTTGTAAGCGCTGCACGGTCGAAAGTGCTGGCGCGTGGTTCGATCTGTGGGGTTGACACACAGCGATTTCGGCCTGATGAAACGGCACGCAAAGCTATTCGCGCAGCGCATGGCATCGCGGAGAACGCTGTTTTACTCCTCTTTCTGGGGCGCCTGCATCCGGACAAGGGTGTGCTCGATCTGGGCGCCGCATTTGTCGACCTCGCAGATAAGCATGAGCATGTTCATTTGCTTTTTGTCGGGCCGGAAGAGGCGGGCACGCGAACCTTGCTTGAGCGCTGCTGCGATACAGTCGCTACGCGAGTCTACTTTGTCGACTATACAAATACGCCTGAGCGCTATATCGCAGCAGCGGATATATTTTGCCTGCCCAGTTATCGCGAGGGATTTGGAACGGTCGTAATTGAGGCAGCCGCTATGGGGATTCCCGCGGTAGCGTCGAGAATCTACGGATTGACAGATGCTGTGGTCGACGGTGAAACTGGTCTGTTGCATGCGCCGCATGATGTGAATGATCTTCAATTCGCTCTTGCAAGGCTGGTGCAGGAACCGTTACTCAGAAAACGGTTGGGTATGGCAGCACGTAACCGCGCTATTCAACACTTCGACTCTATCGACGTTGCTCGGGACTTTGCCGAGTATATTTTTCAACGTCTTTTGCGCTGAGCGTCGAGTCAATAAAGAATACTTAACTTGCGCCGATAAGTTAAACTATTCAGAATTTCATCGAAATACTAATATTATTGACTTTTGCTTAAACATTATGGAGCAAGACCCTTTCGTTAACGGCGCGTCCTTACCGAAACGCTCGACGGTTGTTGGAGATAGTTCTGTTTGTCCATCTATTGCAAACGTTTTGATCGGTAACCTTTGTTGGCACCCGTAGCAGCTATGCTGATACGAATTTCCAAAATCTACGGTGTCACGGATTCACCCCGTTTTTTGACAGGCTAACTGATCAGTTTTCACTACTCTGATTTTAAATACCATGTTTAAACGTTTATTAGATGTCACTGTCGCAAGTCTGGCCCTGTTTCTTTTATCGCCTTTGCTGTTATTTATTGGATTGAGAGTTAGAAAAGAATTTGGCAGCCCTATTTTTTTTAGGCAGTACCGGCCTGGGCTGGCTGGAAAGGCGTTCGAGATCATTAAGTTTCGAACGATGAATGACGCCCGTGACTCCTATGGAAAGAATTTGACCGACGAGCGCCGGCTTACCGCTTTTGGATGCTGGTTGAGATCAGTAAGCTTGGATGAGCTTCCCGAACTCTGGAATGTATTGAAGGGGGATATGAGCCTTGTGGGCCCACGGCCGCTCCTAATGGAGTATCTGCCTTTGTATTCCCGTGAGCAGGCTCGTCGGCACGAGGTACGTCCTGGAATTACGGGTTGGGCGCAAGTGAATGGCCGCAATGCTATTTCGTGGGAGGAGAAATTTAGGCTTGATGTCTGGTATGTTAATAACCGGTCGTTTTGGCTGGATTTAAAAATTCTGGCATTGACTCTTAAACAAGTACTTCTCCGACACGGCGTGAGTGCGCCAGGAGAGGCGACGATGGCGAAGTTCAAGGGAAACTCTTGAAGAAACTTGCAGTTATTGGGGCGGGCGGCCACGGCAAGGTAGTTGCAGATACTGCCTCCCTACTTGGCTGGTCTGATATCTTATTTTTTGATGCCGCTTGGCCGCAGAAAGTAGTTGCAGGTCCGTGGCAGATACTTGGCACTCCGGAGTCGTTATTTAAAAGGGCTGCAGAGTTTGATGGTGTAATTATTGCAATTGGTGACAATCAAACTCGTTCGAAAATATTTTCCGATTCGAAGAATTCTTCGCTTGATCTAATCACCTTAAAACATCCAAACTCAGTGGTCAGCCCCAACGCAACAGTTGGACGCGGGTCGGTTGTGTTTGCAGGCGTAGTTATCAATATTGGTGCAGTACTTGGTGAATGTGTGATTGTAAATACAGGCGCGATAGTAGATCACGACTGCATTTTAGAAAATGGAGTTCACATTGCACCTGGTGCACATTTATCTGGCAATGTCCATGTGGGACCCGGCACTTGGGTTGGCGTAGGTGCTTGTGTCAAGCAAGGCATTAAGATTGGCGCAAATGTCAAAGTGGGCGCTGGGGCGGTGGTCATCTCTGATATCGCAGATGGCCTGACGGTGCTCGGCAATCCGGCTCGCCCGAAATGTTAGGTACGCTCTTTTCTCCCTGGCCGAGTTTTACCGAGCAGGAAGCTGAGTCGATTAGACGAGTATTGCTTTCAAACAAAGTAAATTATTGGACGGGCACCGAGTGTCGCGAGTTTGAGAAAGAATTTGCGAGCTGGTGTGGCACTAAATACGCTATCGCATTGGCAAATGGCACTGTAGCGCTTGATCTGGCATTAAAAGCGCTAGATATTGGCCCTGGAGACGAAGTCATTGTGACTCCGAGATCATTCATTGCGAGTGTTTCCTGTGTGGTAAATGCAGGAGCAACGCCAGTCTTTGCGGATGTCGATCGGGAGACTGGAAACTTATCAGCACAAACTATCGAGCGTGTTATTACATCGAATACGAAGGCCGTAATATGTGTCCATCTGGCAGGATGGCCATGCGATATGGATCCGATCATGGCGTTGGCTAATAACCGCGGCCTTAAAGTAATCGAAGACTGTGCGCAGGCCCACGGCGCTATTTACAAAGGTAAAAGCGTGGGAAGTATTGGCCACATTGGCGCATGGAGTTTCTGTCAAGATAAGATCATGACTACAGGTGGCGAGGGCGGAATGGTCACCACCAACAGGGAAGACTTCTGGCGCCAAATGTGGGCCTATAAAGATCACGGAAAGGATTTTGCAGTAGTTTATGAGCGCGATCATCCACCGGGTTTGCGCTGGCTGCATGAAAGTTTTGGCACAAACTGGCGCATGATTGAGATGCAGGCTGTGATAGGTCGCTCACAGTTGAGAAGAATGCCAGAGTGGACTGCCAAGCGAACTGCGAATGCCGCGGCGCTTCGCGAAGCATTGTTGCCTTTTGCGGCTAAAAATGGCGTGGCCCGGGTGCTGAAGCACTCATGCGAAGAGTGCCGATCGGGCGATTGCGGTATACGGAGTGGCAGACTAACTTGTCATCATGCCTATTACAAGTACTATACGTTCATCCGCCCTGAAAACCTTGCTTCTGGCTGGAGTCGTGATCGAATAATCTCTGAAATCAATGCTCGGGGGGTGCCGTGTTACGTTGGTTCATGCTCAGAGATTTATCTTGAAAAGGCGTTTGACAATACTGGTTGGCGGCCAAACAAGCGCCTTGCAATTGCTAAAGAATTAGGCGAAACATCACTGATGTTTTTGGTGCACCCCACGCTCACTATGGCGGAGATTTCTAGGACTCAAGAAGTTATTACAGAGGTATTCGGAGCGGCGGGGCGGTAACTAGTGCATAACCTCGGCTGTCTGACGCTCCCCAAGTAGAGAGGAGAGCTTGCCACCGGGATTAGAAAGCAGTGCTTAACTGATCTGGTGCCAAACTTGATATCTACGCCCGAGTAAGGGCGCCTGAGTTTTGTTTGAAGAAAACTTTAAAATTTTCATTTTTGGACCTCGATAAAAACGTGCGCGTATCACGAGGAGCTTGATCAAAAGATGCAATTTATCGATTGTCTTACAAGGATTGTTCTAGAATTCCCGCGCCCAGTAAAACGGGTCGGTGTTCTTGGTTTGGATATTTGTTTGTGCGCTCTGACTGCATGGCTAGCGTTTTATCTCCGGCTGGGATTTTTTATCTCAGTATCAGAACCTCTCATCTGGGTGATGGTGGTCTCAACAGTGTTAGCGATTCCACTTTTTATTGTATCGGGTTTGTATCACGCAATTTTTCGTTACAGCGGCTTGCTTGCCATGATGGCAAT
>JACCEC013180719.1_pt1 | contig 10135 bp, 9 predicted proteins | sample 7450121 | NCBI WGS metagenome assembly JACCEC01 (sample SAMN15323455, study PRJNA562643) | freshwater metagenome | isolation source: river surface water | place: USA:Blue River Watershed | collected 2017-08-18 | reverse complement strand
GATAAAAGAGGTTATCGCACACAGAAGATTCATGTTTCAATTCGCAATCCCCATTTCTGAGGATTGTTATAGCAGGCTGGTGGAACCCCTGTGGCGGTTAATTTCCAAGGTGCAATTCCGACAACCCAATTTAATAATAGCAAATCTCCCCATATTTTGTCAAACTTGTATTAAAAAAAAGTCATTAAATCGCCTTCAAATTAAGCCTTACAGAGATTGCGACAACCTATTTTTAAAAAAAATGCCAGAACTCCTACAGAATCAGGCTTCTGGCATAAACGCCCAAAAACAGCTAAGGGTTGTTTCAATTCGCAATCCTCAGAAATGGGGATTGTTAGCGGGATTCCCACAAAGTTACACCATCAGGCAAATCCCCCAGAATAATTTCATAATCATTAATACTTCGAGGGGTAGGAGAAGCAGATTTAACTGACAGCAAATCAAACAACTTATGAGCCGGAAAATTTCCCCATTTGCTATCATGGGTGAACACAAATAAATCACGACAATTCATCGAAGCACGAGAAGAACTGCGATCAAATTCCCAACAATTTAACAATGATTCCCAGAACAATTGCAGATCATCGCTAGAAACCTTATCACCCAAACCGGGGTTATAATGGATTTCAATCTTAAACAATCCATAGGCAATTAACTCTTTCCGTCCCATTGTTTTATTGTCTTTTTTATCCTTAGCTTCCGTCGCTGCACACCGGGTAATAGTAGCAGAAATAGGCAAAACCGGATCATAAGAACGCCCCCAAGAAATTTGTAATGGCCCCCAAACTTGACCCGCATTTAAACCCGTAGAAAGTACCGCCCCAAACATCCGAATATCATAGTAGTTTTCAATCATCCAATTCCGAACTTTTTCTTGTTGGTCAGGCGTTGATTCCTTTTTCTTGACATCAATTTTTAACGCTGAATAAGCTCTCTCAATTCTATCATTTAAAACACTACCTTCTTCAACAAAAATTTTATAATTTTCTTCCCCTTTTCTGGTCGTTCCAACATAGTTCCGAACCTTCCGTTTCATACAAGCATCACTAATTAAACCGTGTCGAGTTTCGGGGTCAATTCTTGGTTGATTTCCTGCATCTGGGTCGCCATTAGGATTACCATCCAGACAATCAACTAACAGAATTGCATCATGTTTTTTAGAAGGATCAAAGTGTAACATTGGTTATTCTTCCTCGTTATTGTTAGAATCTGGTTCTTGATTTTTTTCGGATTTTTTAGTATAAAATTCAGCCCGTTTCTTAGCAAATCCCACAAAAAATAAAGATTGCTGACGCAGGGTGAAATTGTCCGGTAAATTGTCAGGAGAAATCGTTTTAAACTCCTCATCTAACAAAAATTTAATATACTTAGTTTCTTCTTCCAAAAGGTGATGAGCATAACACCCTTGATAAAGTCGTCCGAAAACTTTAGAGGGAGTTGTAGAAAGTGTTTTCAAAGAACGGGTGACATTAGTGTCTTCTTTCGTCTGTTTTCGCGCTTTCATTTGCGCCATGTGCATCAGAAAAGTTATCCGTCCTAACTGATAGGCAATCAGATCATTAGAGTCATTCATATTCGGATATTGGGTATAGAAAAATAAAGCTTTTGCCCGGTCAAAAGATGCAAAAGTGTCCTGTTCGGCACAGATTCTATCAATCAATTTTTTTGCATAAATTTGAGGAAGTTCTTTCCCTAATAATGCAAATTGAATTAAGGCAGTGTCAATAACTTCTGTATGTTCTTTATTAATATCAAAGAACGCAGCTTTACGGAAAACCCAGATCGGTTTTATCCAGTTATCAAACCACTGTTGAAGTTGACAAAACTGTTCAACATGATCAGCAATTGCATCCGGGGAAATAGAGTCAATTCTGTTAATAGCAACTCGCCCTTTATTTCCTTTTAGAATCCCTAGATAGAACTTACTAGAATAATAGCGAGTATCTAAACCTTTTCCGGTGTTAATGCCTTGAATTAACCCCTTTAAACGAGAAGCTTGAACATCCTGCCAAAACTCAGGATTGATGCCTTCTTGGTTCTGATTTCCCCAAAAAACAAACATTTGATTCCCAAACTTATGATAATGTCTGGGATGACTTTGCAGCATCTCCACACCGCCCAAAAATCTTAATGCGGTATCAATTCCAATGGGAGCATTCTGACAGTTATCCCACCCCCAACTTTGATAAGCTGACTTATCAAAACTGGAAATAGCAGAACCCGTTGATTGACCCCCCGGAATGCCTTTAAGTTTACCGGGTAGGATATGGATTAAAACTTGCGTTTCCTCACCTGTAATAATACACTTACCCGCTTTTGTTGTCTGTTTAGATAGAAAATATTCACTCCAAAACTGTTGAACTAAGGGACGATTTGTGACCAGTTCAGCTTGTTCAGTTTCCGGGTTTTGATAATAGAAAACAAACCGTTCCGACTCACCCGGCTTTTTGCCTTTGGGGGGTTTATTTCCCAAAGTTTCAAGCTGAGAAATAATAGATTCCTGGCTTGATTTCTGAATAAATTTTAGAACCCTTTCCAGAACTAGATCTGATGTCACTTGCCAGCATTTTTGCAGAAGTTCTAAATAGCTAGAGACTTTTCTATGGGTATCTTTACTTGACCCAATACCAAATAAATATTCTCCCGTATCAGCAATTAATAGAGGAGCTACACTATTACGATTGAGATTAGGAAGAATCAATTTTTGACCCGGATTCAAGAAAACCTGATCTTCTTTTTTCCCGGTTTTAGTGATCCGGGTTTGCAGGAGGGAAATTAAGTTGGTTTCCAGGTCAATACCATAATGAGCAGTATTGGTAGAATAACCCACAGGAGGAAGTTGAAGTTGTTTTGAAAACTCATAAAGTTCAGCTAACATCTGACCACCCCATCACGCATAATAGCTTCAAAGAACTCAGGAAAAACACGACCTTTAACAATCTTCTGAGATTCGTTATCTTTCCATTGCACATTGCCTTTTGGATCTTGGACAAAGTGCATTTTCTTCAGGATTTGTCCGAAATTAAACGTCCCCAAAAGTTCAGGATGAATTTGCTCATTCCCATCAGGAAAACTGAAATTAGCAGGGAATTCCCGCACACCGAAACACGGTTGTTTAAAGCATTGCCCTCGTTCAATTCTTCTAGCACAAATAGCATGATATTTATCTATGGGTTCTGTCGCTTTTGTTGTTAAGTGTAAGCTGAAATCTATAATATAAGCGACATTTTTGAGAACAACATGATTTCGCTGGGATCTATCTTCATTGATCAAATACCGTCCAGACGGGTTTTGAGTTGCCCAGGTTTTGACCGTGGAAACAGCTATTTTGCTTTGTCCCATATTGCGGAATAGGGATTGATATCGAATAGGATTCAACACCGTTATCCCCTCGATACTGTAGGTTATTTCCGGTTTCCAGAAAATCGCCTTCAGGATTCCCTCTGCTGCCGATGGCGTTAGAATTGGGTAGGAATATGGGTCTGCTTTCGTTTCAGGGCGAGTAAATAATGCCAAGTCACCCCATACCTTTAATCTCATGTCCTATACTGTTCTAAAATGTGTATAAACTAGCACAAAACAAAAATGTTTGCAAGGAAGATAGAAAAAACAGAGATCAAACAACCTTTAATTGAACACCTAGAGGGAGTTGCAACGAAGTCACGAGAACGTCTCCCAGAATTTCTCAAGGAACTGGGATACTATGGGGGACTGCTCCATGATTTAGGTAAAGCTAAGAAATGTTGGCAAAAATACTTATTAGAGGGAGGAAGTACAGTCTTTCACTCTTCTGAAGGAGCAAGAGCAGTATATGAACTCACAGGAGAAGATGAGACTCACCCATTGGTTTACATCATTCGGTCGCATCATGGCAAACTAAAAAACAGTGCTGTAGATAGAGACTTTTTTGAACATTCAAAACACTGGGATAAATGCTTAAAGCGGTTATTTCCTGAGCTAACTAATCTACCTAATATCACTCTTAATCCCTATCAAAAAGAGTTAGCAATTAGAATGCTTTTTTCCGTTTTAGTCGATAGCGATAGATTAGATGCGATGGAATTTGAGTCAAAATATCAAAACTCCCAAAAGCAGGAAGTTCAAGTAAAATCTAGTTTGTTTCAATTCGCAATTTTACCTCGTTCTCAAAACCAGTCAAAAATTGTTAAAGAGAGAGAAAATTTCCGCTCTCTGGTCATTCAATATGCAACATCTAGTCAAGATATTTATCGGTTAATTGGAGTCACTGGAATTGGCAAAACTCTAACTTCTTTACAGTTTGCAGTTGAGCATTGTCACCATCACAATATGGATGGAATTCTATACATTGCGCCCTTTAAATCCATCCTTGACCAATCAGCTAAAGTGTATCGGGATGTCTTGGGAGATGAAGTTGTATTAGAGCATCATTCTGATTTTATCCCGAAACAGGGAGAAGAAATCGCCTATCGTTTATCTTCTCAACGTTGGGATAGTCCAGTTATAGTAACTACTGCAATTCAATTCTTTGAATCCCTATTTTCTAATCAGGCTTCCAGATGCAGAAAATTAGCCGGAATCATGAACCGGGTTATCCTGATTGATGAATATCAAACCATACCCCCGGAATTCTTACCTGCTATTGCTAATGTCTTAAATGAATTAGTTATAAATTATGGATGCTCAGTTGTATTAATGTCAGCTACAGCACCTAATCTAAAAGGCTTTGAACTTCCCCATATTGATATGATTCCCCAGGAACAATTAGTTAATCAGTTTAAAACTCTGTCCCGTTGTAGCTATCAATTTATCATTAAAAATCTATCTTGGGAGGATATTAGTGCCATTCCCCAGAAAAAATTAGTCATCGTTAATACTACAAAAACGGCTCAGGAAGCCTTTAAAATCTTAAATCAACAACAACTGGGTCAATGGGTTCATTTGTCCTCTCGGATGTGTGTAGCGCACCGCAAACGAGTTATTAATCAAATCAAGTCTTCTGATATTAATTGTGTTTCTACACAAATTATAGAGGCAGGAATCGATATTGATTATCCAATTGTATTAAGTGAGGAATGTCCCCTTGATTCCCTAATTCAAAGAGGGGGAAGATGCAATCGAGAAGGGTTATTAGACAACGGAGAAGTGTTAATCTTAAATTGTGATAATTTCCCTGATCCGATTTATCAATCTCTCGCTAAATTTTCCTCAGAATTGATTAAAAAATATGGATTAAACTCAGAAAATTATCTAAGTCTACTGAAGGATTATTTTGCCCAAAAGAATAAGCAAACAGGTCAAGATGAAATTCAAAGATTAAGGCTAAATTTACAGTTTGAATCTGTAGCAGAAAAGTTTAGTTTTATTAACAAAAAGCAACTTTCAGCCGTCTGTAGATGGGGAGATGGAGCCGATATAATTGATCATTTAAAAACCAAAGAAAAGCCATCTTTGTCCGATTGGAAAAAATTGCAGCAATACACCGCCACAATTCCCCAGAAATGGAAAGACTTAATCAAAGTATTTCCCAATGGTTTATCGGTTTGGGATGGTCAATATTCCGATGATTTCGGTATTTTTTATTGAAGTTTTAGGATTTTACCTGCTATAGCAACTCTAAATAGGTTGTAATCACCTCTATGACTAAAACCCTTGCCGTAGGGGCAATTCATGAATTGCCCCTACGGTAAATCAAATAGGATTGCTATATATCAAAAAAGGTGGGCAATGCCCACCCTTGCGATTATGATTCAGTTTCAGAGTTTAAATTCACTTTCACAACACGATGAATCACTTCAGGTGCTTTCGGTAACGTAACCGTTAGAATGCCATCGGTGTATTCAGCTTTAACTTCTGTTTGTACAACAGCTTCACGAAGGGAAATCACCCGACGAAATTGACCCACAGGAAACTCAGAATGAGTAATTTTGTGACCTTCAGGAAGTTCAATATTAAGAGTTTTACCAGAAACAGCCACCCCATTTTTGGCGACTTCAATATCTAATTCATTTTTATCTAAATTAGGGATAATAGCCCGAACAATATATTGTTCTGGGGTTTCTTCCAGTTGTACCGCAGGAGTCCAGTCTGTAGCCACTTGAGTTTGAGTTAATTCATCTAAGACTTCATCAACTTGACGTTGAATGTTTTCAATTTCTGCAAAACCGGGAAAAGAAAAACGAGTTAACAGCATCATTAGTGTTCTCCTTCGAGAGTGTTTAGGTTTTTGTTTAGGAATTCCTGTGCTTTACATCTCTAATGATGGGTTATTTCTTCAGAATCTAAAATGGAAAAAACCGTACTCTAATGTCGTACTTTCCTAACTGAACAGCCACAACCTTAACTAACTTCCTAACTCTTTTGACCGTTGAGTTGCAGCTTTTACCGCTTCGATTAAAGCTGAACGAAACCCGGCTTTTTCCAGTTGGGAAACTCCTGCGATAGTGGTTCCCCCCGGACTGGTGACACGGTCTTTAAGTTCAGCCGGATGTAAGTTAGATTCACGCAAGAGTTGAGCCGTTCCCAATACCGTTGATAATGCTAATTTAGAAGCTATAGGCCGGGGAAGTCCAGCCGCAACCCCTCCATCGGCTAAAGCTTCAATTAAAATCGCCACATAAGCGGGGCCAGAACCCGATAATCCAGTGACGGCATCCATTAAACCCTCTGACACCTCTACCACGTCTCCAACAGCCTGAAAAATGCGTCTAGTGAGATCTAAATGGGGGGGGTGCACCAATTTTCCAGCCGCGATCGCACTCACACCCGCCCCGACGGTTGCCGGAGTATTCGGCATAATTCTAATAACCGGATGTTTAGGAAAAACCGTTTCTAATTTATTCAGGGGAACTCCTGCCAAAATTGATAAAACGACCGTATCCGTTCCTAACGTTATACCTCCCGCGAATTCCGTTGCGATCGCTGCAAAAATTTGAGGTTTAATCGCTAATAAAAGAGCTTCCGTTGCCTGAGTTGTTTCCTGATTATTAGCAGTTACAACAACCCCATACTGTTGTGTTAAGCTATTCCGGCGCTCTTGTTGAGGTTCACTAATAATAATTTCAGACGGTTGATAAACATGAGCAGAAATTAAGCGGGAGATGAGAGCTTCTCCCATCACCCCGCCACCAATCACACCTAATTTAAACATAAGTCAAACTTTTAATATTAAACCACAAAATTGATACTACGGAACAGGGAACAGGCAATAGGGAATTACGAATTACGAATTACGAATTACGAATTACGAATTGGCAATATAAGGAGTTTACCTCCCCTGCCTCCCCTGCTCCCCCTGCTAATTTACTGAATAGCCTGGGCTGGCGGTTGCCAAACTGGGGCTGCTGGAGCCGCCATGCGGGGGTTGCGAGCTTGAGGAATACCCTCATGAACAACACCACCGCCTTGAGTTCTGACTTGAACACAACTGGGCGTAAACAGGAAAATGCTTTCACCGATGCGTTCTTGATGACCATCGAGGGCGAAGGTTCCACCCGCTACAAAGTCGACGGCTCTTTGAGCTTGATCGGGATCCATTAACGTTAAGTTTAAAACCACCGATTTGCGTTCTTTAAGGGCGCGAATAGCTGCGGGCATTTCTTCAAAAGTGCGAGGTTCCATCACCACCACTTCAGAAATTCCATTCAGAGCGCCAGGCATTCCAATAACATTATTCATGGTTGATCCCATTCCAACTTCAGACATTACACCACCAGCCATAGATCCAACGGTTCGTTGTGAACGACGAGATGCACGAGGTTCCTCTGCCACTGCCTGTTGAGGGACAGGTTGTTCCTGTGGGGGGGGATAGTTACCACGATAGCGATCCCCTTCCATTTCATCGTATTCGTAATCGTATTCTACAGAGTCATTGAACCCTACAAAATCTTTTAGTCTAGTAAAAAGTCTGTTCACGGTCTAGTCTCCAGTACGACTTTAGAATCTTAACTCAACTGCCACGAAGGGCAAATTGAAGATGTTGGCTATATTGAATTTTTGTAAGACTTGCCTATTTTACAGTAAGTTTTTAGTTTAATTCCTCCTCTGTCCAAAAATGATGCGTCCTAGTCGGATCATCGTAGCACCTTTTTGAATAGCCAGAGAATAATCGTCGGACATCCCCATTGATAATTCTTGCATTTTAATATTAGTCCATTTCTGATCTTGAATTGTTTCGGCTAATTCACGAGTGCGTGCAAACACATCCAGAGTTTCTGACTCGTTTAACCCTAAAGGGGGAATGGTCATTAAGCCTTTAATTTTAAGGTGCTGACATTCGTTTAATTGAGGTAATTCTGCCAACAGTTCGGGGATAGTCCAGCCAAACTTATTGGGATCGGGTAAAATCTTCACCTGAAGGCAAACCTGCGGCTGATAGCCTAATTCTCCAGCTAAGTGATCTAAACGTAAGGCTAACTTGAGACTATCAACGGATTGAATCCATTGAAATAATTGTAATGCTTTTGCTGCTTTATTCGATTGTAAATGACCAATTAAATGCCAAGTAATATCCGTGAGATCTTGTAATTGAGGTTGTTTTTCTGTCGCTTCCTGCACTCGATTTTCGGCAAAATCTCGAATTCCGGCTTCATAAGCAATTCGCATCGCTTCTACGGAAACTGTTTTTGTGACCGCAATTAACCTTACAGACTCAGGAAGAGACGCGCGAATTTTTATAATTTGTTCTGTGATTAAATCAGTCATAATCAGTTTTTTTATCAAGTTACGGTTGTCTGTCAATGGTCAACAGTCAACCCTGAACAGACACCGATCAGAATTATTGAAACGTATTGTGATGGACTTCTTGGAGTTTTTTATATTCCTCGGCTTGTCCAGTTCTGCGGAGCATTCTTAAGCGAATTTCCACTAAAAGTTTTGCATCAGATCGACTAATGGGTTCAAATTTTAATCCCGTTGGCCCCTGCGTCACTAAGAAAAATAGACGTTGGGCGTAAAGGGTTGTGAACAATTCTTGATGATCCTCAACCGGGCATATTTTAAACAATAACCCGAAGTTGGGATGGTTCATGTAAGTTTCAGTGGTCATTAAGTCTAAAAAATAACCAATAAAGTTAATTGAGGAACAGCTTAACAGGAATTTGAATAATCCAAGCTATTAATTATACAAGCCTATGGTCAATTTAGTTTTACTGATCCACTTCAGGGTTTAAAGTTATTCGCCCCAAATTAAACGCACACCCCAAAATAAGGTTAAACCGAACAAGGCGATACTATCGCGATATTTCAAGCGTAGTTGATGCCATTCCACCCGATGTTCGTTGGGACTGGTGAACCCTCGGACTTGCATGGCACTGGAAATTTGTTCTGCCCGTAATAATAAATTTTGTAGAAGTCGTTCTGCAATGGTTAACCAAACCTGGGTGGTTCGTCGCAGTCCTAATTTTTTCCAATTAATGGCACGGGTTCGCACCGAACGAATTAAATTTTGAATTTCTTCTAAAACCAGGGGAAAAAATCGTAAGGACAAAGTTAGAGTTAAGGCAATTTCTGTCACGGGTAACTTTAACCATCGTAACGGTTCCATGAAGCTTTCTAAAGCCATGGCAATTTCTTCTGAAGCAGTGGTCAGTAAATACAAATTGGTACTATAAACCAAGGTAAATAATAGGGTACTGCTTCTGATGCCTAAATCAACCGAATAACGGGTAATTTCTACAGGCCCTTGGGAAAATAAGACATAGCGATAGGGTGTGGGTTGGGGTAAAGTTACCGTTGAGTTAGTAGGTTGTTTGAGTTGTTGTTGTTCCGGTTGATTCGCGTATAAATCAAAGCGTAATTCATCTTGAGGAAGTCGGGGTTGATGATTAACGGCTAAACCATCGGGCATCAAACAACTGACTACAAATAATAACCCACAAAACATCAGTAACCACCCCATTTGTCGCTTCCAAACTCGCAGAGGAATTCGAGCCAATAAGGTAATTAAAATTAATAACCCCACTAATACTAATCGCCAGATCGGGTTAGCTAATAACGGAGCCACTAAAAAGCTCATTAACCACACTAATTTAACTCTGGCATCCAAACGATGTAACCAAGTAATCGGTTGCTCTAAATACAGTCCAATTGGAAGCGATCGCAGTAAGTCCATAGAAGAGGGGAGGTTGGAGAGCAGGGAGGCAGGGGAGGCAGGGGG
>JACCEC012644844.1_pt1 | contig 10136 bp, 8 predicted proteins | sample 7450121 | NCBI WGS metagenome assembly JACCEC01 (sample SAMN15323455, study PRJNA562643) | freshwater metagenome | isolation source: river surface water | place: USA:Blue River Watershed | collected 2017-08-18 | reverse complement strand
TCGAATGAGAGGCAATATTATGGGTAAACGTGTAGATTATTCTGCTCGTGCTGTTATTTCAGTAGATCCTAATATTAATATTGATGAATTCGGTGTTGCGCAAAAGATTGCGATGGTCTTATCATTTCCTGAAATTGTGACACCTTACAACATTCGTCAGATGCAAAAGACTGTACGAAATGGTCCGAAGAATTATCCTGGTGCGAAATCGGTTACTAAACATTCGACAGGTAATACAGTGAATTTGAAACACGCGGATGTTCAAAAGGTTGCAAATGAACTGGAAATGGGAGATACAGTATATCGTCATTTGATTGATGGTGATATTTGTCTTTTTAACCGTCAACCGACACTTCACAGAATGAGTATGATGGGTCATAAGATTAAGGTTCTTCCGGGAAATACGTTTAGATTAAATATTACTGATTGTGATCCGTACAATGCGGATTTTGATGGAGATAGACATTAATTCATATTGTCTCCAACAGGCGGCTGCTCATATTGTTGTAGGAATTACAATATGGGATAAACAGTGAAAAATCCTACAAAGAAGACAATTTATTGTGGAAAATTGTTAACTTTTATATAACCGTCTAGTTTGTTTAACAGTTCGATATAAAGAACTTTTGCTCTTAAGAATAAGAAAATATAAAATGAATAATTATTTAGATAAAGTTCTAGATTCCTTTGAAAATGTTTATGGTGAAATATATAAGATAACAAATACGATTAATAATAAGGTTTATATTGGTCAAACACGTACACACAGAAAAAATAAAGATAAATATAGACCATACGGATATTTGGGAAGATTTAATACGCATATAAGTGATGCTCTTTGTAATACTAAAAAGAGTCAATCACGATATTTAGCGTCTTCTATAAGATTACACGGAAAAGAAAACTTTGTAATTGAATTGGTTGAAAGATGTCTTTCTGAAGAATTGAATGAACGTGAGATATATTATATATCACATTATAATTCAATGTATCCAAATGGTTATAATCTGACTTCTGGTGGTAAAAATAACTATCCATTTAAAAAAATCGATATTGAAGGTATTATTGAAACTGAAAAAAATGTTGCTAAAACACGTGGTGGATGTAAATTTCGTAGTGAAAAGACACGCGAAAAAATATCAGCACATTTATCAGTAATCACAAATACACCTGAAAATAAAGAAAAGCATATGAAACTAGCACAAGATCAACATATGGATAGAAAAATAAAAATATTACAAGGTTTAGATTTGAAAAATGTAGATGAAAATAATATTGACCAATATATAAGTGTGATAAATGATAATGTAAATAATTATCAGTTTATTCGAGTCACCATAAATTCAAAAAGAATACATTTCAGAGGAAAATATGAATTATTAGATGATGTTAAAGAAAGAGCAAAAAATACAATAATTGAACTTGTTAAACAGGCAAAGTTGTCAAACTGTTCGGGAAACCCCTAAAGTCAAACACTACTAAACCTTTGGTGAAAATCATAGGTGGCGTTGGCGAAAGTCAAATGGTATAGTAAAAAGGTGTTTGAATGAAGAGTATGTAAATACTTTGAAATGGGCAATCCGCAGCCAAGCTCATAAGTGTGTTTTTTGATAATTTATTATCAAAAAGTTAGCATATGGAGAAGGTCCAGAGACTAAACGGCAACTGGTCTTAGATGATAGTGTACAAAACTACATTTGATAAGGCTCAAGATATAGTCCAACCCTTTTGGAAACAAGAGGTATTTTACTACCAGTAAAATTAAAAGTTATGAAGTGATAAAATTATTGTTACTGAGTATGGTAGTAAATAAAAATGGAGATGAATTTTCATGTCCCACAATCTTACCAAACGTTAGAGGAGTTACGACAACTTACACTGGTACCGACGCAGATGATTTCTCCTGGTAAATCATCTCCAGTGTTGTATTTAGTTCAAGATACCCTGCTTGGTGGTTATTTAATGACACAAGATCATGTAAAACTGAAGAAGAATGATGTACATAATCTTCTTTCATTTAAGGAGAATTATAATGGATATTTACCGACACCAGCGGGTACGGAAGATGGTGAACCATATTGGACGGGTAAACAGGTATTTTCGATGATTCTTCCGGATGTAACAATTATGGATTTATCGAAAGTGAAGATTAAACGAGGTGAAATCGTGGATGGATTTTTGGAAAAGAAGAGTTTAGGTGACAATTCTGGAGGTTTAGTTCATCAAATTTACAATTCATTTGGTGTGAATGAAACAAGTGATTTCCTGAATGATTCACAAAATCTTGTAACTCGTTGGATTACAAATCACAGTTTCTCGATTTCATTCCGTGATTGTTTGATTTCAAATGATGATCATAAAAGTGTACGAGAAATTGTAAAGAATCATATTAAACAAGCACAAGAACTTATTCAAAAAGCGCAACAAGGTTTGTATATGCCTGATTTGGATGATATTTACAAGGCACAAAAACTGGAAGTTGATATTACACAAATTGTGAATGAAGCAGGTGAAAAGATCAAGAAGCATATTTTCAGTAATGCGAGTGATATGATTAAAGATAACTCTTTTTTCAAAGAGGTATATTCAGGAGCACAAGGTAAAGAGGAGAACTTCCGTCAAATTATTGGTTGTCTTGGTCAACAAGATTTCCAAGGTGGACGTATTCCATATGGTTTTACAAGTCGTACTCTTCCTCACTTCCATCGTTATGATATTTCTCCGGATTCTCGTGGTTTCTGTCGTAATAGTTTTGGTAAAGGTCTAAATCCTAGTGAAACTTTCTTTGCGGCAATGTCGGGTCGTCTCTCGAACATTTCAAAGTCGATTACTACTGCAGACTCTGGTTATATTTCTCGTAAATATATTAAGGCAGTTGAAGATTTAAAGATTGCTTATGATTTTACGGTGCGAAATGCGTATGGTATGATTGTACAATTTTCATATGGTGATGATAATTATGATCCGATGAAAATTGAGAAGATGCCAATTAAGATGTTTGAATATAATGATGAAAAGATGAATGAAATATATAAATATGATCACCAAATGATGGATGAACGTTCATATTGGGAAACATTTATGACGAAGTCCGCTGTAGATGAACTGATGGAAAATCCGAAGTATATGGATATACTTAATGATGAATTTAAGGAGATTGAAAACAATCGTAATTTAATGAGAAATGTATTTTTCAAAAATGCGAAACTGATTAGTGAAGCAAGTTGTTATACACCAGTGAATCTTTATCGTATGATTCAAAGCAATCTTGTGAAGTTCAATATTCAACCGTATCAACTCAGCGATCTTTCACCACTTTATGTGATTGAGAAATATAAGACTATGATCAATTCGATATTGAAATATATGCCTGAAAAGGAGAATAGTACGATTATTCAACAGATTCTTTTTAAATCGTTTATGGCATCCAAACGTATTATTAAAGAATACCGTATGAACAAACTAATGTTTGATTATTTGATTGAAACCATGCGTCACAAGATTATTGATTCGTTTATTCAACCAGGTGAAATGATTGGTGTCATTGCTGCTCAAACACTTGGTGAATCATCGACACAACTTACAATGAATGCTTTCCACACTGCGGGTTCAGCATCAGGTGCTTCGATTACACGTGGTCTTCCTCGTCTTCGTGAGATTATTCAGATTACAAAGAAACTGAAACAACAAACGATGCATGTATATTTAACAAATGAGTTTAATAAGAGTAAAGAAGATTCTCGTAAAGCACTTGCGAAGATTACTTATACAAAACTGAAGGATCTTCTTTCATATACGGAAATTATTTATAATGGTGAAAACACATTGACGGATAGTAATGAAGATCGTGAATTTATGAAGAGTTATAAAGATTTTGTAACACTTTTCGGAATGGAAGAGAAGAATGTCAATTGCTTTTCACCTTGGACCCTTCGTCTTGTATTTGACAAGGAAGCAATGATGAATCGCAAGATTAGTGTACACGAAATTCAAGAGATTATTAAAGAGAGTAGTCATAATGATGAAGATGTTGAATGTATTTTTAGTGATGACAATTCAAGTGATACAGTAATGCGTATTCGTGTAAAGAATGATGGAAAGAGTGAATATTATAATTTAATGAAGGATTTTGAAAAATCACTTGTTGAACTTAAACTTCGTGGTATTAAAAACATTGATTCAGTCGATCCTATTGAATACAATCAAGTGAATAATGAACTTGATGGATCTGTACGTGATAACAAAGCTTGGTTACTTCGTACAAGTGGTAGTAATATGATTGATATTTTATGTCAAGAAGGTGTTGATGCTACTCGTACTATTACAAATGATATTGTAGAGTTTTATGAGATCTTTGGTATTGAAGCTGCTCGTTCTCTTCTTTATCACGAGTTTATGGAAGTGTATGAAGAGAAAACAGTTCCTCGTCACGTAAAGATTATGGTTGATATTATGACATATCGTGGTAAACTCATGCAAATCGATCGTCATGGTCTCAATCGTAGTAATGATATTTCACCTTTTTCGAAGGCTTGTTTCGAAGAGGTATTGAATACGGTTGTGAAAGCGGGTTTGTTTGCGGAACGAGATAATATGAAGGGTGTATCCGCAAATATTGCGATGGCACAATTTGCTCCCGCAGGTACAACATCCTTTGATATATTGATGGATGAAGACAAACTTGCTGAAATTGAACAAAACAATTATTCATTGATGGCGAATCTTGATGAAGGTGAAGCAACAGTGGATGATGTGGATGCTATGTATGATAAAACATATGGTGAAAATGAAAAGGATGAAGAGATTGATGATCAAGATTTCGACTTTGGTTTCGGTATGGAAAAGATGAAAGAACATAAACTGAATAAGATTGTATCCACTGTTTCAGTTGTGAATAATGGTGTAAAGAATAATCGCGTTGAAATGGAATCACCGAAATATGAGGAAGGTGAACTCAATCTTGGAAATGTTGCGATTGAAGAACCAACTTATGAAGAAGAAACACCATTAGAAAATATGAATATTGAAGAAGTATCGGATAATAGTAATAATGTAAATGTGGAGGAAGTAAAGGGAGGTGTAAAGATTAAGAAAAGCACAAAACGTGCTGCTCCCAAAAAGATTAAAGTTTAAAAGACTTTTGATTTGATTTTTTATAATATTTTTATTTTTATTTATTATTTATTTGAAATAATATTCAAATAAATATTTCTACATATCATACATCACACAATACATATAACTCTTAATACGCTTTCGATAAATATCTTGATAAGCATCAGCAAGATTCTTTAGTTTTGCTTTGTAATCAATTAAAATTTCAACTTGATTTTTTAGATCTTGTGTATATTTGTAAAGATTATTTGAATAATCATACATATTTCCACTTTTTATCGGTTTTGCGATAGGAATAATTTTATCTTCATATACACTTACAATAGAGTCAAGAGTAGAAAGATTCGCTTTTTGGACACTTGTATAAAAAGTGCGATAAAAACCTGATTCTCTACACTTACGTTCCTTTTCTTCGTGACGACGAATTGTTGTTTGATTGTAATCAATATCAATCATTGTAAGTTTGTGTAAAAGTTCAATATTTTGAATCACACTTTCCATTTGAGAAATTTGTTCCATCTTAAATATAAATAAAAAATGTTTTATCATACTTTTATTCTTTTCTTTTTTTTATCTTTTTTTTTTCATTTTTTATTTATGTTTACGTTATTTGTTTATTTTCTTCGAAAACTGATAAGTTATATCGAATAATAATAATGATAGTTAGTAATAATATTATGATTGGAATTTGCGTTTTAACAATTGGAATTGTATTAAGTTCATTAGGAATTACAAATGCTATTTATGGATTACAAAATGTGATATTAGTAAAAGAGTTAAAAAAAGATATTGACGAATTGAAGAAAAAAAAGGAGTAATGATTTATTTATAATAAGTTATTTTTATTTTTTTTTATATATAAATATATTTATTTACATATGAAAAGGACTGCGATTTAGCGCATTATCACGGAAATGGATAAAAGTACGAATAAAATCGATAAAACGATTATCCATTACATTTGTTTCATCCTCTTTTTCATCAAAAAGATTTGATACAGCAATATCAAAAAATTGTCCAATATAATAAGGTCTATCTGATGTATAATATGTCGGATTTCTATATTTGAAATAATCGTGTACTAGGGACGAAAATTGAGGATATAGTTTACGGAAGATATCATAAAGAATATGATTTCTTTCATATGTAAAAATATACGGTTTTTTTGAATCAGGAGCAATAAATGAGTTTTTAAGATCAATGACTTTCATATCCATTGTTTCAGGATGAATCATAATCTTGTGAATACCAATATTTCCGTGTACAAAAGATTTTTCTTTCATCATATCAAGTAGTTTAAAAAGTGAATGATAAAAGATTGTAATATTACAATTTTCATAATATCTTGAAATATAATCATTTAGTGAAATATAATCATATAAATGTTGAATTGTAATTGTTACTTGAAATTCATTACTTGACATATATTCTGGTACAAATCTATAATTATACGCTTTCGCAATCTTATACATTTTAACTTCATTTTGAAATCCAATAGGATATTCACGTCGTTGTAGATGATGATCACCATAAATATCAATACTTCCAGAATATACCTTATTTACGTAATTCATATTTGATTCATTTTGAAAAATATAAGCACTATCTCCATAAGAGAGTGCGTTCTTTTTCATATCGTCAGTAATGACAGTAATTTGTTGATCTAGTTGAAAAAGCGACATCTTAAAATAAAATAAGTAGAAATATAACTTTTTATAATAAAATAACATACATGTAATATAACATATTTATAAAAAAATCATTTTTTTTTACTTATTTACGATATATGATTTAGAGTTAATATTTATATGAAATAAACCAAGGATCATTATATTTATTTGACAAATATTGAAATAACATAAATAAATGATAATATTTATTACGACATTCTTGTTTAAATTCGTGTGAATAATCATTAAAATGTTGTGATGTTTGTAAATAATAATCTTGGAAAGATGGTATTTTATCTTTATTTTCTTTTGAAACAATAATAAATCCATTTGTGGAACATGAATCATCCATCATAGTGTTAAAAAAATAAAACAAATCATTTCCTTGGTAAGATAAATATGGGATATATTTTTGAGGAATCATTGGTTTGCTTTCTACAAAAGAATCTTCTTCTTTGTCAAATAAATACCAATCATTTTTTGATGAATTATATGAAATTCCGCATATAAAATGATAAGAAAATGACATTTTATTAAATATTAAAATTATATATTTTCAAAAATAGATCTTGAAAATATATGTAAAAAAAAAATCATTTTTTTAACTATTTTTATTTACGTTATATTTATTTTATTTTGAATTGTTTCTGTAAATCTGGATTGATAACTTTTTATATCATTATACATTGTTTGTAATATATTTTGTAATAATAATGTATAATCAATATTTTCAGAAGATTGTGTACCATTTATTGATTGTGTTGAATTGGAGAATGTAGTACGAAGATTTGATTTTGTTGTATTTTGACTATTATTTGTATGAAAAGAGTGCTGACCTTTAAAGTTCGTTAATATTTTTTCAAATAAATCTCTTTTTTGTTCTATATTTTGATTTTCAGAATCAATATGACTTAATGCGTCATAAACACGTAATGCGTATTTACTCATTTTAATAATCGCATATTGTGGATCATTTGTCATCTTATCATAATAACGGTACATATCAATAAAATTTTCAATAGCAGAAATATAGTATTCAATGGGATCTAAATTAAAATGTGCTAATTTTTGTATATAACCTAAAACGTGATAAATGGTACCCATACAGAAATAAGTTTCAGCACCATAAAAATTACTATATGAAATTGATTCAATTAATTCATTTAATTTATCTAAAATAGCATTTCCAGGAGAAGATGATTCTCGTAAAATACTATGATATTCTAATTGATCGCGTTCGATATCAACTAGACTATCTTGATATTTATCAACAAAAACAGAGTTATATTCTGTTATGATTGTTTCTCTTGGATTTGTAACTTTATTTTTTAGATTGAATTTTTTGCCAAAAATAAAATTAACAAATTTTTGACTATTTGAATTATTTTTAGATAAAAGAGGTTTTAATAATTCAATTATATTAAATAATGGAACTGTATTTTCAGGTATTTTATACATATATGAATGTAAAAATATTTTAACAATTAACCATGACATTTGGCGTTTATTTATAGAATCTTTTGAATAAGATTGACGATTAATTATAGAAGGAGGTAAATAAAGTATGCTTTTTGAACTATTTATCAAACTTTCTGTTTTTTGATAACCAATTAATATATCGTCTGTTATATTCTTTTCATTTACAGTAATAAAAAAGGTAGATCCATATAAATTTGTATCAAAAACAATACTTGATAATTGATTCCAATAAGATATAAATATTTTATTAAACATTGAAACAATTTTATGAGGATAAATAACACCACTTATTGTTACATCATAATTACTTGATAATTTTTGACTTCCTACAGCAACTACACTACAAGGACTATTTACACCACTTGCTTGTTGACAATTATAATATTCTTTTTTTGTAATAATTTTTATTAAAATATCGACATATATTTTTCGAATAATATTAATAAGTGCTAATATATAATAGTCATCATTATTTTTTATATTTGATAAAAATTCTTGAAAAGCGAAATTCATTTTTTTACCATCTTTATATATAATTACATAGGTACCATTTTTCTCTTTTTTATTTTGAAGTGCTTCTAATTCATTTGGTTTGATAATAACAGATTGTTTTCGTACCATTTTACTAGATGTATTTGAATTAGATGTTTTTACATTCAATGTGCTTACATTGTTTTGTCTATTTTCTCGAACAATTTGTATATTTCCATTACTAAAAAAAGTATTAAATAAAGTATTTTTATTTTGATTTTGATTTTGACTAGTTGTATTTTTAGGTATTTCTTTTAAATAATCATTTATTATTTTTTCAATATTAAAATTTGAATTGAATAAAGAAGATATATTTGGATTTGTTGATATACTTTTTATAATAAATAAAATATTCGTATTAGGAGTTGGATTATTTACATAATCAAATATAGAATTTATATAAGTATGTAATTCATTTACTAAATTTGAAGTATTATTCTTTTTATTTAATGATGTATGATTCATTGTAAAAAAATAAGTTATATTATCTAAATATAATTTAGAAAATATATAAAATGATTAATCAAGAAATAAATAATAAATTATTAGATGATTATGATCAATATAAATTTGAATTAGAAACAAAACAAGAAAAATATAATCATTTACTTTCATTTATTGATAATTATAAAATTTTTCTTCAAACACACGGAATTCATGTAAAAAAATTAGGTTCTTATGGACTATATACAACGAAACATATATTTTATAATCCATACTTAAAACGTCTTGAATGGAACTCTTTTTTACACCACAAAAAAAATATTTCTTTATCAAAAATAAAAAGTATACATAAATCAGAAAGTAATGATAAATTATTATATATACATTATGAAAAAAATAATTGCGAAAAAATGATTATATTATTATTTCAAAATACACTTGATCGAATGCTCTTTTTTGACGGATTATACGGAATTCGAACTATATCATAAAAATAAAAAATAAAAAAATTAGTCCATAAAATAATTTAAAATTTCTATTTGTTCAACAATTTTATTTAAATAAAATTCACTATAAATACCAATTTTTGTTTTAACATAATCCTTAAATAATTCACTCTTTTTATCACATTTTATATACTCATGATACAAATCTTGTATTAAAAGTATATTCTTCTTTTCAAAATCAAAAAAATGAGCATATCCAGCAATTGCTGAAATTGGTGACTCACAAATCATCTTATTTGTATATGATCCCCTTACATATGCTGATAACTTCTTTTTATCAGGATTTACTGCTTTAAATATTTCTGATAAAGCATATACATCATCAAAAGCATTGTGAAAATTAATCACTTTTCGTTTTTTTGAATTAGGTTCATAATCTTTATTTTCATTT
>JACCEC012612550.1_pt1 | contig 10136 bp, 6 predicted proteins | sample 7450121 | NCBI WGS metagenome assembly JACCEC01 (sample SAMN15323455, study PRJNA562643) | freshwater metagenome | isolation source: river surface water | place: USA:Blue River Watershed | collected 2017-08-18 | reverse complement strand
TTCAGCAGCTCGCGGCGTATGGCGCGCTGAAAAATCATCCGGGGACTATAATTGACAGGATTAAAGGAGTGGCCATGGACTTTAGCATAAAAGCTTTTAATACAAAAAACGCAATCGCCCAGCACAAATCATCTTGTATCGCGGTGGGTGTGTATGAAGGCGGCAAACTTTCCTCTGCAGCGAAGGCGCTCGACCTCAAGGGTACGCTCAGCGCAGCAATAAAGAGCGGCGACATCACCGGCAAGCCCGGCACTACTCTGCTGGTTCACCGCAGCAGCGGCCCGGCAAAGCGGATTCTGCTGGTGGGGCTAGGCACACAAGACAGCGTCAGCGATCGCAGCTTTATCTCGGCCGTACAGGCAGTAGCCCGGGTCTTCGCAACGCTGGGCGCCAGCGAAGGCATGCTGGCTCTCCCGCTGGATTCGGTAAAGGGCCGCGACGCCCACTGGGCGCTGCGCGCCGAGGTCATCGCACTGCGCGAGAGTGTATTCCGTGCCGATGGCCTCAAGAGCAAGAAGGACGAAAGTGCTTCCGGCGTGCGCAAGGTGACGCTGGCCGTCAATGCTGCAGATGCCGCGACTAAACGCACGCTGGCGCAAAGCATTGCGCTGGCCAACGGCATGGATCTGGCGAAAACACTGGGTAACCTGCCGCCAAACATCTGTACTCCATCCTACCTGGCCGATAGCGCGAAAAAGATCGCCCGTGAATTCGGTCAGGGTATTGAGGTGCTCGACCGCAAGCAGCTTGAAGCACTCAAGATGGGCAGCTTCCTGTCAGTGACTAACGGTAGCGAGCAGCCCCCGAAATTCATCGTGCTCAAGCATATGGGCGGCAAGGCCAAAGAAGCGCCTGTCGTACTTGTGGGCAAAGGCATTACCTTTGATACAGGCGGCATTTCGCTCAAGCCTGGCAGCGGCATGGACGAGATGAAGTACGACATGTGCGGCGCAGCCTCGGTGCTCGGCACGATGCGCGCGATCGGGGAGATGGAACTACCGCTGAATGTGATCGGCGTGATCCCCACTTGCGAAAACATGCCCTCCGGACGCGCGACCCGCCCCGGTGATATCGTCACGTCAATGTCGGGTCAGACCATCGAAATTCTCAACACCGACGCTGAAGGCCGCCTCATCCTGTGCGACGCACTCACCTATGTCGAGCGCTTCAAGCCAGCGTGCGTGATCGATATCGCGACACTCACCGGCGCTTGCGTGACTGCGCTAGGTCATCACAATACCGGCCTGTTCACACGCCACGACGACGCGCACGATGAGCTCGCTAACCAGCTGATCGCCGCCGGTAAATACTCGAACGACACCGCATGGCGCATGCCGATTGAAGACGCCTATCAGGAACAACTGAAGTCCAACTTCGCCGACATAGCCAATATTGGCGGCCCTCCCGGCGGCAGTATCACCGCTGCTTGCTTCCTCGAACGCTTCACCAAGAAATATACCTGGGCGCATCTGGATATTGCGGGTACCGCATGGAAGAGCGGTGGAGCGAAAGGCGCAACGGGACGGCCGGTTCCGCTGCTGACGACATTCCTGCTAGACCAGCTGCAGCGCTGACTTCTGCACAACTTTTCATCAAATCAACAAGGGAGCCTCGGCTCCCTTTATTTTTGATTGATAGGCTTCTCAGACGGCAATCGATTTTTCGCTTTGCGGCGATGAATTGAATATTCAAATACTGAGTACAAATAAAGTTCCATATGGAAATTTCAGGCCCAAACGAACCGATCACCGTACGATGTAACAGAGTAGTCCCAAACATCATTTCTTTACTGCCATGTACCGGACGACTTCTTTTGATCGACAAATTGCTCTTGCAGAGATATCCATAAACACTCCATCCACCCGGAGACCACCACCGCCTAAAGATCGAGCACCGAATATATATCAAACTCCTAAAAAGCCGAATTGCTGCGCTCCCAAAGCTAGCACTACTAAACAAAAATCGAGTCACGAAGAAAATGATGCACGGCATCTGCGCCAATCGCTGATGGCCATGATAGGAAACTACCTTGAGCGCTCACCGAAAGACAAACAAATGAGCCGGTCTAAGTTACGAGAATTCATAGAACACATAGAAATCTGTCTGGGAATCAGGTCAGGCACACTGAATTTTCATCAATACGGACACCTGCTGACAAATCTGGATGCCATTGTTCCTTTTAAAGATGGCGAGCTTGGTGAAGATCTGGGCGAAATAGATCGAATAGTTCAGGCTTACGGAGACAAACTCAGCTGTTAACACAGCCGTCCATGCAGCCAGAGAGCCTTGCCGGGGAAGCCTTAACTTGTAGGTACAATCTCGTACCTCATCAATCAAACCCGGCCCATGAAACTCGCCACCTGGAACGTCAACTCCCTGAAAGTCCGCCTGCCTCAGGTCCTGCAATGGCTTGAGGCCACCCCGGTTGACGTACTCTGCCTGCAGGAAACCAAGCTCACTGACGACAAGTTCCCCGTCGCCGAGATAGAGGCAGCGGGCTACCAAGTGGCCTTCACCGGGCAAAAGACCTACAATGGCGTTGCGATCCTCTCACGCCACCCGCTCTCCGACGTCATCAAAAATAACCCGCTTTTCGAGGACGAACAGCAGCGGATCATCAGCGCCACAATTGAAGGCATGCGGGTGATTTGCGCCTATATCCCAAATGGGCAGGCAGTAGGTAGTGATAAATATGAGTACAAGCTGCGCTGGCTGGAAGCGCTGCAGCGCTGGCTGGAGTCGGAACTGCAAAAGCATCCGAATCTGGCGCTGCTCGGCGATTACAATATCGCCCCGGAGGATGCGGATGTGCATGACCCGGTCGCCTGGAAGGATCAGGTACTGTGCTCAGACGCCGAGCGCGCTGCTTTTCAGCGACTCTGCAGCCTGCCATTGAAAGATGCATTCAGACTGTTTCCCCAAGCCGACAAGCTCTACAGCTGGTGGGATTACCGGCAGATGGCCTTCCGCCGCAATATGGGACTCAGGATCGATCACATTCTCCTATCCGCACCCCTGGCGGAACGCTGCGCAGCATGTGAAATCGATAAAGTTCCGCGCAAATGGGAGCAGCCGTCTGATCACACGCCGGTAATTGCGACACTTAAAGGGTAATTGCAATTTGCCAGTTTTCTCAGGGCACGGAGGATTCCATTACATCCTTCAAGCGTTGCAGATCAGCCTTCACCATCGCCAGATCGTTCTCCCAGCGCTGCTCTGTCATTGCTGGCATCCGAAACAAAGTGAACAGTACCTCGCTGCCCTCCCCGTTCGGCACCACGCGCATAGGCACATAGACCTGCATATCCTCTGCGATCTCGACAACATGATCGAGAATTCCGTACTCGATCGAGGCGTTGAAGTGCAAGCCAAATGCTCCTTCATCTGTCTGGATTATCCAGCGATCGCCTTCAGGATGAACTGATTTGCAGAATGCGCCAGCCCAGTGTGGCAGGTTGCGGGGATCAGCAACATAACGCGCCACATCAACTGGCTTGCGAGCGATCGAGATCGAAAGTGTGTGGGATGGATTCATCAGACTGATTCCTCGCACGGGACGGCCAATGCGGGAGTCTATCCAATAACAAATACGGGCATCAGGACTTCAGCGCATCCTTAATCTGTGTCAACGAACCCGGATCTTCAATAGTTGTCAGATCGCCGGGATCCCTACCCTCACAAAGCGCCTGTATCGAACGACGAAGCAGCTTACCTGATCGGGTTTTCGGGAGCAGGTTCACTGCATACACTCGCGATGGTCTGGCAACAGCGCCGAGCTGATGATCTACCACGCCGAAGATCTCTTTCTCGAGCTGTTTTTTCTCTTCGGGCGTCGATGCTTTGGATGCATCCTTCGGTATCACGAAGGCGACCGCCACCTGCCCCTTGAGCTTGTCTTCCACGCCGACGACAGCCACTTCAGACACGTTCGGATGACTGGAGATACTCTCTTCGATCTCGCGCGTACCCAGACGATGGCCGGCGACATTAATCACATCATCAGTACGCCCAAGGATAAAGTAGTAGCCATCATCGTCCCGGATGCCCCAGTCAAACGTCGAATACACCTGTTCGGTGCTGAAATTCGACCAGTAGGATTTGATGAAACGCTCGTCATTATTGAACACGGTCTGCAGACAACCCGGCGGAAGCGGCCCTTCTATCACCAGCACGCCTTTTTCATTCGCGCCGCACAGTGCGCCGGTATTTTCATTCAGGAGCTTGAGCTTATAACCGGGCATGGGCACGCCCGGGCTGCCAAGGCGCGTCGGCTTGTCTTCGACACCCTTGGCAATCGACAGAATTGGCCAGCCAGTTTCTGTCTGCCAGTAGTTGTCGATGATGGGCACGCCCAGCTCACCCGCAATCCATGCCGACGTAGGCTCATCCAGCGGCTCTCCGGCCAGATACAGTGCCTTCAATGAGGAAAGATCATGCTTCTTCAGCAGCTCCGGAGGCTGCTTCTTCAGTACGCGCACAGCGGTGGGCGCTGAGAACATGCGTGTGACTTTGTACTTTTCAACGATGTACCACCAGATACTGGCGTCAGGACGGATCGGTACGCCTTCATACATCACTGTCGCCATGCCGGCGATCAGTGGGCCATAGACGATATAGGAATGACCGACTACCCAACCGATATCAGAGGTAGAAAAATAAGTTTCGCCGGGCTTGCCGCAGAAGATAGTTTCCATCGACGAGGCCAGCGCAACCGCATAACCGCCGACATCGCGCTGCACGCCCTTGGGTGTGCCGGTCGTGCCGGAGGTGTACAGAATGTAGGATATGTCATCCGACTTCAGCCAGGTGACCGGTACCTTCGCATTGATGTGCTGCGCACGAAGTTCTGCATAGTCCAGATCGCGACCGGCGACGCGCTCAAACGAGGTCAGTTTACGGTCAACCATCAGCACATGCTGAGGCTTGTTTTTTGATAGCTGAATCGCTTCGTCCAGCAACGGCTTGTAAGGCACGACTTTACCCATGCGCGAACCGGCATCCGCTGACACGATCAGCTTCGGCTTCGCATCATCAATACGACTGGCAAGACTGTTGGCAGCAAAACCGCCGAACACCACTGAGTGAATCGCTCCGATGCGCGCACAGGCCAGCATCGCAAACATGGCTTCGGCAATCATCGGCATGTAAATCAGTACGCGGTCACCCTTGCCAACACCGAGCGACACCATGATCGCTGCCACGCGTTCGACTTCCTGCTGCAACTCGCGGAAGGTCCAGGTCTTCTCGGCGGGGCTGCCGTCGGGCGTCTCGGTAGAAATAGCGATAAGTGCGGTCTGGTCGCCCTGCTTGCCGACCCAGCGGTCGATCGCGTTATGACAGAGATTGGTCTCACCACCAACAAACCAATTAGCAAAAGGAGGCCGCGAGTAATCGACGACTTGCGTGAATGGCTTGTGCCAGTCGATCCGTTGTGCTTCCTTTGTCCAGAATGCTTCAGTATGATCGATCGATTGCTGATAGAAGTCCTGGTAGTTCATACCGCCTCCCCGTCTTGTTTTCTGCCTTCTTTAGAATGTATCACCAGGTACCCGCACCCAACCTTCCATCAGTACGCGCGCACTGCGGCTCATGATGGCCTTGGTGACAGTCCAGTCGCCATTCTGCTGCGATGCCTCAGCACCAACGCGAAGAGTACCGGACGGATGGCCGAATCGTACCGCCTGACGCTCGTCGCCACCTGCGGCGATATTCACCAAGGTCCCGGGAATCGCTGCCGCCGTACCAATTGCTACAGCCGCCGTACCCATCATCGCATGATGAAGTTTGCCCATCGATAGCGCGCGTACCAGCAGATCAATGTCACCCGCTCTCACCGGCTTGCCACTGGATGAGATGTAATCTTTTGGTGGTGCGACAAATGCAACCTTGGGCGTATGCTGGCGCTGCGCGGCTTCGTCCAGCGATTTGATCAGGCCCATGCGCAGCGCACCGTGCGCGCGTATCGTTTCAAACATTGCGAGCACTTTTGCATCGCCATTGATCGCTTCCTGCAACTCGGTGCCGGTGTAGCCTATGGCGTCGGCATTGACGAACACGGTGGGAATGCCGGCATTGATCATGGTTGCTTTCAGTGTACCCACGCCCGGCACGTCCAAGTCATCGACCAGGTGCCCAGTCGGGAACATAGCACCGCCCGCGCCTTCTTCTTCTGCGGCCGGATCCATGAATTCCAGTTGCACTTCGGCGGCGGGAAATGTTACGCCATCAAGTTCAAAGTCGCCAGTCTCCTGCACCTGAGCATTCGTCATCGGTACGTGCGCGATGATGGTCTTGCCAATATTGACCTGCCAGATGCGTATCGTAGCCATGCCATCCTTGGGCAAGCGCGACGCATCGACCAGCTCATTGCTGATAGCGAATGGCCCGACCGCTGCCGACAGATTGCCGCAATTGCCGCTCCAGTCAACAAAGGCCTTGTCGATGGACACCTGACCGAACAGGTAATCAACATCATGGTCAGGTTTGCTGCTCTTCGAAAGAATCACGGTCTTGCTGGTGCTGGACGTTGCGCCACCCATGCCATCGATCTGCTTGCCATACGGGTCAGGGCTGCCGATCACACGCATCAGCAGCTTGTCACGCGCCGCGCCGGGCTTTTGCGCGGACTCAGGAAGATCTTGCAGGCGGAAGAACACGCCTTTGCTGGTGCCGCCGCGCATGTAGGTCGCGGGGATTTTGATTTGGGGGATGTGAGACATCGGTTACCTTTGCATTCGGGCAGGTGGTTCACAAATAGCGACGCTGGACCCCGGCCTGCGCCGGGGTGACTATCGGGAGGCTACTGGCTTGACATCTGTCACCCCGGTGCAGGCCGGGATTCAGTGTCTTTCACGCAGCTTTCAGCGTCCTTACGCCGCCTGCGCCGACGCAAGAAAATCCTGCGCAAAGCGTTGCAGCACGCCGCCAGCTTCATAGATTGATACCTCTTCATCGCTGTCAAGACGGCAAGTGACAGGCACTTGCATGGTTTCGCCGTTCTTGCGATGAATCACCAGCGTCAGGTCGGCGCGCGGCTTGCGCGCACCAGTCACATCATAGGTCTCGGTACCATCCAGACCGAGCGTCTTGCGATTGACGCCAGGCTTGAATTCCAGCGGCAGCACGCCCATACCTATCAGGTTGGTGCGATGAATACGCTCAAAGCCTTCAGCGACAATGGCCTCAACACCGGCCAGACGTACACCCTTCGCCGCCCAGTCGCGGGATGAACCCTGGCCGTAGTCGGCACCTGCAATGATGATCAGTGGCTGCTTGCGGTTCATATAGGTTTCGATCGCTTCCCACATACGCATCACCTTGCCTTCTGGCTCGACGCGAGCCAGCGAGCCTTTCTTCACTTGTCCGTCGACGATGGCCATTTCATTCATCAGCGTCGGATTCGCAAACGTGGCACGCTGCGCGGTCAGATGGTCGCCACGGTGCGTTGCATACGAGTTGAAGTCCTCTTCCGGCAGACCCATCTTGTGCAGATACTCACCGGCTGCCGAGTTCATCATGATCGCATTCGAAGGCGACAAGTGATCGGTGGTGATGTTATCCGGCAGCAGCGCCAGCGGACGCATCCCTTTCAACGTGCGCTCGCCTGCGAGCGCACCTTCCCAGTACGGTGGACGACGGATATAGGTAGATTGCGGACGCCAGTCGTACAGCGGCTTCACAGATGTACTGCTGTCGGTGCGGATCGCAAACATCGGCTCGTAGACTTTGCGGAAATGCTCAGGTTTGACGCTGGATTTGACGATCGCATCAATCTCTTCATCACTTGGCCAGATGTCTTTCAGACGGATCTCTTTCCCGTCTTTGATGGTCAGTACATCTTTTTCGATATCAAAACGGATGGTGCCTGCGATGGCATACGCAACAACCAGTGGCGGAGATGCGAGGAAGGCTTGCTTTGCATACGGATGAATACGGCCGTCGAAGTTTCGGTTACCTGACAAGACAGCCGTCGCGTACAGATCGCGATCAATGATCTCTTGCTGAATCTTGGGATCCAGCGCACCCGACATGCCATTGCATGAGGTGCAGGCATACGCAACGACGCCAAAGCCGAGCTTTTCCAGCTCGGGCAGGAGACTGGCTTCCTCAAGGTACATCGTCACCGCCTTGGATCCCGGGGCAAGCGAAGTTTTAACCCAGGGTTTGCGGAACAGACCCAGCTTGTTCGCATTGCGTGCCAGCAGGCCTGCTGCAATCACATTGCGCGGGTTGGAGGTATTGGTGCAGCTGGTAATTGCAGCGATGATGACAGCACCATCCGGCATCTGACCGGGCTTGTTTTCCCATTGGCCAGCAATGCCTTTTGCGGCAAGGTCAGCGGTCGATACCCGCGCATGCGGATTCGACGGCCCTGCCATGTTGCGAACGACGGTTGACAGGTCGAACTTCAGCACACGCTCGTATTCTGCATGCTTTAGGCTGTCTGCCCATAATCCGGCAGTCTTCGCATAGGTCTCGACCAGCGCCACTTGCTCATCGGTGCGGCCGGTGAGCTTCAGGTATTGAATCGTCTGTTCATCAATGAAGAACATCGCCGCCGTCGCGCCATATTCAGGCGCCATGTTGGACACGGTGGCACGATCACCCAGCGTCAGCGCGCGAGAACCCTCGCCGTAAAACTCAAGATAGGCACCCACAACTTTCGATTTGCGCAGGAACTCGGTCAGCGCAAGAACAATATCCGTCGCCGTAATGCCGGGCTGCGGTTTGCCCGTCAATTCCACACCGACGATATCCGGCAAGCGCATCCAGGACGCGCGGCCCAGCATCACGTTCTCGGCCTCCAGACCACCGACGCCAATCGCGATCACACCCAATGCATCAACATGCGGCGTGTGGCTGTCGGTACCGACGCAGGTATCTGGGTAAGCAACGCCCTGCTGTGCCTGAATCACGGGCGACATACGCTCCAGATTGATCTGGTGCATGATGCCGTTCCCCGGCGGGATCACGTCGACATTTTTGAATGCGTGCTTGGTCCAGTCGATGAAGTGGAAGCGATCCTCATTGCGACGATCCTCAATCGCGCGATTTTTCTCAAATGCCTGCGGATCAAAACCCCCGCACTCCACGGCCAGTGAATGGTCAACAATCAGCTGCACCGGCACCACTGGATTCACCTTGGCAGGGTCGCCACCCTGATCAGCGATCGCATCACGCAAACCGGCAAGATCGACTAGCGCAGTCTGACCCAGAATATCGTGGCAGACAACGCGTGCAGGGAACCATGGGAAATCCATGTCGCGGCGACGCTCGATCAGCTGCTTGAGCGAATCGGTCAGTGTGGACGGGTCACAGCGGCGCACGAGATTTTCGGCGAGCACGCGCGACGTGTAGGGCAGCTTGTCGTAGCTGCCCGGCTTGATAGCATCGACAGCGGCTTTGGCGTCGAAGTAATCGAGCTGGGTTCCGGGGAGAGGTTTGCGGTGGGCGGTGTTCATGGTTGGGTGTGATGTTAAGTTCAGTCAGCGATCCCGTGGAAAAAAGGAGTGTCACCGATTACAACGATGGGTCCCAGCTTGCGCTGGGACGACGATGTATAGGCCGGCAGGCTGCGCAACCGTCATCCCAGCGCAAGCTGGGATCCACGGCCCTCGGCCACTATCGACCTATTAATGCTGATTACTTCCGCTTCGAAATCGGCACAAACTTCAGATTCTCCGGACCGACATAATTCGCGCTCGGGCGGATGATCTTGTTATCGATACGTTGCTCGATGATATGCGCCGACCAGCCAGAGGTACGTGAAATCACAAACAGTGGCGTGAACATCGCGGTCGGCACACCCATCATGTGATACGACACCGCTGAGAACCAGTCAAGGTTAGGGAACATCTTCTTCACGTCCCACATCACGGTTTCCAGACGCTCGGCGATATCGAACATCTTGGTCGAACCCGCATCCTTGGACAGGTTACGCGCCACTTCCTTGATCACCTTGTTACGCGGATCGGAGATGGTATACACGGGATGACCAAAACCAATGATCACTTCCTTGTTCTCGACGCGACGACGGATATCCGCTTCTGCCTCATCCGGGTTGTCATATCGCTTCTGGATCTCGAATGCGACTTCATTCGCACCGCCATGCTTGGGCCCGCGCAGCGCGCCGATCG
>JACCEC010154597.1_pt1 | contig 10136 bp, 14 predicted proteins | sample 7450121 | NCBI WGS metagenome assembly JACCEC01 (sample SAMN15323455, study PRJNA562643) | freshwater metagenome | isolation source: river surface water | place: USA:Blue River Watershed | collected 2017-08-18 | reverse complement strand
TAAGTTTATCTATGTTAGGCATGATGTAAATTCTCTTTCTTTTACAATTCAAAATGGCCCAATCAAAGAGGTCGGCGTTAATGGGTGTCAAGTTGCCGATGTGATCGCAGTTGCAAAGCACATTATCGAAGAACTTAATAAAAAATTTCCTTGCCGTGAAAACTCAATGACTATCACAAAACTTGATGAGGCTTTGATGTGGCAAGACAAGCGAACTAAAGAACGAGAATTAAGAAATGTTGAAGGACTAAGCATCGCTTAGTTTTAATAAGGTTTACTATCCGCAAAAAATTGATACAATTGACAGGTGAAATATGTAAAAGATTTTCTCAATTCATTTATTTTTCCTCTGCTAGTTGTCGCGACACTCGCGCTTTTCAATCTATTCTCAAGATTGCAAGCGTTAGAGTTTAAACAGGCACAGCTAGAAGTGGCCATCACAACAATTTCAACTGATATTCGTATTATAAAATGCGCGGTCGTAAAAGATCAGCTTAACTGTTTAGGAGTGAATGGAGGATCAAGTAATTAATACATTTTACTTGATAGCTTTAGTCTCCTTTTTAGTGGAGTATCTATGTCATTGATTAATTTTTTGCGTGAAGACAGACCGGAATCAACAAGCCGCCTTACGCTTTTCATTACCTGCATCGTTGTAAACCTTATGGTTATTCTTACAATTGTAGTGTACACTTTGACTGAAGGAAAAGTGGACGCAACTACCCCATGCTCAATTCTTTGTACTATTCTGCTCGGGGCATTTGTAACCAACAAGATTGCTAATAAGGGGAAGGAAAATCCCTCAACTACTAAGGAGTAGATATGGACAAAGAAATTGCAATTTCAAAAGAAGTGGAAGCAAAAATTACATTAGAAGCAGGAAAGCTTGCTATTGAAGTAGACTATGCTGGAGCAATGGGTGGAGCTACTGCAAAAGTTTACGTTTCTACAGACATGGTTATCGATGCTATCTGCAAGAAGATTCCTGGGACTATCGATGATTCTCTTGGTGAGCTTTTAAAAGCAGGGCTTAACAAAGCATAATGAAAACAAGCGATCTTGTTTCTATTGCTAGAGATTTTTTTATCTCGACATTATCGAGGGCGATTCAAACCGCCCTCTTTAAATATCTGCCGTTTTTAGGCCTGCCGATATTAAGAGGATTCACGGAGAGATTAATCTTAATAATGGTCGAAAAGATGGCAGATTTTACAGAGCTTAAAACATTCTTTCTTTACACCGATTTCCGCATATCAAAAGAAGGAAGCGATTACGTCAAGGCAAAATGTGAGTATGGCAAGAATCCATCGGAGGAAAATCTCAATGCGCTTAAAAATGCTTTTGATAAGTTTATCCGTTTGTAGTTGTGCTTCAACTCCAAATGTTCCGCTATGTATTCCCCTCTCTCCTAGCGAGTGTTATTGCACTTGGACAGCAGAGGACAAGCATCTCATAGTTAACGACGATACTTTACTGGAAGGACAAACGTGCGTTGATCTACGGGCAAAAAGTATTCTCATGCCTCCAAACTCTTGGTCAAAGATCAAGGCGTTTATTATCAAAGTATGCAAGCAGAATAACCAGTGTACTGGTGTTTCAGACTGGGAAAGTAAGATCGATTTATTGGATGGGAAATGAAGCATTTAATCTTGAATAGAACAACTTTGCAAAGCGATCCTACTGGTACCCTAGGGGAACTAATCCTTAACGGTAAAATCATATGTCAGACGCTCGAAAGACCATGGAAAGATAACCAGAAAGAAATCTCCTGCATCCCTGTAGGTGAATATGTTTGTAAGAGAGTCAATAGCCCAAAGTTTGGCGAGACTTTCGAGATTACGAATGTCCCGAATCGAACGCATATTTTAATGCACAGTGGAAATGATGCCATTCGAGATTCACATGGTTGCGTACTTTTAGGAATGATCTCTTCCAGGAATGGGGCCTATCAAATTTTTAAATCAAGAATTGCGAGAGATAAACTCATGGAGATCCTGAAAGATGAGCAAGAATTCAAGCTCACCATCAATCAAAGAATCAATAGCTAGAGTGGAAGAGCAGATCTTTAAAGCTGAACAAGAAGGAAACACTAGGCAAGTTAGAGTTCTTCGCCTAGTGCTTAAACGGTTAAAGAACTTGAGTAAACAAACCAGACTTGAGAAATGAATCGGGGTATTTAATTTTTTGAACCTCTCTTTCTTACTGGTACTTATTGGAATAGTAAAGTTTAAAGTTCGATTTCATGGACGCCCTGAGAAAGAACAATGATTCTCTTCCCTTCCACGGTCATATCGATTTTTTCAGATGCATGAAAGTGCCCACACACTAGCGTGTTTGCATTGTACATTTCCATGAGTTCTAAAGCTCTATCAATGTTGTATTGATCGAAATGAACCATGCGAAACATAGAATTAAAGATGCCTTTCCAGTAGTGAGTAACCCAATCCGTGCCTTTCCATTCTGTCTGGCAATCCGCTTTGTAATTTTCATAGTTCTTTTTTAAAATATGCCCGTGGGTAAAAAGCGTCTTTGTTTCGCCGTGGAAATAAAATTCTGCTAGGTCATTTTGGTAAGTGGTGCCCTCATGATTACTTTGAACTTTAACATTGCAGCAGGCACTTAATTCTCGGTCAAGCCACGCCAAATTCAAAAGATCATTTTTCAAGCAATTTTTATAATCAAAATTATCTCCAAGATTGATTTTTAGGCCTTGAAAATCTCTAACCTGTTCAAGGTCATAATCTTTTTGGTGCTTCATTCCTCTATGTAAGTCTGTTATAACTAAAAATTTCATAACTTTTCCTCTTCAAAGTGTTCATTGATATATTTAAAAATTTTTTTTCTTTCCTCATGAGTAAGCTTTTCCTGAGAATACAGCACATCAGTGATGGCCTTTAAAACTGTATTCGCATTTTCAGGGTAGATGAAGAATCCTAGCGCCCGCTGCTCTATGAGTTTCTGGAGTTGATAGGCCTGAAGCCTTGTCCTTGGATGGTTAAGGGAAGCTCTGCTCTTCTTGACTTCCAGGAAGATAGGCTCCCCCTTCCATACTCCTACGATATCGGGGAGTCCTCGAATACTTTTTGCCTCCTTCACAAAGTGCACCATACCCATGTAGTTTAGTGCTGGGCGAAGGAAGCGGTCACGCCAATGGTTTTCCGTCATCTTACTCATTGAATTCTTCCCTATTAAAACGGTCTTCATCATCTTTTTGTAAGAGTACTTTCTCTAAAAGAGAGGCAATCTCATCCGTACTCTCGGAAACAAAATGAAATGCTCTATTTTTTAGAAGCACATGAGATCCGCTTCCTAGTTCTCTATTGTGAGTGATTCGTTGAATGTCCGTGTGATCAATGATCACTGGTTTTTTTGCTCTTACATCATTTAATTTAATTAACATATCTCCTCCTTAGTGAGTGTCAAACCAGTTCTTTCCTACTTTAGCTGTGCCGTCCATCGGGCATTTCAGATTAAAGTAAGTTCCCGCATCTCGAATTGCCTGGGCAATATGGAGGGCCACATCTTCTGCGATATCAGGAGTTGTGACGCACTGCAATTCGTCATGGATCCAAAGCACAGGGTACACTTTATCGCCATAAATTTTAATTCTTTCATGGAAAAATTGTATGGCCTTCTTCATTACAATGGCACCAGCACCTTGGATTAAAGTATTAAGTCCTGCGTGCTGTGATCTTGGAATTAAAATTCTCCCATCAAGTCCACGAAGATATCCACGAGTCTTGAGAGTCGCGTAGACATCTTCAAGAAGGCGTCGATATGCAGGAACGGCGCTCTTGAAATTCCCAATTGCCTTCTGGCCTATTGCTTTTGCTTCGGTATCGGTAGCTTCTGGTTTAATTGTAAGCCCTGCTTTTAACGCTCCGCATCCGTACAGCATGGCAAATATTAAAGTTTTTGCAGTCGCTCTTTCTGCTACTCCGAACGCCTTCTGATTTTCTGTATGGATATCGCCATTAAGAACGATATCCTTGTATGCTCCCCCATCATATCCCGCTAGGTAATGCGCAAAAAGGCGCATCTCAAGAGCCGCAGCGTCTCCCCCTACAAAGACATATCCTTCAGGAGCATAAAACAATTGGCGACACTCTTTCCCGCGATAAGCATGAACTGCTGGAACCTGGGCAAGGTTCGGACCCCAATGGGTAGCGCGCCCAGAAATAGCCCCATTCGTTGTAACCTTCCCATGAATTCGTCCTTCTTCAACAAGCTTTATCCATGCTTGATTCCCGTCGAACAAGTTCCCCATAAGTTTACGCATATCAAAAAGCTCCGATAGGATCTTTGCTTCGGGGTATGGCATAGCATTTAAAACATCAGCTCCTATTTCTGGAGATCCCTTCTCAGTGAAGTCGGTAGGAATCCAGTTGTATTTTGTTTTAAAGTACTCAATAAGCTGCTGCCTAGATCCAGGATTAAAGGGGACAACTCTCTTCTTAACTACAGGTACGCCCTTCTGATATCCTCTACCTTTGTGATTTGTTTTCGGAACAAACTCTTTTTCTTCAACTTTATCAGGGAAAAGATGCTTCACTTCATTCCACTTTCTTTCATAATCGTTAGAAACTTCTTTATAAATTTCCCTAGCTCGTGCAGTATCAAAGGGCACTCCACAAGTTTCCTGCCATTGAATATATCTCCTAACGTCGTGCTCTATCTGAATAGCTTCAGAAGAGTACTCGTCCACTTTAAGATACTTATAGAGCGCCATCGTTACTTCAATATCCTGCGAGCAATAGGCCACCATTTCTGGAGTACACTCTGCCCAATCAGTTGTCTCTCCATAGTTCCCTTTAATGACTCCTATGCGGTATCCCCAGGCCTCAAGACTATGCCTACCAAGAAGCTTCCTAGGAAAATTACTAGAGCGCATCTTATGAAAGTCCATACCTGTAGTATCAGGATACTTAAGTCTTGCTACGAGAATAAGGTCAAGGTTTTCTTTCCAGGAAGTGCGCTCTTCTAGGGCCTTCATTTCGGGGTACACTTTGGTTAAAGCAGGAAGATCAAAGCTTAAAGAATTAAATCCTATGATCTGCTCAGCTCTAAGAAGTCTTGAGAGTCCTGCTTCAATGTCATCTGTAAGTACAGAATAGGCATCTACAACGCCCGTATCTGTGTCCCCTATACAAAGACAGTGTACTCTTGTAAGATCCTTTAAAAGTCCATTTGTTTCAATATCAAATATAAGTGCCATAATTACCTTAGTTAAAAAATAAAAAGGGGCCTAAGCCCCTTAGTTTAGAATTGTGTATTCGTAGGCTCTTGAACATCTTGAGCTTCCTGGTCCTGCTCGATCTTCGCGGACTTGGTGGTTTCATACCATTGATTGCAAAGAGCATAAGTTGCTGCGTCGGTCATTTTCCCGAGTTTGAATTTGAAGACGTAGTACACGCCCTTATCTGATTTCTCTTTTTCTGTACGTAGCATAAGACTTCTGACAAATGGAGCCTTCTTTTGAGTGGCAGGAAGGGCTATAGCTTGGGTATAAAGAGTCTTAGCAATACCTTTGTAACTCATTCCTTGAATTCTCCATAAGAACGGTAGTTCAGAAACAGAAGGTGCCATTAAAAATACTTCCATTACAGGACGACGAGTGAGGATTTCCCCGTCTTCTTCAAATGTCCAATCTTTGTTCATATCTTGTGGTCCATTGATTGGTTCAGCTCGTACCCATTCGTTTTTTCCATCTACTTTGCGTTCAACTTTGTAATACTTTCGTGTAGAAAGTGGGAAGATTTCTAATTCTTGAGTCGATGATCCGATCTTCTCTCCAGAAGTAGAATCAATAATGTCCCCTGCTGCATACTTGCCATCTGTTACGGCCTCAGAAATCGGTTGAAGGCATATTAGTTTTGAGAACGCTATGTCTTCAATACGTAAACTTTCACTCTCAAACACAGGAGCAACAAACTCCTGAGTTACTACGTCCTGCTTCTCTACTACTGTTACTTCATTTTTCTTACTCATAAATTCTCCTTATAAATCCCTAATTAAATTGTGAAACTCTGCTACTGCTTTTGCGTCTTCATAATTTGTACCAAAATGCTTTCTGTGTAATCCATATCAAGCCTTCCTAATACTCAATACTTTACTTACTGATGGCATTTCAAGACCATCAATTTGGAACATTAATTTCGCATCATCCTCAAGACTCTCGTATTCTGCTTTCCAGAAAGAGTTTAGAGTCTGTGAATTAACCGTCATCATAGCATCTCGAACTTCTTCGCCTTTATTATCAGCTACCCATTGGAAGAAAGCTTTCTTGTCTTCTACAGTCTTCGGCGTAGCATCACTCATGCGGTGACTGATAGACACGTTTGCAATCTTATCAACTTTAAAAGAAGTCATCTCGTGACTTTCAAGAGCTTCAATGATCTCCGCTTTTAAAGCTTCACAAAATCCGTTTAGTTCTTCTGCTTCTTTTTTCTTATTCTTATAGCGCTCATCCATCTCTTTAAGAGCTTTGATTTTTTCTTGTAATTCTTGGATTTCCATTTGTATTCCTTTGTTAGTGAGTCAGTTAGTAGACCCAATCTTAGCATTTCTTTCGGTATCGTCAAGCGTTTTCTTTAATAAAATTTACCATATTTTTTCCGATCTCTTCTTTACTCATAAGAGCTAACGCGACTTTCTCGTCAATCGTATCTTTCATTGAGAGATTGATGTTTATAATGCTGTCATGCTCCTGACTTCCTCCCCTGTAATTCCTGGCCGTACTTTGCAGAAAACTTCCAAGATTGAAGGAGCGAGAGAAACGGATAGAATACTTTGCTCTTGTTAAATTTATTCCAGTGCCCCCTGCATTTTCGTTACCTAGAAAAATATGTACGCTAGGATTGTTTTGAAAATCATCTACTGCTTTCTGCTTCTCTTGAGTTGTTTGCTCTCCTGAAACAGTCACAAAGCTGTAGCCTTTTGCTTTAAGCTCTGTGCTTATCGCAGAAATATCATGCTTAAACTCTGTCCAAATAATAACTTTATTTTCTGGAACAATGTCCTCTAATAACTCCATCAATCTCTCTAGTTTAGGATTCTCGAAAGTTACAATCTTCCCATCATCCTGCGCTACATGCCCAGAAACAATTTGAAGAAGTCTTAATGCCTTTACAGGAGCAATCGTAGCTACCGCAGGCTTATCCATGTTCTCTTCAAGGAAGGTCATAAGGTAGTCGCGCATCTGCTCGTAGGCAATCTTTTGATTTTTACCCATCTCTACGTGCTCAATAGTATCGATGTATGGAGGAAGATCAATACAGTCTTTTGTTTCTACGACGTGCGCTCTCTGTTTAATTTTACGCATAAGTTCTTCTTGAGTATCTGCGCGCGGTATCCATTCTGGAAAGTGGTTTGGTCTACCACTCCATGCGGCGTTTTTATCCACGAAGTATTTTGCGCGGAAAGAAAAATAGTTGTGTCCAAAGGTTTGTCCTCCATCGAGAATCTTGAATTGCATGAAGATATCCATCATGTTCCTAAGAATAGGTGTTCCTGTTAGAATGAATCTCTTGAAAGTTCCTTTGGATAATTCAAAAACTTTTTTGCTTCGTTTAGCTGATGGATTTTTACATTGATGAACTTCGTCACAAACAAGAATCTGTGGTCCCCACTCCTGGAGAACTTGAAAAATCTTCTCTGAAAGAAGGGCCTCGTAATTAATCGTTATAATTTGTGCTCCGCTATCGATAGCTTTCTTAAGTTTCTTATCTCTATTTGTTCCAGAAGCGCATACGTAGATGCTTTTCTCAGGGATATTCGAGAATTTAAGGATCTCGTTTTTCCAGTTATAGATAACAGCAGGAACGCCAAGAATGAGTACTTTGTAAGTGTGTCTCTGTAAATTAAAAAGCGCTCTTAGGGATTCTATGACGCTCCTAGTTTTTCCTGAATTATGTACAACTATCCCATTAGCTAAAAAATTATGTACGTCAGTGCACTTAATATCGTAGGTATCAGTTATCCCATAGTCTTTTATTTCTACGATTTTTACTTCATGATATCCACCAAATTTATGAAACTCTCCTACCCTTACATATTTGTAACTCTTCTTTTTCTGTGTACTACTCTTTTTTGGTAGTAGGCTATCTTGTTTAAAACAGATATCTCCTACTGATAGTCCCATGTTAATGGATTTCCACCCCTCTATAGTTTTTACTTGGTGACAGGGAGTTAGAATTAAAGACGTTCCATCATTAAATATAATTTCATTACAAAATTTGTCACCGGAGGACACAATATCGTACATCTTATTTAGGCCGATAGTGTTGTCTTCTTTTAATCCTCTAACGCTTAACTTATCCTTCTGTCTATTCTTGTAAAACTTAAAAGCTTCTCTAAAGGATTTTGTTTTAGATGCCCCATTCTGGTTAATCGTAACTTTACAGTCCCCTCCTATACAGCCAAGTCCATGGAAGAGGGCTATCTCATCCTGGAGTAAGCTCATCTCTACGATTTCTTTTTGATGTTTGTACATTGGGGGTAAATTGTTTTCCATTCTTCATTCTCCTTAGTTAGTCGCCACACATCCAACCGATGTCTATTACTTCTTTCTTCTTAGTTCTATTTAGTTCTGCTTTCCTGCTCTTAAAGTATTTATCAATGCATTTTTCATCTTTACAAACATCATAGGCACCATTCGCTTTAAAAGCGTGCATCTTTATAATCTTTGCCTCGCAGTACATGCAATAGATAAAACTCCTTGTGCAAGGATTCCATTTCTCTTTGTTCGGATCTTTTGGTCTTCCTCTTGCCATTAGAAAGCCCCCTCACTAAAACGCCCTATGATTCTTATTCCACTAAAGGCATTAAATCGTTCCTTTGTTCCATCTTTTCTCTGTGGCCTACAATTACCTATCTTGTCGGGATTATATTCAAGAACTCTTTTACAAAAAGTTTTGAACTTTACCGTGTATCTATCATTATCTTTTTTACAGTGTTCTAAGTAGCAATCAAAAAGCATTTCTTTACTTACTATAGATGAGGAATCTAATTCTACCATATCGCTCATAAACGAGTGTACGTTATCATTCTCTTCTTGCATCTCTTTCCTAGTCTTATCTGCATTACGAGAGTAAGTAAATTTCTTCCCTCTAGCAAGCCAATAGCCAAAGTGTTCGAGAACGATATTCAAGATGCCCGAGCGTTCCGCGAAAAGCTTGTCTCCAATCTCTCTATCAAAATCTGCATCAGTTTCTTTGAAGGTTTGCTTAAGCCGCAGAATTAAAATTCTTCTGTAGAATCCATTAGAGTTATCTTGACTCTTGGGAAGCTTGTTGGCCGCCATAATCATCTTTGCATTAAATACTTCCGTTGTCTTATCAACGTGCATCTTGTGTACTGGTATAGCTTCCCCTACGATCACCTTCTTGAAAATATCCGAGGCTTCAAAGTCTCCTCGCCCCATTTCTCCAGAAATGTTAAAAAGTTTTCCTCTAAGATGTGCAGCACGTACACCGTCAGCTATATCTTTAAAACTCATCGTTGAACAAAACTCTTTTGATACAAGATATTCAACGGTATCGATAAGCGTACTTTTCCCGTTGCTCCCCTCTCCGAGAAGTATCATACACTTCTGGACAATCTTGGAAGGAATCCCTGCAAGCCCTACTCCTACAAACTCATTCCAAAGCTTACAGTCTTCTACGTTTCCTCCTAGGATCTTCATCAATGTCTTTTCATAGATAGGCGCACGAGCTTCAGGATCATAGTCGTAATCTATGATGCTCTCGAAAAAGAATTTATGACTATGAGACACTAGCTGCTTATCACTCACGCGAAGAACACCGTTTGCCATATTGATAAAGTGCTCTCCTTGAGTAAACTCCTCAAGTTCTTCAAGCTTTTCTTCCTCAGTCTTTAAGTACTCGCGTTTCAGGACTTCCACGAATTCCTTACAAGCCGCACTCACAGGTTTAGGATTAAAATATTTTGCCGAGAAGGCGTTAATCACACTCTCTTTTAACTCCACCCATATCTTTTTTTGCGGGCTATACACTTTAAAAAGCCCCGTATCACTGAAGTAAAAAGGACTCTGCTTATACATAAATTTTGCTAGATCATAATACTCGTGGATAACTTTTCCAGAAGGCGTGATCTTATGAAAGCCTGTCTTTTCAGTG
>JACCEC012752567.1_pt1 | contig 10137 bp, 3 predicted proteins | sample 7450121 | NCBI WGS metagenome assembly JACCEC01 (sample SAMN15323455, study PRJNA562643) | freshwater metagenome | isolation source: river surface water | place: USA:Blue River Watershed | collected 2017-08-18 | reverse complement strand
GAGTTTAACGTACTGTTAGGTTCATTGAACTACACCACTGCGGATTTCAAACCGATTGCTGCAGATGATGTTCTGAAGGATGGGGTAACTGGTGCTAAGGTGATCACGCATGAAGTCTTGAAGGTTAACTTAGGGACTCATTTAAGTTCACTGTGGACGAATGCCAGAACGATTGTCGGTACTACCAATTACCTGCGTTATGATCAAGACGTTTATAAGCAATATGCTCATGATGTCTATGAGACCGATCCAGTCTCTGGTGTACCTAAGTTTACTATCGTGGGTGGTAAGGTAAAGTTTAACCTACTCCATGCTAAAGGCGACTATGTGTTAGATAAGAATGGTAATAAGATCATTCAGTATTACAAAGGTGATGTGATGCTGGATTACAATGGTGATCCTATCATTCGTAATAAACGTAGTATACGTCGTAGATTGGAACTCTACCTGTTCGATGGTCGGTATGCGATCTCCGATACCAGTGAGACGAAAGCGTATATGGAAGAGGTCGTTGAGACGATGGTGCAGTACGTGACAGAGGATATTCCGTCGCTGAATGATCCACTGTTAGAGAAGACCAGTATCTACCTGTATCCTAAGTCGAATATCGGTCTGATCGAAGTCCTGCAAGCCGATGGCACGAAAGTCAAAGTAGAAGCAGAACAGCGCTTTAAAGTTAAATACTACTTAACGAGCAGTGCACGACGTGACACGCAGTTATTGGCTGCCTTGGATAATATGGGACGCCAATGCATTATCGATAACCTCAAACTCAAAACTGTGAGTATTTCGAATATCTTAGCATCGATTCGTAGTACCGCAGGTGAGGATATCGTGGATGTTGAGATGGATGGAATGGGGGAGAAAGCTGATCAGTATATCTACACACTGGTCGATGAAACCACCAAAGCAACGATCGGTAAGAAACTCGTCGCTAATCCAGATCAAACCGTAGCGATCGTCGATGATATCGCATTCAGTTACACTAAACACGAAGTAGCATAACTACTAGGAGGGCTCAGCCCTCCTAGTAGAGTCTATGCTTGTACAGATGCTTCTAAGATCTTAATGGCTTGGTCACAGGCGGCATTGATACTGAGTTCCGCAGCAAAGAGTTTGCTGGTTTCACGCATCAGGTTAGCTGTGTACTCAATGATCGCTCGCATACAGTCTTGTACTGAGGTTGTATACGGAGTACTGCCTTGATCGATAATAACACGTCGAGTCAGGAGTTCGTATTTGTTCTCGGATTCTTTGTACTCGAGCTGTGCTGCGAGGAGTTGGACTTTCAGATCTTTTAATCCTGCTTCCAAGCTCCCATCACCAAACCCCTTCATAAACTTCGTTATGAAGTTCTTACCCTTATCAGTCACCAATGTCGAGACTAAGTAACGCTCATCTCGATCAAATGGGGTGTGACCACGATCCACATAAAGACCGAACTTCTGTGAGTAGAGCTGGGAGACCATCTGTACGGACTCTTCTACCTTAGGTACGGTCTCTACAGTGTAGGATGTAGGTAAGGTAAAGTAGTTACGTACACGACCATTAGCGTCTTGCTCACTGCGTTCTGTACCCATCACTGGATTGATCTTAAAGAGACGGGGGATGTGCGATTGCTGTGGTGAGTTAAAGGCATTGATGTCTTTGGTGATAATCCGGTAGTACCGGGAGCAGATCTCTTCCGGTGCTTTACCTGCACGGATGTCTCGTACTAATCCTCGTAAGATATTGAGGTTATTACGAATCGTCATGATACTGTCTACGATAGCAGTCCATGCAGGACCCGTGATATCCAAGACTTTGATCTTAGGATCCATCAGTAACATCTTTAAGGTACCGTTTAAGGTAGCACTTGGACGTTCTGCTAAGACGTTCATAAGACGATACTCTGCAAAGGCTTGATCATCATCACGATCACCGATCATGAAATGAGAAACACTTGCAGCTACTTGGTCAGCTTCTTTGAAGGTTAGTCTTCCTTCTTCGACTTGCTTAGCCAGGTTTGCATAGATGAATCCCATAGGACCATCAAACCCATACCGGTTTTTGATACGGTTAGCATCCGAACTCTTAAAGAGGTTTTCAGTGAGCTCATCACGCTCTTTTTCGAATTGCTTACGCATCTTCTCAAGATTACGATGGTATTGTTCTAAGCGAGCATCCGCATGACGCTGACGACCAGCTTCTAACCAACGATCGTATATCCAGGTAAAGAGTTTGACAATTAACGCAATGGCGACACCAATACCAGCAGCAATAATACTACCTTTCTTAAAATCGATGGCTTCTAAGGCCACATTGAGTTTGGTGGTAGAACCGACTGCCGTAAAGGAGTTGAGATGATGCCCTTCAAAGATACCTGGGGTCATGGACTCTAAACCAATGGCTAGATTCCGAGACATCCCGTCAGATAAGAGGCGCATGCGCGCCTCATCTAAAGATGCGGTAATGGCATTCAGACGGTGTAGCTCAGGATGATCTAACATTGGCATATCTGGAAATGCCGTAAACATACCTTACACCTCGAGGTTAGCTTTGAAACGATTCACCGCGGCTAAGAACTTCGGCACCCACGCATTGAAGTGTTGAGTGTAATCAAAGCCGGTTTCAGTCAGCCCTTTGATGAATGGACACTCTGAGGTGTCCACGATCGGGGTATTCAGGGTATCATACCGGCAGATATATAGATGTCGTGCATCATTCAGTGCCTGTTCAGTGTCGATCAGGACACGTTCATTGATCTCAGAGATCACCTGCAATGCCAGTGGTAAACCCAACATGCGGTAATGATCCATACCACGGTTAGGTTCACCAGTAGGGACTGGAGAAGCGTACGCTACTGCAGAGGAGACGAGCTTTTGCAGTAAACGGGTGCGTTCCACACCCGATAGTACACATTGACTTTGGAAATTAGCGAGTATCTCACGCATTCTTTAAATCCTCGATTAATAGTTCATAAGAAGCAGACTTCATGAATAAATCATTATTACCCATACGTTCGATGAGTTGCTGATACGCTTCGGCTTTCGCAGTACGTTTACCAGATGGAATCCAGTTCACCCACACCCACTCTAACCAACCGACGTTTTTGTTCATCGCACTGATGATCTTATCCATGGCTTGGATATCATCCAAATAAACAGATTTCATCTCACGTGATAAGCCTACCTGTTTCAGTGCGGCGATATACTCATTGCGAATACGAGTGAAACGCTGCATTGGTTCATCATAGACTTTCTCTTGAGGACGATCCATGACCAAACCAAAGATGATCAGGATTGGTAACAGTGGGGTAATGATGATACCTGCTGTGGATAACAATGCTGTGGTTAACACAGTGAAGGCTTGGATAGTGTAGTGTACCCCTTTACTCTGGTATTGCATATGACCCCAGGTAGCATACATCTTATTCAAACCAGATACGATGTGACGACCAGCACCCATCCGAGCAGCAAATTGGTCAGCAGCCAGCTCACAGTTACGCATAGAGAAGACGTAATCGCCTTCTACGTTACGTGAGCGTTTCACGACATCTGTCACGACTTTAGTCACAAACTTCTGTTTGTTGTCTGTAGTTGCTAAGATCTCATCTTCAGGGAGCTTGATACCGTATTTAGTGTCGTATTCATGCAGGATGCTAATCTGCACTTTACGATCATTGGTACCGAGGACACGTTTAGAGAGATCATCGATGATGTAGTTCAGTGAGACGATGGAGGCAATCTGACTGAAGATCGTGAAGGTGTGGCCGATCTCATGACAGATCGCAGCAGCGACTTCTTCATCGGTGAGTAACTTAGACTTCACTAGACCCACAGCTAGCCACATGGTATTCTTCACTTTAGCAAAGACACCACCAACTTTCCCTTTCTGGTAATCGATCAACCCTTCAATGGTATTACCCAGTAAGCTCTTCGCTCTGAGGAGTTCATCGTTATCCAAGAAGTCGTGTAGGAAGTTAGTATAGATCGGGTTGTTACGATCTAATTGAACAGTCATCACTGCGGCATTCTCTTCTTGCTCTGGATCGATCTTAAAGATGAACTGAAGATTGGTTTCTTCTTCAATAATCTTACCGATATCTGATTCTGCTAACGCTTTAGACGTGAAGTTCTTAGCCATGCGTAGCTCAGCACACCACTTAGTCAATCTGGTAAAGAGCTTGGACTTGTACTGAAAGTCGATGGCTTCCATCGCTGGAATACACCAGCTCTGTGGTACAGGAGCAGGCTGTGCCCAACCAATGAAACTCTCAGTAGCTGGCGTGGCCTTGGTTTTCTTAACCAATTTAATTAATCGTCTAATCCAGCGTTCTTGCATGAGTAATGCATGTGTATGTTGTCGCACGATCCCATTTACGTTATTAATTGACTGCATTGTAAATGCAAATAAGCTGCTTAGCGAGTTCAGCACAATATCAGTAGCTGCTTCGGGACTATTTGAGATGTGATCAAATGCTTCTTTGGCATGTGCCACTTTCTCTTTTAGTTCTTTGGAATACGTAGTGTATTTTTCGATAGCTTTACCGATCTTAGTGATATTACGATTTTCTAATACACCGCCAGTAAATTTATTTAAATTAACTTCGTTAATAACCAAAATAGATTCTAAGGAATCTTTGTAAATATTCTGGTTGTCGATGCGATTAACGTCCAATGCTTCACTGGAGTCCCATTTATCGATAGTGCCATCTTTAATCATACTACTGACCTTCATGATTAAAGCCATATGCTCTTCGATAGAGGCGATACCGCGATCAATATATTCGTTATCTTTTACGATATAACAAGATCCAGTTAAAAGCACTCCAGCAACCTCCACTGGATACTTATTCCAAGCAGGACATTGATTGATCTTCTTAACGATTAAAGCGGCACCAGTAGACTTATAATGCTTACTGAGGATATCTCTGGCTAGGCGCTGTGCCGGGGTGCTAACATGCAGAGTATCGAAATGTGATGACTTCGATGGTTTTATCTCTTCATGCTTCTTTTTCAGATCTTCAGCTTGTCGAATAATCTCGGCCACTGCCTCATCCATAACCTCTGCATGTACAGTTGAATCGTATTCTACTTCGACTTCTTTACCATTAGCATCCTTACCTTTTACAGTACCGACACCAATACCCAGTTTACTGAGAACCCATTTAAAGAATTGTTTGATCTTTTCAATCAAACGAGCAATCAATCCTTTCTTCTGTTCGCCCTCTACTGCTTCTAACGCCACAGCCTGCATCGTACGTGAAGGTAGTGCAGTTAAACGGTTCTGCTGAATACCACTGAAGATACCTGGCTGGAGTGACTCACAGGCCACGTAGTACTCTTTACACATCCCTTTAGTGGCAATGAGTTCACCATAGTGTTCTAATCCTACAGCGACTTCAGTCTGAGCAGGTTCGACATCGTTAGAGACGTAATCTTCTAAATCATCTACTCCCAAGGTTTCATTATCCATTTCGATATCGAAATCTTCAGTATCAGACTCCATATCGAGTAGGTCAGACATACCTAGGTCTTCATCCTGCACTTCTTGGTTAGCTACACCAGCCCAACCTTCTGATTCCAATGCCACGAAATCTAACATTGGTACATCATCTATTTGTTCGTACATATTTCCAATACCTTTTTCTGATATCCAAGCTTGATGACTAATACTACCTTTAGCATCAATATTGATTTTGTGATAGGATTCATCGAGCATATGCTCATCACGATATCGATTCGCAAAGTCAGTGACTTGCTGTGTCTCACTAGCGAAGTCAGCGAAAGCTTCTTTAGCTACTTTTTCTAATAACCGTAAACAAAATCCACAGTACTCATGTAAGCACTGGTACCAATCTTTGGCCATTTCGATTAACGATAAAGTACTGTGTGCAAAACTCACGACTGTTTTGTTGCCCTTACCACCATCGACTTTGATTAGTTCTACAACTTTACTGCGGTACTGTTCAAGCAATTGTTTAGGTACAGCATTAGATAAGCTCTCTAACAGTTTTAGCCCATTATAACGCTCAAATGACTCACTATCTTCATAACAGTATCCCCACCCATCGAATTGGATATCTTGACAGAAATCTTTATATAACTCGTCTAGCTCGTTATCAGAAGACGATTTGGTCAATTGAATAGCCTTATCCAAGAACTGATTTAATTTACCGTTTGATAAGTAATACAAATCCGGAGCCACGTGACCACATTGGGAACCAATTGCCGTTAAGATTGGATGTGATGCAAAAGCCCGAGATTTGATAATACGTTGCAAACACACATAATCGTTATCGTAATCTTCTTGACAAGGACTCGTCGTAACTATCATGAGCGCATAAGCACGGGCAGTCGAAGAGAACTCCGAGATAGGCAGTTTTTCTATCTTATCTTCATAGGACTCTTCTACATGATCACAGACCATCTGTTTAGCGTCACTTGGAGACATCTTAACAGACGTAACAAGCTTATGCAATCTTTGATAGTTTTCAATGACGTGCTTTTCTTGGGTATATTTGAGTAAATAAGCCAATTTATCATCGATGTGTTTCTGTAGTTCTTCCGTTTCGGAATGTTTAGGCTTAGACGAGAACCAACCCTCTAATGCTACAGATGGCACTTTTGACTCTAGCTTAGCGACGATCTTGTCTAATGCATTATAACAGGCTAATACGTGTTGACTGGCGCCGAGGATCTCTTCAGAAGCATACTCGTGTTCATAGCCCACGTACCCGAGTGTATGAACCATAGCATACATCGTACCTAGCAGCGTCTCTATTACTTCATAGGTTTCTGAATCTTGATCATCCTTGGAGTCTAGATCCAACTCATGTGACTGTAGACTGCTTTTAGCAAAATTTAAATTATAAAGAAACTGTGCTTTTTCTTTAAAAGTATTAAACCCGGCTGTTTCGGCCTGCAGGATATGCTCTATAGTACTTAAATCACAGAGCACATGTCCTAATGTCAGAGCGTCTTTGTTAAAGACATCGATTGTATCATAATCTTTTTCATGAGCATCGATGATATAAGACTTATCGTAGTATAAGTTACTTACTTCATTCCAGACAGTATCGGCTTTTTTATACAGACTTTCGATTTCGCTCTTATGCTTACGTAAGTATTTACGCAATGGATCAAGTACGTATGGTCCATCTACTAACTTTTCTGCGCCTTTATAAATCGTAGTCAAACGTGCAGCGATATCCATTGCTACCTTACTTAACTTAGTGCCCTGATTACGATACATACCGTCATGCCAGGATAGAGTAGCATAGACTTTAAGTCCAGAGTTAGCGATGAATCCATATATCAAAGGTTCTTTAGCAAACTGAGGATTATTCACAATGCGTTTAAGATATCCAGGTTCTACTGTATTGTGACACATCAGAGCTATTGCTGCTATCGCCTCTGGTGATTTCAATACTCGATCGTTCAGATGTGTTAGCACCTCATGGTATTTATTATCTACCATACTGGTTAACATCTGTAGGATCTGATCTTTAGTCATCACAGATACTGGTTTATGGAGCTTAGCAAGCACCTCTTTTAAATGAGGTTCGCGTTTCTTAAGTTCCAGGACGTAGCCGTTTATATCAGTAGTGGCCTCTTTATGTTTTTCAATCTTCTCGCCAAGTTTCTTCACACCCTCTTCAAGCTTCTTGAAAATCCAGCCAATACCTTTACTGATGATTACTGCTAATGCTAACGTAATACCAAAGGCAATGATCCCACCAAAACTTTCATTACCTACTTCAGGGGTCTCCTCAGAGACCCATTTTGCTTTAGCCATTTTAAGTACCTTTTAGTCTTCATAAACATCTATAGATTGATCATACCCGAGCATTGCATCGACCTGTGCTTTACTCCACTCCATGATATCATTCGATCTCGTAGAGATATTATCTTCACTGCCGGTGTCTAACAGGACGGTGACGATATGCACAGGAGAGTCTTGACCTAGCCGTGCGACACGTGAGGTCGCCTGATTACGCTCATAGTCTCGGAATGGGGAATTGAACAGTACGCAAGTATTTGCTTCGATAACAGGAATCGCCGTAGACAGAGAATCAAACGTCGCTACCATCGGATTAGCCGTGGTATCGGTTTTATAAATACGCATGATCTTCTCGATGTCTTTATTGGTATCGCCGTAGACTTTGAGTGGATTATACTCTAAGCTAAAACACTTATCAGCGATTTCATCCACTACATCCACATAAGACGTAAAAATCAGGGTTTTCTTCTCAGAGGCTTCAATGATACGTTCCCAATCAAAGTGTTCTACCATTGCTTTAAAGCATTCAATACGACGCTTGGTTAAGATCCTACCTAATGCTTCACCGCGGATCTTCAACTGCACGTATTTCACGACAGATCTGGCGTCTCTAAACTGGACTTTCTGTTCCCCCTTCAATACGGGTAGGATGTTCCGTTCTTCGTAGCGATTACAGGCTCTGACTAGGTCCATATCTCGCATCGGATCGAATCGTTTATGCAAATGCATCACGTCTCGATAGTAGTTATCTAACGCTTTGATGTCCTCTTTGTTTCTGAGGGTCTGACGGTAGATCTCTATTAAGCCATTGTAGAGACTGACATACCGGGACATATTCTCTTTGTAGTAAACGATACGTTCTTTAACGAACTCCGAGATCTCATGTTTGATCTTAGAGAGAGTGAATTGTTCAGCGCCTTTGAAGGAGACTTTCTCAATACGTTCATCGATCTCTAACTCTACGACTGCGGCTTTGGCGATCTTATACGAGGTAATCCCGATACGATTCGCTAAGATATCTACAGCTCTCGCGACAGACTTACCAAAGATCTGCGTAAAACGCGCTCTAACGTCCGCTGTGAAGAGCGGATCGATGGTCGATAGGAATGGTACCATCTCACTACCCATCGCTTTTAAAGGCGTTCCAGAGGCCCACAGCACGCTAAATACATCAGCTCGTTTACACAGGTCTATAAACTTCTGAGTCCGTAAGGATTCGATCTCATTGAGGTTATGAGACTCATCTAACAGGATACAGAGCTTTTTACCTTTATTTAAATCGGCAAACTGAATAGCACGGTCTAATGCTTCGTAATGACAGATATAATACTGTTCTTTACCAGTAAACGGTTTACCGATAGAAGTCGCAAAACTCGGCGTATGTTTAAAGCGTTGGATAATACGCTGTTGCCACACTTCTCCGACAGCATTCTTCGGAGAGATGATAATCGTCACGGCTGCTTCAGATACCAACGATAGCGCTAAGCCTGCTTCGGTATTGTGAGTGACAATGAAATCGTCAGTAATGTATAGATGTTCAGGATGATCAATTAGTATACACTGTGTTTCTTCTTCACCGATATACTCGATTGATGCAATCCATACACCAGATATCTGATCTTTTATTGTACAACCTTCTAAGTGACATGCGCCACCTAAAGATCTAATCAGGTACACTAAATCTTTAGCAAGTGTTTCGGTAGGTGCAGTATATTCGAATTTCTCATCGAATTTACACAGTGCCTCTAATAACCGTTTACGTTGACCATATGAGCCATTTAAGTACTCTTCTGGAATAGTGGTAGGATTAGAAGCAACGAAGTCTTCGATAGATACCTCATATTCCAAGTCGGAATCTTGATCTGGCTTGACAGTAGGTAAGTACAGTCCATGTTCTACACGATCCAGTAACTCCAGTGTACTAAATACACCACTTGAGCGTGTAGTTACATCAGTGACATACCAGAGATGGTTTTCATCGACCTCAGTGACACGTCCGTCTAAGGTAGTAATGCGGTAGACTGGTCGCTTACCTTGAGGATATACGCCTAATACTTTTACGTGTGTACCATCGTAAGCTGTGACCATATCGCCTACCTGGATCTCACCCATAGTCTTCCATCCATTGGGGACTTTGACCTTGGCAGATAGGACGCTCGCCTTACCTGAACCTGGCGGAGAGGCCAACATAAATCCTTTCAAACCATACCGAGGTACGATATCTGAGTATAATTTTAAGAACTCCATTTGAGAGGGTAGTAATGTCACATTAAGCTCTCTGAGACGATCGTAGTTGAATACTTCCTCAGTGGGTGGGGATACTACACCCTTCAGCCAGGTCTTCGTCTCCAGCTCTTCTATGATCGTTTTAAT
>JACCEC011330696.1_pt1 | contig 10138 bp, 12 predicted proteins | sample 7450121 | NCBI WGS metagenome assembly JACCEC01 (sample SAMN15323455, study PRJNA562643) | freshwater metagenome | isolation source: river surface water | place: USA:Blue River Watershed | collected 2017-08-18 | reverse complement strand
TTTTTTTAACCTTCTCAACAAGGCGCATTATCGTGATCTGGTCTCAAGAATATTCTGTCAACCGCGAAGACGTTCGTTTGTATGTTTACCGCAAACGTGCCACAGCACCCGTCGCTGGCGAAGCCGCCAAGCCCGTTTTGTTGCTGGTACATGGCTCCACAGTTTCCGGCCGCAACACCTACGACTTGCAAGTTCCCGGTGGCAAAGACTATTCCGTCATGGACTATTTTGCAGAACGCGGCTACGACTGCTGGACAGTTGATCACGAGGGCTACGGCCGCTCTAGCTGGTCGGGCCGTGGCAACAGCGATGTGCGCACAGGCGCCAAAGACTTGGCCGCTGTGGTGCCCTTCATTTTGCAAGAAACTGGCGTTCAAAAAATCAACATCTTTGGCTCTTCTTCAGGTGCTTTGCGTGCGTGCGTCTACACCGAAGCCCATCCCGACACCGTGGCCCGTTTGGGCCTGTCTGCCTTGGTGTACACCGGCGCCGGCGCGCCCACCTTAGAGCAACGCCGCAAAAAGCTGCCTGAGTACAGTGCAAGCCCCCGCCGCAAGGTTGACTTGGCTTTCTACGAAGGCATGTTCAACCGCGACAAGCCAGGCTCTAGCGAAGACAGCGTGCCTAAAGCCATTGCCGCCGCCGAACTGCCTTTGGTCAGCGAAGTACCGACAGGCACCTACGTCGACATGTGCGCCAATTTGCCCTTGGTCGAACCCGAAAAAATTCCCTGCCCCACCCTGGTCATTCGCGGTGAATACGATGGCATTGCGGCAGAACCCGACCTGCTCGATTTCTTCACCCGCTTGCCCACCAAAGACAAGCAGTTTGTGGTGCTCTCAGGCATTGCACACAACCCCATGATGGGCGTGGTGCGCAACAAGTTCCACCACGCGCTTGAGAATTTCCTCAAAGCGCCTTTGTAAAACAAACCTCAAGGAACACCCTCGCATGACTAGCGTTCAATGGACAGGTGGCACAGAACACTGGACTCACAAAGGCGACATCCGTCTGTTTTTGTGGAACAAACCAGCCCACGCGCATGTGCCCAAAGTCGGGACCATTTTGTTTGTGCACGGCTCCTCGATGGCCTCACAGCCCACCTTCGATCTCAGCGTGCCCGGCAGGCCACATTCATCCGTGATGGATTGGTTTGCCGAGCGCGGCTTTGACACTTGGTGCATGGACAACGAAGGCTATGGCCGCTCGGACAAAAGCCGCCCCATCAACTTTGACATTGCCAACGGCGCCGAAGACTTGGCAGCTGGCAGCGAGTACATCCTCAAAACCACAGGCGCTCAAAAGTTGATGGTGTATGGCATTTCGTCGGGTGCGTTGAAGGCTGCTCTGTTTGCGCAGCACCACCCCGAGCGCATTGCCAAACTGGCCTTGGATGCCTTTGTCTGGACCGGCGAAGGCAGCCCCACTTTGGCTGATCGCAAAAAGAAACTGCCCGAGTTTTTGGCCAAGAATACGCGCCCCATTGACCGCGCATTTGTGCACAGCATTTTCAACCGCGACCATGGTGCCTGTGCCGACGAAGCCACCAAAGATGCCTTTGCCGATGCCATCCTCACATTGGACTCGGCCATGCCCACCGGCACTTATGTCGACATGTGCTCCAAGCTGCCCCTGATCGACCCCGCCAAAGTCACCTCGCCCACGCTCATCATGCGCGGTGAGTACGATGGCATTGCCAGCCTTGATGACTTGTTGAACTTCTACAAATTGCTGCCCAGCCGTAGCAAACAGTTCAGCATCATGGAAGGCATTTCACACGCCAGTTTCCAGCAGAAAAACTACCTGATGGTGTATCAAATTCTGCACAGCTTTTTTTCCCAACCCGAACCCACTTTCCGAGGTTAAATCATGAAGAAGCTTTTGAGCATTGTGTGCACAGCCACTTGCCTGACTTTGTCTGCGGGTCAAGCCGTGGCCCAGGCCTATCCCACCAAGCCCATCAAAATCGTCGTGCCGTTTGGCCCCGGTGGTTTTACCGATGTGGTGGCGCGCATCTTGGGCGTCAAGCTGGGCGAAAGCCTGGGGCAATCGGTGGTGATTGAAAACAAACCTGGCGCAGGCTCCATGATTGGTACTGATCAAGTGGCCAAATCGGCACCCGATGGTCACACCTTGTTGATTGTGTCTTCTACGCACGTCATCAGCCCTTGGATCTACAAAAGTGTTCCCTACGATCCCATCAAAAGTTTCGCACCCGTCACCAAGCTGGTCGACTCGCCTTATGTGTTGCTGACCAACCCCAAGGTGCCTGCCAAAAACGTGCAAGAGTTCATTGCACTGGCCAAAGCCAACCCCGACAAAATTCACTTTGCATCTTCTGGCAACGGCAGCGCGCAGCACTTGATTGGCGGCATGTTTGCCTCCATGACCAAAACGCAACTGAAGCACGTGCCCTATCGCAGCAGCAATTTGGCCACCACAGACGTTGTGGCGGGTGTGGTTGAGAGCAGCTTTGCTGGTGTGCCCAATGCCTTGTCGCAAGTGCCCAATGGCCGTCTGAACGCCTTGGCTGTGACCAGTGCCAAACGCATTCCTCAATTGCCCAACGTGCCCACCATGCAAGAAGCGGGTGTGCCCGGCTACGATGCCACCATCTGGCTGGCTTTGTTGGCACCTGCTGGCACACCTGCCCACATCGTGAACAAGCTCAACGCTGAGGTTGCCAAAATCATGAACACGGCAGAAACCAACAAAGCCATGTTTGAGGCCGGCGTGGAAGTGAGCTTGTCCACGCCCGAGGCTTTGACCCAACTCATGACCTCTGAAATGAGCAAGTGGGGCAAGGTGGTCAAAGACGCTGGCATCAAGTTGGAATAAACCGCAAAGCCTTGTGACCGACACCCTGCCCCTTTTTCCCCTGTCACAGGGCCTCATGCCTGATGGCATGCTGCACCTTCAAATTTTTGAAGTTCGCTACCTCGACCTCATCAAACGTTGCCATCAACAGCAACTGCCCTTTGGCGTGGCCTGGCTTCAAAAAGGCAGTGAAGTGCAAGTGCCTGGCGAAGTACCCTCGCTGCATGCCTACGGTTGTGTGGCCCACATTCGCGAAATGGACATGGTGCAGCCCAATTTTTATCGGGTGGTTTGCCAAGGCGGTTTGCGATTTCAACTGAACGAAGTGCGACCTGGCCCTTTGGGTGTGTGGCAAGGCCAAGTCAGCTATTTGCCACAAGACCTTGAAGTGGCCATTCCCGAGCACCTTCAGCCCTTGGCAGACCGCTTGGGCAAAGTGATTGCCTCTGCGCAGCAACAAGGTGTGATGGACCGATTACCCATCTTTGCGCCATACCAACTTGACCAGTGCGGCTGGGTGGCCAACCGCTACGCTGAAGCCATGTCTCTGAGCGATGCCGACAAGCTGGCCTTGCTGGCACAACTTGATCCCTTAGAGCGGCTTGAGTCAGTCTCGCGCCATATGCTGGCTTCTTGATCTGATCGGTAGGTTGGCGCAGGTTCTTGTGGCTAGAATGAACCCATGACCTCACCTCTTCTCCAAAAGATTTTCACCCGCTTGGGCTTTGTTGTGCTCAGCGTGATCCTGGCCTTTGCCCTTTACATCTGGGCCGTGCTGTCTTGGAGTTACTCCGAAGGCGAACGCGCAGGCTTTCTGCAAAAAGTTTCTTACAAAGGCTGGATTTGCAAAACTTGGGAGGGCGAGTTGTCTTTGGTGGCCATTCCAGGCGCCGCCCCCGAAAAGTTTTTGTTCACCGTGCGCGATGAAGCGGTGGCCCAACAACTCAATGAAGTGGCTGGCAAGCGCGTGACCTTGAAATACGAGCAACACCGCGGCCTGCCCACCTCCTGCTTTGGCGACACCGACTATTTTGTGGTGGACGTGGCGGTTATCGAGTAAGCAGCACCAATGCAAAGGCCAGAAATATCACAGCCCAAATGGCCTTGGAATTGCGGCCAATGAACTTCAAACCTTTCTCTTCCATCGAGATCTCTCTGGGGCCTGTTGGCTTGGGCGGCTCTAGCAGCTGAACCTCGGCAACGGCTTCGCCCCATGCGGTGGCATCTGGGTTTAGAAATTCCGTGAAGGTGCCGCTGGCAGCTTGGCCAGGGTTTTGTGCCGCTTGCAACAGCATCACTCTTTGCGTCAGCAAATAGGCCGCATAGGGCTGAGTTCTAAAGGCATCGGCAATCAATTTGGCAGCCGTTTCGTCGTAAATACGGGGCTTGGTTTGGATCATTTCGCGTAAAAACTGCATCAATGCATCGCGTTCACTTCCCGTCATGTGGGTTCCTTGGCTGCTGAAGATGTTTGCAAGGGTGCGCCCATATGGCTAAAATTTTTACTAGGTCTAACCCCAAGGCCCAACTGATGGCAACCGGCCTTCAGACAACACATGCAAGGAGACTCTCATGCCACACGTCATGGTCGTTATTGACCTGTTTATTTTGGTTGCCATTGTTTGGGCTTTTTCAGAGAACAATCGCCAGCTCAAATTGCTGAAAAAAGCCAAAGAAGCCAAGCACCACTGATTGGCGCATGCCCACTGCAATGGCTCACCCTTCTGGTGAGCCATTGTTGTTTTTGGCGGCCTCTTCGGCTTGCTTGCGTTCGCGTTTGAGCTTTTCTTGCTTCAAATCGTGGAACTGGTGAATGGCAAAAACAAACACCAACGCAAAAACGCCCATTTCAATCCACATGCCCATTTGCGACTCCTGAGGTTTGAGAAACTGCGGTCAATGTTACGATGAGTGAACGGAGACAAGCAATGCTCATTCGACTTTTGTACATCAGCCGGGCCGCAGGCGCCATCACTTCCACTGTGACGGGTTCGATTTTGGAATCGGCCAGGGTGCACAACCGCGTGGCTGGTATCACGGGCATTTTGTGCCAAGGGCAAGGCTTGTACATCCAAATACTGGAAGGCGAACGGGCCAGCGTCAATCGGCTGTATGCCACGCTGATCAAAGACAAGCGGCACCAAGATGTGGAGTTGGTGTTAATTGAAGAAATTCAAACGCGCAAGTTTCCAGAGTGGTCAATGGCGCATGTGATCATTTCCGAAAGCGATCCCATCGTGCAACTCAAGCATCCCGAGTTCGATCCCTTTACAGCATCAAGCGCGCAGTTGATGTCCTTGATCGATGACCTGCTGAAACACGCTACGCCCATCTACTGATTTACTGGGTTCAATTAAAGGCCTCAACTCCCTCACCATTTCAACTTTTCAAACTTGTAGCCTCTAGCATGTCAAGTTAAACTGAGTACAAGCTCACAGCTGGCCATGCAAGCTGTGACTAATTAAACCCTGTTGTCGGTACACCCATGAACAAACGCCACTTACTCAGCGCCATCGCCTTGGTCACTTCTACCTTGCTATTGCCTAGCTTGGCCAGTGCGCAAGATTTTCCGCCAAAGCGCCCAGTCACTTTGTATGTTGGTTTTGCACCCGGTGGCGCAGCCGATGCCGCAGCCCGATTAATTGCCAAAAAGCTCACAGAAAACATCGGTCAAAACGTCGTGGTGGAAAACAAAGCGGGTGCTGGCGGCAACATTGTTCACCAGCAAGTGGCCAACGGTGTGTCAGATGGCTCCGTCATTTTGCTAGGCTCCATTGGCCCCATGGCCATTGCGCCTCACATGATGAAAGTCGGCTATGAACCCTTCAAGGATCTAGCGGCCATCTCTGGCGGCGTGAACTTCCCCAACATGTTGGTGGTCAACAAAGAGTCTGGCATTAAAAATTTGGCTGACTTTGTGGCCCTCGCCAAAAAAGCGCCAGACACCGTGTCCTTCGCCTCTACTGGCGCTGGATCTGCCTCTCACCTCACAGGTGAGTTGTTTGCCATTCGCACCAACACAGACATGCTGCATGTCCCCTACAAGGGCGGCGCACCGGCCATGCAAGATCTTTTGGCCAATCGTTTCACAGGTTATTTTTCGGCACCGCCCACCTCCATTCCCCACGTTGAGTCTGGCAAGTTAATCGCCATTGCAACCACGGGCCTCACACGTCCAAGCTATCTGTCTAATGTGCCCACCGTGGCCGAGTCTGGCTACCCTGGCTTTGAAGCCCTGAACTGGTATGCCTTCTTGGCTTCTGCCAAAGTGCCCTCACCCATACTGGACAAATGGAATGCTGAAATCGTCAAAGTGCTCAACGATCAAAGCACCAAGGACGCACTGACCAAACTAGGACTCTCTGGTGCGCCATCTACAAGGGCTGAACTGACCAGCTTCATGCAGAAGGAATCAGAGAAATGGGGCAAGCTGGTGCGTGAGAAAAAAATTACGGCTGAATAAGCCGAGACTATTGATAATGGATTTAGGCCATGGTAGCGATTAAATCCAAACACCAACAAATATGCCAAAACGCGATCGGGGCTAATTGCACAACCTGCCTTGACGATTGAGTAATTGGGGTCAGATCACAATTGTTTTTACTCGACTCCATCGCTCACATCAGCATTGCACATGCCCACGCTGTAGTTATCTCTGGGTCTCATGGCGGAAAATCAGCCGCTGAATTTGTCATTGCACTCAGCCAAAAACCAAGCTGCGTTTTCTTCAACGATGCGGGTGGTGGCAAAGACAACGCAGGAAAAGTTGCGCTAGAGATACTGCAAGCTCACAACGTTCCATGCGCTTGCTATTCCCATTTGTCTGCGCGCATTGGTGATGCGCAAGATGGGTATGACAATGGCGTCGTGTCTGCTATGAATGAATTAGCGCAGCTAAAAGGCGTCGAACTGAACATGCCAGTCAAGGTGGCCATGCAAATTGATTGGGCATCACATTAGGGAATGCCTGAACTGGACAGCCCAGTTTGAGGCCACCACAATGGTCTCTCCATTCACTCAGGAGAGACCATGTCCATTTCGCGTCGTGATGTTTTACAAGTGGCCGGTGTGGCCAGTTTGCTCAGTGCTGTTGGCCAGCAGGCCTGGGCGCAAACGCAACTCGAGAGTTTGAAAATTGTCACCGGCTTCCCACCCGGTGGCACATCCGATGCCATTTGTCGACGCGTCTCCGAAAAGATCGCGCCCTCTGCCTATACCAAAGCCGCTTTCGTTGAAAACAAAACAGGTGCTGGCGGTCAAATTGCCGTGCAGTTTGTGCGCAACGCACCCGCCGACGGCGCCACGGTATTGCAAACACCCATGTCCATGCTGGGCATCTATCCGCACATCTACAAAAAGCTGCCCTACGATCCAGTGGGCGATTTAGCGCCTGTCTCTTTGGGGGCTGTGTTCGACTTCGGTTTTGCAGTGGGCCCAATGGTGCCAAACAGCGTCAGAAACGTTCCAGAGTTTTTAGCTTGGTGCAAAGCCAATCCCATGCTGGCCAACTTTGGTTCACCCGCTGCGGGCTCTACCCCTCACTTTATTGGGTCCCTGCTTGGCCGAGAGGCCAACGTTGACTTGAAGCACATTGCGTTCCGAGGTACTCAGCCTGCCATTCTGGACATGATCGGCGGCCAAATTGCTGCGGTTTCTGGCCCCATTGGCGAATTCACTCAGCACGTGGCGGCCGGCAAATGCAGACTGCTGGCTGCTACTGGCGCCAAGCGCAGCCAGTTTGCGCCCAACACACCCACGTTGGTTGAGCAAGGTTTAAAAGGCTTTGTTTACGACGAATGGTTTGGCTTTTATGTGCCCGCCAAAACCCCCACCGACATCATCAACCGTCTCAACGCCGCCATGCGCGTGGCCTTGGCCGCCCCCGAAACCGTCAACGGCATGGCCATGATGGGCCTGGTGGCACAGTCCTCCAGCCCCGCCGAATTGGCAGCCCGACTCAAATCCGACACCGAACTCTGGGGCCCCTTGGTTAAAACCATCGGATTCTCAGCAGACGCGTAACCCCAAAAAGCACCTGGCGTTTTCGCTGGGTGCTTTATCTAATTGGGGTCAGATCAACATTAATTTGGCAACTTTGCCAAGGACAGGAAATCAACAATGAAAGCATCTACTTCACAAACAAGTGAGTCCTTGATTGCAAATTTGTCTTACGTTGTCATTGCAGTCGGTAACGACGGCATCATCAACTTATGGAACAGAGCTGCAGAATTGGTGCTTGGCTTTGATGCAAGCGAGGCAGTAGGTCAGCATGCCAATTTGGTCATTCCAGCCAACATGCAACAAGCTCATGGCAACTGCTTCACCAAGTCGCTAGACGTCGTTAAAGAATTTGCAATTCGCAAGGACTCGGTCTTACCTTTCATGCACAAGTCAGGCATTCCCATTAAATTAAGAGGACACTTGGTCATCCTCAGAGGACCAGATGGCTTACCTCAAGGGTCGGCTGTCATTGGGTCGGTTGCTGAATAAAAAAAACACCTGGCGTTTCCGCTAGGTGCTTTCTGGAGTGAAGTGTAAAAGTTGTTTAGTCTCAGTTAGACACTTCTGAACAGCTCACTTTTTAACCATCGCCTCAACCAAGCCAGGCACGTGCTCAGCGCCACTCTTTACTAGGCCAGTTGACTTACCCAGCGTATCGCCAATGGATTCAACTCGACCGCCTAGGCAGCTGCCCAAGAATGCCTCGGTGATTGCATTGAAACCAATGTTATTGCTAGGCTTTGCAAAGCCATGTCCCTCATCGGGATACAACACGTATGTAACTGGAATTTTCTTGGCCTGCATAGCTGACACAATTTGATCGCTCTCCGCTTGCTTCACACGTGGATCATTGGCGCCCTGACCAATGAGTAAAGGACGAACAATCTGATCCGCCTTGTAAAGGGGCGAAGCATTGCGCAGGATCTGCTTGCCCTCTGCGGTGTTGGGGTCACCCATGCGGCTGTACATCTGCTTTCTGCCCGACTCCCAATAAGGCGGAATGGTTGCAAGCAAAGTTTCCAAATTTGAAGGGCCCACAATGTCGACTCCACATGCAAAGACTTTGGGGGTAAAGGCAAGACCTGCCAAGGCTGCATAGCCACCATAACTTCCCCCCATGATGGCAACCTTGTCGGCAGTCGTCACCCCCTGCTTGACGGCCCAGTCAACGGCATCAAGCAAGTCGTTGTGCATTGCCAATCCCCATTGCAAGTTGCCAGCATTCAAGAATTTTTTGCCAAAGCCACTCGATGCACGGAAATTAACAGACAACACTGCGTAACCTCTATTGGCCAACCACTGGTGATAGCCGTTGTAACCGTAAGTGTCACGCGCCCAAGGCCCGCCGTGAACCAGAAGTACCAACGGGACTGCCTTGTCGGCCTTCCCGTCACCATTGGTATCCGCACCCTTTGGCAATGTCAGATAACTCGGCAAGGTCAGGCCATCGCGCGCCTTAATTTCCGCTGGCAGCATTGGCACCAAAGGTGCACCCTGAAGTTCAGGGCGTGCCACATAAAGCATCGTCAGTTTCTTTTCTTGTCGGTCATAGAGATACGTTCCAGCAACCTTGGATACGGAATCGATGCCCACAATCCATTTGTCATCGGCCTTGGTTCGGCTTGCCACCAATACAGCACCTTCTCCCAACTGCTGCTTTAGCCAATCAAAATCTGCTTTTAATTCCGCATCAATGAATTTCCATTCGTTTTGAAGGTAGTTCACCGAATAGGCTTGAACTGCACCTGTAATTGGATGGCGCATCGTATTGCCGAGATCTGCCCGCGAATCCTCACCAATCAATTGACGTTGGCCTGTGCTTGTATCTTCTGCAAATAATGCAGTCGTGTCTCGTCCTCGTGAGTCCATCCAATAAAGCGTTTTGCCATCAGCAGTAAAACTCAACGGCCCTGTATTACTGTCTTCCAAGCTTGTGCTTAAAAACGTTTTCTCAGCAACCACATTGTCTTTAACGTGAAAGTAATCAACGCCCCCAGCAGCATTGGGACGCGCCGCAAGTCGAACTTGGAGTTGCTCATCCGCATCAAAACCAGCATAGCCGTCGCCCCTCAAGAGCAGCTTTCGCTCGCCAGTTTTGATATTGAGTAAATACACATCGTGCCAGCGCGGGTCACGGTCATTGATACCCACCAACATCTCATTGGGTCGCTGCGTAGAGTCGCCAATGAGAATGACGCGGATTTTGCCAAAGGGTGTGAGATCTTGCTGCTTTCCCGTGGCGATGTCTACGCCGTAAAGATGAAAATTCTCATCCCCGGCATTGTCTTTGATGAACAAGACTTGATCACTGGCCTTCGAC
>JACCEC013177518.1_pt1 | contig 10139 bp, 10 predicted proteins | sample 7450121 | NCBI WGS metagenome assembly JACCEC01 (sample SAMN15323455, study PRJNA562643) | freshwater metagenome | isolation source: river surface water | place: USA:Blue River Watershed | collected 2017-08-18 | reverse complement strand
TTCGCTTGACCATTCGCTTGTATAGGTGCTTTCGCTTGAGCTTGTACTAAAGCATTTGCGAGTTCTCTTGCTTTGCGCTCCTCCATTTTTTTACGCAATCTCTCTTTCATAGCTGATTGTTTTCCCTGTTGAATAATTTGATTGGTGGAAGCACCACCAGCCATATTCTTAAACATCTTGGCAAATGGACCATTAGTAAAACTTTTCATAAAGTCCTCACCTCCACCCATTTCTTTAAACTTCTCTACCAAAGTTGCGACTTCTTTCATCAACTCATCTTGTGAAATGTCTCCACTTTCGAGTTTGGTTTTTAATCTTTCTGTGATTTTTTTCATTACATTGGTAATCTTCTTGGGATCTTTCATCAAATGTGCCATTATGTCTTTCATTGATTTGCCTTTGGTATCTTCGCTTTCATCAAAAATCTCTTTCAAATCACCAGTAAACTCTTCGGTTAATTCTTTTGCCAATTTTCCCAATTTTCCTTCCATTAATGTTTTCATATGTTCTTGGATTACTTCTGGTTTTGGCATTTTGAAACCGCTTGGCTTACGTCTTTCACTTCCGTCCTCTTCAGTGCCTTCTTCTCCTAAGCCTTCTTCTCCTAAGCCTTCATTTGTTGCCCCTTCAAATCCCCTAAAAAACTCCTCCATTCCTTCCATGGTTTCTTTCATTTTGTTCTGTAGTTCGCTTTCATCCATATTTTCAAACATATTCATAGTCTCTCCAAAATTAGTTGTATCTTTTACTGAACCAAGAACTGTAAATAATAATAATTGTAAATACTTCCACATTGACGTTTTGGTTCCTTCGCTCACGCCTTCACAATTAAATAAAAGACGAAAATCCACATCTGGCAAAAACATAACATTTATTTCAGAATCCGGACTAAAAATGTCTGCGTTAGAGTTCATTATATCAAAAAAACGTTCAGGAAAAACTGACATAAAATGTTGGTTAAGTTTTTCATATTCAGCATCGTCCGCATATAACCATTTTTCCCATAAAAATGAATATTCTGGAAAAACTTTAGTTAAATCATTAGTAAAATCAATAATAATTGAACGAAGATTTTGGGTGCTCATTAAATATATTTATTGTTCAGATCCTTTTATATTGTATTTTTCCGTATACTTTTGAAAAATAAAGTTTTATATTTTCATATTCAACAAATATTCTAATATATTATTATAATGTTGCCAACAAAAATTATAACAATTATTATTCAATCTCATGGAGAAGATTTAACTGTTCCAAATTATATTGTTCCAAAAGATGTTAGAATATTATCGTCTGCTGGTGCTCCTGGATGCTATAATTTTCAAACTGAAAATGAAGAACATATTATAAAAACTCTTGTAAAAGATCAATTTATTGATATAACAGAAATATCTACATTCCGATTTTTAAATCAAATTAGAGAACTATTTATTCAAGTTGATAGAGAACGTGGTTATGCGGATTTAAATAAAACATTTGAAGAAATAGATAGATCAAGATCACGCTATGTACCCGGGTCTGGAACTGGTTATTCATTGGCAACCAGACGTACAGAACACGCAATATATGGACAAAAAAGATTTAGATTTATAAAATCAACAACCGAACATAGATATATATTTACACCGAAAGAAGAATCGCGAGTTTTTCCAGATGGTATTTATGTTATTGATACAAGAAATAATCCAGATTCTGGATTAAGATTTGGTTATAATTTGGCAGAACGCAGATTTGATATTAATGAAGAAACTATACGATTTGTTCCTGTTAGTTCTATACATGATATACATAATGAGCATATTAATTATACTCGTCGTAAGTTTGGACCATATTTAGGATTAGCTTCATTATATCTTGCTGTTGCTGGTATTTCACCATTTAGAAGTGTAGAAGAAGTTTCTACATGGATAACAAATAATTATAATATAGTAGATAATATTTATAAGTTTAGTTGTATGAAACTATTTGAAACTGGTACAGATCCAAGTGAATTAAAAGCATTAATGTGCGCAACTTTTTTAGGAGAAAACTATCTAAAAACTCATATAAAAAGAGTCGAAGAAAGGAAAGAACTTCCTCTAGAAAAAGAAATATTTGTTTCAGTATTAAATAGTTTTAATAAATTATCCGAAGAACAAAAGTCTAAGTTTAAAACAGGTCTTTCTCCAGAAGAGTTTAATCGAGTTCTAACTGCTTATAATGTATCTTATAATCCAACATATGTTGGTGAAGAGTGGGAAAAAATGCGAAATGAATTAATTGAAACATTTAATTTAGTTAGTGTTTCTAATCCAATGTTACCAGTACTACCAAGCGAAGGTATTAATAGTGAAAATATAAAAGAAATACATATTTCGAAATTAATAAAATATTTAAAAGGTCTTGGATATGATGGAATAAATATAATTGATATATCTTGTAGAGTTAATACAAATATAAGCGAAGAAGATATGAAAAAACATGAAGAAGAAGAAATATTACCAATAGATGATCGGAATACAAATTGGGGTGGTAAAAGAAATAAGAAAACGCAAAAAAAATCAAAAAAAAGAAAGGGTAGACCTTCTAGACAGAGACACCAATAAGTTAGAGACACCAATAAGTAAGAGAAAGACATCATTTGGTTTTTATTTTTTGTCATCTGTTTTCCAAGTGTAATTACAATTGGCGCAAATATACAAATATTTCATATTTTCATCATCATATCTCAAATAAATAATATCTGAATCATGACTTTCGCTACACTCTTCACTTGGGCATTTCATAGTTGTTTTGCGCGGAAGTGTAGGATCATATTTGGTATATTTATTTACCATATGGTTAAACTTTTGTTCGGTCTTTTTGTATTGGGTTTTTAATACGACAACACCATCATTTTTAATTTGTTCATCTTTATGACCGCAAAATCGGCAATAATAATTTAAATTATTGGAATTATTTTCATCAATGGTTATGTAATACATATTCTGGCATTCGGTGCAAAACTTCATTTTGTTGTTATATTATATACTTTTACTTTATGTTTATTAACATAAAATAAAATCAATTTTACGCGTTTGATTTTGGAGAATCAAACTGGGAAGGATCAAACAGGAAGGGAAGGATTAAAAGGGAAGATTAAAAGAGAAGGGAAGGATTAAAAGGAAACCTACGGTTTCCTTTATTTATTGCGGTGGTACTTTTGAAATATCACTTTCTTTTTCCGGACATGAAACCTTAGTGTCTTTAAACTCAAAACAAGTTCCAGCCTTATCTTTATACTGAATTGTATCTACATTATCTGGAGTAGGATAGACATAAATCTTTCGTTTGTCTGATCCATAAATGTATACAAAAAATAAACCAACTGCTAAACTAACAATAAAAACCGGAATGTTGATAAACCTTAAGATGCTCATTTGCTATATATTATATCTACATATTATATTACAAATATATTACAATTATATCTCTTAAAATATTATGAACACAATCAAGAATCAATCTCTCAATTTTGATAGAAATAGTTTAATAGATAAAGAATGTTTAATATGTCTTGAATCTATTGATATTGAAGAACAAAAATTAATAAAACTTCCATGTAAGTGTTCAAACTCTATTTATCATATATCTTGTATTACTATATTTCTAAATTCTGGAAATAATAAAAACTTTTGCCCACATTGTAAAGACATTTATAATATTTTCGAACAAAATAATGCCGAACAAAATAATGCCGAACAAAATAATGCCGAACAAAATAATAGAAAAAATGGAATAATATTTGTTATTCATATATTTTCAAACATAATTATGAATGTTATAAACTTATCTGTAATAATTGATAAAAATATTACAGAAAAAGTGTTTGTAATTCTAACATTTTGTAAAGTAGTAATTAACTTTGGATTTATTATAGTTACTAGACAAAATATTGTAAAAATAATTTCATATGTGTTTTATAGTTATATATTACAATTATTATTGTTAATATTGTTATTATATATTGTTAGCAATAGAGAAAATGATTTTTATTCTATACTTTTGTTAATTAATAATTTTTTTTTCTTTTTTGGTGATTTATTTTTTAGAATTAATATTGAATATTAATATTATATGCGTAAAAATGAAATCTTTTTTTGAATAATTTACATTGTAATCCAATCCAATCCAATCTAAAAAAATGAATAATCTCTACAGATTTATTATTGAGTTTGAAGAAAATATACTTGAACTTGTAGTTTCATCCAAATCTTTTCAAGAAGCAAAAAATACTATTATCAATGAATGTTTAACTAATTATACAGAGAAGTTTATGACCTATCAAATAAGTGATTTTGGTCTTCCAGTTTTCAAAAAAAAAGAACAAATAAGTGAGTTTCTAGAACAATATATTGATGAGTTAACCTTGATTCTTATTTAAGAAATCATAAATAAAAAACAATCAAAATCTTTTGTTTATTTTTTATTTGCCTTTTTATTTGTCTTTTTATTTTTCTATTTTTATTTAAAGGTCATCCGCACCAATTCCGTCATCAAACTCGTCCTCCCCAGTTGCCGAACGCTTAAACAAATCATCTCTATCATATTTGATTTTAGCACCCGTCCAAGCACCCTTCTCTTTCTTTTCAAACTTACCAAACTTTTTGTCCATATATGCGTGAACTTCTTTTGGTGAAGGAGCCCCTTTTCCATAAGTACTTTGATACCAAACTGTAAACTCGCTGTTGAGTTCCGTCTTTTTTATCTTGCCACCCGCATCCACCACAATCTTGTCGCGAATAAACTCGGCAATAAAATCCTGACTTTCCTGATAAGCTTTGCTTGCTTGATTTACAATATCACATTCGCCCACTTTACCATCAGTTTTAAATGCGCGTTGTACAAGCATCCACATAAATGTGTATTTCCAATAGGAAAACTTGTCAATAATTGTTCCATCCACCAAGAATTGAAATGGTTTATCTGGATCATCGTGAACTGGATTTTCTGTAAATAATGATTCGAATGGCACTTCCCGAATACGACGCCAAGTTCCAAAATCTTGCGACTTTATTTCCATTCTAACATTACTACACAAAATCAGTTTAAATTGAGGATAATAAACCATTGTCTTCATTTGGTATGGAGCACGACACTGAATCGGGTCTAAACCACTGGTCAACTGTTTGAGGGGACCTTCCAAGATTGCGTCTTTCTTCGACGGCTCCATAATAACCGCATAACGGACTCCCTTCAATTCTGCCAATTCTGCAGATGTTCCACCTACTTTCGCTCTATCTTGAGTAATTGCTGACAAAGGAACAACGCCTTTATATTCACCCATAATTTCATCAATTAATGTTGTCAATACGGACTTGCCATTTCGCCCCTCTCCAATATACATATGAAATGTCTGTTTATCTGGTGTTCCAAGCAACATTGACGCCAAATGGTCCCACATATAGTCGCGTAATTGTGGTCGCGGAAACAGTTTCGACATAAAATCATTAATTTCAGCAATTGTTTTGGGATCGTGATTGCCAATATAATCAATACAAGTTGATTTACTAACATAATCTTCTGGATAACCCTTTCTGAAAATCTTCTCTTTGAAATCAACTACTCCATTTTCAAAACAAAGCAAATATGGATTAATATCTAGTTTTTCCATAAATAGTGGATCATGGAAAAGTTCTTTCGCTTCTGTCATAATATTTTTCTTGTCATTGGTAGTAACAAGTCTTAAACTAATATCCAATATCTTTCCCATTTTCTTCTTGAGTGTTTTAATTAGTTCATTTGTCTCATCTTGGCTCTCAAGTGTATCAATAGTTGCTTGTATATTTTTCAGTTTATTTGAATAAATATCACGCAATTCAGTTGAAATTGCTTTTCTCAAAGTTGTTCCTGAATCAATCTCTACCCAGCGGTGATTATGAAACTTATACCAAACATTATGTTTAATACTGACACATACATATTCATCTTTATACATTTGCTTGAGAACATTTGCAATATCAAAATCACCACACGGTTTTCCGTTGCCTTTGCCATTCTCTCCCATATCATTCATCATTGGTGAAATTGTTTTGTCAATATAATAATCAATACTCTCGTTCAAAACTGCTTTAAACTTTGCTGGAGCATCATGTTTAGACCAGTGCATAATTGAACGCCTTGTAAGAATAGCGGTTCCTTTTTTGGATTCAAACCTTTGCCATTTTTCAAACATTTCTGGAATATCGGCAAAACTGAAACTGACAGACTGGGCGCTAAAAGCAACCCATGTAATAAATAACAAATTACAAGTTTCCGATAATGCCATTCCAACACGCAACCATTTTTCATAACTGCCTTGACCATAATATTGTTCTGGAAGAGTCATCGTATATTTGTGCGTCTCTACCAATTCATAGTCGCGGACAGTTAATTGATTGAGAGTTTCTTGAACAACTAAATCCAATTCTTGGTGATTCTTTACATGAAGAATTGCTGATAAAACGCCTGAACTAGTTATAAAATGGTTGTTATTGCTATGTCCAGTATAAATACGTTTTTTAACTTCAACGCCGTTTTCAATTGCCAAATCTGGATTTGTTGGAAAAGATGGAAATCCATTATAACGCGCTGACAAATATTGGATTTTTTGCGAAAGTTTAAAGTTTTTCAATTGTATGTAATTAGTCATTGGTTCATTATCCGCAGGATCAAATGTATTTTCATAAATGTGGGTCAATTTATATGGCTTATGGTCTGGCTTGCGACTTCCATAAAGTTGCCAGCCGGTATTTCCACTACTAATTGATTCGTCAAACACTTGATCCCAAGTATTTATAATAGGCAAACCTTTCCACATTGTTCCAATTTTTTCAAGAACCTTTGTGCGCAAATACATTTGGATTGCGCGACTTGCTTTGATTCCAATCAACATATGGATTCCATCTTTAGTAATGGATTTTTCACCGTCTTCAATTTGGTTTACATTGTCTTTTTCCATTACAAATATGTAGAATGGCTTTTCATCAAAACGATATATATCTTTCAAAATGACTAAATAAAGTGACACCAAGTCATCAATATGGTCTTTTGAATGAATGCGACTATTCACTGTGTGGTCATATTTTAAGTCAATATCAACTAGAATAGGGCCATCATTTTCTAGTTGAAGTTCAGTTAAGAACTCATCATTTCCACCTTCAATACAATTTTTATAATACAAACTCAAAAACTCGCTGTATTTATCGTCTGGAATATTGTATTTTCCACCATAGACGTGTTCTTTATTATGAGGTTTACTTGGAATCCTTGAATTGGTTTTAATTGTTTCTTTAGGTGCGTCTTTTGGCACTGAGTGTGCTCTCATAAAGTCTTCATATTTCTTAGTAATTGTTGCCATTTTATATTATAGTAGTTTATATTTTTAGATTGTTTATACTTTTTTTTCAATTTTGGAGTGGGGAACACTTCCAAATATTTTTGTTTATTTTGTTTTTATTATATTTTTAGACCTTTGTGTAGAGATATAAAAATGTCTAATAATATAATATAATGAGTAAAACCCCAAAGTATTTGAAAGGACCTCATTCTAAATCGGCAAAAACGCTTGTTAAAATGAAAAAAAGTAAAGTTCCGAATGATGCACTTAGTGAATCTCAGTTTGAAACAGCAGATACGCTTTTGAATATGCAAAATATACACAATCAATCAGAGAAATTAGAAAACAAGAAATCCAGAAAAGAAGGTGGATCCAAAAAGAGACACAAGAAACAAAGAAAAACAAAAAAGGCGTATAAACAAAAAAGGGCATAAATAAAAAAGGCGTGTAAACAAAAAAGGTATAGTTCCTTTCTAATTAGAAGATATAGAAATGGATTTGAAAAGATTATTATATACCGATATTGGCCAAGTATTTATATCAATAATGCTTGGATTAGGTTTAGCAACAATGTTTAGAACTGTTTGTGAAGGAAAAAATTGTTTAATTTTTAATGGCCCGGTAATCAATGAAATTGATGGAAAAACATATAAATATGGAGAGTATTGCCACAAATATGTATTGAATCCGGTTTCATGTAGCAAAACTAAGAAAATTATTGAAATTGATTCACCTGAATAGAGACGCGGTTAGAATAATGCTTTGTTCTCTCCATCTTACATTATATGGATAGAAAAGATATAACAAGGATTTCGGATTTGCCCGACACAACTGGATTTTCAAGAGATAATGGTTCGCGTGGTACAAGTATGAGTCAACAATACAAACCACTGAATATTCACCAAAATCCATATGGAATACCTGAACCAACTGATACACAGTTGCCTTCATTTAACCAAAGTTTTGGGGGAGGAGCTGGTGGGTTTTCAGGAGAAGCGATGCAACCAGCCCCTCCGCCAATGATGAACCGTGGTGCTCCACATGATACAGAGATGTTTCAAAATGATGAACAAATTAGACCAAATCATATTCCTTCTACCAAATTGACAACCGATTATTTGCGTGAGTATGAACAAAAAATGGCAGGATTAACCGAAGAACACCAAAAAGATAAATATAGGAAAGATTTAATGGTTTCTCTATATGATGAGTTCCAAACACCAATTTTGATTGGAGTATTATTTTTCCTTTTTCAAATTCCTATGATTAATTCATTATTGTTCAAATATTTTGGATTTTTGCAAATCCATAACGAAGATGGTAATTTAAATCTCTATGGATTAATGCTCAAAAGTATTTTGTTTGGTCTTACATACTTTGGTTTTGTTAGATTGACAACATAAAATTGAAAATATTTAGATAACAAATATAATAAATACAATTATTATATTAGTTTAAAATGGATAAGAAAACTGTATTTGAAATAGGTGGTGATAACTCAGATTATGATTCGGATTCGGGGTCGGGTTCAGATTCCGGTTCGGATTCCGGTTCAGAAAAACCTAGACATATTGGAGGCGCAGGTAATGACTCTGGAGATGAATACGAAATGTATGATAGCGATGAAGATGTAGAGGAACCAGATGAATCAGATGAGGAAAAATATGTAAATAAGGAAAAAAATATTAATTTTGAAGATATTGATGATGAAAATGAAGATATAGAAGATGATGACGATGAAGACGAAAATGAGGATGAAAATTATTTACAAAAAATAACAGAAAATATGAAAACCAATATAATCACAGAGCATCACCCAGAACTTATTGTTCATAATTTCGAAGAGGTTGACGCACTTTGTACTATTGTTCGTAATGAGGATGGTATTATTATTGATCCTCTTCACCGAACTCTTCCATTTATTACAAAATATGAAAAGGCAAAGATTCTTGGTGAAAGAGCAAAGCAATTGAATGCTGGAGCAGAAGCATTTGTTGATTTGGGTGAGGAAATAGTAGATGGATATTTAATTGCTTTGGCCGAGTTTGAACAGAAAAAGATTCCAATGATTATTCGGAGACCATTGCCAAATAATGGTTCTGAATATTGGCGTCTTTCGGATTTAGAGATTTTATAAAGGGAAGGATTAAAAGTAAAAGATCAATTTAATAACTAATTAATAAATTTGATAATACAAAACACAACTTTAATAGTGAAGATTTAAACCAATACTGCTGTAATTTTTTATAAAATGTGGTTGTACCTCTATAAATAATATTTAAACCGATAAATATCTATACCGATGAAGATTTCAAAGAGACACTTGGTATCCCATTTTAAATCTTCATCGGTATAGATATTTATCGGTTTAAATATTATATAGATGGCAAATAGAAGAGGTGTTTATAATATTGGGGAGGAAATTGAAGTATACTATGCAGATCGCTGGGTACCAGGAACTATAAGAAATGTTGAAAGTTATACAATTATAAATACAGCAACTGGAATAGAAATGGATAAAGCACCAACTGAAGTAAGACCTGTGGGTCGTGATGTAAGACCTTTGGGTGGTGGAGCAGTTCAAAATGTAATACCTGAAGGTCCAGTTGAATTTTTGAATGATAATAATCAGTGGCGACCTGGAACAATAACTTCCATAAATTATCAGATTTATATGTCCGGAGAATTATTTATAATAACAAGTTCAAGTTCAACATTAAGACCACTAATAGGAGCACCACAACTAACACCAGCACCACGACAAGCAGAAAGAGAAAGACCAGCAGAAAGAGAAAGACCAGCA
>JACCEC011833823.1_pt1 | contig 10141 bp, 10 predicted proteins | sample 7450121 | NCBI WGS metagenome assembly JACCEC01 (sample SAMN15323455, study PRJNA562643) | freshwater metagenome | isolation source: river surface water | place: USA:Blue River Watershed | collected 2017-08-18 | reverse complement strand
GGCACCATTTTTTTGCTGCGACCTGAAGAAACTATGGCCAAACTGTTAGTCGCCATCCTAGGCTCAGTCTTACTGTTCAAGTTCAGCGATGTTGCACTGTATTGGTTTGAGTCCCAAGTTCTGTCCAAATACACTGTTTGGGCTCAAAACGGCTGTTTTCTCATTTTTGCAGCCATCAAAGTGAGTTTAATTCTGACCAGTGCGTCTCTGTCTGCTTTTGCATGGGCAACCGCTGCAGAGGCTGCACTTGTTTCATTGGTCGTATTCTACGTGCTCGGGTTACGTGGCCCGAAGTTTCAACAGCTTCGCTTCTCTATATTGCGCACCAAATCATTGCTAGGTGATAGTTGGCCACTGCTTTTGTCGAGCATGGCCGTCATGGTCTATATGAGAACCGACCAAATTATGCTGGGCCAAATGTTGGGTGATGACGCTGTTGGGATCTACAGCGCAGCTGTGCGCATCAGCGAGGTGTGGTATTTCATCCCGATGATGATTGTGGCCTCTGTTTTTCCTGCCATCCTGGAAGCCAAAAAACGTGATGAAAAACAGTACCTCCAACGCCTTCAGCGTTTGTACGATTTGATGGTTCGGCTGTCAGTTGCTATCGCGCTGCCCATGACATTTATCTCAACTCCTCTGGTGGTTGCCCTTTTCGGGGCAGCTTATGTGGAATCTGGGCCTGTCCTCGCCATCCACATATGGGCGTCGGTTTTCGTGTTTTTGGGTGTGGCGAGTAGTCAATGGTTTATTGCAGAGAATCGACAGCTGCTGAGTTTTCAACGTACTGTATTGGGTGCAGTTATCAATATTGTCCTTAACTTCATACTTATCCCCAGGTTTGGCGTTGTGGGTTCGGCCTACGCTACAGTTATAGCGCAAGCGAGCGTTAACATAGTCTATGACTTGTTTCAAAAAGAGACAAGGCCAATGTTTGCAATGAAACTACGATCATTCAACCCAATGTATTTGAAAATCCGCGTCTCAAAAAAATGAAAAACCATGCACAATATATTCATACTTTAGTAACAGGTGGTTCTGGGTTTCTAGGATCACACCTTTGTGAAAGACTAATTTATGAAGGCCATGACGTAATATGCCTTGATAACTTTTTTACGGGTAGCAAAGCCAACGTTGCGCACTTAGTGAATAAACCGAACTTTGAGCTGATGCGACACGACGTCACATTTCCACTGTATGTGGAGGTTGACCAAATCTACAACCTCGCATGTCCAGCGTCTCCAGTACATTATCAACACGACCCAGTACAAACTACCAAAACCAGTGTACACGGCGCCATCAATATGTTGGGACTGGCAAAGCGCACTGGTGCAAGCATTTTTCAGGCTTCCACTAGCGAGGTGTATGGCGACCCTGAAGTGCACCCGCAGCCCGAGAGCTATTGGGGCAAGGTCAACCCCATCGGCATTCGGTCTTGCTACGACGAAGGCAAGCGCTGTGCTGAGACTTTATTTTTTGACTATCACCGTCAGCACAAACTGGACATCAAGGTGGCTCGCATTTTCAACACCTACGGTCCTCGTATGCACCCCAACGATGGGCGCGTGGTGAGCAACTTCATCGTTCAAGCCCTCAAAGGTGAAAACATCACCATCTACGGCAACGGACAACAGACCCGGTCGTTTTGTTATGTGGATGATTTGATAGAAGGCTTTGTACGTCTCATGAATACCGAGCGTGGCTTCACAGGGCCGGTGAACCTGGGGAACCCTGGTGAGTTCACCATGTTAGAGCTGGCTGATAAAGTCCTGAAATTGGTGGGTGGTAAATCCAAACTTACTTTTCACCCATTGCCAACTGATGACCCTAAACAACGTCAACCAGAAATCTCTTTAGCAAAAGAGAAACTTGGGTGGGAGCCGAGAGTTTCCCTAGAAGACGGGTTAAAAGAAACCGTGGCCTACTTCCGGAAAGCGCTAAATGTCTGACTGGCAGTTGAAGACTCCTGTCGCATTCATCATTTTCAATAGACCGGATACAACAGAGAGGGTTTTCTCCGAGATCGCAAAGGCGAAGCCTCCGAAGCTGCTGGTTATAGCTGACGGGCCAAGAGTGAATCGCCCCGGTGAGGTCGAGAGATGTGCAACAACGCGTGCCATCATTGAACAAGTGGATTGGCCTTGTGAAGTGCTGACCAACTTTTCAGAGGTCAATCTGGGCTGCAAAAAGCGTGTCTCTAGTGGTATCGACTGGGTGTTTGAACAGGTTGAAGAGGCGATCATCCTGGAAGACGATTGTTTGCCAGATCCGAGCTTCTTCCATTTCTGTCAGGAGATGCTCGCGAAATATCGCGGCGATGATCGAATCCTAATGATATCGGGGACCAATCTCGCTTTTGATATTATTCAAAAGCATCGCTACTATTTCTCGCGTTATCCGCATATCTGGGGGTGGGCTAGTTGGCGCCGTGCTTGGCGTGGCTACGACGTGGCCATGGCTAATTTGCCGGAGCTTCTCAAAGACAGAAATTTTGTCGAGTCATTCGCGCACAGTGCGGAATTTGAGCATTGGGCCGCAGTGCTTTCATCGGTCCGCGACGGGCAGGTGAATACATGGGACGCGCAAGTAGTTTATCTGGCGTTCTCCCGTTCGCAGATGACAATATTCCCATCGGGAAATCTAATATCAAATATCGGATTCGGTGTGGAGGCAACGCACACGCAGAAGGTAAATAGGTGGCTCGCAAACTTGCCACTTCATGGAGTTAATTTTTCGCTGGATCCTCCAAAGTTTGTCATCCCAAACTTGGAGGCAGAGAAAACCCGAAAGCGCAAAGAGGGCATTGGGGTGAATCGGTATCTTGGATATTTGCGTTATCTAATTAATGGAGTATTAGGAAGATGAAAGATATATTTGACAACTATGTCGAACATTCGTTTGGTGCAAGGGAACAAGCGTCCTTCAAGTTCAAACAATTTGAATACAACTACCGACCCTATTTCCCGGAAGCGGGCGATAGCGTTCGTTTACTTGACATTGGCATAGGGCGCGGCGAAATGCTCGCGTGCATGCGAGATTGGGGCTATGAAAATTACATTGGTGTTGACATATCGCCGTCGACTGTTAATTTCTGCAGGTCGCTGAATCTTCCTTGCGAGTTGGTAGATGACTCTACCGAGTATCTTTCGGCCAATCCGAATGCGTTTGATGTTATTACATTACTGGATGTGCTAGAGCACATTCCAAAGAAGGAGATGATTCAGTTTGTTAAGGCGCTAAGAGGTGCTTTGAAACCTGGCGGAGTCCTCATCATTCAAGTACCAAACTTGCAAGCGCCCGATGGCCATTTGCATCGATACAACGACATTACTCATGAGGTTGGATTCATTGAGCACAGTTTTGCCCAAGTTCTCTTGGCCGCTGGATTCGGAAAATTCAAATTTATAGGTTTTGAAGAGCTAGTATCTGGAACACTAACTGAAATAGTTCGCAAGACATTCCGTTCGCTTCACTGGTTAGTTGTGAGATTTCTCCGTAGCACAGATGGAAACATTAATCCAAAGATATTGAATCCAGTTTTTTCAGCGGTCATATATAAAGACTAATGGTCTGATATGCGGCTACGCGTTATCGCGCAAAAATTGGCGTTTCTTGCCTACTGGGCGTTAGACTTCTTGTCTTTGTTTGGGGTGAGATCGAATCCCCGCCCTGACCGAATTGCGCTTGTTCGTTTAGACGCCATTGGGGATTTTATAATATGGCTGGACGCAGCCAAAGAGTATCGAAGAATCTACCCGAATCAGAGAATTGTACTTGTTGCGAGCGCAGTTTGGGCCGATTTCGCAAGAGCTTTCCCATATTGGGATGCGGTTTGGAGTGTTGACGTGCGTCGAATGGCACGCAACGTCTTTTATCGCTGGAAGCTGCTGAAAAAAATTCGGCAACAGGGATTTTCTACAGCCATACAACCCACCTACTCAAGAAGCTTCATACACGGTGACAGTGTAATTCGCGCTACAGGAGCAAAGGAGCGTATCGGCTCAGCCGGTGATTTGAGCAATATCTCTGCTACGGCCAAAAGAATAAGTGATCGTTGGTACACGCGCTTGGTGCCAGCTGCCCCCAGCCCTTTGATGGAGCTCGAGCGCAATGCTGAGTTTGTTCGAAATCTGACGCAACAAGAATATCGTGCTTCCATGCCAAGCATTTCGCCCGAACCCGATCATCTGCCCAGTGAGCTGCCGCATGATTATTTTGTGTTGTTCCCTGGGGCTTCGTGGGTTGGGAGGAAATGGCCTGCAAGGGAATTTTCCCAAGTGGCAAAGGCACTCTTTGAGCAGCATGGCTGGCAACTCGTGTTGTGCGGGGCGGCGAGCGAAGCAACGCTTTGCGAGGCGATCATCAAACTGGCAAAAGTACCTGCGATAAGTTTGGCGGGACAAACCAGTCTGACGAAGTTGGCTGAGGTAATTCGTCATGCGCGTATGCTTGTGGGGAACGAGACTTCCGCAATTCATCTTGCTGCTGCCGTCGGGACGCCTGCTGTCTGCATACTGGGTGGTGGCCACTATGGCCGATTCATGCCATACCCAGAAAAACTGCCGGGCATAAAACCCCTGGTCGCCTACCATGATATGCCTTGTTACAAATGCAACTGGCGCTGCACCCAGCCACATGTTGAAGGTGGACCGGTCCCATGCATCGACCGAGTTTCTGTAGAGCTGGTACTTATTCTGACGCGCATTGCTCTTGCGAAAAAAAATCGACGTACTACCAGCGATCATGAAATCTCTTTTTATCAAGAACCTTGAGCAACACAACGCCCTGCTTACAAAGCTGCATGCACTTGACTCAGAAGTGCTCCTGGCCGGTACTTTGGCGACGCAATCACTTCGGCAAGGTGGAAAACTGCTCTTTTGTGGCAACGGTGGGTCTGCGGCGGACAGCCAGCACCTGGCCGCGGAATTGACAGGCAAATTCATCAAAGACCGCTGTCCATTGGCAGCTATGTCCCTATCCACTGACACCTCTGCACTAACCTGCATTGGCAACGACTACTCCTTTGACGAAATCTTTGCTCGCCAAGTTCTTGGCCTTGGGCGCAAAGGGGACGTGCTCATTGGCATCTCGACCTCGGGCAATTCACGCAATGTGATTCGCGCCGTCGGAGAAGCCAAAAAACTGGGCATGGTATCCATTGGACTGCTTGGGCGTGATGGCGGGCAACTCAAAAGCCTGTGCGATCACAGCATCGTAGTCTCCAGCGATGTCACCGCCCGCATTCAGGAGTGCCACATCCTCATCGGACACACCCTGTGCGGCATGATCGAACAAGGGCTGGGACTGGTATGACTGCCCCCGTGGTGAACATCCCATCCAAAGACCGGATCGCAAAAAGCCGCATTCTGGTGGTCGGCGATGTGATGCTAGATCGCTACTGGCATGGAGATGTCAACAGAATTTCTCCCGAAGCTCCTGTGCCTGTGGTGCACATCCAAAGGGAAGAAGTTCGCTTAGGAGGCGCTGCCAACGTCGCGCTCAACATCAGTACCTTGGGCGCCCGCGTCACTTTGCTGAGCACTGTAGGCGCAGATGAGGCCGCACTCACGATCAGAAAACTGTTGGCCAAGCACTGCATTGATGCTGAGCTGGACGAAGACGCGAGCATGGACACCATCGTCAAATTGCGCGTCATCGGTCGATCGCAACAGATGCTTCGGATTGACTTTGAAAAAGAACCCGACCACGAAGTCCTCGCGAGCATGCTGGGTCGCTTTCAGAACTTGCTGAGCCAACACGATGCTGTACTCTTCTCCGACTATGGCAAAGGCGGGCTGGCCCACATTTCGCAAATGATCCAGATGGCTCGGGACGCAGGCAAGCCCGTCCTGATTGACCCCAAGGGCAGCGACTGGACCCGCTACGCCGGAGCCAGCGTCATCACTCCCAACCGAGCCGAACTGGCACAGGTGGTGGGCAACTGGACAAGCGAAGCGCAGCTTAATGACAAAGCCCAGGCCCTTCGCCAGCAACTGGGCCTGCAAGCCCTGCTGGTCACCCGATCCGAAGAGGGTATGACCCTGTTTGCGACCAACCAGTCCACCTCCGTCCCCGCCCAGGCGCGCGAGGTTGCCGACGTCACTGGCGCTGGCGACACTGTCATTGCCACTCTCACCCTCATGATGGCCTGTGACCTGGAGCTCAAGCACGCCATGGTGCTTGCCAACCGCGCCGGCAGCTTCGTGGTGGCCAAATTCGGCACGGCCTTCGTGACTTACGAAGAGCTGTGCGGATGAGCACCGAGGACAAAATCTGCCTTCCTGCTGATTTGCAACAACGCCTGCGCGAGTTACCTCGCCCTCTGGTCATGACCAATGGCGTGTTTGACGTCCTGCACCGCGCCCATGTGGACTACCTGCATCGTGCAGCCCAGCTGGGGGCCTCGCTGATTGTGGCCGTCAACACAGACGCCTCAGCACGCTTGCTGGGCAATGGACCCGACCGGCCCCTCAACAAAGATCTGGACCGCGCATTCGTCCTCGCGGGCCTGTAATCAGTGGGCATGGTCACCTTTTTTGATACCCGCCACCCCGGTAGAACTGATCGAAGCCGTGCGCCCCGACATCTACGTCAGAGGCGGCGACTACGACATGGAAACCCTTGAGGAAACCCGCGTCGTGCGCAGCTGGGGTGGCCAGTCCGTTGCCATCCCCTTTGTGGACTGCTTTTCCACCACCGCACTGGTGCAACGCATTCGCCAGCCTGCCCCGGCCGCTTTACGCAAAGCTGCCTTCCTGGATCGCGACGGCGTCATCAACAAAGACAAAGCCTACGTCCACCGCTGGGAAGACTTTGAGTTTGTCCCCGGCGCTGTTGAAGGCATGCGTCGCCTGCAACAAGCCGGTTACGCCCTGATGGTGGTGACCAACCAATCCGGCCTTGCACTCGGCTACTACACCGAAGATCAATATCAAACACTGACCAGCCGCCTGCGCCAGGAGCTCGCGGCACAAGGCGTCACCCTTAGCGGCGTCTACCACTGCCCCCACCAGCCCCAAGGCAGCGTTGCCCACTTACTTTCAACTTGGTAACCCCCAACAAAACGCTTATGTTAAGAAGTTCAACAGAACGGTACGGTACGAACGGATGTCGAAGTACTTTTGGCATGACTTCATAGGTGTAAAACTCAGTAACGAAGTGGATGCGGTCTTTCAGCCACAACCGTCCAAACATGGCCTTGGACGGATTCACTAATAAGCAGCGGCTAAATATGGCTGCGTAACGTTTCTACTTCTGCAGCCGGTACGAAAAGGGGCAATCACCCAATGAAAAACATTTTTAATCAATTGGCTTTGCCTTTAAAAATATCATGCGTCTTGGTTGCGGTGGTTCTTATTTATATTTCCGCTTTACATTTGCCTTGGAGTTACGATGAATACGGTGCACTGGTAAGTCACTTGGAGTTGGATAATTCTAAATTTAAACATGAATATCAAATTATTCAGTATTCAATTTGTGATAAATGTGTAAATACAAGTTTTTTTCAAAATATATTGCTCCCAATATTTGTGGTTCCAATACGTTGGACCTATGCTCTTGGTATTAGTCCTATACTTGGTTTTTCTCGGTGGATTTCGCTCGATTGGACATTGCTGAAGCCTATACTTCTTTTTCCAAATATAATTTTAACTTTTTTCGGTTTGTTATTAACGCTCCGTAGCGTTGCCAGTCGTGGTGTTAGTTCAATTGGCCAACTTGCTTTCTTGGCTTTGATTTTTAGCTCTGCACCATTCGTTTGGTGGATCAATACATTTACGTCTTACTCAAATCACATGATTTGTTTTGGTTTGTTATTGCATTCTTCTCTTATAGAATCAAATCGTAGTCATGAGACAATTTTCGCGCGTGCAGCGTTTATGCGAACGGCCGCTATGGTACTAAATTATCAATGGATTCCTGTGGTCGCATTTCTTGGGGCGATAGATCTTTTTCGAAATTCCAAGCTCTTTTTTGCTTCGGGTCGTTGGAAAAGTTGGATTATTCCTGCAATCACTGGTTTTTTGAGTATAATTTTTCTTGTGCTTCGTGCTAGATTTTCAGGAAAACACGGAAGTCCAACTACTTCTGCGTTAACCGATCAGCAAATTTTACTGTACGATTTTCCTCATAATGCAACTAGTATTGTGGATGCATTGCAAATGTTTGCGTCCAGATACATCGAAATTTTGGCATCCTACTATGTTAAGCCAAGTGGTGAATATTTGGTTTTAGGGGCCGATACTTCTGTACTTGTTTTATTGTTTTTTTTGGGGTTGATGGTAATATCATTGCGCAATATTGATAATAGGTTGTATGTTGTGCTCTTCGCAATGATTACGCCTACGGTGTTTTTGCATCTTATTGGTGCTATACCTATGTCGCCGTTTAGGCACCAATTAGTGCTTTTCCCTCCACTTTGTTTATTGATTGCCTGTATATTAGACAGGGTCTTGATTTGTAAAGGATCTAGACGCGTATGGATGTTTTCAACGATATTTGTGTTAATTATCTCGTTGTCTGTTCAGGTAAATGATTCTTTAAACACTCAATCGGAGATGCCAACAAATGAATTTCGAGAAATAATTAGGAATAATGACGTCGAACGTCTTGTGCTTGCTCCTTGTGATCTTGAGCCAATGCTATATGCAGATTTACGTGAACGTTATAAGCCAATTTATCGATGTGGCCCCAGAGTCATAGAACTTCTTCCGGCTGATGTTGAGACTATTGCAGTTTGGTCCAGTTTTCAGCCCCTTACAGAACATGAGGCCTTGTTGATCCTAAGATACTATAGTGATGCAGATTGGTCGTTTCGAGGGGTATTGAGATCTAGTCCTGCTGGTCGACAAGGCTACTCACTGATGGTAGGCCGAAAAATTTAATCGTATATGCAAATTGTCATCCCTATGTCCGGCTTTGGTGAGCGTTTTCGTAAGGCCGGCTATTCTGTTCCCAAGCCTCTTATCGAGATTGACGGCAAACCCATCATCGCGCACGTCATCGACATGTTCCCCGGGGAAACTGATTTCGTCTTCATTTGCAACCAGGACTATCTCGACTTAGCTGAGTACAGGATGGAAGCCATCCTGCGACAGTACTGCCCCTCAGGCAAGATCGTGGGCATCCCCGCCCACAAGCTGGGGCCCATACATGCCGTGCGCCAGGTCGAGCACCTGATAGACCCGGCGCAGCCTGTTGTAGTCAACTACTGCGACTTCACCTGCTACTGGGACTGGCAGCACTTCAAGCAGTTCGTCGGAACCACCGCCTGCGCCGGCTGCATACCGGCCTATAAGGGCTTTCACCCGCACACCTTGGGAAGCACCAACTATGCCTACATGCGGGAGTCGGACGGCTGGGTGCTCGACATCCAGGAAAAACAACCCTACACCAGCAACCGAATGGAGGAGTACGCCTCCAGCGGTACCTACTATTTCTCCAGCGGCCGGACCATGTTGGACGCGTTCCGCCAGGCCTTCGAGCAGAACCTCGACGTCGGTGGAGAGTACTATGTGAGTCTGGCCTACAAGCCCCTGCTGGCCGCAAGGCAGCCAGTAGCAGTTTACGACCTCCAGCATTTCATGCAGTGGGGAACTCCCGACGATGTCGCCGAATACCGCAACTGGTCCGACACCTTCCGGCAACTGCTGGTCCCCACCGGCAAGCCGATCGTGCCTGCGGGAAGCTTGGTCATGGCCATGGCCGGACTTGGACAACGCTTCCAGAACGAAGGCTACCGCCTGACCAAGCCGCTGATCCCGGTGTCCGGCAGGTCCATGGTTGCCCAGGCCGCTCATGACCTGCCGCCGACAAAGCAGCATGCCTTCGTCCTGCGCTCGGATATGCCTGGCCACGTGGAAATCACTGCCGAGCTGAAGTCAATATACCCGAACGCTGTGGTCGAGTTCATTCCTTCGGTTACAGAAGGACAGGCCTGCACCGCGCTGATCGGTCTGGATGCGCTAGAGCGTAGGCAAGGGCCGGTGCCGGGGCCCGTCACCTTCGGCGCCTGCGACAACGGCGCCCTGTATGACGCACAGGCCTTCGAACAACTGGTGCGTAACCCGGAGGTCGACATCATTGTCTGGGGAGTACGCGGCCATGCCAATGCCGTGCGCCGTCAGAACATGTTCGGTTGGAT
>JACCEC013129621.1_pt1 | contig 10144 bp, 12 predicted proteins | sample 7450121 | NCBI WGS metagenome assembly JACCEC01 (sample SAMN15323455, study PRJNA562643) | freshwater metagenome | isolation source: river surface water | place: USA:Blue River Watershed | collected 2017-08-18 | reverse complement strand
GCCACAGTTGGAACCATGGGAGTGATGTTCACAGTTTTTGGGATGTTTATTACCTCATCTCTGAAGTAACTATTCGTTTGAGTTTGCAGCCTCTGCTTCGGCAATCTGCTTGCGCACATCGTCCATATCCACTTTGCGAATTGCGTCAATCAATTGGTCAAGTGATGCGGCAGGCATTGCACCTGGCTGGCTGAACAACATCACTCCATCGCGGAAAGCCATGATGGTTGGTATTGATTGAATGCCCATTCCGCCAGCGAGTTCCTGGTTGTTTTCGGTATCTACTTTGGCAAAGCGAATATCGGTATTTGCTTCGGCTGCTTTTTCAAAAATTGGACCAAACATTTTGCAAGGGCCACACCATTCAGCCCAAAAGTCCACCAGCGTGATTCCGTCTGCCATCACTGTTTCTTCAAATGTTTCGAGAGTGAGATTGATGGTTGACATGGGGGTCCTCTTCTACTGGGAGTAATTGTGCCCTTTATTGAACAACGGAAAGACCCGTTTTATTCGCCGCATTCTCGAGAGTTTGAAAATCTGTTACTTGGCTAAACCCATTACTGCGCATCAGCTCTGCCGCTACTCCTGATCGCCTGCCACTTCGGCAGTACACGATGTAGGGCAAAGTGGCGTCCAAATTGGGCAATTCAGCTTCAAATTGACCACTTTCAAGATCTAGGTTTATCGCACCATCTACATGGCCTTCGGCAAATTCCGCGGGTGTTCGCACATCAATAATCACCGTATTTTCAGTCAAACTAATTTCCTCAGCATTCTGCGAAGACCCACACCCCACAAGTAACGCAATAGCGGAGAGGGCAACAAGTAAACGATTAATCATGATCATTGAATCCTGGAGTTAATAATAGCCCTGCAACTAGCTCGGATATTTCGGCTTCTGTCAGTTTTGCCTCAGGGTGTTTGCCAAACATGGTGTAGTAACCCGGCGGCATTTCACCTTCCTTAATCACTTCAATGGTGTCATCTGCCTTGCGCTGGCGTGTATTCCATTCTTGATAATTAACCTTCTCTCGGCCTTCATCAATGTGACTTTGCACGACCCATGAAATTGGTGCGACCGAAGCGTAAGACGGATACTCCACCGAGTTCGAGTGACACCCAAAGCAAGCCCTCACCATAAGTTCTCTTGTCCGTGACGATGACCACGCTGGCTCTCCATTTACAGGTGGATTGGTGTGATCCTTGCCGTAAGGGATGAATTGAATTACCAACATCGTCACCACTGTTGCCACAAAAAAAGCAGAAATCAGTTTGCTACTTGACAGAGATGATTCATTTATTTTTAGTGCAACAAGAGTCGTCGGACCACCGATGAGTACAGCAAGAACAACAAAGCCAAATGGTGGCATTCCAATTAACGCACCAACGACAACAGATGCCACAGCGAAGACGCCAATAACAGCAATAGCGAGCTTGGCTTTTTTCACTCGCTCAATAATGTTTTGCATTACTCGTCTCCCTTTTTGCCATCAAGTCTTTCACGCAAGAAATCAGCGTGTCCGCAGTGGCGTGCATACTCTTCAATCATGTGAATCAAGATCCAACGCAATGGCACGACGCTTCCCGTCTTAGGGCGCACAGCAAGAGATACATCTTCTACAGTTTTGCCGAATATTGCTTGCCGTGATTCAACAATTGCGCGCTGAAGTGTTTCAACCGCCTCGCTCACGCCTGCATTTTCTGGAAACTCAAAGTCGCTATCGGCAGTTCCAATTGCAACACCTTCGACAGCAAAAAAGTCTGGCAGATCTGCTTCATTGAGAAACATCCGGCGAAACCAGTGGCGCTCAACCTCGGCCATGTGTCGGAGCAGGCCCAGAATTGACAAATTTGAGGGTTCTACTGCACATTTACGTGCTTGCTCATCAGTTAAACCACTTGCCTTAGCCAAAAGCACCGAACGGTAATGATCGAGAAAATCATTCAACATGGCCAGTTCTTCACTCATCAGACTGTGAATGTTAGCAACTGTTCAATTGCTGTTAACCCAAACATGAACTCACCTCAATATTCGTTTGCAACACTCAACATGTGCTTCGCATTCGTCGAACATCTAGCGCGGTTCATGTTCGTCGACGAGATTTGCTTTCATACCGCGACTTTCGATCTGCAATTTCGGCTCAATTTCTTTCACAATCCTCAGACGCGTTGACTTCATTTACTCTCGCTGAGATCTTGGTCTTTTCTTTCAGCGATGGGCCTTCACTTTCAGCAATGGCTTGGGCACTGCTCATCAGCGCACTGCCACTGATTTTTGTTGGACCTCTTGCCGGCCACTTGGCAGATCGGCTCAATCGCAAATTGCTTCTCAACCGTGGTCATGTAATTCGCGCAGCCATTACCTTTTGTGCCATTTCTGCAACAGTCCATCGCTTCCATTTCATTGGATATATCGCATTCGGGATACTGCTCGGCCTGACCAGAGTTCTGTACACGGCACGCGCTACCGCGTTTCCACGATTAGTTCGTAAGCACGAATTGGTTGCGGCAGATTCCACTTCGCTCATCATTGGAGTAATTGCTGGATCAGTAGGAGCGAGCATCGGGTTGATGCTTACAAAGTTTTCTCCAGCACTTGCGCTTCTCGTTGCCACTTTTGGTCAATGCGCTGCAGCTTGGTTGTACGGACGTATTTCTGTAGATCTTGGAAGAGGAACTCCTCGACGAAGGCATGGCAACCTAGCTTCAGTATTTGCTCAATTGCGAAAGCAAAAGACAAAATTTGCGATGTTTGCAACTGCAAGCCACCGTTTCGTTTTGGGAGCATGCATAGCGAGTATTTCACTGCTTGTTGACTCTGCATATGGGCTGCGAACAACTGGTTATGTAGCCGTTTTAGGTTTTTCAGCTGCTGGCGCATTCTGTGGATCGCTCAGTGCCGAATGGGTGTCCGAACATCTTCCCCGGCGGTCAATTACCGTAATTGCATTCAGTGCTTCCTCGGCAGTTTTATTGATTTCCTCTCTAATTTCATCACCTCGAATTGCATTAATCTCAATTTCAGTTGCATCGTTTCTGTTTCAAAATTTACGAGTTAGATCCGATGCCACAATTCAAGCAAACGTTTCACGATCAAACATTGGTCAAGTCTTTGCCGCCTACGACATGTTGTACAACATCGCATTTATTGTTGGTGCAATTTTAGGAATCGGTTTGAACAGCCAATTCAGTCACTCTGTAGTTTTTGCCACTGCATCAATTGGCTTTGCAGTAATGGCTTGCGTCTTTGCAGCGATTAATGATGGCAAAACTGATGTAGAAAAAATAGAAGAATTTCACCCATCTATTTGGCGTAAATCTGGGAAAAACTCTGCAATTGCTGTGTGATTGTGCGATTAGCACGAACTGACCGAACGATGGACGAAACGACGGCGATTGTTGGCCAAGCCATGAATGCTGCGAGATAACTCATATCCAAATCTCAATATCTCAAAGTTGACTGACTGAAAACCCAAGATTACGTACGGGTAAATTACCGAATAACTCTCTCGCGCTTCTAAGGTGAACACTATGAAGATCTTGGTTATCACTGCACACCCTGACGACGTCGATTTTGGAGCTGGCGGAACTATCGCCACATGGGTGAACGAGGGCCATGAAGTGGTGTATTGCTTGGTGACCGATGGTCAAGCTGGTGGCTCAGATAACACCATCACCCGCGATGAAATGGCTCGTATTCGGCGAAAAGAGCAAACTGCAGCTGCCCATATTTTGGGAGTAACTGAATTGCACTGGTTGGGTTTTCAAGATGGAGCTGTTGTGCCCGACCTGAATTTGCGCCGCGAAATTAGCGCAATCATTCGTAAAGTGAAACCAGATCGCGTACTCACCCAATCTGCCGAGCGTCGCTATGACCGCATCTACGCCTCGCACCCAGACCACCTTGCAACCGGCGAAGCTGCGCTATGCGCTGTGTACCCAGATGCACGAAATGAATTTGCTTTCCCAGAGTTACTCAGCGAACGCGGTCTTGAACCACATTCTGTTCCTGAAACTTGGATCATGGCTGGGCCAAACCCGAAGCATTTCATTGACACCACCGACGTGCTTGATAAAAAGGTTGAAGCGTTGCTGTGTCATGCAAGTCAGCATCAAGAACCTGCAGAATTGCCCATGCGAATGCGTGGATGGGGTGAGCAAATTGCTCAGGCTGGTGGTTTGCCTGCGGGAAGAACCGCCGAAGCGTTCTTAGTTGTAGATACGAAATAGTTCAGATTTACGGAACAATTGTTGTTTCGGTAGGAACCGTAGTTGCCGTTGGATCAATCGTGGTTTCCACCGGAATGGTGGTGTCAACAACTGTTGTTTCTGGAGCGATGGTCACAGGTGGATCTGTAGTGACAATTTCAGGAACCGTGACATACGAATAGTTCTTCGTGGGCTGTGGCTGATCTAGCCAAAAAACGAACGACACGAGAAAAATCACTATTGATAACAGAGTTGAGTTTCGAGGCCGACGGAATTTCATGCTGTCACCCCACCACTTACCTTGATTGCGGCATAGGTGCTGCGTAATTCAGCTGCAATTCGGCGACGAAGCTCGCGCTCAACTTTCCACTGCTGAACCGGAAGCGATCTTCCTGCCACACGCACTTCAACATCAGACTCTCCAAGTGTGTCAACACCTTGGACACTTGGCACTTCAATGAGCATGCTTGCAAACTTTGGATCACGCGCCATGTCTGCACAAACTCGATCAATGCGAATGATTTCCTTTTCAATATCGCTTTCACGAGGTAACGGAACTGTGACCAATACTCGCGACCAATCTCGCGACATGTTCACGTTTTGGCGCAACTGTCCATTGGCAATACTGATGAGATCACCATCAAATGTGCGAATTTTCGTCACACGGAGTGTCACTTCTTCAACTCGGCCTTCGGCCCAACCTACGATGCCAAAAGGTCCAAGGCGCACAATGTCACCCACGCCAAATTGACGTTCAGCAATGATGTACAAACCAGCGATGATGTCGCCCACCATTTGCTGAGCACCAAAACCCAAACCAGCGCCGGCAACCGAGCCCAAGAACACGAGTGCCGACGACGGCAAATTGAGTCGTAAAAACACTGATGTGGTAGCGACCGCAATGACAATGAAGTTGATGCCCCAACGCATAGCTCCGAGCACGGCTGCGCGATGAGCGCCAGTTGATAATGCCGAGAGGTCGGAACTGTCGGGGTTGCGATTTTTGACGCTCAAAATCTGCTGGTCGGCAATAAATGCCACAAGGCGCATGATCACGTGAGCCCCAGAAACGATCATGATGATCGCAACCAGGTCGACTCTGATCCATTGCGAGATGGTGTCTTTGCCGGTTGCGGCAAGAATTGCGGCTAGCGATTGCATTGCTTACAGACTACGAGAACCCCTGTGGGCAATGGTGGCATGGCACACTTGAACCATGGACATTGAAATCAACAAATTACGCAAACTCAATCTCATAGCTGGATTTCTGCACTTATTTTCTCTGATTGGAATCATCGCGTTGTCGAACGAAGCCTCAATGCCCGTGCGCGCCACCTACCTCACCGATGCCCCCACCCTGGATGCATTTTCAGACCCAGTTCATCTGTTCGACCTCAATATCAGTTGGATGATTGGCGCTTTCCTCGCCCTATCTGCGTTCTTCCACTTTCTGATTATCAGCCCAAAATTCTTCCCGCGCTACAGCGCAGGTCTCGCTGCCCGACATAACTACTTCCGATGGGTTGAATATTCACTCTCATCATCACTCATGATCGTGGTTATTTTGCAACTCAATGGAGTTGCTGACTACATCGCACTTTCAGGAATGTTTGGCGTAAATGCTTCCATGATTTTGTTTGGCTGGTTGCAGGAAAAGTACGCCAAACCTGGCAACGGAGACATGCAGCCATTTTTCTTTGGTTGCATTGCAGGAATTGTCCCTTGGATCATGATTGCAATCAACATCTTTTCCCCAAATGGCCCAGCAGAATCTGCAACTCCAGGATTCGTCTATGGAATTGTCATTTCACTGTTTGTGTTGTTCAACAGTTTTGCGCTCGTGCAATGGAAGCAATACAAAGCGCAAGGTAAATGGGCAAACTATTTGTATGGCGAACGTGCGTATATCGTGCTTAGTCTCATTGCCAAGTCTGCGCTTGCATGGCAGATCTTTTCTGGAGCGTTAGCGGTTTAATTAACGCCTTTTGCGTTTGTACACACGAAGCGCAAACCGAGCAAAAACTGCAATCACTATCGCAACAACCGCCCACTGGAATACACCCACGTAACTTCCAACACGTTCCCAGTTGTCGCCAAGAAGCGCGCCGGCGCCAACCAGTGCGATATTCCATACGAGGCTGCCAAGAAATGTGTACAGCATGTAAGGAACTAACTTCATTCGTCGAAACCCTGCAGGAATAGACACAACCGAACGAATTAATGGAACACAGCGACCCACAAGCACCGCTGCCATTGCGTGACGGTCAAACCACTCTTCTGCTTTAGTCAGATCAGATTCGCGAATTTGCACCCATTTGCCGAACTTGCGCGTAAATGCATGCAATCGATCATCGCCAATTACCGCAGCAATCCAATACATAATGAGCGCACCTACAACCGAACCGACAGTTGCGGCGAGAATCATGATGACCACTGAGTCGCTACCCCGCCGCGCGACAAAACCCGCAAACGGAAGCACGATTTCTGAAGGAATAGGTGGAAATACGTTTTCTGCAACAACCAGCAGAGCTACACCCAGATACCCCAATTGTTCAATGACATCTTGAACCCACGATGCCAATGAACTGAACATGGTTTAAAAACTAGCGGCTGAGTTCTTTACGGTTCTTGAACTTTGAAGCGCGATAATCCTTGTTCATCAATGCAATCACGTCGATAGAAATTTCTTTTGGACAAGCAGCGGAACATTCACCGTGGTTGGTGCATGAACCGAAATGCTCATCCATGGTTTCCACCATTGCTTCAGTGCGCTTGAATCGCTCTGACTGACCTTGTGGAAGGAAGTTGAGATGCGAAATCTTTGCTGCGGTGAACAAGTTGGCCGCACCGTTTGGACATGCAGCGACACAAGCACCACAACCAATGCATGCCGCTGAGTCCATTGCCGCATCGGCAACAGGCTTAGGAATTGGAATGAGGTTTGCATCTGGCGCACCACCGGTTGCTGCAGTAATGAAACCGCCAGCTTCAATAATGCGGTCGAATGCACTGCGATCAACCATGAGGTCTTTAATGATTGGGAATGCAGTTGCGCGCCAAGGCTCAATGACGATGGTGTCACCACTCTTGAATGTGCGCATATGCAGTTGGCATGTAGTCGTAGCTTTCTGAGGGCCGTGTGCAACTCCATTGATCATGAGTGAGCACGTTCCACAAATACCTTCTCGGCAGTCGTGGTCAAAAACAACAGCCTCTTTGTTTTCGCCAATGAGTCGCTCATTCAGAACGTCGAGCATTTCAAGAAATGATGCTTCATCACTGATTTCGTCAATGGTGTAATTCTCAAAATGACCCTTGTCGGTTGGGCCACTCTGGCGCCACACCTTGAGCGTGAGATTCTTTAGGTGGCTCACTTGTAACTCCTTGTTGCGAGATGTGCCGTTTCAAACACAAGTTCTTCTACATGTCGTTTTGGATTCATTGCATCGCCAGTCCATTCCCATGCGGCAACATGGCAGAAATCATCGTCGTTACGCTGTGCTTCACCGTCTTCGGTTTGATATTCAGAACGGAAGTGAGCGCCACAGCTTTCTTCACGGGTCAGAGCGTCTTGGCACATTGCCATTCCCAACTGGAAGAAATCGTCAACGCGGCCGGCCTTTTCAAGCGTTTGGTTGGTGCTGTCGCCCGTTCCCGTTACTCGAAGATCTGTCTTAAATTCTTCGTAGAGAGCCGGCAGATCAGACAATGCCTTCTGCAGTCCTTCACGCGTGCGTTCCATTCCACACTCGTCCCAAATGATCTTGCCAAGTTCGCGATGGAACCAATCTGGTGATCGCTTACCTTTCACATTGAGATAGCCGTTGTAACGAGCCTTCGCTTCGTTTTCTGCTTCCTTAAATGCAGGATGATCAGTTCCTGGAATCGTTTTTCCAAGCAGCGATGCAAGTTGATTGCTGATGGTGTACGGCAACACGAAATAACCGTCTGCCAAACCTTGCATCAATGCTGATGCACCAAGTCGGTTTGCACCGTGGTCAGAGAAGTTTGCTTCTCCTGCTGCGTACAAGCCAGGAATCGTGGTCATCAATTCGTAGTCAACCCACAAACCACCCATGGTGTAGTGCGTTGCTGGGTAGATGCGCATTGGTGTCTTGTACGGATCTTCTCCAGCAATGCGTTCGTACATCTGGAACAAGTTGCCGTATCGCTCTTCCACAACTTCACGACCCAAGCGTTCGATTGCTGCGGAGAAGTCAAGGTTTACGCCGTTCTTCAATGGTCCAATACCTTGACCCTTGTCAACAAGACGCTTTGCAGCACGCGATGAAATGTCGCGAGGTGCCAAGTTGCCATATGACGGATACAAGCGCTCCAAGTAATAGTCGCGCTCGTCTTCAGGAATCTGATGTGCAGGACGATTGTCATCGGCACGCTTTGGTACCCACACGCGACCGTCGTTGCGCAACGATTCGCTCATCAGCGTGAGCTTCGACTGCGTTTCGTCTGCTTGTGGAATACACGTTGGGTGAATCTGCGTGTAGCACGGGTTGGCAAACAACGCACCGCGACGGTGTGCACGCCATGCTGCGGTCACGTTGCTATTCACTGCATTTGTTGACAAGAAAAATACGTTTCCGTATCCTCCTGTTGCTAACACCACTGCATGGGCTGAATGCGATTGAATTTCGCCTGTCAACAAATCGCGCACCACGATTCCGGCGCAACGACCGTCGATCGTTACGGTGTCAATAAGTTCGGTGCGGTTAAACAAACGCACGCCACCAAGACCAACTTGTCGAGCCATTTGTTGATATGCACCAATGAGCAACTGCTGACCTGTTTGGCCACGTGCATAAAACGTACGACTTACTTGTGCGCCACCAAAGCTGCGGTTATCTAATAAACCGCCGTATTCGCGGGCAAAAGGCACACCTTGGGCCACCATCTGGTCGATGATGTCAACTGAAACCTGAGCCAAACGATGCACGTTTGCTTCGCGCGAACGGAAGTCGCCACCCTTGATGGTGTCTTGGAACAAACGGTTGATGCTGTCGCCGTCACCTTGGTAGTTCTTCGCCGCATTAATACCACCCTGTGCCGCAATTGAGTGCGCACGTCGTGGTGAGTCGTGGAAAGTAAATGCATCTACTTGGTAACCGAGTTCGGCAAGCGTTGCCGCTGCCGATGCTCCGGCAAGCCCAGTTCCTACAACAATGATTTTGAACTTGCGCTTGTTGTTTGGGTTAACCAACTTTGCACTTGCTTTGTAGTTGTCCCACTTTTCATGAAGCGCACCAGCTGGGATTTTTGAGTTAAACGTATTCATAAGTCCTACTTCACAATTCCTGCGATGACCGCAATTGGAAATGACACATTGCCGACAACGACAACTGTTGCAAAAGCTGTTGCGAACCCGCGACGCCAATTGTTAAAGCGTGGGTTGTTCCAGCCGAGCGATTGAAAAATGCTCCACGCACCGTGGAACAAGTGAATGCCAAGCAAAACATTTGCCAGCACATAAAAGGCTGCGACTACTGGGCGATCCAAACTGCGAACTACGTTTTCATACACTTCGCCACGAACAAACGTGCCGTCGGCACCTACTGCATTAACAGTTCCAAACGTGAAGTCAAGCAAGTGCCACACCAAGTAGGCCAACACAATGATGCCCGTCCAACGCATGGTGCGACTTGCAAACTTTGCTACCTGATAATCACGGGGGCCTTGGTATTTCACAGCACGTGCAAAACGGTTCAACCGAGTAAGCGACCAAGCAGCATGCAAGTGCAACGCAAGCATGGTGATGAGACCGCCACGAAGAATCCAGAGCACCACACCTTTTGGCGCGATTGGATACAACAACTCTTTCAGGAACTCGGCGTAATGGTTGAGCGACTCAGCACCCATGTACATCTTCAAGTTGCCAATCATGTGGAACAGAACGAAGCCCATCATGGCTATACCACTGATT
>JACCEC011865126.1_pt1 | contig 10144 bp, 8 predicted proteins | sample 7450121 | NCBI WGS metagenome assembly JACCEC01 (sample SAMN15323455, study PRJNA562643) | freshwater metagenome | isolation source: river surface water | place: USA:Blue River Watershed | collected 2017-08-18 | reverse complement strand
TCGACAACGGCTTCTCGTACGGTTCCGTGCAGAAGGATGGTCGCGTGATCGCGATCAACACCGGGGCCGGCGCGCTTGCCGTCGGTAACTACGTTGTCGCGTCGGCGCAGGCCGCTCTGGGCACCGCCAACGCCACCGGAGGCAACAACTTCGATCCGTGCCCGCAAGTCGAAATCGGCTCCGCAGGTGTTCCGGGAACCAGTTTTGCTGTTCCAGCCACATACAAGTGGCGTGTCATTTCGCTGCTTGGCGGTAACGGAGCAGTGAATTCCGCCGTTCTGATTGAGAAGCAGTGACCTGCTACTCGTAACACCCAACAGCGTTACTGCCAACCAAGAGGAATACAAAGATGGCTGCTGAATCAAAGGTCAACTACATTGACCACACCGGTGCCCAACAGGACGTCGAAATCCGTCTTGAGGACTACCGTGCGGCACAGGAAGCGGGCATGTCGCTCGCTGCGTACTACAACACGCGCTTCCCCACCAACGAAGACCAGAACGGTTCGACGTTTGCCCAGTTCGCCCGGTCCTGCGGCTTGTTTGCTCAGGAAGACCGGCACTTCGGCATTCGCGCCCCGTCGCTGAAAGACATTTTCAGCGGGCGTGCTGCTCTGATGGGCAATTCTGTTGTCCGCCCGGACGGCACCGGTTCCAACACCCCCGCTGGCCGACTGCTCTTCCCTGCTGTTCTGACCGAACAGCTGGAGTCTTCGTTGCGCGAGGACAAGGAAAGCTACATTGGCACCTTCATGCAGGCGGTGGCCTTCACCACCACGGTTGACTCGCCGCGCTACGATCAGGTCGTGATCAACTACGAGCGTCCCCGGGCCGCTCGTGGTCAGGTGATCACGCAGCTGGCTGACCCTGCGCGCATGCTGTCGATCACCACGTCTGACGTCCAGAAGCGCATCCCGACCTACTCGCTGGGCATGGAGATTTCCGACCAAGCGATGGCGGCTGCCACTCTGGACTTGATTGGTCTGGCGGTGCGTGAGCACGCGGTCGAAGAGCGGGCCTATCAGGTCATGCGCGACTTCGGTCGTCTGGTCAACGGCTCCACTGACACTGGCGACACAGCGTTGTCTTCGGTCACCGCGCAGTCGTTCGATTCGTCCATCAGTACTGCGGGCAGCCTTACCCAGAAGGCTTGGGTCAAGTACCTGCGCACCAACTGGATGAAGCGTTCGATTGACTGGGTGTTCTGCGACATTGACACCTATCTGGCTATCGAAGGGCGTACCGGTGTGGTTACCACCCAGACTGCGCACACCTCGGACGAGCGCCTGTACAGCGTCCCAAATGTGGTTTTGCCGGGTCTGCAACCGGGCGTGAAGGTCTTCATTCTGGAAGACTCTGCGGTTCTCGGTGCAAACACTTTGGTTGGCGTGGACAGCCGCAAGGGCATGCGTCGTGTGGTGTACGTCGGTGCCAACTACGAGGCCGTGGAACAGTTCGTGATCCAGCGCAAGACTGTTCTGCGCATGGACTGGGCCGAGCGCGTCGAGCGTTTGGGCTACGACGAAGCGTTCTCGAAGATGACCCTGACTGTCTGATGACAACAAGACGGGCGGCTTCGGCTGCCCGTCTTTTTTCGGAGAAACGAGCATGAGCATGAACCGTATTTTCCCTCGGCAGGGAGCCCCCTCTCCGCTGCAACAGGCGCTTTACGACCTTGAGCCGCAGACAGAAGCGGTAGAAGCCGCTCCCGAGCCAGCCGCAGAGGAAGCCCCCGAGACTGAGCCAGCTGCCAAGCCCGCAGCTCGTCGGGCCAAGAAGAAATACCTTCGCGCTGCGAAGTCCACGCTGTATGACTCGTACAGCAAGAGCTACTTCTTCACCAACCGCGCAACTGAGGTGGAGACACCGCTCAACAACTGGCTGCTCTGTCAGGTTGAAGCAGGGGTGTTGCTTGAGTGCAGCGCCGACTACTCTGAAGAGTAACCCTTCGAGGGGCCGTAGCCATGATGCCGATCCTGTACACCACTACGGACCACATTCGCGCGGCGCTTGGCGTGACCGATCGGGAGGTCTCTGATGTTCAGATCACTGATGTCAACGTTGACCTACAGTTGTCGATCGATTTGGCGGGTGTGTATCCTGACCATGCGGCTTTGCACGCTGCTGCTATTGGTGGCAGTCCTACGGCGACTCAGCTGTACCTAGACAAGGTACTCACCCTGTATTGCCAGTATCAGGCGGCTACTTACCTGCTGGCATCTTTGCAGATGCTGGTGGCTCACCGCCTCTCGGACGGGGATTTCGAGATGGCCCGGTTTGAACAGGACTCGTTGGACAGCACTGTCCAGCGAGTCTCCGCTCTGAGAGACCGCTACCGTAAAATTCTGACGGACTCTTCCGGAGTCACCACTGCCGGTCAAGCATTTTCCCAGCTGGCTGTTTCTTCCCCGGGTTACGACCCTGTCCTGAACACGGGCACGCCATAATGGACTTCGCTCAGGTCGCCAAGTTCTTCGACCGGCAGGACTTTGACACGTACAATGCGGCGACAGCTACGTGGTCCGAGGCGAGGTTCAAAGGGCAGATCAAGGTCTCAGACAAGTTCGTTTCCATGTGGAACCGGGCGACTCGCAAGCGCATGCTGTATGTGGGCCCAGAGGAGGAGACGCTGCTGACTCCGGTGATCCGGGTAAACGGACTCTCCGACATCTACATGGTCGGGACTATCCAGCACGACTCTCACGCCAACACCTACTACCGGGCAGTGGCTCCGATTCAGCACGTTTCCGGGCCAGCGACCGTGAACAGAAAGGCTCCAACTGGGGGCCCAAGTGACCCGGGCTGGGCAGTCAATACCGTAGTTTCAAACACCTATGCTGACTACGAGTTGCGCAGCTCTGCGCAAGACAACACGGAAAACACCCTCAATTACGGGGACTTTTTTCTTTTCTTGCCGAGTGACGTCCCCCTTCAGAGAGAAGACACGGTCACTGTTTCCGGCAGAACCTTCTACGTGTTCGAGTCGTACTATGACTCAGGGCTGATCGGCGCGCGCGCTACCGCAGAGCCCGACTCCCGTGTGAATCTTGTGTACACCCGGGTTACTGGGCAGACCTATAACCCGAACACTCAGACCGTCACCGACACCGTGCAGGCGTACAACGTCACTGGTCGGATCAAACCTTCTCCATACACCGAGGGCGACAACAGCACCGTCAACCGGCGTCAGGCGGTGTTGACAGTCCGAACTTCATGGTTTCCCGGGGCCCCTGAGCTGAGGGACAAATTCACCTACAATTCGGCCACCTACATCGTGGACAAGATCGAGCAGGATCAGCAACAGGACGAATGGGTGATCACTGGCTATGTCTAGCGATACCGCCAACACGAAGTACCTGAAGAGCCTGACGCGGGGACTGCGAGATATTCCCCGTGACATCGCCCTGAACACCGCCAAAAAGGTCATGTTGGCGATGGTCTACAAGACCCAAGTGGACACCGGGCAGGCCGCTGCGAACTGGAACATGCTCCCGTTTGTGACCCGAGCGAAGATGGGGGGGCAGAAAATCCTGTGGGGCACGGCTCCCACCTTCGAGAACGCCCAATATCCGGTGCTGCCGAAGACGGCGGACTTCAAGAATGACGTTGCTGCGCTGGTGGACTATGCCAACGGGCGGGCCAACTACATCATTCAGCACGCTCCGAAGAGCCTGACGGGGGTGCTGGTCTACAACCCGATCACCCCGGGGTTTGCCAACTTCGCTCCCGGCGACGACACCTACTACGAAGAGAACGCCCTGTACGAAGCCGAGGGATCGGTCAGCGCGGAGTCTGCTGCGGCTCTGGCTGCGGCTGAGCGTGAGGCTGTCGCCAAGTTTTCGGCGCTGAGGTGACCCCATGCCCACACGCGCCCAAGTTCACGCTTCGATAGACCTGCTGACCCAGACCACTCTGGCTGGGTATTCGGTACACTACGACAACACCGACTATGAGTCGTTCTCCCAGCAGCAGAATCCGTTTGTTTCGCTGAAGGTCAATTTCAGGGCGGACAATCAGATGGAGCTGGGCAGACCAGACATGCGCCGTCAGCATGGCGCTATACTCTTTCTCGTACACACCCGCAAAGGTACAGGTGCTGCTGTCAGAAACACCATTGTCCAGCTCCTCTTGGACACCTTCGCCAGCCAAGTGATCGGCGGGGCGACCTTTGTAAACGCAACTGAACTGCCATTAGGCGAATCTGGCAACTGGGCCGTTACCGGGATCGAAATCCCTTTTTACTTCGAGAGACTTAGGTAAATACTGGAGGCAATCAAATGGCATACGCATCAGCCAACCGTACCGGCCTGTACCGGGCAAAAGAAACCGTGTGGGGAGTGGTTCCGACCAGCCCGGTCTGGATTGAGACCCGCATGACCGGGGAGTCGATGAATGACAACCTGACCACCGAAATCTCCAAGGAACTGCGACAGGATCGAATGATCCCTGACTTGATTCCTGTGGACGCCTCTCCGGGCGGCAGCTTCAATATCGAGATGTCTCCGGCTTCTTTCGACGACCTCATTGAATCTGCGCTGATGAGCACGTGGGGGGCGGAACTGAATATCGCCTCCTCAGTCATTGCCGCAGCGACAGGCGCTGGCCCGCATTTTACGGCAAGCTCAGGCACTCCGTTTTCTGCCGTCGTAGTGGGGCAGTGGGTGAAGGTTGCCGGGTTTGCCAACGCAGGGAACAACGGCTACTTCAAGGTGACCGCCATCGGTGGTAGCGGAGCCAACCTGACTGTCGCTCCGCCTCCTTCCACCGTGGAAGCAGCCGGCGCTGCGGTGACATTTGACGGCTCCATTCTGCGCAACGGCATTACGGAACAGTCATGGTCCCTGCTGAAAATCTTTAACGACGCCACTGTGGCTACCCGCCACCTGTTCGCCGGTATGCGCGTCAAGACGTTTAGTCTGGACATGCAGACCGCGTCCATCCTGAACGGTGCTTTCGGCTTTGCGGGCAAGTCGGGCGAATGGAAAGAAACGACGGAAGCGGGCGAGACCTTCACTGCGGCTTCCACGACCGGCATTATGAACTGCGTACAGTCCGTGCAAGACTTGTTGCAGGACGGTGGTGTTGTCGGCTCCCCGGGCTGCGTCATGTCAGCTTCGATGGAGCTGGACAACCAGCATCGCGAGCAGAAGGGCATTGGCGTTCTGGGCAATGTGGGCGTCAAGGCCGGCACCCTGAAGGTCACCCTGAACATGTCCATCTATTTTGAGTCCAAGGCTCAAGCGGACAAGTTCACGGCGGGTACGGCGTTCTCCTTCAGCTACCGCTTGGAGGATACCATCACAGGTGCTGCGTACGTCATCACCCTGCCACGGTGCAAGTTCGAGAGCTTCACGGCAGACGCTTCCGGGCAGGATACTGACGTGATGGCCGAGACTTCTGCACAGGCCACTCGTGACCCGACGACCAACTGCATGATTCAGATCGACCGGTTCACTGTCTAATTCAGCCGAACACAGGCGGGGCTTAATCCCCGGATGACAGCAGGCCGTCCGCTCCCTGTTGCCCCGCCTGCTCTATTGAGAGCGGAAGTTTCATTTTCAGGAGTGGACAATGTTTGAGTTCAACGATATTGAGACCGACACCCAGAAGGAAGTCGATGGCGTGTGGCGTCCGTACAAGGACGGCTCTGAGCTTCTGATTGCGCGTATCGGGAACGACCGTTACCGATCGCTGCTTCGACGCAAGGTGAAGTCCAACCGTGCCGTTCTGGACAACGAAGACGACCTTGCGGACAAGGTGGGGGAGCAGGTGGTCCTAGAGGCGATGTCTCGCACGATCCTGTTGGGCTGGAAGGGCATTCAGGTCAACGGCGAGGACTTCCCGTACTCTCCAGAGAATGCGCTGAAACTGCTCACGGCTTCCCGGGAATTCCGCGACGCGGTGCGCAACTACGCCGACGATGCCGAGGCGTTCCGCAAGGAAACTGAGGACCGGGCCGTAAAGCTCTGACCGACGCTTTGGGATGGCACCTCCAGTTTGGGAAGCACGAAGAGGCCCTTCGTGCTACCCAGACCCAGACCGGGAAGGTGATTCCAGCTTTGCAGAACAAGCCAATGTTGAATTGGTATCTGCAATCCCTGATGAACGAGTTTCTGATCCTCAATCGTCGGCGTCAAGCATCCATGGCCGCGCTCCCCTTGACGACTGAGTCCATAATTTTTCACGGGATGGCTCGGGGCTGGAGACCTGATCTTGAGTTCTATTTGAGGGCGGTCTCAGAGCTGGACGACTGTTACATGGAGCATCACGCCAAGAAGATGAAGGCGGAGCAGGATTCCAAGAAACGGGAGACTACTTCCCGGCCCCCGAAGCGTCATTGAACCCGGCTCTCAAGCCGGGTTTCTTTTTTCCGGAAGGGGGTGGCGTGGTAGTATCTGCGCACCCCTCCCGCTGCCTGACGTGAACCGCCGTGGCCGTCAATATCATTGTCGATACCACCCAAGCCCAGACCAACGTAACAGCACTGGAAAAAAAGATACTCAGGGTAGGGACGGCGGCTACAGAGGCTGGTCGAAAGGCCAAGAAAGCGCTGAATTTTGGCGCGTTCACCCGCAGCCAGATCAAGGAAATGAACGACGGGATCAAAGCCCTTCGTGCGTTTCAGAACAGCTTGTCCAGCTTGGCTACTGCGGAGGTGAAGGCGCAGAAAGCAGGGAACGACTTCGCTAGGTCTGTGCAGAGCCAAGCACAACGGCTTAAAGCAGCAACCCGAGCGACTAGAGAGGGTTCCGAAGCCGCCCTAGGCCAGACAAAAGCTGTAGTTGGGCTAGTGCGGGGCCATGACAAGTTGGGGGCTTCCACCAAAAAGACGGCGCAGAACATGCGGGTCGGCGCTCAAGCCACCGCAGCCATGCGCGGCGCTCTTCAGGGTGCAAATCTCGGGCTGGGCATCTTCACCAGCTCTACGGTCGTTGCCGGTGCTGGGGCCTACGGCCTAGCCCGGGCGTTGACTGCGGTGGTCAACACGGGCAAGGAGTTCGAGTTCAGCTTCAATCGTGCCAGTGCCTTGCTCGGCACGCTGACTGCTGATGCTGACGGAGCGGGCACCAGTCTCAACTACATGGGACAGGTGCTGAAAAGTGAAGTGCTGGACATTGCTCAGTCCACCCAATTCTCTGTCACCGAAACATCAGAGGCTGTTCGCGAATTGGCGCAAGCCGGCTTGAGTGTTGGCGAGGTTATCTCCAGTCTGCGCCCCATCTTGAACACTGCAACTGTGGGCGTGATGGACGTTGCCGAAGCGGCCAAGATCACGATCAATATCATGGAGCAATTCGGGCTTCAGGTTTCTGACGTTGCCCGAATCGGTGACGTGCTGGCACAGGCGGCAAACATCTCCACCACCGACGTCAAGAAACTCGGCACGGCCATGTCCTACGCCGGCTCGGTTGCTCACCAGACCGGAATTTCTCTGGAAGGTACCGCTACTGCGCTGGCCTTGCTTGCGCAAGCGGGCCTGTCTGGGAGCAAGGGCGGTACGTCTTTGCGCCGTATTGCGACAATCTTGGTCGAAGCCTCAGATGCGTCTACTACTGCGGGCAAAGAGTTTGCCCGATTCGGCATTGAAGTAGCCAAGACAGCAGACGGCGGTCTCGACCTGCAACAGACGTTCGTCAACCTCCAGAAGGCTCTCTCCAACACGGGGCCGATGGAACGCAACAACTTCCTGATGAAGACGTTCGGCCTGTACGGCATGGCCGGTGCTTCGGCCCTGCTTGAGTTCTCCAGACAAGTAGGGGGCGGCACCAGTAAATGGCAGGAATTCACCTCCGCTATCGAAGCATCAAAGGGAGCGAATGAACGTCTGGCCTCTCTGATCAAGAATAATTTGAACGTAGCCCTGAAGGAGCTGCGCGGCACTCTGGAAGTCATCTCGGTGAAGGCGTTCGATGTCTTCGGCGACGACCTCACTGCACAGATTCGCAACTTCACCCAGTATCTGCGCGAGAACTCTGACGAAATTGCCAAGAGTCTTGCGTCCCTGATTTCTTCTCTCGCTGCGATCGCCGAGTTCTTGGTTCGCAACGGCAAATACTTGGACGACCTGTTGGTTGCTTGGGTGGCGATGAAGGGGGCCAAAGGCATTCTGGGAGGGCTCGGAAAGGAAGCCGCCGATGCATCCGGGGAGATAGCCGGAATGGCTGTGGGTGCGGGCGTGGCTAAGAAAGGGCTGGGCGGGCTCTTGGCTACAGCCTTCAGCACCAAGAACATTATTGCCGGTCTTTTTGTACTGGTAGCCGGTGGGGCGTACATGGCATGGAGCCGGATGACCGAGGAGGCGGAAGAGAGTGCCAAGGGGCTTGCGAGGGTTGGCAAAGCCACTGAAGACGCTACCCTCGCTTTGCAGAACATGAAGGGGATGACTTCGGGGGCTGCTGGCGTGGTGTCCCACGAGCTGGAAGAAGGGCTGGCAGCAGTGGAGGCTAGGCTTGATTTGCTGAAGGCCAAACGGGACGAGCTGGCCAAGACTCCGACAACCTACAAACAAGTAGGCGGGCTGCTGTACGGCGTGCCCAACCAGCCTGCTGTAGATAACATGACAGCGGGCATAGAGGCTCTTACCGCCAAGGCCGAGTACCTGAAGCTGACTCTGGAGCTGACTGCTGGGGTGCAACAAGGAATGCTGAACTCGGACTACGCCCAAGCTCTGGGGACGCTCGTGCAGGGGGCATACAACGTAGCTGAGGGTTTCGGTCTCGCCGGAACCAACCTTGCCAACTTCTTTCAGCAGTACAGGGACTACATAAACGCCGTCAACATGGGCCCGCCGTCTTCAGCGGCGAAATCCCCGGCTCAGCAAGCCGCAGAAGACGCTGAGGCTTACGCCAAAACACAGGCTGCCCTTGCCGAGGCCAAGCGCGCCCAGCAAGAATTCGCAAGCGGGTTCAAACCCGTCCTCGAAGGGTTCAGCGGGGTTACCGGAGCAGCGGTCAATTTGCGAGTGAGGCTGGCCGAACTGACTGAGATGCAAGCCAAGGTGAGCAGTGGCAATGCTGCCTCGTCAGCAGTCCTGAAAGAGTTCGGAGTGTCGGCAAAAGAAGCCATGGCCTCGATTGCTTCGGAACGACAAGCAGCGATCATTGAAGCCGTCAGCAACGCGCTCGGGGAGATGAATCCCAAGTACAAGGATTTGGGCGCGGCGATTGCGCAGCTCAACGGGGTCAGCTCTACGCGGGAACAGCTGGAACAGGCTATGGAACGTGTTCTGACTCAAGGCAATGTCAGCTTGGAAGATCGCAGGATTGCGCTAGAGCTACTTAAACCCGCCATGGATGCTATTAACGACGGCACGTTCGAGCTGACCAAGAAAATGAACGACTTCAACCAGAACACACAGCAGGCTTGGAAAGAGTTCTCTGGGGTGACGGCTGCTCAAGGACGTGTAGAGTCCTTCGGCGAGGCGTTCGCAAAAGCCAGCCCGAAGGTTCAGTCGCTCACCCGGCAATCGGCAGACATGGAAACGGTGATGAAGTCGCTCGGCGGAGACTTCATGCAGACTCAAAACAGGGCTGTGGGGTTCTCCGAGGCGGTTGACGCGCTGAACAGGCTTGTTGCAGAAGGTACAAAATTACCGTTTGCCTACGGAGATGCTCTTCGCTACATGTTTGAGGCTACCTCAGAGGGTAAAGTCCTCAAGGACATTGAGAAGCTGAACGCGGAGATGTCGTACATTACCAAAGGCGGCACTGCGGGCATGGAGTATTTCAATGAGCTGTGGGACTTGACTGGGGGAAACATCGGGGCTGCCAGCGACGAGCTGAAGAAATTCGTTGCGCAGAAAGCGTACATCCAAAGCATGCGAGACGCTCTTCTCGACCTGTACAGCGGGCTGGAGGACGTTCTCTACAACCTGTTCAGCGGCACGTATAAGAGTGCAAAAGAAGCCTTTGCCGACATCAAGAAACTGTTCTTGAAGTTCTTGGCCGACATGGTCATGGCTGCTATCCGTAACCGAATAATTTTGAACATTTCTGGGCAGGCGTCCGGGGGCGGCTTCAGTGGGGGCGGGCTGGTCTCTTCGTTCTTTGGAGGGGGCGGCGGAGGGGGAGGGATGATGTCAGCCGCAGCCAACGCTCTGCTGAGCAGCGGGGGAGGCGGAGGCGGAGGCGGCGGCGGCGGCGGTG
>JACCEC011473842.1_pt1 | contig 10144 bp, 13 predicted proteins | sample 7450121 | NCBI WGS metagenome assembly JACCEC01 (sample SAMN15323455, study PRJNA562643) | freshwater metagenome | isolation source: river surface water | place: USA:Blue River Watershed | collected 2017-08-18 | reverse complement strand
CTTCGTCCTGGGGATGAAATGTTAGCAGTAGTCGGTTCTCCCTACGATACTTTGGAAGAGGTAATTGGCTTGAGAGGACAAGGCCAAGGTTCTCTAATTGATTTTGGCATAAAATACCGCCAATTGGAATTAACTGATCAGGGAAAAATAGATTGGCAAAACTTAAGCACTAGCATTACTAAAAATACAAAGCTGGTGTTGATTCAGCGTTCTTGTGGTTATTCATGGAGGCCAAGTCTTTCTATTACTGATATAGAAAAAATTATTCACATTATCAAACAGCAAAATCCCAATACTGTTTGTTTTGTAGATAACTGCTATGGCGAATTTATCGCCACCCAAGAACCGACTCATGTTGGTGCTGACTTAATGGCGGGATCATTGATTAAAAATCCTGGGGGTACGGTTGTCGTTGCTGGTGGTTATATCGCTGGTCGTGCTGACTTGGTAGAAGCTGCGGCTTGTAGGCTCACGGCCCCTGGTATTGGTAGTGAAGGTGGCGCAACTTTTGACCAAAACCGTCTGTTATTTCAGGGTTTATTCTTATCCCCCCAGATGGTCGGTGAAGCTATGAAAGGAACATATCTGACAGGATATGTGTTTGATCAACTTGGTTATCCTGTTAACCCCCCACCTTTAGCACCCAGAGGCGATGTGATCCAAGCGATTAAACTCGGTTCACCGAAAAAGCTGATTGCCTTCTGCAAAGCGATTCAACAGTATTCGCCCATAGGATCTTATCTCGATCCCATACCCGATGATATGCCAGGCTATGAAAGCAAAGTAGTTATGGCTGGAGGTACTTTTATTGAAGGCAGTACCCTAGAGTTATCAGCCGATGGTCCTTTGAGAGAACCTTATATTGTCTATTGTCAGGGCGGTACACATTGGACTCATGTATCCATAGCACTACAAGCAGCCATTGAGGCGGTAACAAGCTGTTAAATCTTTAATCTGCACATTAACATCAGTAAGGAGGCCTTTTCTGCCGGGTAAAGAGAGAAGAATTAAGACTTTTTCCCAAAAATAAAAAATGTCAGTTAAATGTTTTACATGAAATTTACAGAGATTTTACTACAGTTTAATCCTATATCTATTTATGAGCAGAAAAATACTCTCTGGATTGAATTCACAAACTTACGAACATCCTTTTGATCGTAAGGCCTTGGCTTCCTTACAAAATATGCCCGGAATTTCTCCTTTGCTGAAAAAAGTTAATGAATATGGTATTGATAGGCTACTGAGATTACAAACTATTGGCAGTCAAATTAAGGTTACATCCCGGAATTTTCCCCAATTACATCAACCTTTTCTAGAAGTTTGTGAAATTTTGGAGATTACAAATATTCCTGAATTGTATTTATTTCGCGGAACAGGACATATTAAAACCTATATTATCGGTGCTGAAAAATCTATTGTTGGTATCAATTTAGATGGGATGGAATGGTTGAATTATGATGAGTTACTATTTATTTTCGGACACGAAATCGCCCGGATCAAAAGCCAGTATATCATCTATCATCAAATGTCCATTATGATGCCTACATTGAAAAACTGGTTAAGTAGTACAACATTAGGAATAGGAGGATTGGTTGCCAGTGGCGTAGAATTAGCTTTATACAATTGGGTGATGATGGCAAAATTCACTGCTGATCGTCTAGGTTTATTAGCTTGTCAGGATATTAATATAGCCACGACAGCACTAATTAAACTTGCAGGTTTACCAGAAGAATATTTAACGACAGAGTTAATTGAAGATTTTATCATGCAATCCCGTGAGTTTACATCTAATAGTTTTGATAGTTTAGATCAAGTCACAAAAATATTAAGTTATTCAGAATCTAATCTTTCTTGGTTAATTATGCGGACTGGTGAATTATTAAAATGGGTTGATTCCGGAGAATATGACCAGATCATCCAAGGAGAAAATGTCAACACTCCCCAAGAACAAGAGGAATCAGAAGAAAAAGAAGGATGGAATTTTTTGACTTCTTGGTAATTTCATGGGCTTAAATAAATCTCAATGGTTTCCAAAAATCAGGTAGGAGTGTTATGTACTTTTCCCAAAGATAACTAATTAAATACCGAACTGATTTAAATTTGCTAACCTAGAGGTAGTGTAAATATGTGGCGTGGTTCTCTATTAAAAGTATTATTTGAGCAAAAATTATGACGGAGTTTAACCCCAACGGCCTACGTTCTTACAACCAAGAAGATGTACAGCAAATTCTGCAATTAGCGATCGCTCGTCAAGTAGACGATAACGATCAAGAATTTTCCTATCAGCAGATATTAGAAATTGCCACGGAGTTACAAATATCACCCGATATTCTCCAACAAGCGGAACGGGATTGGTTAGCTAAACAAAGCGAAGTTGAGCAGCGTCAAGCTTTTAATCTTTATCGCCAAAGTAAATTTAAAAAACGTCTGGGAAATTACGCAATCATCAATATTTTTTTTCTGGGTATGGATGCCATTAGTGGCGGTATTTCTTGGTCACTTTATATCTTACTCGCTTGCGGATTAGCCATATCCTTAGATATTTGGAATACCTTTCAAACCAAAGGTGAAGATTACGAAATCGCCTTTCAAAGATGGAATCGCAACCACCAAATTAAACAAACAATCAATACAGTTTTAAATAAGTGGTTTAAGGTATTTAGCCCTTAAGCCTGATATCAACTGAGTGAGACCACTACTCCAGACAACTTCCATCATCAATACCTTATACTAGTTCTATTTTAAGTCAGTCTAGGAGAGTTAGTTATATTTCTCCTTTAAATATTCCCATTTAGCTTAATCTAGATCAAAATCAGGTGGTGCTGGTTGAGTTTTTTCAAACCAGTTTTGCAAGGCTTTGATTTTAGTTCCTCTTTTAGGTGTTTCTGGTGCCGGTTCACTGGTTGAGGCTGTGGTATGATCAAGGATATCCGTAGCTTGCCAAACTACAATTTCCACATTTCCGGGGGGTAAATTCACTGGTTCAGTAATCAGCAAGTTACCAGATTAATCAATTTTTCCTTTGAGTTTTTATGCTTTCATGAGACGTTGAGCAAAATTCAATCTCTAAATTGGGGTTTAAATTATGATAACTACACTTATTGAACAAGAAGCAGAACCAATTTTAATTAGCGACCTAACCTGGAGAGAATTTAAAGCTGTTGAACAGCTAATTGAGCGCCCAGGGTTAAGGTTATCATTTTTAGATGGAGTCTTGGAGATTCGGAAAATGCCAGGTAAAAAACACGAAACTATCAAAGAACGTATTGGGGCTTTACTAGAAATTTATTTAGAATTTTTGGAATTAGACTTTACTCCTACTGGTTCTGTCACCCTAGAAAATGAATTTGAAAAGGTTAAAAAAGAAGGTGATAAATCTTATGAATTAGGAGCAAATAGAAAACGCCCTGATTTAGTAATTGAGGTGGTTATTAGTAGTGGAGGAATTGATAAACTGGAAGCATACAAACGGTTACAAATTCCTGAAGTTTGGTTTTGGATGAATGATGAATTATTGTTTTATGGTTTAGGAAATGAGGGATATGAAGCTGTTAGTAAATCGCAACTTTTATCGAGTTTAGATGTAGATTTATTTATGCGTTGTATTAATATAGAAAATCATGCCCAAGCGCTGCGGGAATTTAGAGCGGGGATAAAAATTACAGGATAGGACAGGGGAATCTGATTTATTTACAAACACTACGGTACATTACTGTTAAAATTGGTAATCAGGATGGTAAAGGTAGGAACGGTACTATTGCAATTAAGGTTAATGAAAATGACGAATAAAAGCAATCAATCTGATAAGAAAATCTCCTCAATTTAATCAACACTTGTAGGTTACTCTCTTACGTCGAACTCAGATTAACTATTTCTAATCCCTTTTCCCATAAGAAAACCGCCTGTGAGTGCAAAAATAACAACAAGCGGTTTTCTAACATATTTACAAACTGAATTAGCTACTAGAAACACTTGTTGCTAATTCTGCTAACCGTTCTTGTTGATCTTGCGATATACAAGATTGAATCACCGTCTCTATATCACCTTCCAACACAGGGTTAAGGGTAAAGTTTTGACCTAACCTGTGGTCAGTCACCCGGCTATCTTTATAATTGTAAGTGCGAATTTTTTCCGAACGAGAACCTGTACCCACTTGCGATCGCCGCATGGAAGTAACAGCCTCTTGTTGTTCTCGTAACTTCATTTCATACAACTTAGCCCGGAGAATTTGCATTGCCCGTTCTTTATTCTGTAACTGGCTTCGCTCTTCTGTGCAAAAAATACGGATACCAGTAGGTTTGTGGTACAAATCGGCAGCTGTTTCCACCTTATTCACGTTTTGTCCACCCGCACCACCAGAACGCGCCGTACTCATTTCAATATCTTTCGGGTCAATATGGATTTCCACATCATCCACTTCTGGCATAATTGCGATAGTCGCAGTAGAAGTGTGAACCCTTCCCCCAGATTCCGTTGCTGGTACGCGCTGTACACGATGTACACCAGATTCAAACTTCAGTTTACTGTAAACACTATCACCTTGAATTTCTAGAATTACTTCTTTAAACCCGCCCATTTCCCCCAAGGACTCGCTGACCAGCTTCACTTTCCACCCTTGGGTATCAGCGTAACGGGAATACATCCGCAGTAAGTCTCCTGCCCATATACTGGCTTCGTCGCCACCAGTACCAGCGCGAATTTCCAACATAATGTTTTTCTCATCGTTGGGGTCACGGGGTAGCAGTAAGACCTTTAAACGGCCTTCTAAATATTCCAGTTTTTCTTCTAATTCACTAACCTCCAAAGCTGCCATTTCATGCAACTGTGGATCGCCATTGGACTCTTTGAGTATCTGACGCGCCCCTACCAATTCATCCTGGGCTGTTTTCCAAGTTTCGTAGGTATTAACCACCTCTTCCAAAGAAGAACGAGACTTAGCAATTTTTTGATACTCATCAGGATTATTAGCAGTATCAGGATCAGCTAAACGACGTGTTAATTCATTAAAGGTTTGTTCGACAGATTTAAGTTTCTCCAGTAGGTATGATTCTGCCATGATGACTAAATAATCTCCTTCACAATAACAAGTTGGCTCAAGCATTAAATGACAACAGACCCAGCACTATCATGCAGGGTCGTCCATGGTTTACACCACGCTACGCTATCAATAGCTACAGCCAACCAGCTACTTTTGATTATCGTCGCCAGTTTGAGTGCTGGACATACCATACTTACGGAGGAAGCGTTCCACACGACCCTCAGTATCAATAATTTTCTGAGTACCAGTGTAAAAGGGATGATTTCCAGACCAAACATCTACGTGTAGTTCGGGTTTAGTTGAACCAATGGTCATAACGACTTGACCGTTACAGTAGACTTTCGCATCTGGATACCATTGGGGGTGAATATCAGGTTTAGCCATATTTCCTTTCGTGGTGTATTCTATGAAGATTATATCTGCTCACCGTTAACAGTTAACAGTTAACAGTCAACCGTTAACAGTCAACCGTTAACGCTTGGAGTATTGAGGAGCTTTGCGAGCTTTGTGCAAACCGTATTTTTTCCGTTCCTTAGCTCGTGGATCACGAGTTAAATAGCCTTCAGTTTTCAAAGGTGAACGGTTATCTGGATCAAGCTGACATAAAGCGCGGGCAACACCTAAGCGAATAGAATCAGCTTGTCCTGTTAAACCACCACCCTCAGCTTTGACCAAGATGTTATATTCACTTTCCAATCCCAATGTTTCCAAAGGTGCTTTGATCGCTCCTAAGTAATTGGGATTGAATTGGAAATACAATTCCCCATCTTTACCGTTAACAATCAATTTTCCTTCACCGGGAACTAGGCGGACACTAGCAACTGAGGACTTACGGCGACCAGTTCCCCAGTACACGGCTCTACCGCTAGTAGTTTCTGCTACTTGCATTAATTTTCTCCAGGAATTGTACTAATTATGATTTCTTTGGGTTTTTGTGCTGCATGAGGATGGGTTGGACCTGCATACACCTTGAGTTTGGTAAATAACTGTTTACCCAAACTATTCTTCGGTAACATACCTTTAACCGCGTGTTCCAGGATTCTTTCTGGTAAGCGCTGTTGCAATTTAGCGAAGGTTTCTGTTTTCATGCCACCAGGGCGGCCGGAATGGCGACGGTAAACTTTTTGGGTACGCTTTTTACCTGTAACTGCCACTTTCTCAGCATTGATAATAATGACAAAATCCCCTGTATCTAAATGGGGGGTATATTCAGCTTTTCTTTTCCCTCTGAGGATCATGGCAACTTCACTGGCCAGACGGCCAAGGCGTTTGTTTGTAGCGTCTACTACATACCAATCGCGCTCAAGAGATGCTTGAGGGGGAAGGTAGGTTTTAGTCATTGTTTGTTTTTCTCCTTTGTCAGTTGTCAGTTGTGCTTGGTCATGATTCATAACCCATGACTAAGTATGGTTGGGTGTCATACCAGATTTTTTCTGGAAAGGGAAAATCGGTATAGCCGACTCTCAACAAGCATAACCCCTGGGCAGGTGCAGAATATTTAACTTCTTCCCGCCGTTCCTGTTGCCAGATATCAGTAAAGCTATCTAGCGCCCGTTGTCCAGAACCTACTTCTACTAGCATTCCTATTAACAGCCGCACCATGCCATATAAAAATCCATTAGCTTGGATTTCAATATGAATAAATGATCCACTACGGTGGCATTCTACTGCTTGGACTTCTACCCAGGAATGCGATCGCGCTGAACCAGCCCGTTGGAAAGCAGATAGATGATGTTTTCCCAGCAGGGGTATCAGGGCAGATGTCATTAATGATTCATCCAAAGGTGCATAGTAATAATGCCAACTGAAAGCTTGTGCAAATAAATTTGGTAGCTGTTCAGTATAAATCGTGTAGCGATATCGTCGGTAAACTGCGCTAAAACGAGCGTGCCAACTTTCACTTACACTGGCTGATGCTCTGATCAATACATCAGGGGGCAAATAGCCATTGAGAACCTTTGCCCACCTGTGTGCAGGAATTAAAGTTGTAGCTTGAAAGTGGGCTACTTGAGCGGCTGCATGGACTCCAGAATCAGTTCTACCTCCTCCATGGAGTGTCACGTGATACCCTAGAACAGTTGCTATAGCTGCTTCTATCTCTTCTTGGACAGTACGCTGCCCTTTTTGTCTTTGCCAGCCGTGAAAATGAGTACCTAAATACTGAATAACTAAGGCTACTCGCTGAGTCTGATCTTGCTGGCGGCTTTCTAACATAGTTGTTTGTCAGTTGTCAGTTGTCAGTTGTCAGTTGTCAGTTGTTTTTTGCTATTGACCAATGACCAATGACTAATAACCAATAACTTTAAACCAGTTCAATAATCGCCATTTTGGCATTATCACCGCGACGGGGTACGGTATGCAAAATTCGAGTATAACCGCCTTGACGGTTAGCATAGCGAGTAGGAGCTTGCTCAAATAGTGCATGAACTAGAGTTTGATCGTAGATATAACCTAATGCTTCCCGACGTGCTGCTAAAGATCCATTCTTGGCTAAGGTAATCATTTTATCTACTTTACTACGGAGAACCCTGGCTCTCACTAAAGTTGTAGTAATTTTACCATGACGGATCAATTCTGTTGTCAAAGCTCTGAGGAGAGCGCGACGTTGATCCGCAGGTTTACTAAGTTGTTTGACTCGGCAACGATGACGCATAACAAGGCACTAATGAATTATTCCAAACTTTGCTTTAGGCGTTTTTAGAGCTTCTTTCTTGAGGTAAAGTAATACCTAGACGGCGCTGTAAAGCTTCAACTACTTCTTCGGCAGATTTTTGACCAAAGTTTTTGATTTCTAATAGGTCTTCTTGGGTGTAATCCAATAAGTCAGCTACAGAATTTACTTGAGCGCGTTTAAGACAGTTATAAGCTCTGACAGATAACTGTAACTCTTCGATGGGAATTTGAGCAGTAGGATCATCTGGGATATCTGAACCTATATCTGTTGCTTCTAGGGAGATATCTTTGAGTGGGTTAAATAAATCTACCAAAATTCCAGCGGCCGATGATAGTGCTTCTTGGGGAGAAATACTGCCATTAGTCCATACTTCCAACAATAATCTGTCTTTCAAAGAGCCATCGCCGCGGGCTTCCTCAACACTATAGTTGACTTTGCGGACAGGCATAAACACTGAGTCAATTTGCAGAAAATCTAAAGATGTGGCTTCTTCTCTGCCTCGCTCAACTGTGCGGTAGCCTTTGCCTCTCTCAATCCGAAATTCCATTTCCAGTTTTCCACCTTCGGCAATGGTGGCAATATACTGGGTGGGATCTATTACTTCTACTTCACTGGGTAAGTCGAAGTGCGCTACAGTAACTGTTGCAGGTCCGTTAACGAGTAAACGACCGATTTGGGGTTGAGAAGAATAACTTTTAAGAATGACATCCTTCATTCGCATCAGAATTTCCAGTACGTCTTCCCGCACACCTGGAACTGTTGCAAACTCATGAGTAACACCCGCAATTCTCACTGCTGTTACTGCTGTCCCTTCTAAATTAGAAAGTAAAACCCGCCGCAACGCGTTACCAACAGTTGTTCCTTGACCACGCTCTAGAGGTTCGAGAACAAACTTACTGTAATAGCTCCGACTTTCTTCAGCATTAGACTCTACACATTCAATTTGAAACTGCGCCACGGAGTAGCCTCCCTTGTTAAGGTGCTGCTAGAAGGCAAATTGCCTGTCGAATTTTCTTTGATGCTCTGAAGTTTGGTTGAGGGAATCATAGATGTTGACATATAGTTAACGCTGACACCTCAAGACCACAGGCATGATGGTTTCATTTTTACAAAGTTGACTAGCCTTTCCCAGGGAAAAAGCTAACGCACTATGAAAATCATTTTTAAACGAACTTATTTACCCCATGCGCTCAAGTTGGGTATGTATTCGCTTGGGGAAAACAGTTCCAAATCACAACCCAATGGGGGCATGGTTAATAATTTTCCTGGTTTTCCGCCTTTTGGCTGATCAAACTAGGTTCTGTTTACACTCGACGGCGCTTGGGTGGACGGCAACCGTTATGAGGTATGGGGGTAATATCCCGAATGAGTGTAATTTCTAGACCTGCACCTTGTAAGGCTCGGATAGCTGTTTCTCTGCCTGCACCTGGACCGCTAACCATAACCTCGATTTGTCTCATGCCTTGGTCAGTTGCCCGTCTAGCTGCACTTTCAGCAGCAGTTTGGGCGGCAAATGGTGTTCCTTTTTTCGCGCCTTTAAATCCACTAGAACCAGCACTTGCCCAGGAGATCACATCTCCATTTTGATCAGTAATGGTGATAATGCTGTTGTTGAAAGTAGACTGAATATAGGCAATTCCGTTGGGAACATTACGTTTTTGCTTTTTGCTCCCGGTTTTTTTAGTTGGTTGTCTAGCCATATTTGTTGAGTAAATTGAAGGTACAACCTGCTGTGATCAGCAAGTTTAAAAAAATTATTTGCCAGGAGCTTTCTTCTTACCTGCCACGGTCTGTCTCCTACCACGTCTAGTTCTGGCGTTGGTGCGGGTTCTTTGTCCACGGACTGGCAAGCCCATGCGGTGTCTGCGACCTCTGTAACAACCAATATCAACTAGACGCTTAATACTCATGCCTTCTAAGCGGCGCAAATCTCCTTCTACTTGATAGTTGCTTTCGATTTCTCCTCTCAAGGCTGTAATCTCGGCATCAGAAAGGTCTTTGACGCGGGTATCTGGATTTACACCAGTAGCTGCCAGAATTTTCTGTGATCTAGTTAAGCCAATTCCGTAAATGTATGTTAGACCAATTTCAACCCGCTTATCACGTGGAAGGTCTACTCCGGAAATCCGTGCCACAATGAATCTCTCCCTATTATTTTCTTAATTGCAGTCAGCAAAACGTGATGGTATAGCCTAGTATTAGGCGATGGCAGATGACAAGTGAAGGAAGTACAACATGAAAATGAAAATTCAAATAGTTTTCATTTCTGACTCTTGCTGTAATTATCGCGTTTTTAACTTTGATGACTAATGTTTATCCTTGGCGTTGTTTGTGTTTGGGATTTTCACAAATCACCATCACGCGACCACGACGTTTGATCACGCTACATTTTTCACAAATTTTCTTGACTGAGGCTCTGACTTTCATGCCTT
>JACCEC010736844.1_pt1 | contig 10145 bp, 12 predicted proteins | sample 7450121 | NCBI WGS metagenome assembly JACCEC01 (sample SAMN15323455, study PRJNA562643) | freshwater metagenome | isolation source: river surface water | place: USA:Blue River Watershed | collected 2017-08-18 | reverse complement strand
GTGAGCGGTCAGGTGCCGTTGGGCTCGACCTCGATTCCACCCGTGGTGCAACTCGCCAAGGCGGGCAAGGTGCGTCCCATCGCCGTGACCAGCTCCCGGCGCAGCAGCGCCATGCCCGATGTGCCGACCGTGGCTGAATTGGGTTACCCCGGCTTTGAATCCAACACCTGGATCGGCGTTTTCGCTCCGGCAGGCACACCCGAAGACGTTTTGCAACGCATGAACACCGAGATCAACAAGATCTTGTCGAGCAAAGCCATTGCCGACAACTTTGGCGCGCAATCGCTGGAAGCCATGCGCCTGGATCGCGCCGCCACCGAGGCCTATGTGGGTGCCGAAGCCCGTAAATGGGGTGCGGTGGTCAAAGAGACAGGCGCGCGCGTGGACTGAACCCCACCCCACACCATTTCATTGTCAACACAGGAACTTCACAGGGAGCACACACATGGCCAACAAAATCGGATGGATCGGCTTGGGTCGCATGGGCGAAGCGATGGTCAAACGGCTGACCAAGGCCGGTCATGGCGTCGACGTCTGGAACCGCACCCGCAGCAAAGCCGAGCCCTTGGCCGAGTACGGCGCGACCGTGGTCAACCACAAACTCGACCTGGCCGCCTGTGAAACCGTGTTCACCATGGTGTCAACCACCGACGATCTCAAGGAAGTCTTGTTTGCCGAAGGTGGGCTGGTCACCGGGCCCAAAAAACCCAAGTTGGTGGTCGACAGTTCGTCGATTTCTCAAGAGGGATCGAGCGAGGTTCGCCAGCGCTTGGAGGCGATGGGTGTGGCCTATTTGTGCGCGCCCGTCTCGGGCAACGGCAAGGTGGCCAAAGCCGGCAAACTGCTGATCGTCGCCTCGGGCCCCAAAGCCCTGTATGACCTGGCCGAACCCTATTTGCGCGCCATGTCGCGCAAATGCATGTGGGTGGGCGAAGGCGAACTCGCCCGCGTCTGGAAAATCGCCCACAACACCATGTTTGGCGTCATCATCCAAAACCTGTGCGAGATCACCGTCATGGCCGAAAAGGCGGGCATTCCGCGCCATGTGTTTTTGGAGAGCATCAACGATTCGGTGCTGGGCTCGATGTACACCCGTTACAAGTCGCCGGTGTTGACGAACCTGACCTTTGACCAGGTGACCTTCACGCCCAAGTTGTTGCTCAAGGACATGGACCTGGGCCTGGCCGCCGCCAAGGCTCAGGGTGTGCCCATGCCAGCCGCCGCGGCCACCCGTGAGTCCATTGCCCGCATGGTCGGGCGCGGGCATGACCACGTGGACTTCTCGATCCTGCTGCAAGAGATCGCAGCCGACTCTGGCTTGGAACTCAAACCCGAAAACGTCCAGGTCAACGACGGCCTGAGCAGCTGAGCCGGGCCCATGCGCACCACGCTGATTCGGGGCGCCTGCGTCATCACCCTGGACCGCCAGGGTGACTTGCCACAGGCCGATGTGCTGGTGCGCGGCGATCGCATCGAGCGCATTGCGCCGCGCATCGAGGCGCAGGCCGACGAGGTGGTGCAGGCCCAGGGTCACATCATGATCCCGGGCTTGGTCAACGCCCACTTGCATACCTGGCAGACCGCCTTGCGCGGCGTGGCCGCCAACTGGACTTTGCTCGAATACTTCAAGAACATGCACGCCGGTTTGGCGACCGTGTTTTTGCCCGAGGACCTGCAGATCGCCAACTGGGTTGGCGCCCTGAATCAAATCCATTGTGGAACCACCACGCTGGTGGACTGGTGTCACAACAACCGCACCCCTGAGCACAACGACGCGGCCATCGACGGCCTGTTGCAATCGGGCATCCGGGCGGCGTTTTTTCACGGGACGCCCAAGCCCGACCCCAAACCGGGAGAAACCCCCTTTTGGGAAGTTCCGCACCCGAGGCACGAGGTCGAACGCTTGCTCAAGGCGCATCAGGGCAAGCCCCTCTTGAGCATCGGCGCGGCGGTTTTGGGGCCGCACTATGCCACCTTGGAGGTCACGCTGCACGATTTTCGAATGGCGCGTGACCTGGGCCTGATCGCATCCCTGCACCAGGGCGGCGGCCCAGCCCGCACCCCTGAGGGGTGGCAGGTGTTGCAGCAACAGGGTTTGTTGGGCGAGCATGTCAACATCGTCCACGGCCACGCCTTGAGCGATGAACAAATCAAGACCTTTTGTGATTTGGGCATGTCGTTTTCCGCCGCCGCTGAAAACGAGATGACGCAGGGGCATGGTCACCCCATCACCGGGCGTTTGCTGGCCTTGGGGCATGCCCCCTCGCTCGGCGCCGATCTGGAGAGCGTGCTCAGCGGCGACATGCTGACCCAGGCCCGCGTGGCCCTGGGCATGCAGCGCAGCCTGGACAACGTCGCGCACCGCGAGCGGCACGGCAGCATCCCCAGCACCAGCACCGTGCGCACCCGTCAGGCTTTGGAATGGGTCACTGTCGAGGGCGCGCGCATGCTGGGGCAACTTGACCGCATCGGCACTTTGGCCGAGGGCAAGCAGGCCGATCTGGTCTTGATTCGCGCCAGCGACCTCAACATGCAGCCCATCCATGACCCGGTCAGCACGGTCGTCATGCAGACCAGCTTGGCCAACATCGACAGTGTGATGATTGCGGGGCGCTGGAAGAAGCGGCACGGGCAATTGCTGGGCGTCGACCTGCCCCCGCTGTTGCAGCGCTTGCAGGCCTCTGGGTTCAAAATCACCCAGGCCCTGGGCTTGCGCGCGCGCTGACCCTGTCCACTGGCGTTCACCAACCATCCAACGAAAGCGACATCATGACCCCATCTACCTTGTTACTGGGCATTGGCAAAATGGGCTTGCCCATGGCCCGCCACCTGCAAGCCGCCGGCCATTCGGTGATCGTCAACGACCTCGATTCCGAGCGCATGCGATTGGCCCAGGCGGCTGGGTTGACCTTGGCCAGCGATGCCAAGGTGGCCTTGCAACAGGTCGACTTGGTGATCAGTTCGCTGCCCAACGATTCCGCACTCAACAGCATGGCCGCCTGGTTGGCCCAAAACGGCCGGCCCGGCCAAGCCTGGGTGGACACCAGCACCGTGTCGCTGACGGCCTCGGCCCATGCCGCTCAGCAGGTCACGACCAAAGGCATCGAACACCTGCGCGTGACGCTCTCGGGCAACAACCACATGGCCGAGGCCGCTCAGCTCACCGTGTTGGCCTCGGGCCCCCAAGCCTTGCACCAACGGGTGCTGCCGCTGTTGCAATGCTGGGGGCCGAATCAGTTTTATCTGGGGCAGGGGGAACAGGCCCGGCTGATGAAGCTGGTGATCAACCTGATGATTGCGCAAACCAGCGCCATGCTCTCCGAAGCCCTCAACCTGGGCCAGCGTGGCGGACTGGATTGGGCGCAAATGTGGCAGGTGATCGGGGCCAGCGCGGTCGGCTCGCCCATCGTCAAGGCCAAGTCGGTGCAACTCAGCCGACACGACTACACCCCCACCTTCACCGTGCACCAGATGCTCAAGGACGTCGGCCTGATGTTGCAGGCGGGTGAAGAACTGCACGTTCCGCTGCCGCAACTGTCCCTGACCCAGCAGCAGATGCGCGCCGCCGTCGCCCAGGGTGACGGCGAACTCGACTATGCGGCCATCATCCGCGTCATGACCCGCGCTTGCGGGCAAAATACGACCCCATGAAAGACTTTGTTTACCTCAGCCAACCCCAACGGGTGGTTTTTGGTGCGGGCAGTCTGCGCCACTTGGAGCGAGAAATCGTCGCCCTGGGGGCCCAGCGCGCCCTGATTTTGTCCACCCCCGAGCAGCGCGCCAGCGCCGAGCGCGTGGCCGATATGCTCGGTTCACGGGCCGCTGGGATTTTTGACCGCGCCGTCATGCACGTGCCCATCGAGACCGCCCGCGAGGCCCGCGCCGTGGCTCAGCAGATGGGGGCCGATTGCGCGGTCGCCATCGGTGGCGGGTCTACCACGGGCCTGGGAAAAGCGATCGCACTCGATTCGGGCCTGCCCATCGTGGCGATTCCGACCACCTATGCCGGTAGCGAGATGACGACCATTTACGGCATCACGGAGGCGGGCCTGAAAAAAACCGGTCGCGATCCCCGCGTGTTGCCGCGCACCGTCATCTATGACCCTGAACTGACCCTGAGCCTGCCTGTGGGTCTGAGCATCACCAGCGGCATCAACGCCATGGCCCACGCCGCCGAGTGCCTCTACGCCGTCGATGGCAACCCCATCATGGACCTGCTCTCTGAAGAGGGCATGGCCGCCCTGGCCCGTGCCCTACCGGCACTGCACGCCCAACCCACCGACATCGACGCCCGCAGCGACGCCCTGTACGGTGCCTGGTTGTGCGGCCAGGCGTTGGCCAACGCGGGCATGGCGATTCATCACAAGTTGTGCCACACCCTGGGTGGCAGCTTCAACCTGCCCCATGCCGAGACCCACACCATCGTGCTCCCGCACGCCCTGGCCTATAACCAGGGTGCGGCACCCGCCGCTTATGAGCGCATGGCGCGCGCCCTGCGGGCGACCGAGCGTGGCATCAGCGTGGCGCAAGCGGTCTACGACCTGGCCCAGCAGCATGGGGTGCCGGTGGCGCTGCGCGACTTGGGCCTGACCGAGGCGCAACTGAACCAGGCCTTGGACATCGCGCTACAAAACCAATACCCCAATCCTCGCCCCCTGCAACGCGAACCCCTGCGCGAGCTGCTGCACAACGCCTATCACGGCATTCGACCGGCTTGAGCCCGTTTGAATCCCGGGTGAGCCGGGGGTGGGCATCGTTGGGGCGGTTAGAATGAGGACTCAAGGAAGCGTGGCAGAGTGGTTGAATGCACCGGTCTTGAAAACCGGCGAAGGTTTACGCCTTCCGTGAGTTCGAATCTCACCGCTTCCGCCAGATCCCCACTCACCAAGCGCCCTCCGGGCGCTTTGTTTTTTTACATCTCCTGAACATGCCCAGCTGAACATCACCTGGGGTGGGATGGGCTCTGTCGACCGGCCTGTATTCAGCGCGGGGTGCTGTTGACGGCCATGGATGCCCACAGCCCCCCAGGGCGTGATCCGACTGCGCTACAGTCTGGTCATTCATTGGGGGAGTCGGGCATGAAGGCCTTGGTTTTGGATGCTTTCGGTGCGCCATTGCAACTCAAAGAGGTGGCGCAACCCACGGTGGGTCCCACCGACGTGTTGGTCGAGGTGAGCGCTTGCGGCGTGGGTTTGACCGTGGTGAATTTATTGGCCACACCGGGGCGCGTCAAGCGTTACCCGCGCATTCCTGGTCATGAGATCGCTGGACGGGTGGTGGCCATCGGTTCAGCGGTGCGCAGTGTCAATGTGGGCGACCGCGTCACCAACCACTTCTATCTGACCTGCGGCCAATGCCGGCATTGCCGCTCGGGACGTGAAACCCTGTGTCTGGCGGCATGGGGGCAGGTGGGGCAAGCCATCGATGGTGGATACGCCGACTTGGTGGCCTTGCCTGAACGCAACCTGGTGGTCATTCCCGATGGGGTATCCGATGTCGATGCCGCCGTTGGGTCGGATGCCATCGCCACCCCTTACCATGCTTGCGTCCAAGAGGCCAAACTCAGGCCCGGCGACACCGTGTTGGTGGTCGGCGCCGCCGGTGGAGTGGGCATCCACATGGTCCAGCTGGCGCGTTTGTGCGGGGCCCGTGTGTTGGCGGCCGATCGAGGGGCCGCGCGCATGGCATTCATCCGCGAGGTGGGTGCCGATGTCTTGATCGACGTCGAACAAGGTCCACTGGCTGAACAGGTCTTGGCTTGCACCGCGGGGCAAGGCGTCGATGCCGCGATCGACATCGTGGGCTCCAAACTCACCCTCGAGCAGTCGCTGGCCGCCCTGGCGGTGCGAGGACGCTTGGTCATTGTGGGTTCCAGCCCGGCGGGCGTGTACGGACAAGACCCGAGTTTTTGGGTTGATCCGCAAAAGATCTTGCACCGGGGTTTGGAAATCCATTCCTCGCGCTACGTCACCCTGGCCGAGATTGCCAAGACGCTGGAGCTGATTCGCGATGGGCGTGTTCGACCCATCGTGACCCAAACCGTGCCTTTGTCCGAGGTGCCTGCGCTGCACCAAGCCATCCGCCAAGGCCAGACCCTGGGGCGCGTGGTCATGGTGCGCTGAACATGCTGTTGGCACTGCAATCGCACCCTTGGGCTTATCCGACCCTCGAGGCCTTGCACATCGTCGGCATCGCCCTGTTGCTGGGTAATTTGGTTTTGTTCGAGTTGCGCGTTTGGGGTTTGGGGGCGGCATTGCCGGTCAACGATCTGGCCAAACTCGCCTTGTCACTGGCGGTACTGGGTTTTTCTGTGTGCGCGGTCACTGGCTTGCTGATGTTCGCCAGTCAAGCGTTGGAGCTGATGTCCAACCGGGCCTTTGTTGTCAAAATGGGGTTGTTGACCTGTGCCGGCATCAACGCCGCGTGGTTCCATGCCCGAGGCAGCTTGAGTCGGCTGGATGGCACGGCCCGGGCCTTGACCTTGTCGTCCATCGCTTTTTGGTTGGCCGCCATTGCTTGCGGGCGCGGCATCGCTTATCTTTAAGGGGTCCATCATGAAACGCAGAACGGTGTTGGGAGTCGGACTGACTTTGCCCGTGTGGGCCAGCGCGCACCATGGCTGGAGCAGCTTTGATCAGGCCCGACCTTTGTGGCTCGAGGGCCGAGCCAGCGAAGTCCTTTGGCGCAACCCGCATGTCGAACTCAAGCTCGAGTTATCGGCAGCCATGAAATTGCCGGCGGACTTGCGCGCGCGCCGATTGCCCGAGCAAACGGTCGCTGTCGATGGCCCGGCCTTGTTGGCCGCCACCGCTGTGCCCAAACGCAGCGACCGTGTCTGGGAAGTCGAGTTGGCCCCTTTGACCCGGATGCAGGCTTGGAAGGTGCCCGAAATCAAGCCAGGCACCGACTTGGCCGTGCTGGGCTTCACATTTCAGGGGGAGCAGGGCAAAGCGGTGTTGCGCGCCGAATACCTGTTCCTGGGCGGCCAAACATACGGCCTGCGCTCATCGCCGGTCTGAACACCCTGTCCCGCGCCCGGTGGTCACCACCCCGTTCACTCGGGTTGGATGTTGGCCAATCGGATCATCTCGGCATAGCGCTTCATTTCAGCGGCCACGAAGGCCTTGAATTCGGCCGGGGTGTTGCCCACTGGATCGGCACCCAAGGAGGACAGACGTTCACGGAACTGGGGGTTGGCAAAGGCCGTGCGCACTTCTTGGTGCAATCGATTCACCACATCGGGAGGCGTCTGGGCCGGGGCGAACAGACCAAACCAACCCCCGTGGTGGGCGAAAGCAGGCAGCCCTGCCTCTTGCGCGGTGGGCACCTCAGGCAACAGGGGGTGGCGCTTGCCATCGCTGTAGGCCAAAGCGACCAATTTTCCAGCCTTGATGTGTTGCATGACAGCCGGTGGCGTCGAAAACATCACCTGGGTTTCACCCGACAACAACGCGGCAACCGCCGGCCCCGCACCCTTGTAGGGGATGTGCAGGATCGAGGTGCCGGCCTTGGCGTTGAAATACTCGCCCGACAGATGCAGGTTGTTGCCCACCCCTGGCGAGCCAAACGACAGCTTGCTGCCGGGTTTGCGTGCCAGATCAATCAACTCTTGCAAGGTTTTGATGCCTAAGCTGGGGTTGACCACCACGAACACGCCGGGGTTCTCCAGCAAGTTGGTCACGGGCACGAAATCTTTTTCGGGGTCGAATGGCAACTTCTTGTACATGTGCGGGTTCGCCGTGAATCCCGCCGAAGTGATCATCAGCGTGTAGCCATCGGCAGGCGCCTTGGCCACCACGTCCGCCCCCAGAATGCCGTTGGCGCCGGGTTTGTTGTCGATCACGAAAGACTGGCCCATTTGCGTGCCCAGTTGAGCCCCCAGCACGCGGGCCAAAGAGTCCGGACCTCCGGTGCCAAAGGGCACCACGATGCGCACAGGCTTGTTGGGGTAGCTTTGCGCCACCACCGTCAGAGGCAGAGCAATGAAGAAGGACAAAAACCAAAAACGCCAAGAAGACCATGCATTCAACACCACAACACCCCCAGTTGCTTGCGCCTGAACGGGCAGGCCAGATCAAACAGCATGGCGCGAGTGGACCACAAGGGTCATTCGAATGTCAAAGGGGTAAACACCCTCTTCACACCTCAGCGGTCAGCAAGTGCCGGCGGGTGCTGCGAAAGGGCTTGACGCCATGAACCCGCATGGGGCCATGAATTTGCAGGATGCCAGTGACAAAATACAATCCTGCCTCAGGCACGGCCACGACAGCCGTCCACACCGTGCGATGGATGGTGTCTGGACTTGCGGCCTTGAAATGGCTCGGCACTTGGGGACAAGTCAACCACATCAAATACGATGAAACTTTTTTTTGCTTTCTGGATGGCGATCGCGCCTGGGCTGATGGCATGGGCAGGCCCTTTGTTGGTCAGCCCGGAGGAAGTGCAAAGATCCAATGACGCAGACACCGGTTTACGGCCCAGAGCGGTGACGGTCAAAGATGCCCCTATCATTGACCTGATCTCGCCCAGATTGCCCGGCGAGTTGACCTCGCCCACCCGCATCGAGTTACGCTTTGTGGCCACCCACCCCAGCACCATCAAGCCCGAAACATTCAAGGCCCTTTACGGCACGTTTGGGATCGACATCACCCCACGGATTTTGGGGGTGACTCAGATCACCGCAACGGGCATCCAAGTCCATGAAGCCCACTTGCCCAGGGGAAAGCACCGAATTCAGTTGTTGCTGGAAGACTCTGAGGGCCGGGTGGGCAGCCGATGGATGGAGTTTCAGATCAATTGAGCCACCGCATTCCCCTTTTTCCGCTCTCGCGTGGGGTGTTCCCGGACGGCATGCTGCGCCTGCAGATCTTTGAGCCGCGCTATTTGGACTTGATCAAACGCTGTTGGCGCGAGCAAACCCCCTTTGGCGTGGTCTGGTTGTCGCAAGGCCGCGAGGTTCAAACCCCTGGGGATCGGCCTGAGTTTTTCCCGGTGGGGTGTTTGGCCCACATCCGTGACTTGAACGAGGTGCAGCCCGCCTTGCTCAGCATCGTTTGCCAGGGCGGTCGGCGCTTTGAGCTGTTGGACACTCAATCGGGCCCTTACGGTGTTTGGCAAGCAGAGGTGTCGGATGTGCCCGCGGACCCCGAGGTGGCCGTGCCCCCTGAATTGCAGCCCCTGGCCGATCGCATCGGGCGGGTCATCGCTCACGCGCAACAGCAGGGGGTGATGGATCGACTGCCGATCTTTGCACCTTATGCCTTGGATCAATGCGGTTGGGTGGCCAACCGCTACGCCGAAGCCATGCCGATCGAAGCGAGCGATCAGATCGACTTGCTGCGCGAGTCCGATCCACTTCTGCGCTTGCGACGCGTGGCCGAGTGGGCGGCGAACTGAAGTGGGCTTTTGCTTCGGCGGTTCCAGTCTCGGGCTGGGTTTGCCGCCAAGCAGTTGGCAAACCCGAGAGGATCACGCCGCCAGCAGGCGTTGGCGTGCATCGGCCAGGCAATCGTGGGCCGAGGGCAGAGGGCCAGCGTAGGCCGTCCAGAGCGTGCCGCGTGCGGGCTTGTCTTCGAACAGCGATTGGACCCCGTTAGCCACCAGCGCCTGGTGCATGCCTTGCGCCAAATCTTTGTCAGCGCCGTACATGCTGTGGCAACGGCCCTGGGCGTACAGGCGCACGGTGTGTCCGTATCGACCGCGCACGGCTTCAAAGCGCTCCACCGACCCCAAAGGCACCGTGGTCACGCCTTGGAGCGACTCATTGAGCAACAACACCGTTGAGCCGGTGACGGCCCAGACCCCCCGACCGGACATCACGACGCGACCAATGACATAGCCATGGAGCGTATCGCCAACGCGGACATGCTGGCGCAGGGCGTCGGACTGAGCCGTGCTGAGCTTTTGACGCGATTGCGGGTGGTGGCCTTCGATCAGGATTTCCGTCATGGCGTCGCCATGAATGAAGGTATTCAGAAATTTCATGAAACTTTAAATATGGGAAGAGGTGTGGCAATGTAACCCTGTTCCCATTTCCGAGGGGGGTGCAGGTCTTTGATCCCCCTCACCACCCATAGGGTTGAGCCCAGCCGGTGTAGGTTTTGGGCAAGGGAAGGGCGTAGTCGCCTGCTTTGCTGGTGCGCAGC